>WNFC01001593.1_pt1 | contig 24972 bp, 27 predicted proteins | sample 5400541 | NCBI WGS metagenome assembly WNFC01 (sample SAMN13153342, study PRJNA577476) | soil metagenome | isolation source: 120 cm saprolite under Douglas fir tree site 2 hole 2 replicate 1 | place: USA:California | collected 2015-04-18 | reverse complement strand
TTTCGTCGATGTGGGCGAACTGATCTCGCCGCCCGGCGTGGTGCCCGTGGTGATCAAATCTCTGCTATTCTCGTGACCGGAGAGCAAAACATGAGCGAACAGAACAAGGCGCGCTACGGCGTCGATGCCTATCTCGATTGGGTCGAGCGCGAGGGCCTGCCGGTCACCGAGGATTTCGGCGTCGATCTCTACGCGGTGCCGACGAAGCCGTGGCCGCGCTACGGCGTGAAGGGCGCCGCCGTGCACCTCAAGGGGCGCGGCGATTTCTGCAACATGTTCGTGCTCGACATTCCGCCCGGCGGCTCGACCTCGCCGCAGCGCCACCTCTACGAGGACGTCTACTACGTCCTCGAAGGCAGCGGCTCGACGCAACTCGAATTCGCCGACGGCAAGAAGCGCAGTTTCGAATGGGGTCCGCGCAGCCTCTTTGCGATCCCGCTCAACGCCAAGCACCGGCACTTCAACGCCAGCGGCCGCGAACGTGCGCTGCTCGCCACCACCACCGACCTGCCGCTGGTGATGAACACGTTCCACAATGACAAGTTCATCTTTGACACCGATTTCGAGTTCGGCGACCGCACCGGCAAGAACGAGTATTTCGCCGGCGAGGGCGATCTCATCACGGTGCGACCGGGCAACCACATGTGGGAGACGAACTTCGTTCCCGATCTCGCCAGCATCGAGTTGAAATCGTGGGGCGACCGCGGCGCCGGCGGCACCAACATCATGTTCGTGCTCGCCGACGGCACCATGCACGCCCACATCTCGGAGATGCCGGTCGGCACCTACAAGAAGGGCCACCGCCACGGCCCCGGCTTCCACGTGATGTGCGTGACCGGCCACGGCTATTCGCTCGCCTGGTTCGACGACGAGAAGGATTTCGTGCGCATCGACTGGAAAGACGGCACGGTGTTTCCCCCCTGCGACCGCCAGTTCCACCAGCACTTCAACGCCAGCATCGGGGTGAAGCCGGGCGAGAAGGGCGCGGTGTCGGTCGACATCAAGGAAGGCGGCGACCAGATCGAGTACGAGGATCAGGACCCGCGCATCCACAAGATCTGGCTCGAGGAGATGCGGCGGAACGGCGTCGAGCCGCGGATGGAGAAGTTCTTTCCGTCGGACGCCCGCGCGCCCAGCATGGCGAAGTGACGCCGTCAGATCGGGTGGTGTAGCCACATCACGGGCGTCATGCCCCGCGAAAGCGGGGCATCCAGTATTCGAAAACGCCGGCCAGTGAATACTGGATCGTCCGCTTTCGCGGACGATGACGAGCGGAGACGCTGGTGTCCTACGGCGCCTTGTACGTCACCGCCTGCCGGGCGCGCTCCACCACGTCGGGCGGCGTTGCGTACATCTTCTCGGCGATCTTCTGCAGCTCCTCGCCGGAGATCGGGTCGAGATCGAGGCCCATGCGCTGGCCTTCGGCGCGCAGCTCGGGGTCGCGCAGCGCCTCCATGAAGGCCTTGCGCAGCGCGGCGACGCGATCGGCCGGCACGCCCGGCGGCAGGATGTAGGGCCGGCCGAAGATCTCCGAGCTGTAGACCAGGTCCATGATCTGCCGGTCCTGCGGGCTCTTGGCGAAGTTCACCGACAGCGGCACGCCCATCCGGTTGAGGTCGGGGTGTCCCTTGTCGTGCTCCTGCACGAGCACGCGGATGAAGCCGGTCTTGAGCCAGTCGGGATGCTGGACCTGCAGGCTCGACCAGGAGAAGCCGCACAGCGCCTGCACCTCGCCCTTCTCGATCGCGAGCGTGATCTCGCGCGTGCCCGGATAGCCGGTGACGATGCGGTACTTGGTGCCGACCGCATTGTTGAGCAGGACCGGGAAATCGCGCGTCGAGGTCCCGGGCTGGCTCGCGCCCACGATGAGCTCGCGGCTGAGCGCGTCCTGGAAAGTCTTTACCGGCGCGTCGGCGCGCACCACGCAGACGTAGTAGTCGATGGTGGCGCTCCCGAGATAAATGAGCTTCGACGCGTCGTGCCTGATGCGCGCCTTGTCGCCGAACAGCGGGTCGAGCACGACGGCGGTCTGCACCGCGCCGATCACGGTGCCGTCCTTGGGCGCCACGTTGTAGATGTGCGCCGTCGCGGTGTTGCTGGCGGCGCCCGGCATGTTGCTCGGAACGATGAGCGGGTTGCCCGGAATGTGCTTGCCGAGGTGGCGGCCGAGCAGGCGCGCATAGGTGTCGTAGCCGCCGCCGGCGGACGAACCCACGATGATGTTGATCTGCTTGCCGCGGAAGAACTGCGCGACCGAGTCCTGCGCGTGCGCGGACGTCGCCCATAACGCCGCCAGCGCGACGAGCATCATGCGTTGCCAATGGGGGCGCATCGCGTCCTCCGTGCGGTGTTGCGATCGGACCGGCACCCTACAAAAGCGACGACGCCCGGCACAAGGTTGCCGGGCGTCGCACGCGTCGGATGTTTCGTCGCGGTCAGGCGGCCGCGGCAGAGAGATTGCCGTGCTTGATCAGGTTCTCTTTCTGCTTCTCGTTGCGCGGCGGCAGCTTGAACAGGCGCGCCGCGGTGCCGCCGAGGATGTTGTGCTTGGCCTTCTCGGACAGGAACGGCAGGTCGTAGATCGTGCTCGGCAGGTCGAAGTCCCAGTGCGGATAGTCCGACGCGTAAAGGAGCTGCGTCTCGGCGTTTATCATGCGGAAGGTGCACTCCATCGCCTCGCGGTCCTGGCACTCCATGGGCTGCGACGAGTAGTACATGTCGCGCATGTAATCGCTCGGCTTCTTCTTGAGCGTCGGGCACTCCGACGGCCGCATCATGTATTCGTGGTCGAGCCGCTGCATCAGGAACGGGACCCAGGCGAGGCCGGATTCGATCCAGATCACCGGCAGTTTCGGGAAGCGCTCCGGTATGCCGTTCGTCACCCAATTGGTGAGATGCAGGATGTTGTAGAACGAGAAGCCGAGCGCGTGCACCGCGAGGAAGCGGTTGCAGGTCTTGAAGATCGTCTCGTTCCAATTGAACGCCGAGTGGAACGACAGCACGAGGCCGCGCTCCTCGATCGCCCGGTAGACCTTCATGAGCGAGTTGTCGTGCACCGGGATGTTGCGCACGGTCGTCACCATGAAGCCCCCGACGCCCTTGCGGTCGCCGAACGTCTCGACGTGGCGCAACGCCGCGTCCGGATCGGAGATCGGCAGCGACAGCATGGTGTAGAAGCGGCCGCTCGATTCCGGCAGCACCTGCTCGGTCACCCAGCGATCGTAGGCCCAACACAGGTCGACCTCCATCTCCTTCTGCGGATGCAGGCCGACATTGAGCATGCCGGTCGGGAAGAGGCACGAATAGTCGACGCTCATCGCGTCCATCCAGCGCTGGCCGAGCTGGACGTCGCGCAGGTGGCCGGTCTGCTCGGTCTTCTCGGTGGTGCGCAGCGGATAGCGCGTCACCCGGCCGCCCATGTCTTGGTAGCCGACCTGCACCGGCATCAGGTTGCCGCGGCCGCCCTTCATGGTCTGCGCGATCGAAAGGTGGCGCAGCACGTCGTTCTCCATGTAGGGCAGGATGTCCTTGAGGTGCTCGTTCTCGTAATGATGCGCGTCGACGTCGACGATCACCATCTCGTCGAGCTTGCGCTGGTGCGCCTGCTGGGAGGCGTGCGCGAGCAGCCGGCTGGTGTTGAGTTCCTCGACCGATACGCGGCGGCCACGGTCCGATTGGAGATCCATCTTTCGCTCCTGTGCTGCTGGCGGGCCGCGTTCAGCGTCCGGTCCAGCTCTGCCACATTCCCAGTTCGAACACGGCGAGATTGCCGGCCCGCAACAGGCCGCTCGCCGTCACCATGATGTCGGTGGACGTCACCTCTTTGACCGGCAGCATCTGGCTCCCGGCCTCGACCTGCGCCGAATAGAGCCGGCACGCAGCCGTCATCAGCTTCTGCAGCGCCTCCGGGCTGAGCACGTCCGTGTTGCCGGCGGCGAGCCCGCGCTGGATCGCGGCGGCGAGATTCTGCGCCGCGCTCTCGTGCGGCGCCGCGGCGGCTGCCGCAGGCGCGGGGCGCGCGGCGCTCTTCGGGCGCACCTTGGTCTTAGGCGATGACATACACCTCATCCCCTTTTTGGACGACCTTGTATTTGCGCAGCTTGAGCTTGCGGTCGGACACGCACTCGCCGGTCTTGATGTCGTATTCGTAGCCGTGCCAGGGACACACGAAGTGCGTCTCGGTGTCGGAGAAATACATGCCCTTGGAGGTGCGGTCGGGCGCGATCTTCTCTTCGACCTTGGCGATGATCAGCCCTTCGCAGGCCGGCCCGCCCTGGTGCAGGCAGTAATTGCTGTAAGCGTGGAACTCGCCGCGATCCTTGAACACGCCGATCTCGGTATTGCCGGCGAACACGATCCGGCGGTCGCCGTCCTTGAATTCCGAGGCCTTGCCAACGAGCTTCTCGGCCATGCGCGCAACATCCTCCCTGGTGAAAATCGTCTCCCGGCTGCGGTTCGGGTGGGCGAATGCCAGCACGCGGGACCGCCTTTGTATATTACATTTGCCGGGCTGCCGCCAGCGAGGGCCGCGCCCTTGTGCGCATGACAGGCCTGCCCGCCAGGATCAGAGAACTGCTTACGACCCGTTTGCCGTAGCCCGGATGGAGGCGCGAAGCGCCGTCATCCGGGGTCCCCTTGCCTGGTCATTCTGCCGATAGGCTTACCCCGCATTCCGCTCCGCTCCGTGCGGGTTGCGGCTTACTCGTGGTCGCGCCGGAAATCCGGCATCGGGAGCGGACCCCACAGGTTCGGGGCGATCTTGCGGTCCCAGACTTTTGGCCGCTGCGGCGTGTCGTGATGCCAGGGGCGGGGCTCGAAATAGCCCAGCTCCTCGTCTTTCATCTGGTCGAGCTCGATGTAGAACTCGACGTTCTGGTCGTCGGCGTTGCGGTGGTAGATCGCGACGTTGTGGCCGGGCCCGTGGCGCACCGGCCCCCAGTTGATCGGCATCTTGCGCAGCGCCAGGAGCTCGCAGGCGTCCTGCAAGTGGGCGAAATCTTTGAGCTCGAACGCGATGTGGTGCATCTTCTGCTTGGGCCCGCGGATGAAATTGACCGTGTGGTGGTCCGGGTTGCAGCGCAAAAAGACGAAGAAATCCTCGATCCAGTCCGACAGCCGGAAGCCGAGCACGCGGCAGTAGAAATCGGCGATCGCCTGCGGGTCGTTCACCGTGTAGGCGATGTGCCCGAGCTTCAAGAGCCCGACACCGATCACCTGGTGATGCGAGCCGAGGTAGCTCCACTCCGAAAAAAGCTCGATCGTCGTGCCCTTCGGGTCGTTGAAGGCCAGCACCTTGCCGATGCCGGGGACGGAATCGTTGCGCATCTCGCTTTTCACGCCGTCAGCAGCGAGCGCCTTCGCGAGCTCGCCGAAATCCGCGTTCGGCACCACCTCGAAGGAGATCCTCTTGAGGTTCTCCTCGCGGCCCTGCTCGAGCGCGATGGTGAGCAGCCCGGTCTTGCTGGCGAGGAAGGCGCGGTCCTTCTCCTTCGCGGACAGCACAAGGCCCGCCACCCCGGTGTAATAGTCGATCGCCTTGTCGAGATCCGGCGTCTCGAAGGTGGCGTGTCCGACGCGTCGTGGCCTGATCATGGGAGTCCTCCCGCAATTCTGGGCATGCGTGGCGGAGTCATAGCACCGACGCACTCCTTTTTCTGCAGACGTCGCCATCCGAAAAAGCGATGGGCGCGCGCGCACGGTTGGGCTAAAGAGGCGGTCCGCTGTTACGAAACCAGGCACGAGGAGGACGACATGCGAGCTTTCCGACCCGCGAGCACCGCATTCGCCGTCGTTATCGCCGCCATCTTCGCGGCCGGCATCCCTACCGCAACAATGGCGCAGACCGCCGGGAGCACCATGACGACACCATCGGGATTGAAGATCACGGACACCAAGGTCGGCACCGGCGCGACGCCCAAGGCCGGCCAGACCTGCGTGATGCATTACACGGGCTGGCTCTATCAGAACGGCGCGAAAGGACAGAAATTCGACAGCTCGCGCGACCGCGGCCAGCCGTTCGAGTTTCCGCTCGGCATGGGCCGCGTCATCAAGGGATGGGACGAGGGCGTCGCCACCATGAAGGTCGGCGGCCAGCGCACCCTCATCATTCCGCCCGAGCTCGGCTACGGCGCCCGCGGCGCCGGCGGGGTCATCCCGCCCAATGCGACGCTGATCTTCGAGGTCGAATTGGTTGGCGTGAAGGGCTGATCGAGTCTTTGGGGAGAGTTGCATGACCTACAAATTGGCCACGCATCAATCGGGCGGCGGACCGCGCGCCGGCATGGTGGTGAATGACCGCGTCTACGACGTCGCGACCGTCACCGGCCGGCCCGGCTACGTCACCGTGCTGGGCGTGCTGCACGACTGGCCGGCCGCCGACCCGCTTCTGCGTAAGGCGGCCGAGACCGTCGACGGCAAAGGCCTGCCGGCCGCGGAGGTGAAACTGCTCGCGCCGGTGCTGCGTCCCGGCGCGATCTACTGCGCGGGTGCGAACTACACCGACCATGCGCTCGAAATGTCGAAGCTACACAATCGGCCGATCGAGCCCGATCCGCACACGCAAGGGCTCAAGCCGTGGCATTTCGTGAAGGTTTCGCACGCGGTGTCGGCTCCCGGCGATACCATCAGCATCAGCAAGTATTCGAAGATGATGGATTGGGAGGTCGAGCTCGCGGCCGTGATCGGAAAGCCCGCCAAGGACGTGCCGATCGAGAAGGCGCTCGACTACGTCGCAGGCTACACCATCGCGAACGATCTCTCGGCGCGTGATATGGGCCGCCGGCCGCATATCTCCGACACGTCGCCCTTCAAGGCGGACTGGGTGGCGCACAAGAGTTTCGACGGCTCGTGTCCCATGGGGCCGTGGATCACGCCGGCGGCTGACATCGGCGATCCGCACAATCTCGGCATGAAGCTGTGGGTGAACGACGTCATCAAGCAGGACTCCAATTCCGGCCAGATGATCTTCAACATCAACGAGCAGCTTTCCCACATCTCGTCGCGCATCACGCTCTATCCGGGCGATGTCATCCTGACCGGCACGCCGGCCGGCGTCGGCGCGGCGCGCAAGGAATTCCTGAAGGCCGGCGACACGGTCAAGCTCTGGATCGACAAGATCGGCACGCTCACCAACAAGATGGCGTGAGCGCGATGGACAGCGCGGACTTCGACGCGCTGGAGAACCGCGCACGGGCGACGCTCTCGCCGGGCGCCTATGCGTTCGCGGCCGGCGGCGCCGACGACGAGATCACGCTCGCCGACAATGTCGCGGCATGGCGGCGGCTCCGTCTGCGGCCGCGCATGTTGCGCGACATTTCGCAGATCGAGACCGCGACGACCGTCCTCGGCCAGAAGATCGCGACGCCGCTGATGGTCGCGCCCACCGGCCGCCACCGGCTGTTTCATCCCGAGGGCGAGGCGGCCACCGCGCGCGGCGCAGCAGCGGCGGGCGTGCCCTATGTGATGGCGACGCACTCGACGGTGACGATCGAAGAGGTCGCGCGCGAGCGCGCCGCCGCGCCGCAGTGGTTTCAGCTCTATCTCACGCCCGAGCGCGCCGTCACCGAAGGACTCATCGACCGCGTCGTGGCGGCAGGCTTTCGCGCCATCGTGCTCACGGTCGACCAGCCGGTCTACGGCTCGAGCCCGCGCGCGGCGCGCGCGCCGCTCAATCTGTCGCCCGACATCCGTTCCATGAATCTGCCCGGGCAGCCGGTCGCGACCCACGCCTACGGCACGCAGCATACGGGCACGGTGACCTTTCCGGCGACCTGGCGCGATCTCGAATGGCTCATCGCGCGCTCGCCGATCGACGTGCTCGTCAAAGGCGTGCTGCGCGCCGACGACGCGGTGCGCTGCGCCGACCTCGGCGCCAAGGCGATCATCGTCTCCAATCACGGCGGCCGTCACCTCGACGCCGCGCTCGCGACCGCCGATGCGCTGCCGGCGATCGCGACGGCGGTCGGCGCCAAGGCCGAGGTCTATGTCGACGGCGGCGTGCGCCGCGGCACCGACATCGTCAAGGCGCTCGCGCTCGGCGCCCGCGCGGTGCTGATCGGGCGTCCCGCCGTATGGGGGCTCGCCACCGCCGGCGCCGACGGCGTGCGCGCCGTGTTCGAGCACCTGCACGGCGAGCTTCTTCGCACCATGGCACTGTGCGGCGTCGCGAAGATCGACGAGATCACGCGCGATCTCGTGGCGTGATTGGACCGTACGCAAGGGCATCGTAGGTTGGGTCGAGCACTTGCGAGACCCAACATCGCCAGCACGGAGATCGTGGCGTTGGGTCTCGCTCCGCTCGACCCAACCTACAAGTCACACCTCGACCGGCTTCCCCGTCTCCAGCGACTTCACGACGGCCTCGAAGGCGCCGATGAGGTCGAGCATCTGATCGGGCGAGACCAGGAACGGCGCGCGGCCCTCGACCGCATCGGCGAAGGATTCGACCAGAACCTTCAGCGAGTCGACATGCTCGAACGTCTTCTCCTCGGGCGGCTTGCCGATGTAGCCGATCCGCAGAAAATCCTCGTCGCGCGCCTCGGCAAATCCGTTGCTGCCGAACACGTGGATGCGCCAGAACGGCACGGTGGAGCGCACCGTCGCCATCAGGCCGGTCGCGCCGCTCGCGAATGTGGCGAGCACAGCGACCACGTCGCGCGGATCGGGCGGCGGTTTCGGCGCGAATGATTTGGCGTCGACCTGGGCGATCGGGCCGACGAGATTGACGAATGCGTCGAGGATGTGCAGGCCCGCGCCGGTCATGCCGAAGCCGGGCGACTCGCGCGGGTCGTCGCGCCAGCCGCCGCCGACGCGCGTGGAGTGGTCGTTCGAGAAATGCCCCTCGATGTGAAGGATCTTTCCAAGCGAGCCGCCGGCGACCAGCGCCTTCAATTCGCGCATCGACGCGAAGCAGCGCTTGTTGTTGCCGGCCCCGAGCACGACGCCGGCCTTGCGGCAGGCCTCGACCGAGCGCGCCGCCTCGGTGCGCGTGAGCGCCAGCGGCTTCTCGCACCACACCGGCTTGCCGGCGCGCGCCACGGCCGCGACCTGCTCGACGTGCAGCGAATGCGGGGTCGTGAGAAAGACCGCCTGCACGTCCGGATTGCCAATCGCGTCCGAAAGCTCGGTGGTGAGCTTGAAGCCGTGCTGCTGCGCGAAGCCGCGCACCTCTTCCGGCTCCTTGCTGACGCCGTGCACGAAGCGCAGCCGCGTGCTCTTGCCCTGCACCGCGGTGACGAGCGACTTGCCCCAGCGGCCGAGCCCGATCACCGCCGCATCGATCATGCGTTTCTCCCCACGTCCCGCGAAAGCCTGTTGTCAATCTCCGGCAATCCGGGTGACATGACAACGGCCGCTTGGCAATCGCCCCGCACGAGGTGCCGCAGATGAGCTTCGAGCCGCCGGTCGGCGTGATCGGCATCGGCCTGATGGGCGAGGTGTTTGCCCGCCGGCTTGTGGCGGCGGGCTTTGGCGTGGTCGGGTTCGACATCGATCCGGAGAAGACCGCCCGCCTGTCGTCGTTCGGCGCCCGCGCGGCGGCGTCGATCGCCGATCTGACGCGCGCCGCCCAACCGATCGTGCTCGCCGTGTTCAACACCGACCAGGTCGAGGAGGTGACCGAACGGGAGATTTTGCCGGTGTTGGAAAAACCCGGAAAGATCATCCTGTGCACCAGCACCTGCGATCCCGATCGGGTCGCATCGCTGGGCGAGCGGATGACGCGGCACGGGCTGAAGTTCCTCGAGACGCCGGTGTCCGGCACGAGCGAGCAGGTGCGGCAGGGCGATGGCGTCGGCCTGATCGGCGGCGACGCGGCGGTCTCGGCCGAGATCGACGACGTGCTCCACGCGCTCTTCCCCAGGCGGTTTCATGTCGGCCGGGTCGGAGACGGCGGGCGCACCAAGCTCGCGGTCAATCTCATCCTCGGCCTCAACCGCTTGGCGCTCGCCGAAGGCCTGGTGTTCGCGACCCGGCTCGGGCTCGATCCCGAGGCGTTCCTGAAGGTGGCGCAAGGCTCGGCGGCCTATTCGCAGGTCATGGAGACCAAGGGACGCAAGATGATCGCCGGCGATTTCCGTCCCGAGGGCCGCGCGCGCCAGACCCTCAAGGACGTGCACCTCATGCTCGACCAGGCCAGGAAGGCCGGTCAGCCGCTGCCGCTCCTCGAGGTGCATGCCGATGTGCTCGAAGCGTGCCTGCGCCAGGGCGAGGGCGAGCTCGACAACAGCGTGATCGTCGAGGAAATCCGCCGGCGCGGCGCGAAGGCCGCGAAGCCGGCAGCACAGTGAGGGCCGCGCCTCGCAACGCTACAGCTGCTTGATTCCCGCCTGCTTGATGATGTCGCGGAACATGGGGATTTCCCTGGCGACGCGTGCCATGTGGTCGGCGCCGGTCTTGGCCTGCACCTGGAAGCCGGATTGCGCGAGCTTCTCGCGCATCTCGGGCTTGGCGAGGATGTCGAGGCAGGTCTTCTCCAGCGTCTTGACGATCTCGGGCGGTGTCTTCGACGGAGCCATCAGTGCCAGGTAGGTCTCGAACACGAAGTCCGGATAGCCCGCTTCCAGCATGGTCGGGATATCGGGCAGGTCGTGCCAGCGCGTGCTCCCGGTCACCGCAAGCCCCATGATCGTCCCGGCCTTGACGTGCGGATGGGCGGGCGCGAGCACGCCGGAGCTGATCTGCACCGTGCCGCTGAGCAGTGCCTGCAGCGCGTCGCCGCCGCCGGCAAACGGGATCGACGCCATCTTCGAAAGGCCTTCTCGAACTTTCAGCACCTCAGCCTCGAGATGCGGCGTGGTTCCGATCGGCGCGGTCGAGATGTTGAATTTCTCCGGGCTTGCCTTCGCGAGCGCGACGAATTCCTTCATCGTCTTCACGCCGAGCGACGGCTTGACCGCGAACACGTTGGGCGAGGTCGCGAGCTCGCAGACGGCGACGAAGTCCTTGAGCGGATCGTAAGGCAGCGAACCGTAGAGGCCCGGATTGACCACGTAGGCGCTGGTCGAGAGCAGCAGCGTGTAGCCGTCGGGCTCCGCGTGCGCGACCGAGCCCATGCCGATATTGCCGCCGCCGCCGCCCTTGTTCTCCACGATGAACGAGCCGCCGGTGGTCTGCGTGAGCGCCGCCGCCATGATGCGCGCCATGATGTCGGAGGGCCCGCCGGGCGTGTTGGCGACCAGGATGCGGACCGGCCGGTCCGGATAGGCCGCGAGCGCCGCGCCGATGCGCAGCACGAACGGCCCTGCGACCGCGCCGGCCGCAAGCGCAGCGGCGCGCTTGATGATGCGCCGCCGTGATGGTCCCGCAGCCTTCGATGTGCCCATGGTCGTCTCCCCGGATTGTTGGAGCGCAAATCTAGTCGCGAGGAAAGGCTTGCGCCAGCGCGCGCGATGTCGCGACCGAGGCGGTCTTACGCGGCCGCCTTGGCGAGCGTCTCCAGCGCTTCGCGCGCGTTCCACGGCTTCCACCATAGTTTCAGCCCGAGATCGCGCGCGATGATGCCGGCCGCCACGTAGCTCGGGCCGCCCGAGATCGCGCCGCCGCAATGGGCGGCGGAGCCGGCGTAATACAGGTTCGGGATCGGCGTGCGGTAGCCGAAGTGGTTGTACATCACCTGCTCGGCGTTGAACGCGCCCATGAAGATGTCGCCGTCGCGCATGTTGACGATTTCTTGCACGTATTCGCGGCCCGTATAGGCGTACTGCGCGATGACGTTCTTGCGCGTCATGTTGGGGCAGTAGCGCGCCCAGGTCTCGAGGATCCTTTCGGAGAACTCGGCCTTCCACTGCTCGTAATCCCGTCCGCCGATGTCGGGATCGAGCGGCATCACGTGCCAGGCATAGCTGGTGTGCTTGCCCGGCGGCGCCTGCGTCGGGTCGAGCACGCTCAACGGTCCCGATCCGAACTGCACGATGTCCGGCGCCTTGCCGGCCATCACCTGCTGATGCGCGGCAAAGAGGTCCTCCATGGTCTCGGCGCCGATGCTCCATTTGAGCGCGCGGTTGATGTTGGGATCGAATGTCGCCGCCGCGAAGCGCGGGCTTTCGTGCAGCGCCAGATGCAGGCCGAACAGCGCCCACTTGGTGTATTGAAACTTGTCGAGCCTGGCGGCGAACGCCGCGGGCAGCTGCGCGCGTCCGACCAGGCTCTCGAAGGTCTGGTGCACGTCGATCGTGGAGGCGACGAACTGGTCGGCGCGCACCGTACGGCCGTCGGCGAGCGCGATGCCGGTCGCGCGGCCGCCCTCGACGACGATGCGATCGATCGCGACCTGCGGCGCAAATGTCCCACCGGCCGCGATGAACGTTTCCATCAGGCCGCGCGCGAGATTGAACGAGCCGCCCTGGCAGAGCTGGTAGCCGGTCTGCAGGTCGAAGGCGCGGATCACCGAACCCATCGGGCTGGTCTTCGACAGCGTGTCGGTGAGCCAAGTGCCGAACAGCGACACCTTGAACAGAAAGAGGAGCTGGACGTGCTCGTTCTCGAACAGCTCGCGCACCACGTCGAGCGGCTGACGGCGCGTCACCGCGAGGAAGTCGCGGCCGAGCGCGGTGCGCGTCAGCAGCGCCTCGCGCTCCGATTGGGACAGCGGCTCGGCGTAGCGTTCGGGGATGAGGATGCGCGCCGTCATCTCCTCGGCCTTGCGATTCCATTCGCGGAAGGTCGCGGCATCGCGCTGGGACAAGCGGGCGATATTCGCGACCGTCTCCTCGAGGTCGCGGCCGAGCACGAGCGCAGTGCCGTCGGCGTGCGCCTGCCCGAACTCATAGCGCGGCGTGATGTAGGTGACCCTCTCGGCGAGGCCGAGGTCCTCGAACCAGGGCGTCTCGCTGATGTGGAAATGATTGATCGAATGGAGGTTGTGGAAGAAGCCGGGCGCGGTCGCCTCGGTGGTGTTGAGCCCGCCCCCATAGGTCAGCCGGCGCTCGACCAGCAGGATGCGCAGCCCGGCCCTTGCGAGATATGAACCGAGCACGAGGCCGTGGTGCCCGGCGCCGATGATGATGCCGTCGTAATGGCGGTCGAGGGCAGCCATTCTACGCTCCCACCCGGTGGGGCCGATGTGGGACGCACGCGCCTTCCATCGCTCCGGGCGGATAGTTGGGACTGCGACAAATCGACATTTCGTTGGGGCCCGATCGTCCGATAATTCCTTTTCCGGAGGGGTTTGGTGTACTACGATTGCCGCGGATTGTCGCTCAAGTGAATGCCGCGCCGCTTATTCCGGCGGCTCAGGGCAACCGAGCATCCAGGGGAAACGCATGACACGACGCAACACGCTTTTGATCGCTGCCGCATCGCTGCTGCTCGGAGCCGCCGCTTCGGCCTCGGCGCAGGAAGTGAGAGTCGGCGTGAACCTGCCTTACACCGGGATCGGCGCCGAGTTCGCCCAGCTCATCGATCGCGGCATGGAGCTCTACCTCAAGCTCAATCCCGACAAGGTGAAGCCCTACACCATCAAGCTCATCAAGCGCGACGTGAAGAATCCGGCCGGCGCCGACGCCAAGATCCAGGTGCAGGAGTTGCTGACCCAGGAAAACGTCGACGTGCTCGCGGGCTGGGTCTATTCGCCCAACGCGTTCGCCACCGCGCCCATCGTGACCGCCGGCAAGAAGCTCGCCGTGATCATGAACGCCGGCACCGCGCACATCACCAAGACGTCGCCCTACTACGTGCGCACCTCGTTCAGCATGTGGCATTCCGGCTATCCCATGGGCGAAGCGGCTGCCAAGGTGCTGAAAGCCAAGACCGCTATCGTCGGATACAGCGACTTCCCGCCCGGCAAGGACGAGCTCGCCGCCTTCAAGCGGGCGTTCGAAGGCCTTGGCGGAAAGGTGATCGACGAGATCCCGATGGGCGGTCCTGCCGCGGTGCCCGACTTCACGCCCTTCTTCCAGCGCGTGAAGGACCAGAAGCCGGACGTGTTCTTCGTATTCATCCCGGCCGGCGATCATGCGGCTGCGGTGGTCAAGACCTACGGCGCGCTTGGCATGCGCGAGGCCGGAATCAAGCTGATCGGCCCCGGCGACATCACCCAGGACACCAAGCTGCAGGCGATGGGGCAGGCGGCGGTCGGCCTCATCACCATGCATCACTACCACGCCGATCTCGACAATCCCGAGAACAAGCGCTTCGTCGCCGCCTGGAAAAAGGAATACGGCGCCAACACGACGCCCGACTTCATGGCCGTCGGCGGCTACGACGGCATGGCCGCGATCGTGCACGCGATCCAGGCAACAAAGGGCAAGGTCGACGCCGACGCCGCGCTCGCCTCGCTCAAGGGCTGGAAGTACAACAGCCCGCGCGGCCCGATCATGATCGATCCGGATACGCGCGACATCGTCATGAACGAGTACCTGTCCGAGGTGGTTATGAAGGATGGCCACCTCTTCCAGAAGGTCCTCGGCACCACGCAGGCGGTCAAGGATCCCTGCAAGGAGCTGAAGGTCGGGCCGTGCGGCAACTGACCTTCCGCTGCTGCTGAGAGAGCGATCCGCCGCCGCTCCGCCACCGCGGGGCGGCGGCTCTTTCTTTGGCACGGAGGCCATCGGGTTGCCCGCGACCCGCACGGTGTGATTTGGTGGGCCGGCTTTTGGGGAAGCCGCGCGTGATCTTCGGCATCGACATCGCCAGCATCATCCTGGGCGGCGCAGCCGCCGGCATGGTGCTGTTCATCGTGTCGGTCGGCCTCTCGATCACTATGGGCCTCATGGGCTTCGTCAATCTGGCCCATGGCGGCTTCGCCATGATCGGCGGTTACATCGTCGTGCTGACGATGCGGCATTGGGGCGTTCACTTCACGGTGGCGCTCGCGCTGGGGTTCGTCCTCACGGCGGCGTTCAGCATGGTGCTCGAGCGGCTGCTCTATGCGCGCCTCTATCGCGCGTCCGAGCTCGATCAAGTGCTTTTCACCATCGGCCTCGTCTTCATCATGATCGCCTCGGTGACGCTGCTGGTGGGTCCCGAGAACCAGCCGCTGTTCATCCCCTCCGCGCTGCAGGGCCAGCTCGATCTCGGTATCATCCGGTATCGCACCTACAGCATCTTCCTGATCGTGGTCGGGGTCGCGATCGTCCTCGGCCTCTGGCTCGGCTTCGAGCGCACGCGCCTGGGCGCGCAGATCCGCGCCGCGGTCGATAACCGCCGCATGGCGGAATCGCTCGGCATCAACATCGACCGGCTGTTCACCATCTGCTTCGCGTTCGGCAGCGGCATGGCGGCCATCGGCGGCGGGCTCGGCGCCGAGTTTCTCGGACTCGATCCGCAATACGCGCTCAAATACCTGATCTTCTTCCTGATCGTGGTCGCGGTCGGCGGGCTCGGCCGGGTCACTGGCGTGTTCTATGCCTCGGTCATCATCGGCGTGCTCGATTTCGTGCTGAAGAAATATCTGCCGCAAGGCGGCACGCTGTTCATCTACGTCCTCACAATCCTGCTGCTGTTGTGGCGGCCGCAGGGCCTGTTCGGGGGGAAAGCGACGTGAGCGCTCCTGCCGAGCATGCGGCGGCGATCGCGCTCGCGGCGCGGCACCGGCTGCGCTGGTGGGAGCCGATCCCCTGGCTGCTGCTGCTCGCCTTCTATTTCGTCCTTCCCAGGCATCTCGGCTTCGGCACCGAACTCCTGGTCATGATCCTGTTCGCGCTCTCGCTCGATCTCGCGCTCGGCTATGCGGGCATCATCACGCTGGGCCACGCGGCGTTCTTCGGCGCCGGCGCCTACACGGTCGGCATGCTGGCGAAGTACGGCATCTGGAACGAGCCGATCACCGGCCTGGTCCTGGCCGCGGTCGTCGCCTCGGTGGTCGGTCTTCTGTCCGGCCTGGTTCTGCTGCGGACCACCGGCCTGACGCTGCTGATGCTGACGCTGTGCACCATGGGCGTGCTCGAGGAGGCCGCGAATCTCGGACGCGACTACACCGGCGGATTCGACGGGCTCGACAGCGTGCCGATCCCGCCGTTGTTCGGGCTGTTCGAGTTCAACCCGCTGTTTCCCAAGACGCAATATCTCTACGCGCTCGGAGTGCTGTTCGTCTGTTTCGTGCTCATGCGCACGCTGGTCTATTCGCCCTTCGGCCAGAGCCTGACCGGCATCCGCGAAAATACGCTGCGCATGCACGCGGTCGGCGCGCCGGTGCGCATGCGGCTCGTCACCTGCTACGTCATCTCGGCGGCGCTCGCGGGCATCGCGGGCGGCCTGTGGGCGCAGGCCAATGCCTATGTGAATCTGAGCACGCTCGGCCTCGATCGGGCGGCGACCGTGGTGATCGTCCTCGTGCTCGGCGGATACGGGCGGCTGTACGGCGCCTTCCTCGGCGCGGTCGCCTACATGGTGCTCGCGAACTATCTCTCGCAGATCTATCCGACCGCCTGGCAGCTCGGCCTCGGGCTCATGCTCGTCGTCATCGCGCTGTTCGCGCGCAACGGCATATTGGGCATCGGCGAGACGCTGCTGCGCCGCGTTCGAAAGCGGGAGGGCTCATGACCCCTCCGCTCCTCGAAACGCGCAACCTCAACCGGAACTTCGGTGCGCTCGCTGCCGCGCGCGACATCAATTTCCGGCTCGAGGCCGGCGCGCGCCACGCGCTCATCGGCCCCAACGGTGCCGGCAAGACCACCTTCATCAACCTGCTGACCGGCGTGCTCTATCCAAGCGACGGGCAGGTGCTGCTCAAGGGACGCGACGTCACCGCCGTCGCCCAGGCCGATCGCGTCAAGCTCGGTATCGCGCGCACCTTCCAGATCAACCGCCTATTTCGCGGCCTCTCGGTGCTCGAGAACGTCTACATCGCGGTGGCCGAGCGCGTCGGCGCCGCGCCCTCCATGCTGCGCCCCGCGGGAGGGCGCAAGGACGTGATCGACGAGGCGATGCACCTGCTCGACATGCTCCGGCTGACCGACGTCGCCACGCACCGCATCTCCGAGCTGCCCTACGGCCGTCAGCGCTTGGTCGAGATGGCGATCGCTTTCGGCCTCAAGCCGGAGGTGTTGCTGCTCGACGAGCCGGCCGCCGGCGTGCCGAGCGCCGAGACGCACATCATTCTCGGCGCGATCGAGCGGCTGCCGAAGGAGATCGGCGTCCTGGTCATCGACCACGACATGGATCTGGTCTTCCGCGTTGCCAAGCGCATCACCGTGCTGGTGAGCGGCGCGATCTTCGCCGAAGGCACGCCGGAAGAGATCGGCGCCAACCCGGATGTGCGCGCCGTCTACCTGGGACAGTCCCGCCATGGCTAGCGCGCTCGAGCTGCGAAACGTCTCGGCGGGCTACGGCGAGACCGTCGTGCTCGAGGACGTTACGCTGTCGCTCGCGCCGGGCGAGTGCATCAGCGTGATCGGACGCAACGGCGTCGGCAAGACGACGTTGCTCGCGACCGTGATGGGCCACACCAGCCTGCACCGCGGTGAAATCGTGTTCGGCGGCGCGCGTCTCAATCGCGTTCCCATCTACCGCCGCGCCCTTTGCGGCATCGGCTTCGTGCCGCAGGAGCGCGAGATTTTTCCGTCACTCACCGTGCGGGAGAATCTCCAGGTCGGCGCGCGGCCAGGTGAGTGGACCGGCGAGCGGGTGTTCGAGCTTTTTCCCAATCTCAAGGAACGGCTCGGCAACCTGGGCAACCAGCTCTCGGGCGGCGAGCAGCAGATGCTCTCGATCGCGCGTGCGCTGTTGACCAATCCGTCCCTGCTGCTGATGGACGAGCCGACCGAGGGCTTGGCGCCCGTGATCGTCGAGGCCTTGACCGCGGTCCTGATCCGCCTGCGCCAGGAGAGCGGCCTTTCCATCGTCCTGGTCGAGCAGAACAGCCGCGTCGCGCTCGCCTTCTCGCCGCGCACCGCGATCATGGACCGCGGCCGCATCGTCTATGACGGGCCGAGCGAGGCGCTCGCGCGCGACGCCGACAAGTTGCACCGGCTGATCGGCGTCGCGAAGCACTGACGCGACCGCATGCCCCGGCGAAAGCCTGCCCCGGACTTGATCCGGGGTGGATCCCGGTTCGCCGATGTCGGGATTTTCCCGACGGCCGAACGAGTAAATCCTACGTAAACGGCGGGATCCGGTGCGCCCAAGCCCGCTTATGGGGGCGCCGCCCGCGTTTTTGCGTTTACCCAAGCCTGCCCGGCTAAATCAATTTTAATCTTCAGCGATTACCAAGGGTTATCGGTAACGGATTCATTCTTGCGGCGAGGCGGGGGAAATGGATAGCGGCATCAGGTTCTTGATGGCGAGCACGGCATTGATTGCCGTGGTCGTGGCGGGAGTGACCGTCGGGTTGCGCTCCGGCACGGCGGCCGTGGTCGGGCAATCGACCAGCGTGGCGGCGCCGCCACCGGTCGCCAAGACGATGGATCAGATCCGTGGCGAGTATAAGCGCCCCGACACCATCCCGTTTCCGGCTTCCAATCCGTACACCATCGCAAAGATGGCGCTCGGCAAGGTGCTCTATTTCGACACCCGGCTCTCCGCGGCAAATCTCCTGTCCTGCGCGGCCTGTCACAACCCGGCCTATGGCTGGGGTGACGGCCAGCCTAAGGGCGTCGGCCACGGCATGAACATCCTCGGCCGCCGCTCGCCCACCATCATCAACGCGGCGTTCGGGCAAATCTTCATGTGGGACGGGCGCGCCGCCTCGCTCGAAGAGCAGGCGCTCGGTCCGATCAAGGCCGACGTCGAGATGAACCTTCCGATCGACAAATTGATGGAACGCCTGAAAGCGATCTCGGGCTACGCGCCCATGTTCCAGGCGGCGTTCCCGAACGAAGGGATGCAGCCCGACACGGTCGCCAAGGCGATCGCGACCTATGAGCGGACCGTGGTTTCGGCGCGCGCGCCGTTCGACTCCTGGATCGAGAACAACGAGCGCGCCATTCCGGACGACGCCAAGCGCGGCTTTGCGCTCTTCAACACCAAGGCCGCCTGCAACAAGTGCCACAGCGGATGGAATTTCACCGACGACAGCTTCCACGACATCGGCCTCGCGAGCGAGGACATCGGCCGCGGCAAATTCCTGCCGTCGATCGCGAAGATGAAATACGCGTTCAAGACGCCGGGACTGCGCGAGATCACGCGGCGCGGCCCCTACATGCACGACGGCTCGATCGCAACTCTCGAAGCCGTGGTCGAGCATTACGACAAGGGCGGCATCGCTCGCCCGAGCCGTTCCGAGCTGATCAAGCCGCTCGGCCTGACCGCGCAGGAAAAGAAGGACCTCGTCGCCTTCATGCAGACGCTGACCAGCGACGTCGATCCGACCACCGTTCCCGTTCTTCCCCGATAAGCCGCCAAGCGATCCTCCGGCTGCGAAAGGAATTCGCGCTATGTCGAGTAAGCTTTCCTCGAAGATCACACTCATGGCCCTGTTCGCCGTGGCCGCGATCCATGCGGCGGCGCAGGCCGGGGACTTGAAAAAGACCGCCCCGTACACGGCGTCCGACCTGACCGGCGCGATAAATCCGCGCGGCGGCATGGCTGCGCCGGTCGCGAGCCGTGCGCGAGCGGCGCTGGTGCGCTTTTCCGAGGCGCGCGCCGCGATGGAGCACGGAATCCTGCTGCGCGAAATGGCGCCGAAGAGCGACATCACGACCGTCCGTTCCGGCATGACGGCGTTGGTCGACGATCTCGCCGCCGTCGAGCAGATGGAGCAGGGGCGTTTCGCCGGCTCCGCCAAGGAGGCGCGGCGCCTCGCCGACGAGTGGTACGTGGCGGGCATGAAGATCATCGCGCCGCCGGCCAACGGCGTCACCGAGCTGCCCTCGACCGTATCGGTCAGGAGCAAGGCTGACGCCCTCTCCACCGCGCTCGACTGGCTGGTCGAAGAGACGGCCGCAAATGCCTCGGTAATGGCGCCGGCGGCGCCAGCGGTGACGGCCGCGGCTGTCATGATCGTCCCCGCTCTGAAAGCCGCCAGAATGGCGCGCACGCGACACGCCAGCCGCAAGGCCTTGCTGCGCCGCGCGCCCGTGCCGATCAGCCAGAACGAGGCCAGCCTGAAGCTGATGCGGGACGGCCTGCCGCTGTTCCTGCCGCCCGCCGCGTTGTTCATGCGCAGCGACAACGCCGCGATCAGGCGCTAGGGCGCCGGGGCCCGATCCTTTCCCAATGATTTCATACGCGCAAAACAAACCGGAGCAGTCCATGAAAGCCTTCCCTTGCCTCGTCGCCGCTGCATTCGTCGCAGGCGCCGTCGTCGCAGCCGCCGCCGCCGAACGCACCATCACCCAGAAGGGCAAGATGTTCTCGATGGCCGAGGTAGCGATCAAGAAGGGCGACGCGCTGGTGTTCGTGAACAACGACAACGTCGCGCACAACATCTTCTCCTCGAGCCCGGGCAACGACTTCAATCTCGGTTCGCAGCTGCCCGGAAACTCGACCTCCGTCACGTTCGACAAGAGCGGCGACGTCGACGTCATGTGCGCGATCCATCCGCTGATGAAAATGAAGGTGAAGGTCGCCGACTGACGGGTCGGCGCGCCGCGAGAACACAATGGGCCTGACATCCAAGCTGTATCTCGCCTTCGGCATCGTCGTCGTGCTCGCAACGGCCGCGGCGCTCTACGGAATCAGAGTGGTGTCGGGGACCACCACCCAGGTGGTGCGGCTCTACGACGGACCGTTGATGGCGGTGAGTCATTCGCGCTCGGCGCAGCTGCACTTCGCCGGTGCGCGCGCCGCGGCGGACAAGGCCGCGGTCGAGCGCGAGATGACGGGCCTCATGGCGGACATCGGGGTCGTACGCGAGCGCATGCCCGCTGACGGCCGCGACGTCGTCGACAAGGCGCTCGCCATGGCGCAGGCCTGGCAAAAGGGCGGAGCGGGCGCGCCGAAGGCCGACGCGGTCGACGAGGCCCTCGACGTGATGGCCGAAGGCGCGAGCGCGTACGGATTCAACTTCCGCGCCGAGGCCGAGGCCGAGGGAAAATTCGCCCGCTTGGCGTTTCTCGCGATTGTGATCGCGGCCGTTCTGTTCGGCGCCATGAGTGCCGCCGTGACGGCCTATTCGATCTCGCGGCCCATCATGGCGACCACGAAGGTCATGCACACCCTGGCGAGCGGCGATTACGGCGCGGAGATCCCGGGCGTGAACCGCAAGGACGAGATCGGGCAGATGGCCCACTCGCTGACGGTCTTCAAGGACAGCCTGATCGAAGGCGAACGCGCGCGGCGCGAGCGGGGTGAGCAGCTCCGCCAGGCGGCAGCCGAGCGCCAGAAGATGATGGCCGACATCGCCGATCAGTTCCACTCGACGATCGGCGGTATCGTCGACAGCGTGTCGACCGCCTCGACCGAGCTGCAGGCTTCGGCCGGCACGCTCACCGAGACGGCAGAAACGACGCAGCAGCTTTCGACCGAGGTGGCGAGCGCTTCGGAGCAGGCCTCGGTCAACGTGCAGACGGTCGCGTCAGCGGCCGACGAATTGACCGCTTCAGTGCGCGAGATCGCGCGCCAGGTGCAGGAGTCCACCGTGATCGCCGGCAAGGCCGCGGGCCAGGCCGAGGAGACCGACGCGCGCGTCGGCAAGCTCTCGCTCGCCGCAAGGCGCATCGGCGACGTCATCAAGTTGATCACCGACATCGCCGACCAGACGAACCTGCTCGCCCTCAATGCCACCATCGAGGCGGCGCGCGCCGGCATGGCGGGCAGGGGATTTGCGGTCGTCGCCCAGGAAGTGAAGTCGCTCGCGGCGCAAACCGCCAAGGCGACCGAGGAGATCTCGGTGCAGATCGCCGAGATCCAGAGCACCACCACCGATTCGGTCTCCGCCATCAAGGACATCGGCGCGACCATCAGTCAGGTCCAGTCGATCGCGACGACGATCGCCAGCGCGGTCGAGGAGCAGGGTGCCGCCATGCAGGAGATCGCGCGCAGCGTCCAGAACGCGGCGCAGGGCACCGCGCAGGTCGCGAGCAATATCGCCGACGTGAGCGGCGGGGCGACCGCGACCGGCTCCGCGGCCTCCCAGGTGCTTTCGTCCGCGCAGTCGCTCGCGAGCCAGAGCGCGCATCTGAAGGGCGCGGTGGACAAGTTCTTGTCGACCGTCCGCGCGGCATAGCGCGCTTCACCTCTTCGGCAGTGCGTCGACGAGCGCCTGCGCCTGCCGGACCAGCGCCGGGAAGAAGCTCTCGCCTTTCGCGTGCGCCGCGAAGCAGGCCCGATAGGCGCGATCGTTGTTCTCTTGCGCCTTCGTGTACTTATCGTACAGCTTCTCGTTCTTCGGCTCGGTCTGATCATACTGCGCGAGGAGACGCTCAGCCGCTTTCTCTTTCCAGACCTGGTCGCAGGCCGGAATTGCACCGACCTTGGCCTGAGCCGGCGCGACTGCCACGAAGACCCTGTCGCCGCGCACGACCGATACGACGATCTCGCCGGGCGTAACCGGACCGATGTCCTGCGAACGCGCGATCAGCAGCACGGCGGCGAGCTTCGCGTCCGACGGCTTCATCACCGGAAGCTCGGCGTATTTGAAGATCATCGCGTCGGTCGGCAGGGCGCGCGTGTAGAAAGCGGCGGACCTGGCTGCGGCGTCGGCATTGTGCGGCACGTCGGGCTTGCGCGCGCGCAGCCACTTGCCGGAAAGCTCGTCGGTGGTGACGAGGACGCGGCTTTTTTCATCGGGCGAGACGTAGGCGAGGGCGTCGAGCAGCCCGAAGCCCATGAAGCCGGAGGAGAGCGAATCGAGGTTGAGCTCTCCTTCTTTGGCAAATCCCTTGATCTCGGACGGGCCGATGATGCGCCGGAGCTGCCGCTCGAGGTCGGCGCGCGCGCTGGTGCTCCGCGCGCGCCACCTCGTCGCCCACGATGTCGCTGTCCGCAAATTTCTTGACTTAGCGGTCGCGCGCCGCGACGTAGGTGTCGACGAGGGAGGCTGCGGAGACCGCCGTCGCGGCGGCGAACGGCAGCACGAGCGCGAAAGCGGCAGCCATGGTTTTCATGCAGAGGCTCGCCAGTCGTGTCAGCAGATCTTTGATACGTCGCGCGTCACGCCCGCCTGGTTCAATGACACCGACGCCGGGGTTTTCCTGACAATGTCCGGAATCATCCGCGCAGCCGGACCGCCGCTACGTAGTTCTACGATGCCGTTTCGCACATCGCATTAACCGGCGGCTAAGCCGCTCAGCCTAAGTTCGCGGCGGCCACGGTGGACCTTTAAGTCCGGCAAAGAGAGTTGGAGACCATGTCGATCAAGCATTTTCTGCGTGACGAGAGCGGTGCCACCGCCATCGAGTACGGCCTGATCGCGGCGGGCATTTCCGCCATCATCATCGGCCAGGTGAATGTCCTGGGCGGCAAGCTGAAGAACACCTTCAGCAACATCTCGACGCAGCTCGCAACCGCCGGGAAATGACCGCGCGCCTCTCCCCACCTGTGGGAGAGGTGAGGCTGCGGCAAGCGGCGGCTTACTGCTTCAGCAACAGCCCCACATTGCCTGACAGGATGCGCTCGCCATCCGGGCCGAGTGCGCGCACGTCGCGCACGAAGTCGCGCACCGCCTCGCGTGCGCGGATTTCCTGCGGATAGTCGGTCGCGAACACGATGCGCGAAGCGGGAATCTCGACCAGCGCGGCCTTCACCGCGCCGATCGCGCCGCAGAAGCCGGCGGTGTCGAACACCATGTTGTGCGTCAGGTAATAATCGAAGTCGTGCTTCGGCGTGGCGCCGTGCCGGGCGTTGCCTTTGGTGCCCCAGAAATCCTTGTCCTGGTAGGAGCGCACGCGCCCGATCATCGAGGCGATGCCGCCGCCGAGATGCGCCATGTGCACGACGAGGTTCGGGTGGCGGTCGAACACGCCCGCATTGATCAGCCGGATGGTCGCCATGATGAGCGAGAACTCGCGGCCGACCGAGCGCGCCGTGTCGTAGCCGTCGAACTGCTGCGAATGATTGAGCTTGAGCGCCGGGTGGACGAACACGAACATCCCGAGCTTATCCGCTTCGCTCCAGAACGGCTCGAATTGCGGCGCGTCGAGAAAAAGCCCGTCCTGCTCCGACGTGACGGTGACGCCCTGGAAGCCGAGCTCGTGCCTGCAGCGGGCGAGCTCCTTGAGCGCCCCGGGCCCGCCGAGCTGATTGACGTGCGCCGCGCCGATGAACCGGCCCGGATAGTCGCGCTCGGCCTGCCTGGCCTTGTCGTTGCAGAGCCGCGAGCGCTCGAGATCGGCCGCCATGCCGGCCGCGCTGGTGAGCCAGGCCGCGTCGATGCCGGCAACGTCCATCATGCGGACGTGCTCGTCGAGATCGTAGAGCAGGCGATGGATCGTGTAGCTCGGCGCACCGTTCTCGTCGTAATGCAGGATCAGCTTGTCGCCCGGATCCTGCCGGATCAGCTCGCGCGGCGTGAAGTGGTGCTGGAAGTCGACGATCATGGCGGTTCTTTCAAAATTTGTCGGCTCACGCGTCCGCCGACCGCGGCTCGCATGATAGCAAGAAACGGATGGCCGACCCCGCCTCCTTGCCGTTCAATCGGCAGACCGCGTGGATTGGACGCCGATGCCGGATCCTGCCGCCAAGACATATGGCACCGTCAGCGCCGAGAGGCGGAAGGAGATGAGCGGCTTGGAGTTCGTCCAAGGGCTCGCCGACGGAACGCTGCCTCTCAATACGATTGCCAAGACCCTGGGCTATGACGTGACTGAGGCGGCGAGCGGGCGCGTCGTCGTGACGGCCACGCCGAGCGACGTCCACCTCAACCCGGCCGGCACGGTGCACGGTGGCCTGGCGGCCACGCTGCTCGACAGCTGCATGGGCCTCGCCATCCAGTCGACCTTGGAGAAGGGCCTCGGCCAGACCACCCTCGAGTTCAAGATCTCGCTGGTGCGGCCCATCACCCCGCAGACCGGCCTGATCAAGGCCGAGGGCGTGGTCCTGAGCCGCGGGCGCCGCGTCGGGACCGCCGAAGGACGCATCACGGATCAACAGGGGCGGCTGCTCGCCCACGGCACGACCACGTGCCTGATCTTTCAGAACTAGATTGCTGATAAATTC
>WNFC01001526.1_pt1 | contig 24981 bp, 28 predicted proteins | sample 5400541 | NCBI WGS metagenome assembly WNFC01 (sample SAMN13153342, study PRJNA577476) | soil metagenome | isolation source: 120 cm saprolite under Douglas fir tree site 2 hole 2 replicate 1 | place: USA:California | collected 2015-04-18 | reverse complement strand
CAAAGATCACATCGTCCATCTCGCCGCCGCGCAGCCGCTTGGGCGAGGCTTCGCCCATCACCCAGCGCAGCGCCTCGACGAGATTGGATTTGCCGCAGCCATTGGGCCCGACGATGCCGGTGAGGCCGGGCTGGATCGTCAGCTCGGCCGGTTCGACAAAGGATTTGAAGCCGGCGAGGCGAAGGCGCTCTATCCGCATCGCCGCGCCATCATGATTTTCCGGCCAATCCCGACAGCAGCTTGTCGAACGCCTCGAGGCTCGGCTCTCCGTCGTATTTTTTGCCGTTGATGAAGAACGTCGGGGTCGAATTGACGCCGAGCTGCTGCGCGGCGGTGAGGCGGCTTTGCGCGACCTGGTCCTCGAGCGCCTTGTCGGCGATGCAGGTTTCGAACTTTGCCTTGGGCACCCCGGCGAGCTGCGCGATGTGCTGCAGCGCGGCCTGCCAGTCCTTTGCGACCACCCATTTGTCCTGCGTCTGGAACAGCGTCTCGACCAGCGGGTAATAGCGCTGGGGCGGCGCACATTGCGCCACCATCTCGGCCCGCATCGCCGGCTCGTCGAGCGGGAACGCGCGCAGGACCAGCTTCGCCTTTCCGGTGTCGATCCATTTCTCCTTGAGCTTCGGCAGCACGTCGGTCGCGAAATGCGCGCAATGCGGACAGCTCAGCGATGCGTATTCGATGATCGTGATCGGCGCGTCGAGTTGCCCGAGCAGCCGGTCCTGCCCGCTCGGCGCCAAGAGGCTTTGTGCATTCGCATCGTCGGCGGGTTTTGGCACCTGCGCGGCCGCCGGGAATGCCCCAGCGAGCGTCAGCGCAACCAGCCCTGCAAACCATATCTCCCGCATCAGGACCTTCCTGCTACCAGATGTTGATGTTAGCTGCTTCGATCGATCGGCGCAACGACCGCCGATCCGGTTTAGTCGCCGCGTCGCGCGTCGGCCAGGACCAGACGCCCGAGCCCGGCGAGAGCGGCGCGCAGCTCGGGATCGGCGATATCGCCGAGCCGGATGTCGAGGGCCTTCGCCTCCTCGGCCGAAAGCGGCGGCGGCAGCGTCGTTGCGGGCGGGGCCGCGAGCGGCAGCGGCCCCTGAACGAGATTGAGGCGCGCCACCACGCCGCGTCCGAAAAACAGGTTGATGCGCTCGATCACCAGCGGCGCGCGGTGCTGCAGCTCGACGGCAAGATGTGAGGCGACGCGAAGTTTCAATGCGCCGTCGCGACCGAGCGATTCGGGCCAGGTCAGCGCGGCGAGCTCGGCCCCGACCACCGCCGCCCACTCCGCCTTGAGGCGGAAGAGAGCGCCGCCGCCGCGGCGGGCGACGATCGGCACGGCAACCCGCGAAGCGGCGACGCCGGCCGCGCGCATCCCGGGCCGGCGCTCGCCCTCATGCGGTGTGCCGGCTATTCTCCGGGTTTCGTCTTCCCTGCCCTCACGACCCATGCCGTCAATCCGATCCGAATCCTCGCTATCGCCGCGCCGGGCGGACCCGGCCGCCTTGCTCGCCTGGTACGACCGCCAGCGCCGCGATCTGCCTTGGCGCTCGCCGCCGGGCGAACGCCCCGACCCCTACCGCGTGTGGCTCAGCGAGATCATGCTGCAGCAAACCACGGTGGCGACGGTCGGCCCCTATTTTGACCGATTCGTGGCACGCTGGCCCGACATTCGCGCATTGGCGGCAGCCTCGCTCGACGAGGTGCTGCATCTGTGGCAGGGGCTCGGCTATTACGCGCGCGCCCGCAATCTGCATGCCTGTGCCCGCGCCGTCGTCGATCGCCATGGCGCTCGTTTCCCCGACGACCCGCGGCAGCTGCGCGCCCTGCCCGGGATCGGCGACTACACCGCGGCGGCGATCGCGGCGATCGCGTTCGACCGGCCGCTCGCGGCGGTCGACGGCAATGTCGAGCGCGTCGTGGCGCGGCTCTTTGCCGAGCGGGCGCCGTTGCCCGGCGCGAAGCTGCGCCTCAAGGCGCTCGCCGCGGCCCTGGTGCCAACGGCGCGCGCCGGCGATTTCGCCCAGGCGATGATGGATCTTGGCGCCGTCATCTGCACGCCACGCCGGCCGCGCTGCATGCTGTGTCCGTGGCGTGGCGATTGCGCGGCAGCCGCGATCGGGATTGCCGACAGCCTTCCCCTCCAGGCCGAAAAGCCGGAGCGCCCGCTGCGGCACGGCGTGGCGTTCTGGCTCAGCCGCGGCGACGGCGCGGTGCTGCTGCGGCGGCGCCCCGATGCGGGCCTCCTTGGCGGCATGATCGAGCTGCCCTCGACGCCATGGCGCGCGGCGCCGTGGAGCGAATCGGAGGCAATCGCCGCGGCGCCGGCGCGAACCGCATGGACCGCATTGCCGGGAACGGTGCAGCACGGCTTCACACATTTCCGCCTCGAGATGACCCTGCTCGCGGGGACGACCGCCGAGCCGATCGACGGCATCTGGGCCACGCCCGGCGACTTCAAGGATTACGCGCTGCCGACCTTGACGAAAAAGCTGGTCAACTACGCGCTGTCGGTGCTCCCAAAATCGTAGGATGGGTTGAGCGCAGCGAAACCCATCATCTGCCGGGAATGCATCACCATCCGATGGGTTTCGCTGCGCTCAACCCATCCTACGAGGATTTTCGACTCTTCTTCTCGGCAATGCCGGAGGTGCCTTCGCGGCGCGCGAGTTCGCCGGCGACATCGGCGGGGGAGACGCCGACCGCCGCCCACAGCACCAGCAGGTGATAGAAGAGGTCGGCGCTCTCGCCGACTAGGGCGGCGCGATCGCCCCTGACGCCCTCGATGACCGCCTCGACGGCTTCCTCGCCGAATTTTTGCGCGATCTTCGCATTGCCGCGGGCAAACAGCCTGGCCGTGTAGGAGGTTTCGGGGTCGGCGCCGCGGCGCGATTCGATGACCCGCCACAGCCGCTCCAGCACTTCTCCGAGCGGGTCGGCCATGGTTAAGGCCGCACCGGCACGCCGCAGGCGGCGAGGTGGCGTTTCGCATCGCCAATGCGGAAGGTGCCGAAATGAAAGATCGAGGCGGCGAGGACCGCGGTGGCGTGGCCGTCGCGGATCCCCTCGACGAGGTGGTCCAAGGTGCCGACCCCGCCGGAGGCGATGACCGGCACCCGAACCGCATCCGCCACCGCCCGGGTCAGCGCGATGTCAAAGCCGGATTTGGTGCCGTCGCGGTCCATCGATGTGAGGAGGATTTCGCCCGCGCCGTAATCGGCGAGCCGGCAGGCCCATTCGACCGCGTCGAGCCCGGTCGGCCGGCGCCCGCCATGGGTGAAGACGCCCCATTTCCCGGCGCCGACGATCTTTGCGTCGACCGCGGCGACGATGCACTGGCTGCCGAATTTCTCCGCCGCCTCGCGGACGAAATCGGGCCGCGCCACCGCGGCAGTGTTGATCGACACCTTGTCGGCGCCGGCGAGAAGCAGCCGGCGGATGTCGTCGACCGTGCGCACCCCGCCGCCGACGGTCAGCGGCATGAAGCATTGGTCGGCGGTGCGGCCGACCACGTCGTAAAGCGTGTCGCGCCCCTCGTGGCTCGCGGTGATGTCGAGAAAGCACAATTCGTCCGCGCCCTCCCGGTCATAGATGCGCGCCTGCTCGACCGGGTCGCCGGCATCGGTCAGATCGACGAAGTTGACGCCCTTGACGACCCGCCCGTCCTTGACGTCGAGGCACGGGATGACGCGCATCTTCAGCACCGGACTGCCTCGCCGGCCGCCAGAAGCAATGCCGCCTTCGGCTCGATGCGGCCGTCATAGAGGGCGCGGCCGCAGATCGCGCCGGCGATGCCGTCCTCGGCATGGGCAGCGAGGGCGGCGATGTCGGCCAGCGCCGCAATCCCCCCCGACGCGATTACCGGCAGCCCCACCTCGCGGGCGAACCCCGCGGTGCCCACAGCATCCGCGCCGGTCAGCGCGCCATCGCGCGCGATGTCGGTGTAAACGATCGCGGCGACCCCGGCATCGGCGAAGCGCCGCGCCAGTTCGACGACGCCGACCGCGCTGGTCTCGGCCCAACCCTCGACCGCGACACGCCCGTCGCGCGAATCGATGCCGACGACGATCCGGCGGGGGTAATCGGCGGCGGCGCGGCGCACCAGCGCGGGGTCGCGCAGCGCGACTGTGCCGAGCACGATGCGGTCGATGCCGATCTCCGCCAGCCAGTAATCGATCGCCGCGCGGTCGCGGATGCCGCCGCCGAGCTGGATCTTGACGTCGACGGCGCGGCGGATCGCCCGCACCGCGTCGCCATTGACCGAGCGGCCGGCAAAGGCGCCGTCGAGATCGACAACGTGCAGCCAGGCAAAGCCCATTTCCGCGAACCGGCGGGCCTGCGCGGCCGGATCATCGTTGAACACGGTGGCGCTCGCCATCTCGCCGCGAACCAGACGGACGCAGGCGCCGGCTTTCAGATCGATGGCCGGAAACAAGATCACGGGGACGCCTGGTCTATGCGCTTGTAGTAGTAATGTCCGGGGACGACGCGCCCCTCGACCTGGGCATAGCACGGGTGGATGCCCCAGCGCTGGTAGCCGAGGCTCTCGTAAAGTCCGATCGCGGCGCGCTGAGTGTCGCGCAGGTCGAGGTTGAGGACGGCGAGCCCGAGCTCGCGAGCGAGCCGCTCGATCTCAATGAGGATGCCGCGGCCGATGCCGCGGCCGCGCGCCCAGGGCGCGACAAAGAGGGCGGTGATCGTGCCGGCGAATGCCTGCGCCTCGTTGTTGCGCGGCGCACGCGATAATTGCACCGAACCGGCGATGACCCCGTCAAGTCGGCCGACGACGAGGCGGCGCTCGGGCACCAGCAGCACGCCCTTCCAGTAATTTTCCAGCACCTGGCGCGGCGGCGCCTTGAGCCAGCCGAAACCGCCGCCTTCGAGGATCGCGCGTTCGGTCGCCTCGCACAGATCGTCGAGATCGGTGCCGGAATACTGGGTCAGGCGCTCGACCGCGACCCGCCCGGCCGGGCCGGTCATGGCCGCCACCCCAGGAAATTGGCAATCAGCCGCAGCCCGGCCATCTGGCTCTTTTCCGGATGAAATTGCGTGCCGATCAGATTGTCACGCCCGATCGCCGCGGCAAGCGGCCCGCCATAATCGGTTTCGGCGATCAGATCGGCCGAATCGGCCGGCCGGAAATGATAGCCGTGCACGAAATAGGCGTGCGTCCCGGCAGACAGCCCGGCCAGCACTGGATGCGCGGTCCGGGGCGACAGCTCGTTCCAGCCCATATGGGGGATCTTGAGCGAGGGGTCGGCGCGCTCGATGGGAACCACCTCGCCGGCGACCCAGCCGAGCCCGGCAACCGTCTCGAATTCGCGGCCGCAATCGGCCATCAGCTGCATGCCGACGCAGATCCCGAGAAAAGGCCGGCCGCGCCCCATTACCGCTTCGCTCAGCGCGGCTTCGAGGCCCGGCACCGCAGCCAGGCCGCGCCGGCAATCGGCGAAGGCGCCGACCCCGGGTAAGACGATCCGCTCGGCCGCTGCGACCTCCTCCGGGCGGCTGGTCACCAGGATGGTTTCGCCCGAGCTGGTCTCGGCGGCGGCGCGCTCGAACGCCTTCGCCGCCGAGCGCAAATTGCCCGAGCCGTAGTCGATGATCGCGGTCGTCATAGGCGCTACGCTTTATGCCAACGTGCCGCCGAGAGTGCCCTTGGTCGAGGGGACCGCGCCAGCGCGGCGCGGGTCGATTTCGATCGCCTGCCGCAAGGCGCGTGCCAGACCCTTGAAGCAGGATTCGACGATATGGTGATTGTTCTCGCCATAGACATTCTCGATGTGCAGGGTCAGGCCGGCCGATTGGGCAAACGCCTGGAACCACTCCTTGAACAATTCGGTGTCCATCTCGCCGAGCTTCGGCCGCGAGAAGGCAACCTTCCAGATCAGGTAGGGCCGGTTGGAGGCGTCGAGGCTCACCCGGGTCAGGGTCTCGTCGAAGGGGATAACGGCGTGCCCATAGCGCTGGATCCCGGCGCGCTCGCCGAGCGCCTTCGACACCGCTTCGCCGACGACATAGCCGGTGTCCTCGGTCGTGTGATGAAAATCGATGTGCAGATCGCCCTGCGCGTGCAGCGTGATGTCGATGAGGCTGTGCTTGGCCAGCTGCTCCAGCATGTGATCGAGAAAACCGATGCCGGTCGCGATCTCGGCCGCACCGCTGCCGTCGAGATCGACCCGGCCCTTGATCCGCGTCTCTTTCGTGTTGCGCTCGACCGTCGCGACCCGCACCGCAATTCTCCCGAATGGGCAGCCGCCAACAAGCGCCGCCTCGGCGCCCTTTTTAACAAGATCGGCGCGCGGCTGCCAGTATAGCCGGGAAACGCTGAACGCGGCGTTTACGTTGCCGGGTTCTATCTAGCGCGCCATCGGCGAGCGCGCGCGGCCCAGCAGCGGGATCAGCATGAGGCTGACGACGAACAGGCCGCCCAGCAGCATCAGCAAATCGTTGTAGGTCAGCACCAGGGCTTCGCGCTGTACCAGATTGGCGAGCAGCTTGACCGCGACCCGGGTCGGATCGCCGGATATCAGCGAATCGAACCGGTTGGTCTGAGCCTCGATAAACTGCTGCACTGCGGCGCGCGCCGGGTTGATGTCTTCGATCAGCCGGTTCCAGTGGAAATGGAGCCGGTTGTTCATGATCGTGCCGATCGTCGCCAGCGCGATAGCGCCGCCGAGCTCGCGCGTCAGGTTGTAGAGCCCGGCGGCGTTCTTCAGCTTGTCGGCCGGGACCGTGCCCAGGGCGATCATATTGGCCGGTATGTAGCAGAGCATCAGCGCGATCCCCCGCACCGTCTGCGGCACGAACAGCTCTACAAAGCCGGCCTGATTGGTCAGGCTGGCCGTCAGGTACATCGAGACGGCAAAAAGGCCCAGGCCAAACGCCAACATGATGCGCAGATCGAGATTGCGGGCGATGTAGGCGCTGAACGGCGACATCGCCATTTGCGCCAGCCCGGTGACGACGACCGTCTCGCCGATCTGCAAGGCGTTGAAGCCGCGCACTTGCGCGAGAAACAGCGGCACCAGATAGGTCGTGCTGTACATCCCGGTGCCGACCACAAAGGTGTAGAACGAGCCGACCGCGAAGTTGCGGTTGGTGAAGGCACGCAGGTCGACGATCGGCTGGCGGTAGCTCAGCACGCGCCAGAAGAAAAGCGGAGAGGCGATAGCCGACACGACTACCGCGGCGCGAATCGTCGAATCATCGAGCCAATCCCAGCGCGGGCCTTCCTCGATCGCGTATTCGAGACAGCCGAGAAAGGTCGCCATCAGCACCAGCCCGATCAGATCGAAGTAGCGCAGCAGCGACAAATCGGGCTTGTCGATATTGATGGTTACCCAGACCACCGCGGCAACCAGGAGGCCGGGCACGATGTTGACCAGGAACAGCCAGTGCCAGGAGAAGGTCTCGGTAAGGAAGCCGCCGAGCGTCGGACCGAGGGTCGAGGAGAGGTTGAGGATCACCGAGATCAGCACCATCAGCGTCGCCAGCCTTGGTCCTCGGAATATCGTGTAGACCACCGGGAACACACCCGGCGTGATCGCGCCGCCGCAGAACCCCTGCAATGCGCGGTAAACGATCATCTGGTCGAGGCTGGTCGCGGTGGCGCACAACCCGCTCGCGGCGGTGAAGCCGAGCGCCGCAATGACGAACAGGATCCGCGTCGACAACAGCCGCGACAGGATTCCGGACAGCGGGACCATTACCACGGCCGCGATCAGATAAGCGGTCTGCACCCAGGCGATCTCATCGGCGCTCGCCGACAGCCCGCCCTGGATCTGGGTCAGCGAGCTGGTGACGATCTGGACGTCCATGATCGCCATGAACAAGCCGGTGACCATCGCGAGGACGCCGAACCAGTCGCGCAGCGTCGGCTCGCGCGCCGGCGCGCCCGGAGCCGTTGCCGGCCGCACCGGCGCGGCGATCGCCGGCTCGCGGATGGCAGACCGCGTGCGAGCGAGAGGCCGCCGCCGCAGCGGCAGCGTCAGCGACCAGCTCATCGTACCGTTGCGCCAGGCTCGGCGGCCTGGGCGCCGGCGGTCGCGGGCGATGGCTCGGCGCGGGTGTCGACCGTCACGCTCACCGAGAGACCAGGCCGCAGCAGCCGGGCGAGCGGTCCCTCGGCCGGTAAGGCGATACGCACCGGCACGCGCTGTACGATCTTGGTGAAATTCCCGGTCGCGTTGTCCGGCGGCAACAGGCTGAACTGGGCGCCGCTCGCCGGCGCGAAGCTCTCGATGCGGCCGGTGAGCGGCTGATCGGGATAGGCGTCGACCGAGATTTCGGCGCTCTGGCCCGGCCGCATATGGGTCAGCTGGGTCTCCTTGAAATTGGCGGTGACGTAGACATAGGGCAGCGGCACCAGCGAGAGGAGCTGCGTCCCGGGCTTCACATATTGGCCGACCCGGCCGGCGCGGTTGCCGGCAATTCCGCCGACCGGCGCCCGGATCACCGTGTTGTCGAGGTCGTTCCTGGCCAGCTGCTGGCCGGCGCGCGCCTGCAACAGACGCGCCTCTTCCTCGCGCTTTTGCGATCGCAGCACGGCCAGCTGGCTCTGCTCGGCGACAAGCGCCGCACGCGCCTTGCCGAGCGCCGCTTCGGCCTTGCGGGAATCCGCGTCTGCGGTCTCGTAGCGCTGCCGGCTCGCAAAATCGCTGGTGACCAGCGACGTGTAGCGCTTGTAGTCGAGCTGCGCACGGTTCAAATCGGCTTCGGCCGACTGCACTGTTGCCCCCGCCTGGTCGATCATCGCCTGCTGTGATCCGAGCCGGCTCGCATAGGTCGCGACGATCGCCTCTTGAGTCGCTACCGCCGCGTCGGCTTGGGCGACCTTGGCAGCGAAGTCGCGGTCGTCGACGACGATCAGCACCTGACCCGCGGCAACCTGCTGGTTTTCCTCGACCCGGACGTCCTTGATGTAGCCCTCGACCTTGGGGCTGATCACCGTGATGTCGCTCTGGACGTAGGCGTCGTCGGTCGATTGCTGGAACCGCCAGGCCGTCCACCAGTACCACCCGGTGCCGGCGCCCAGCGCCACCAAGACGACAAAGGCGAATCCCAACGCTGTGTTGCGCATGTTTCTGGACTGAACCGTTCAGTTCAGTTTAATCTGCCGCCGCACACCGCGCTAGATGGTATCCGCCCGCAAAACTGGATACGAGGGTTGATCGATGAGCGTGCCGCGACGGGTCGCCGGCCGCGGCAAGGCCGAGACGATCCTCGTCGCCGCCGAGCGCGCCTTTCTCGCCAGCGGCTTCGGCGCGGTCACGATGGACGCGATCGCGCGCGAGGCCGGCGTCTCGAAGGCGACGGTCTACGCGCACTTCACCGGCAAGGAAGAGCTGTTCGGCGCAATCGTCGCGCGGCTCAGCGAGCGCCGCTTCGGCGGGTTCTCGGTCGAGGCGCTCGACCCGGTCGATGTCGAGGCGTCGCTGGGTGCCATCGCCCACCGTTTTCTCGACCTCATACTGTCGCCCGAGGCGATTGCCCTCAATCGCATCATTGTCGGCGAGGTCACCCGCTTTCCGGTGCTCGGGCAGGTCTTCTGGGCGGCCGGGCCGGAGCGGCATCGCGCGCAGATCGAGGCGTTTTTGCGCCGGGCCGTTCAGGCCGGCTCGCTCGCCATCCCGGATCCGCGGCCGGCTGCCGAGCAGTTCGCCGCGTTGGCGCGCGGCGAAATCCATCTGCGCAGCCTGTTGCGGCTCGAAAATCCCGGTGATCCGGACGCGCTCGAGGCCGCCGCGGCGAGCGCCGTCGCCACCTTCCTGCGGGCGTTCGGCGTCAAGCAACCGCCCGGCCCTGATACATAAAAGTCCACGGTTTCGGTCCCGTCATGTAGCCGGTCTCGATGGCGGCGAGCCGGAAACCAGCCGCGCGAATCAAATCGTCGATCCTGCGATCGAGATGACAACCGCCGCCGATGCATCGCCAGCACGGCGTCAGGCCATGCTGCCAGCGCGCGACCCGGGGCTCGGGTGACAGCCCGTGCTCGACGAAGACCAGGCACCCGCCCGGCTTGAGGACGCGCCGTGCCTCGATCAGCGCCGCCACCGGGTCCGCGATCGAGCACAGCGTCCAGGTCGTCACGACCGTATCGAAGATCGCGTCGGCGAACGGCAGCTGCTCGCCGGAGCCCCGCACCAGCGATACCGGGACCTGCGCATGTTCGGTGCGCTGACTTGCCAGCAGCAAGAGTTCGGCTGCCGGATCGATCGCGCAGACACCTTCGACCGCCGGACCGTAAAGCGCCAGGTTCGGGCCCGATCCCACGCCGATCTCAAGCACCAAGCCACGCGCGCTCGCGATCGCCCGCTGCCGATAGCGGTCCAGCCCCCGGTTGCGCATCGCCAGATCGAGCAGGCGTGGCAGAATAAAACGGCCGTAAAAGCCCATCGCACCCCGCTATCCCGGGGTCCGCACGATCCCCCGCAGACGCGCGAGGCAGGCCGCGCGGTCGGCGGTGAAGTCACCCTCTTCCCACCAGCGCCGCACCTCGGCGAGCAATTCACCGATGCGGGCTCCGGGCGGGATGCCGAGCGCGGTCACGTCGCGTCCAGAGAGCGGGAACACCGGAGGTTGCCAGCCCTCTGCCAGGCTTAGCAATTCGTCGAGCCGTACCCTGTCCAGGCCGCCCTCGGCGGCGATCAGCAGCGCCAGGTCGCGGTAGCGCTCGGCGCCGAGGCGGTAGAGCGCATGGCGCTGCGCCCGAGCATCCCGGGTCGGGTCGAGCGGCCAGGGCGGCGCGAGGGCGACGAGCCGGTCGCGCTCGATGCTGGACAGGCGGAGCCGCTCGGCCAAAGCAAGGGCTTCACCGGCGTCGATGTGAACAAAGGCCGCCAGACGACGTATCGGGTCCGGCGAGCCCCCATCTCTATCCTCCCCCGCCCCCTCCCTAACCCTCCCCCGCATGCGGGGGAGGGAAGGGTGGGGGTATGCGGGGGGAGGGATGGACCCGCGCCGCAGGCGTGGCAGGGTAGGGGCTTCAATCGCGATCAGCTTTTCGAGGCGATCGAGCCGGGTCGCTTCGGGCAGAATTGCTGCCAGCACCCCGTCCTGCGCCATCATCCGCAATGCCGGGACGGGATTTTCGACGCCCAGCAATCCAGTCAGCTCGTGCGCGACCCGTTCCGCCGAGAGCTTGGGCAACAGCGGGACCGCCGCCCGGCAGGCGGCGCGCGCGGCAGGGTCGCCGTTGCCGAAGCGCGCCGCGAAGCGGTAATAGCGCAAGACCCGCAGCACATCCTCGGCGATCCGCGTCGGCGGATCGCCGACAAACCGCACGCGCCCGGCGGCGAGATCGGCACGCCCGCCGACCGGGTCGTGCACGGTGCCGTCGGGGTCGAGATAGATCGCGTTGATCGTAAAATCCCGGCGCGCCGCGTCTTCCGCCCAATCGGCATCGAAGGCGACCCGCGCGTGCCGGCCATCGGTCTCGACATCGCGCCGCAAGGTGGTGATCTCGTAATGCCGGGGAGGCACCACGGCGGTGACCGTGCCGTGGGCGATCCCGGTCGGCACGACCTTGATGCCAGCCTTGTCGAGGGCAGCGGCGACCTCCTCAGGGCGGGCCGGGGTCGCGAGGTCGATATCCGCGATCGGACGGCTGAGCCCCGGGGCGAGCAGCGCATCGCGCACACAGCCGCCGACAAACCGCGCCGTGATGCCGCCCCGCGCCAACGCCTCAATGAGGCGCCGGGTCGCCGGCTCCTCCATCCAGGGCTGCGGCGGAATCTTTGTCACGGGTTGCGCGCGGGTTCGATATGACCGGGCACGATCCGTCCATTCTCCCAGCGCGGCGGAACGTAGGTTCCGGGCTGCGAGGCACCGAAATGGACGGTCACGACAAACAGCACCAGGGCGAGCAGCACCGCACCAGCTGCCGCCAGCCATAGCCAGGGCAGGGCCGCCCATTGCACTGTCGCGCCGCGCTCCGATCCCTCCTGTGATCCTTGGGACGACCAATTCGAGACCTGTACCCAAGCCAGATAGAGCGCGGTCGGCAACACAAGGGGCAGCACGATCGTGAAAAAGACCCGAAACATGGCTCGATCAATCCGCCAGCACCTCGGCCAAATTGACCAGGATCCCGGCGGTGGCGCCCCAGATGTTGCGTCCCTCGTAGGGCAGCACGAAAAAGCAGCGGCTGAGCGCGCCGACCGCGCGCTCGATGCGCTGATGGTTGCGAGGATCGAGAATGAAGGCGAGCGGCACCTCGAACGCCTCGGCGACCTCGAACGGATCGATCGTGAGCGCGAGCGGCGGCTGGACGATGCCGACGATCGGCGTGATCTCGAAACCGGTGCCGGTCACATAGGTGTCGAGGCGGCCGATCACGCGGACCCGGTCGCGCGGCAGCCCGACCTCCTCCTCGGTCTCGCGTAACGCCGCGGCGACCGCATCCGGGTCGTCGGCCTCAATGCGCCCGCCCGGAAACGAAATCTGCCCGGCGTGCGCCGCGAGATGCGCGGTCCGCTGGGTCAGCAGCACCGCCATCCCGTTGGGGTGGTCGATCAGCGGCACCAGCACCGCGGCCGGCCGCAATGCGGCGCTCGGCGGCGTCATGCCCGGGTTCAAATCGTGGTCGCCCCGCAGGGCGAGGCGAAACGCCGCCGCTTCCAGCGGATCGGCGCTGCCGCCAAAGCCGCGGCGGCCGGGTTGCCGGTCGGCCAGCCGCTCGATGAGCCCCGCTCGGGTCATGGGCGTGAAATCCCTCAAGATGCGGACCGAACTTGCCGTTCCGACGTTTCAGGCTTCCTCGTCAAGCTTGCCGAGCCGGAAGAACACGCCGCTGCTCCATACCCCGAATTGGCTCTCGCCGGCGATCGTCTCCTCCTCGCCCCACTCGACCAGCTCGTAAAACGCCGGGCGCGCAAGCCGCGCTTCGATCCCGGGCCGCACCAGGATATAGGGCGCCGGCGCACCATCTGCAGCAGTCTCGATGCGCAGCGCGTGATCGGGTCCCGCCGTCACAATCTCGTCCAGATTGGTCCGGAATATGAGGCGCTGTGCGCGGCCTTCGCCCTCTCGGTCGACGGCGACCGCGATGAACGGCGCATCCTCGACCGTGACCCGGCCGCGTTCGGCCGGGGTCACCAGCCAATAGCTGCCGTCAGGTTCGCGGCGCAGCACGGAGGCGAACAGCTTGACCAGCGGCACCCGGTTGATCGGAGACCCGCGATAAAACCACGTACCGTCGCGGGCGATCCGCATATCGAGATCGCCGAGTTCGATCGCGGGCGGACGCCCGCGGCGCGGCGGGGTTGCGGAGGATTTGCCCGGGGCGGAGTTTTCCATCAGTGTCGGTGTTGGCACCGCGCGTGAAGAGGATCGGACAGCTTGAGCTCAACCATATCGGCAACCGGCGCTCCCGCTGACCTCGTTGCCGAAGTCGAGGCGCTGGGCGAGCGCCTCAGACTCGTTCGCGAGCGCGTCGGCGAGGTCATCTTCGGCCAGGCCGAGGTCGTCGAGCAAGCCTTGATCACGCTGTTGTCGGGCGGCCACGCGCTGTTGATCGGCGTGCCCGGGCTGGCCAAGACGCGGCTGGTCGAGACTCTCGGTACGATCCTCGGGCTCGACGACAAGCGCATCCAATGCACTCCCGATCTGATGCCCGCCGACATTCTCGGCTCCGAGGTACTTGAGGAAAGCGAGAGCGGACGGCGCTCGTTCCGCTTCATCTCCGGTCCGGTGTTCTGTCAGCTGTTGATGGCCGACGAGGTCAACCGCGCCAGCCCGCGGACCCAGTCGGCGCTCTTGCAGGCGATGCAGGAGGGCAGGGTGTCGATCGCCGGACAGTACCATCCGCTGCCGCGGCCGTTTCATGTGCTGGCGACCCAGAACCCGCTGGAGCAGGAAGGGACCTATCCGCTGCCCGAGGCACAGCTTGACCGCTTCCTGTTGCAGGTCGATGTCGATTATCCCGACCGCGACGCTGAACGGCGCATGCTGATCGCCACGACCGGGCTCGCCGAGCAGCCGCCGCGGCAGGCGATGACCGGCGAGGAGCTCTTGGCCGCGCAGCGCCTGGTGCGGCGGATCCCGGTCGGCGACAGCGTCGTCGACGCGATCCTCAGCCTGGTCGGCTCGGGCCGGCCCGACCCCGCCGCCGAAGGGCCGCGGCGCTTCGTCGCCTGGGGACCGGGGCCGCGCGCCGGCCAGGCGCTGATGCTCGCGTGTCGCGCCCGGGCGTTGATCGACGGGCGCTACGCCCCCTCGGTCGAGGATGTATTGGCGCTCGCGCCGCCGGTGCTGCGCCATCGCATGGCGGTCAGCTTTGCCGGCCGCGCCGAGGGGGTCACCATCGCCCAGGTGATCGACCAGATGGCGATGCCGCTGCGGTGATCTCCGATCGCATTATCAGTGGGTTGTCGCCGCGCGGGGCCGCAGCGCCGCCGCTGCGCGACCGCGCGGAACAGGTTGCCGCCGCGCTGCCGCCGCTCCTGGTCGCCGCCGAGCGGGTCGCCATGACCGTGGCCCAGGGCGTGCATGGACGGCGCCGGGTCGGCCAGGGCGAGACCTTTTGGCAATTCCGCCAGTATCAGCCGGGTGATGCGGCCTCCCGCATCGATTGGCGCAAGAGCGCCAAGTCGGAGCGGCTTTATGTCCGCGAAACCGAATGGGAGGCGGCGCAGAGCGTATGGCTGTGGCGCGACGGCTCCTCGTCGATGGATTACACCTCCGCCGGCTATATCGCCGGCGCGCGGTGGCCGACAAAACGCGACCGCGCCGAATTAATCCTCGTCGCCCTAGCGAGTCTCCTCGTGCGCGGCGGCGAGCGGCTGACCCTGCTCGGCAGCGCGATCGCGCCGATGACCGGCCGGGTGGCGCTGACCCGGCTGGTTCAGCTAATAGACCGGCAGCTGATCGAGGCCGCGCCCGGCGCCGCTGCCGCAACCCAGGGCTTGCCGGTTTTCGAGCCGCTGCCGCGCGCCGGGCAGCTCGTCTTGATCGGGGATTTCCTGGCGCCGCTCGAGGCGATCAACGCGTGTGTCGCCCAGTTTGCCGGGGCCGGGCTCAAGGGGCATCTGCTCCACATCGCCGATCCGGCGGAGGAGGAGCTGCCGTTTGCCGGCCGCGTCCGCTTCGCCGGGGTCGAAGAGCGCGACGAGATCGTGATCAGCCGGGTCGAGACCGTGCGCGAGGATTATGCCCTGCGCTTCAAGCACCACCGCGAAGGCCTCGCCGACATCGCGCGGGCGGTCGGCTGGACCTTCGGCCATCACCGCACCGACCGCCCGCCGCATCTGGCGCTGCTCGCGCTCCACGCGGCGCTCGCCGCGGACCGCCGGCGATGACGCCGATAAGCCCCCACCCTCCCACCGCTTCGCGGTGGGCCCCGCCCTCCCCCGCAAGCAGGGGAGGGCGCTCTGGTGGCTCCCTCCCCCACAGGTGGGGGAGGGTTGGGGTGGGGGCTGCCTACAAAACCTTAGTCCGCTGGCCTAAATTGGCCCTGTAATGCTCGCGCTCGGGTCGCTCGCTTTCGCTTCGCCGTGGCTTCTGGCGGCGCTTGCCGCGCTGCCGGTGATCTGGTGGCTGCTGCGGGTGACCCCGCCGGCGCCGCGCCAGATCGCGTTTCCGGCGATCCGGCTGCTGCTCGGCCTCGTCCCGCGCGAGGAGACGCCGGCGCGCACGCCGTGGTGGCTGATCCTGTTGCGCACGGTGATCGCGGCGCTGATCGTCATCGCGCTCGCCCATCCGCTGCTCAATCCGCAGACGCGGCTCGCCGGCGCCGGGCCGGTGGCGCTTGTCATCGACGATGGCTGGGCGGCGGCGCGCGATTGGCGCCGGCGCCAGGCGGCGGCAATCGACATCCTGGCCGAGGCCGAGCGCGAGGGCCGGCAGATCGTGCTGGTGACGACCGCGCCTGCCGCTTCCGACGAGCCGGCGCCGGCGCTCGCGCCGATCCGTGCCGCCGATGCCCGCGCCGCGGTCGAGGCGCTGGTGCCGAAGCCGTGGCCCGGCGACCGGCAGGCGGCGCTTGCTCGCCTTCAGGCGATGCCGTTGCCGCAGGGCAGCACGGCGGTGTGGCTCAGCGACGGCGTCGAGGACGGCGCCGCCACGGCGCTCGCCGGTTATCTCGCCGGCCGCGGCGATGTGCGTTACATCGCCGCGACGCCGGCCGAGGCACCGCGCCTGCTCGCGGCCGACGCGGCCCCCGGGGATCTGGCCGGAAAGGATCTCGGGGTCGTCGTCCGATCGCTGCCGGCATCGGTGCCGCGCCCGCTCGCGGTGCGGGCGAGCGGCGAAGACGGCGCCCTGCTCGCGCGTGAGGCGGCGACCATCGCGCCCGACGACAGCAGCGTCGCGATCAGGCTGTCATTGCCGACCGAGCTGCGCAACCGGGTCGCCCGGATCGAGGTCGAGGGCGAAGAATCGGCGGGAGCCGTGCTGCTCGTCGACGAGCGCTGGCGGCGCCGGCCGGTCGGCATCGCCGCGGCCTCGAACCCCGCTGGGCAGCCGCTGCTCAGCGAGAATTTTTATCTCGAACGCGCCCTTGCTCCATTCAGCGAAATTCGCCGCGGCCGCGCCGCCGACCTGCTGAAGCGCGAGATCGCGGTCTTGATCTATTCCGATGCCGGCCCGGATTCGCCGGGGGAGGAAGCGAGCGTGCGCAAATGGATCGAAGCCGGCGGCATCCTGCTGCGCTTCGCAGGCGGACGCCTCGCCGAGCAGAGCGACCATCTGCTGCCGGTTCGCCTCAGGCGCGGCGGGCGCACGATCGGCGGCGCGCTGTCCTGGGAGACCCCGGCGAAGCTCGCCCCGTTTGCGGCCGACAGCCCATTTACCGGGCTGGCAATACCGGCCGACGTCACGGTGTCGCGACAGGTCTTGGCCGAACCCGACCTCGACCTTGCCGGCAAAAGCTGGGCGCGCCTCGCCGACGGCACGCCGCTCGTCACTGCCGAAAAGCTCGGCCAGGGCTGGACCGTCCTGGTGCACACCACCGCCAACGCCGAATGGTCCGACCTGGCGCTTTCCGGCCTCTTTGTCCAGATGCTGCGACGGGTCGTGGCGATGAGCCAGGGGGTTGCGACGGCGAGCGACGGGGCGCTGGCTCCAGTCGAGACGCTGGACGGGTTCGGCCATCTGCAGCATGCGCCGCCAAATGCCCGGCCGATCCCCGGCAACGAAATCGCGACGGCAAAGCCCTCGCCGCGACATCCGCCCGGTTTTTACGGCACCGCCGATGCGCGAATCGCGCTCAACCTGTCGACCGCGATCAGCGAGCTCAATCCGATCGGCGAATTGCCTGCTGGTGTGGCGCGCGAGAGCTTCGCGAAAAGCGCCGAAGTAGACATCCGGCCGCCGCTGTTGACGGCCGCGCTCCTCCTCACTCTCCTCGACTTGCTGATCGCCTATGCGCTCCGCGGCCTGTTACGGCGGCGGCCGGCCGGGGTTGCCGCCGGAATTGCGCTGGCGATGATCTTGCTCCCGGTCGCTGCCGGCCGGGCCGATGACGATTTTGTCGTGCGCGCGACCTCCGAGTTGCGCCTCGCGTATATCAAGACCGGCGACGATGCCACGGACGCGGTGAGCCGCGCCGGTCTCGTTGGCCTGATCGCGATGCTAAACCGGCGTACCGCAGTCGAGACCGCCGAGCCGCTGGCGGTCGATATCGAAAGCGACGAGCTGATCTTTTTTCCGCTGCTGTATTGGCCGGTGACGGCCGAGCAGGCCCCGCCGTCGCCGCGGGCGGCCGAGCGCATCAACCGCTATCTCGAGACCGGCGGCACGATCCTCTTCGATACCCGCGATGCCGGCCAGGAAACCCCGGGAGCCTTTGGCAACACCGCATCCTCGCAGGCCCGCCTGCGGCGCCTCGTCGCCGGCGTCAAGATCCCTTCGCTGGTTCCGGTGCCGCCCGACCAGGTCCTGACCAGATCATTCTATCTGCTGCACGAATTTCCCGGCCGCTGGAGCGGCGGCCAGGTCTGGATCGAGCCGGTCGAGGACCGCGTCAATGACGGGGTGGCGGGCGTCATCGTCGGCGGCAATGACTGGGCTGGCGCCTGGGCGGTCGACGACCAGGGCCGGCCGGCATTTCCTTGCGTTCCCGGCGGCGAGGCGCAGCGCGAGATGGCGATGCGTTTCGGGGTCAACCTCGTCATGTACGTGCTGACCGGTAACTACAAGACCGATCAGGTGCACGTGCCAGCGATCCTGGAGCGGCTCGGCCAATGAGTAAGCGCGCGAACCGGACCGCGGGCCTCCGGCCCGCATGCGGCCGGGACGGCCGCGGTCCCAGGTTAGGGGTGCGGCAATGATCGCGGCGCTTGGCGGCAGCGCCTATGCGCTTGCGACCGCGCCGTTGCTGCCGTGGTGGATGATCGCGCTGCTCGCCGGCACGGCGGTGCTGATGCTGGCGCCCGGGGTCTGGCGCCGCGCGCGCGGCATCGGCTGGCGCGGGATTGCGGTGGCGATGCTGCTGGCGATCCTCGTCAACCCGTCGCTCGTCGAGGAAAAGCGCTCGCCATTGCGCGATGTCGCGGTCGTCGTTGTCGACGAATCGCCGAGCCAGCAGATCGGCCACCGGCAAGAAGCCAGCGAGGCGGCGCTGGCGGCCCTGACCGAACGGTTGCGGCACGAGCGCGACCTCGATTTGCGCGTCATCCGCACCGGCAAGCCGCAGCCCGGTAGCGGTGACGACGGCACCAAGCTTTTCACCGCGTTGAGCCGCACGATGTCCGACATCCCGCGGCAACGGCTCGCCGCGATCATCATGATCACCGATGGCCAGGTTCATGACGTTCCCGCCACCGACCCGGCGGCGACCGCCCAGGAGCTCGCCGCGCCATTGCACGTCCTCCTCTCCGGGCATCCGGACGAGCACGATCGGCGCCTCGTTGTCCAGCAGGCTCCGAGCTTTGGCCTGGTCGGCAAGGAGATGCCGCTGACCATCCGCGTCGAGGATCTGCCGGAGCCGACGGCATCTTCCACCGGCGCGCCCGAGCGCCAGGCACGCTTGACTTGGCGCAAGGATGGGGCCGCACCGCACCAGCTGATGGTGCCGGTCGGCCGCGACGTCCCGCTGGCGATCCCGATCGACCATGGCGGGCCGAACGTCCTCGAATTCGAGGTCGAGCCGGGACCACAGGAGCTGACCCTGGTCAATAACCGCGCCGTGGTCGTCGTCAATGGCGTGCGCGACCGCCTGCGGGTGCTGCTGGTTTCGGGCGAACCGCATGCCGGCGAGCGGGTGTGGCGCAACATTCTGAAATCCGACCCGTCGGTCGACCTCGTGCATTTTACGATCCTGCGTCCGCCCGAGAAGCAGGACGGCACGCCGATCCGCGAATTGTCGCTGATCGCCTTTCCGATCCGCGAGCTGTTCGACGTCAAGCTCGAGGATTTCGACCTGATCATTTTCGACCGCTACAGCCGGCGCGGCATCATCCCGCAGGCCTATATCGAGAATGTCGTGCGCTATGTGCGCAATGGCGGTGCCTTTCTCGAAGCTGCGGGCCCGAGCTTCGGCACGCCGATGAGCCTCTTCCGCACGCCGCTCGGCGAGATCCTGCCGACCGAGCCGACCGGCAATGTCGACGAGGAGGGGTTCAAGCCACAGCTGACCGAACTTGGCCGGCGCCACCCGGTGACCGAAGATCTGTCGGGCGCCGGCAAGCCAGGCGAGACGCCGGCATGGGGCCGCTGGTTCCGCCAGGTCGAGGCGCGCGCCCATCACGGCACCACGATCATGAACGGCGATCACGGCGCGCCGCTCCTGGTCCTCGACCGGGTCGGCAAAGGCCGGGTGGCGCAGCTTCTTTCCGACCAGATGTGGCTGTGGGCGCGCGGCTTCGAAGGCGGCGGGCCGCAGGCCGAGCTGTTGCGCCGGCTTGCCTATTGGCTGATGAAGGAGCCCGATCTCGAGGAAAACGACTTGCGCGCAGCGATCGAGGGCGACCGTCTCGTCGTCACGCGCCAATCGCTCGAACCGGACGACCGCCCGGTGACCGTCACGGCACCGGATGGGACGAGCACGAGCCTTCCCTTGGCGCCCGAGAGCGGCGGGCGCAGCACCGGCTCCTTGGCGATCGCACAGATGGGGCTCTACCGGGTCAGCGACGGCAGCCGTACCGCACTCGCCGCGGCGGGTCCGCTCAATCCCGTCGAGTACGCCGATGTCCGCACCACCGCCGACAAGCTGGGTCCCGCAGCGCGGGCGAGCGGCGGTGGGGTGTTCTGGGTCGGCGAGGGCTCGATGCCGGAAATTCGCCGGGTGTCGCCGGGCCGCATCGCATCCGGCCACAATTGGATGGGATTGCGCGAAAACGGCGATTACCTGGTGACCGGCTTCAGCGAAACCCCGCTGTTCCCCGCCCTTGCCGCGCTCCTACTGGCGGTCGGCCTGTTGATCGCGGCCTGGCGCCGCGAGGGGCGGTGAGGATTTTTCCCTCTCCCGCACTGCGGGAGAGGGGCTAGATCGCCCCGCCATGCTCCGCCAGATTCTTGCGCCGATCCACCTCGACGGCTGGAAGTTCATCGCCGGCGCGGCGCTGGTGACGATCGTGCTGGTCCTGCTGTGGCGGCCGGCCGGCTGGGCGGGGCTGATCGTCACGCTGTGGATCGCCTATTTCTTTCGCGATCCCTGGCGGGTGACGCCGAGCCGTCCCGGGCTGATCGTCAGCCCGGCCGATGGCATCGTGGTCTCGCTGGCGCCGGCGGCGCCGCCGCCCGAGCTGGCGATGGGCGCGACCCCGGTTCCGCGGATCGGCATCTTCCTGAACCTCTTCGATGTCCACATCGCGCGCGCCCCGACCGGCGGCCGGGTCGCGGCGCGGCGCTACACCAAGGGTCGCTTCGTCAACGCCAGTCTCGACAAGGCGAGCCTCGACAACGAGCGTTTGGCGATCCGCCTTGCCCCCGAGGAGACGCCCGAGATCGCATTCGTGCTGATCGCTGGGCTGGTGGCGCGGCGCATCGTCTGCCCGGTCTATGAGGGTCAGCTGCTCGCCCCCGGAGAACGCATCGGCCTCATTCGCTTTGGCTCGCGCGTCGACATCTATATCCCGCCGCCCTACGTGCCGCTCGTCGCGCTCGGGCAGCGCATGATCGGCGGCGAGACCGTGCTCGCCGACCGGCTGGTCAGGGGGGCGCCGCAGGGTAGCGTCGCGCGTTGATCTGCCTTGGGATCGGTGCTCCGCGGCATCTCGAATTGGTGTACATTGCCCGGCAGAGGCTTGCGATGAGGAGAGCACCCTTGGCGATGCGATCGCCCAAGGACCGAACGCGGGTACGGGCGCGCCGGCAGCGCATGCGCCGCCGGCTATCCGATTCGTCGTTCAACCGCATGGTGCCCAACGTGCTGACGTTGTTGGCGCTGTGCGCCGGCATGACCGCGATCCGCTTCGCGGTGAACGGCGAATTCCAATACGCGGTGTTCGCCATCATCGCCGCCGGCATTTTCGACGGGCTCGACGGCCGCCTCGCTCGGCTGTTGAAGGCGACCACGCAGTTTGGCGCCGAGCTCGACAGCCTGGCCGATTTCATCAGCTTCGGAGTTGCCCCAGCCATCGTCCTCTATCTGTGGACGATGGCCGCGTTGCACAGCGTCGGCTGGGCGATCGTGCTGTTTTACGCGGTGTGCTGCGCGTTGCGGCTGGCGCGCTTCAATACGCAGCTGGTGACCGAGACGCCGCCCTGGGCCGCCAATTTCTTCAGCGGCGCGCCGGCCCCGGCCGGCGCCGGGCTCATCATGCTGCCGATGTTCATCAGCTTCGAATGGGGCGGCGGATGGGCTGATTGGATCGCGCACTCGCCATACCTCAACGCGGTATGGATCAGTGGCGTCGCGCTGATGATGATCAGCACCGTGCCGACCGTGTCGTTGAAGCGCATCCGGATCCCGCACCATTTCGTGATACCGACCCTGCTCGGCATCGGCGTCATGGCCGGGTTTTTCACGACGGCGCCGTGGCCCACCCTGACCTTTGTCGGGGCGGTCTATCTCGCTTCGATCCCGCTGACGAGGCGCGCCGCCGCACGCGCCCGCCTCGCGGCCGCGGCGCGCCAGGCAGAACCGGCCGAGGCCAGCCCGCCGCTACCGGCCGCCGCAGTCCTGCCGCGCGACCCAGCCACGCCGCCGGCCAGCGAATGGCGGCATTGAATGAGGACGCGATGCACTGTTTCAATCTGAAGAACGAAGAGAAATTCGATCCGCAAAAGCACGTCGAGCGGGTGCTCGGGCGGGTTGGCGAGGGCGATGTCACGGTCGCCTGCTGGGAGCCGGGCCAGGTCAGCCCCTATCACTGTCATCCGCACGCGACCGAGATCTATTTTTGCTTCGAGGGCGGCGGCACGATGAAGACGCCGGACGAGACGGTGGCGGTGGTCCCGGGATCGTTTGTCGTGCACCCGCCGGGCGAATTGCACGAATGGATCACCGGTCCCGAACGCACCCTCCTGTTCCGCGTGCGCTATGGGCACGACATGGCCGGGCGCACCAAGGAATGGCCAAGCAACCCCGATTGGCGCCCGCGGCCTACGGACGTCGAATATTTCCGTTGAGTCAATGAGGGACCCGGTGATGACCGAGACGATGGCGACCGTTCAGCGCAAAGCCGGCGATCAGCCGATGGAGGCGGTGCACGAGAGCGAGCGCGAGTGGGAGATGCTGCGGTTCCCGGGCCAGTGGAGCAAGATGCTGTTCCACCCGCGCTCCGATCGGCCGACCGAGCCCAATGCCGGGTTGGTGCGCTACGAGCCCGGCGCGCACAATCCGCTGCACCGGCACGATTTCGCACAAATCTGGTACATCCTCGAAGGGACCTTCACGATCGATGGCCGGACACACAAGCCGGGGACGATGATCCATCACCCCGATCCGCATTACGAGGAGGAGCTGCGAACCGAGACCGGCGGCGTCATCCTGTTCGTGCAATACCAGGGACCCAGCACGGGCGGCCGGCCGATCTATGACGGCCGGTTCAATGTCGCGGCGCGCCGGAAGCTGTCCGAGGAACGGCTCGACGTTTGATCCAGGGAGAAAGCAATGGCCGAGGAGGAGGGGTTCGGGTTTTCCTCCGAGCATGATGCGCCGATCCCCTATCTCGAGCGCATCCGTGAGTATTATCAGGCGCTGGGCTACGGCGCGCCCTATCGCTGGGCGCATTATGCCGATGTGCCGTTCGCGGCGCTCAGAAAGCCGCTGGCCGAAAGCCGGATCGGGCTCGTGACGACGGCGGCGCCCTATCAGAGCGACAAGGGCGATCAGGGGCCGGGCGCGCCCTATAACGCCGCCGCCAAGTTCTACACGGTCTATTCCGGCGATAGCGCGGCCGACCACGATCTGCGCATCTCGCATGTCGGCTACGACCGCACGCACACCACGGCCGAGGACAGCAACGCCTGGTTTCCGCTGCCGGCGCTGCGCCGACTCGCGGCGGCCGGACGGGTCGGCGAGGTGACGCCGCGCTTTCACGGCGCGCCGACCAACCGCAGCCATCGCGCGACGATCGATCGGGACTGCCCGGAGTTGTTGGCGCGGGTTCGCGACGACGATGCAGACGCGGTCATTCTCGTCGCCGTCTGACCGGTGTGTCACCAGACCGTGAGTCACCCCAAGCCCGCTCCGCGTGGTTGTTGCCGGTTTACCCGGGTTTACCAAAACGCTTGCGTGCCAGCTAATTAATGGGTAAAGGCAGTCTGCGGAGTACGGCCCCAAATACCTCCATTTTCCCGGCCGCGGTTGCTGGATGGTTGTTGGGGCTAACCGCAGACCTTTGGGGCACACATGAAAAACAGACTGACGAAAACGACGGTGGAAGCGATTCCGCCGGGGTCGCGCGACGCCTACGCATGGGATACGACGGTACGCGGTTTTGGTGTGAAGGTCACGCCGAAGGGCGCCCGCATCTATGTCCTGAAATACCGCGCCGCCGGCGCTCAGCGATGGCTGACGCTCGGCCGGCACGGCGAGATCACCGCCGAAGAGGCGCGAACCAAGGCCGCGAAGCTGCGCGCCGCCATCGCGGAAGGAAAAGATCCCGCCCGCATCCGCGACGCCGCCGCCAGGGCGCCGAGCGTCAACGATCTCGCCGACCGCTACCTGGCCGAGCACGCCGAGCCGCATAAGAAGCCCCGCAGCGTCGAGGAAGACCGGCGCAACCTTACGCTCCATGTCCGGCCCGATCTCGGCGCTTGCAGGGCCGTTGAGGTTACCCGGCAGGATATCCTCCGGCTGCACCATAAATTGCGGGCGACGCCGTTCGCGGCGAACCGGGTCCGGTCGCTGCTATCGAAGATGTTCGAGCTCGCCGAGGAATGGGGTATCAGGGCTGAGGCGACCAACCCCTGCCGCCGCGTCCCGAAATACACGCGATCGCGGTCGTCCGGTTGTTGTTGCTCACCGGATGCCGTCTCGGCGAGGTCCTGACCCTGCAATGGCCCTTCGTCGACTTCGAGCGCGGGTGTCTGCGGCTACCCGACTCGAAGACGGGCCCGAAGACGGTGCACCTCGGGCCGCCGGCGCTTGAACTGCTCGCTGACCTGCCGAGATTCACCGGCCCCTTCCTCTTCCCTGCGGTGCGTATCGCGCGCGCCGGTGAGGCCGGCCCCGGTCATTTCGTCGGCATTTATGACGTTTGGCACCGCGTCAGGGTGCGCGCTGGCATCCCCGACGTCCGGTTGCATGACCTGCGGCACAATTTTGCGTCATGGGCCGTCATGGGCGGCGCCTCTCTGTATCTGACGGGCGCGCTCTTAGGCCATCGCCAATCCAGCACGACGGCGCGATATGCCCACCTTGCCGCTGAACCACAGCAGCTTGCCGCGGCGCGCGTCGCGGGCACGATCGCCGGGGCGCTCCGCGGGAAACCGGCTGATAGCGCTGTTGTGGGGCTGCGGCGGCGGGCGCCGTGACAGGGGATGATGATCTCAGCCGGAAGGTCAACGATGATCTCCGCCGGAAGGTCAACGATCGCGTTGAGCGAGGCGAAGACCTCTGTGCCGCGCTAATTGCGGAGGGGAAGGCGCTCCGGCAGA
>WNFC01001439.1_pt1 | contig 25022 bp, 19 predicted proteins | sample 5400541 | NCBI WGS metagenome assembly WNFC01 (sample SAMN13153342, study PRJNA577476) | soil metagenome | isolation source: 120 cm saprolite under Douglas fir tree site 2 hole 2 replicate 1 | place: USA:California | collected 2015-04-18 | reverse complement strand
AGCCGGTGGTCAGGGCCTGGGAAACGATTTCCAACTTGACCGGAGGCTTGGCATTCGAGCTGTTCGGCCGAAATACCCAGACGCGAGGGCTTCAAAGAAGACTGAGCCTGGGGAAGCTGGATTCCCATACGCCGCCAGGAATGAGTCGGGCGATACTTCGAACCCTGCTCGCCAAGCACCTCAGCCAACCGACAGAGGTGGACGGGCAACGCTCCGGCGGCTTGCTGATCACCGCGACAAAGCAGTCAATGGCGTAGATGCCAGCCTCTTTCCCGCTCGAGCCATTCGATCAGTTTGTTCAATCCCTCGTCCAGGCCGACCTGGCACTCGAACGACAGGAATTGCCTGGCCCAGGTTGAGTCACCGCTCAGGTTTTCAATATCGCCCGGCCAGCTCTCACCGGTGAAATGAATCCGCGTTCGCCGGCCGAGATCCAGCAGATCGAGAAGCCGTCCGGCGAGCTCGCGAATGCTCAGCATCTGGTCACTGGTCAAATTGATTGCTCGGCCGACCGTGTGGTCGCTTTCCGCCACCCGCATGAACATCCTGCACGCATCGCTCACGTGGCAGTACGAGCGGGACTGGCGGCCGGTGCCGAGCACTTCCAACCGATCGGGGTTCTCCGAAAGCTTCCTCAACAAATCGACCATCACATACTGGGTCTGGCGCTCTCCATAGGTATTGAAAATACGGATCGGCGTGAACTTGAGCCCATGAACCGCCGCGTACGCAAAGCCGAGTTGCTCCATGCTGACCTTCGACGCGCCGTAGGGTGAAATGGGCCGCAGCGGATGCTTCTCGTCCATCGGAGCATAGCGGGGTGGCCCGTAAACCGCGGCCGAGGAGGCCACCACCGCGCGTGCGCCAAACTCGACGCATGCTCGAAGCACATTGAAGCTGCCCACGACATTCGTCTCGAAATCAAAGTCGGGCTCATTGACCGAGCGGGGGACGTTGGCGTTGGCCGCCAGATGGAACACCATCTCCTTCCCTTGGGTCGCGGCCTGTACTTCGCCGCGTCGGCGGATGTCTGCTTCGACGAAGCGAATCCTGTCTTTGAGGTGCTCCAAGTTTTCGCGACGGCCGGAGGACAGATTGTCGAGCACCGTCACTACGGCCCCGGCCTCTACCAGAGCTTCGGTGAGGTGCGAGCCGATGAAGCCCGCACCGCCGGTGACCAGCACCCGTTTACGCTTCCAGTAGGTGCTCATTGAAATACCCTTCGAGCAGAGTCACCTGTCGGTCCCAATCGAGCGATTCCACGCCGCTTCTCGCTCTTCGTCCCATCTGCCGGGTGACGTCCGGTCGGTCGCGCGCCGCCGCGATCGCGGAAGCCATCAATTCCGACGAGCCCGGCGGGATCAGCCAACCGTTCTCGCCTTCTTCGATCATTTCCACCTGGCCCCCGGCGCGCGTCGCCAACACCGGGAGCCCCGATGCAAATGCTTCCAGCACGACCATCGGCATGCCTTCTCCCGATTTCGAGGGAAGGACGAACATATCCGCGGCGCGATACCAATCGACCAGCTCTGCGTCGCCGACGAAGCCGAGCGCGCTGACCGAAGTCAATCCATGACGGGCCAGGTACCGGTCGACCGCGGGCCGATCCGGGCCGCTGCCGGCGATCACAATCTGGAGCCCCTTGCAATCGCGCAGGCGCAGCGCGGCCTCGAGGAGCGTGTCCACTCCGTTCTTGAAGGAGAGTCGTCGCACGGTGAAGACAACGAAGGCGTCGGGGTCGAGCCCCAGCCGGGCCCGAAGCGCCGCTTTTTCTTTCTCTCCGGCGATGGGGTGAAAGCGCTGGGCGTCGACTCCGTTGCGAAGCAGGCTCGTCGGCCCGGGGGCGAGGCTCTGGACGTACTGGGCCGCGGCCTCGCTCACCGCGAGCCGCCGACCGGCCATTTTGAGTGTCCATCGACCCAGCGATTGATCGGCGACATCCTCCAGCAAGCTCCAGGGCCAAGAATACTCGACGTAGGTATTGTGCTGAAGAATGAGCGACGGTTTGCCTACTCTGTGGGCGGCGGTGACCGCCGCCGCGGAGGTCAAGAACAGATGGCTGTGGGCCAACACCAGATCATGCGCCCGAACCAGCTGCGTCATTTGAGGCCAAAGCGATGGTGAAAAAATCGGAAAGGGCACCCCTTGAGGCTCGAGCGCATTCAAGGCTCGAATCCGGTGAACCTGGATCCCCTCCTCTACCTGATTCGCCGGGTCGCCCCGCAGCCGACTTGTGAGTACGGTGACGACATGATTTCGCGTCACCAACCTGCGCGCTTGTTCGAAGGCGACTGTCTCGATTCCACCCCGGTGCGGCCTCCAGTAATGTGTGGCGATGAGTATTCGCACCCAGCCGCAGTATAGGATGATCCCAGCGGCCTTCCCACAACGGTGCCCTCACCGCGGATGCGACCAACCACTCCGCTGAAACTGATCCTCGTGCTGGCGACGTCGTGTTTGAGCCAAAAGGACTGTTCTGCCCTTCGGTCGTCGGGTAAAGAATCTGCGCTGGGCTCTTCCCAGACCCAAATCTACCAACCCGGTTTTTATCAAGTACTGAGAGGCTCGCTCATTTCGCGAAGAGCGACTTATCGCCTCAAGATTCCGGTTCAGCGCGCGGGTGAGCGGATGCGCGTCGTCTTTCAGGCAGGCCAGGGTTTGCTTCAGCTGCACGCGGCGGGCGTTCGCCGCCCGGCCGACTCCCAGCCAACGCAGATCAAATTTGGGGGTCGACCGGGGTTCGAGGCAGAAACGAGCCAGAAAGTGGGAAGTGATCCCGTCGCGATCTCGATCCAGCGCGGCGACGAGATCGCCATTGCATTCGAGATTGAAGGCGCGGTCGCGGCCAATTCGTTCGAGCGCTTTCCCGACGGCTCAACCGAGCCGGGCAGCCATGTCTTCGATTCCCCCAGCTCGGCGAGCGCCCCCTTCCGGCGAGGCATCGGCCTGGTCTCGATCGAGATTGAAGGCGCCGGCGGCCGCGCGATCGTGGCGATCGGCGACAGTATTACCGAGGGATTTATCACCGGGCACGATGATCTCCGGGACAGCTGGCCGGCGGTTGCGCAAGCGATGCTCGGTCTTCCCGTGGTCGCCGCGGCGGTGTCGGGCCAAGGAGTGGACGACGCCCTGAAATCGGCGGAACGGGATGTCTCATCGATCGGAGGAATCACCGATTGCGTCGTGCTCCTGGGCACGAATGATCTGGCCGATCACCCGGATACATACATTGCGACCCGGCTCGAAACACTCGCTCATCGGCTGCGTTCGTCTTGCCAGGTATGGATCGGGACCATCTTGCCCAAGGAATGGACGCCGCGCGGATCCTATCCTCTGGTCGAGCAACGCCGGCAAGGCGTCAACGATTGGCTCAAAAAATCGAATGCCCGGGTGATCGACTTCGACTCGGCCCTGCGAGATCCCGCGTCGCCGCACCGGTTGATGCCGGGAGCGGGCGCGGACGGAATCCACCTGAGCAAAAGAGGACACCAACTCGTTGCTCGCAAGCTCGTCGAGGCCTTGGGGGTTCCAGCGGGCAGTCCACCCAACGGCGACTTCGCCGGTCGGGCCGCTCTTCCCCATGAGTAGCGCCATTTTCCAATCCTATCCGCGGCGGTACGGCAGTCTGGATGCCTGGCGCGGGATCGCCAGCCTGTTGATCCTGGTCTGGCATCGCTACTGGTTGAGGACCACCGTCACCAACGGCTTCTGGCTGGGGGTCCAGCTGTTCTTCGTGATCAGCGGCTATTGCATCGCCGCCGCGGTCGACAACTCCCTTGAGCAGGGGTTGTCGTTTCGCCAATTCATGCGACGTCGAATCCAACGAATCGCAGTGCCGTACCTGGCCAGTCTGGCATTGGCGGCGATCGTGAAGCTGGCGACTTCTGCCGATCTCTACAACGGAAGTCGATCCTTGTCGCCGCTCTCCTTCTGGATCCGGAACCTGACCTTGACCCAATGGTCGTACCTCACCGTGCGCTGGATGGAGACGGGCGAGGGCCTGGCCACGCCCTGGTTCAACCCAACCCTGCTTCTCGGGGTCCATTGGTCGCTGAACTACGAGGAGCAGTTCTACATTTTGTGCGCCTTGATTCTCATCCTCCATCGGCAGGTGCGCCTCACGAAGATCGTGGTTGCCTTCACCGTCGGCACCACCGTCCTGAACGTACTCTGGCCGGGTCGGATCACCGGGCTCTTCGTCGACTATTGGTTGCAGTTCTTCTGTGGCGCTCTGGTGTTTGTCAGGCTCTGCCGGGTCAGAGGGAAGGCCTGGGCGCGCGCGCTGGATGGGCTTCTCATTGGCGCGGCGATCGTGCTTGCGCTTTGCGCTCATCTCCGCGGCGAATTTTCGTTCGTCAACGACCGGGTGCAGTTTTATGGACAGCTCGCCGTCTGCGTTGTCTACGCGCTGCTGCTCGTCGGACTGCGGCGCTTTGACAACGCCGCGGTCGCCTCGCTCCCGGTACGAATCCTCGGGTTCGTAGGGAAGTTCAGCTACAGTCTCTACCTGGTTCACCGCCCGATTCTGGAGGCGCTCGACCCGGTCAGCCACTTCATCCAGCAGCGGTTCGGATGGGCGGTAGCCGATGTCTGGGTGTTATCGCTGGTGCTGTTGTCGGCCTACGGCTTCTACCGTCTCTTCGAAAAGCCGTTCTTGAACCGCGCGTTGACCCGAGGCCCGACCCCGGCGTTGGTGGTGGCGAGCACCAGCGCACCAGGGCGAACTGTATGACATTTTGGGTCCGCGCGGACCCTGGATGTCACACACTTCGCGCGGGGCAATTGCCTGGCCGCTGGGGCCATAAAACCCGACTGCTCACCGCGCCGACCGATTCTCAGTTGGGGTGGCTCTCCCCTGTCCGGTTTGGCTGCGGGGGGCTTTCTCGCGGCGGGACGTCTCCCGGCGGAGCTCCCGGGCTCTCGCTTGGCGTTCGGCCGATCTGAATGTCGAGGGGCGATCGTCCGGCCATGCATTTCCAGGAGGTGGGAGTCATTTCACAATGCTCCTCTGCGCTGCACAGTCCGCGGCAGGGCAGCTCATCGCAAAACCCGGTCGCGCCGTTGCAAGTCGTCCCCGTAGGACAACTGGCGTAGCACCCTCCATTCGCGCGACTGATCCCGGCGGCGGTGAGACCGACCGCAGTTCCCACCGCAGCACCAACCGCCGGATCTACTCGAAAGTTATCCCTGCGCGCGACACAGCCGGAGAGGATGGCGAGCGCGACCCCGAATATCAGACGCATTCAATCCTCCCTGGCGGCTATCGGGAACGGTAACGCGGGGACTATATCCGGATCGGGTATCTTGGTTCTGGTGAAAGAGGAAGGTCTACGTACGGAAAGGCTCTGGCTGCGACCCTGGCGGGACGGAGATCTGGACGCATTTGCTTCAATGAATGCCGATCCGGCGGTGATGCGGTATTTTCCCGCCCCACTGTCTCGGGACGAGACCGCCGCCTCGATGGCTCGCTACCGTGCGCACCTCGACGAACATGGGTTCGGTTTCCTGGCGGTCGAGCTTCGCGCCGACTCGCGATTCGTCGGCGCGCTCGGGCTGTCGATCCCGCGGTTTGTGGCGCATTTCACCCCCTGCGTGGAGATTGGCTGGCGGCTTGCGCGAGACCACTGGGGCCGTGGCTATGCGACCGAGGGCGCTCAAGCCGCCCTCCGCGATGGCTTTGCCAGGCTTCGCCTCAAGGAAATCGTCGCCTTCACCACACCGGCAAATCTCCGCTCCCGCCGGGTCATGGAGAAGCTGGGGATGCGAAGAGTGGTCGAGGATGACTTCGATCACCCTCTGCTTGCGCCGGAACATCCGGTGCGACGGCACCTGTTATATCGCCTGTCGCGCGCCGACTGGGAACTCAAGCTCCCGGGCAGCTCCCCGCGATGAGCTGAATCTTTTCCACCGGAGTGGTCTTGCCCTCGGGCAGGTGCTCGAACCTCATGTACTGGAGCGCAAACCGGCGCAGGGCCTGCGAGCGGGGCTCCATGCCATTCCAGAATCGACAGACGTAATCCGCGAAGCCGCGGAGTTGGACCGCGGTGGGCGCTCCAATCAGTTGCAAGAAATAGAGAAGCCAGCGCTGGTCTGTAAATTGGGATGAGATTAGACCTGGTTTTTCCCATCGGATTCCTCGAGCCGTCGCTCGATCCGCGGAATCCGGATCGATCCCGGCGCCGACCAGATCGGGAAGCAGATCGACCCGAGCGCCATCGACGAGCGTTCCCTCGAGGACGAACCACCCGTCCTCGGTCTGGGGATTCGGCGAAAACATCGACCATCTCTGGTCCAGGCGCAGAGCGATCGCAAACCGCGCCAGCATCGTCTCTTCAAAAGAGAGCTCGCTTCCCGCCCAGCCGAACTTCGCTCCGGCCTGCGACAAGTTCCAGAGTGTTATCGACGCGATCGATAGGACCGCCACAACGCCCATCGCCAGCTTGACCATCTGGCCCAGCCGAAAAAGCGGTTCGGGCTCCTCCGCTGGCAACGGCGCATGTTCAACTGTCTTCAGAGCCGCCGGTTCGAGCTTGTCCCAAAACCAGCCCGGCAAGACGGCGAGTGTTGCAAAGCTGGTGATCCACGGGAAGGTGCCGAGCTTGAAGCAGAGGCCGAATCCGAGCTGGGTTGCAATCACCCCCAGGACCGCCAGCAAGCGCACCGGTCCGATCAGGATTGGAGAAACCAGCAACACCACCGTCAGCGCCTGCTGAATCAAAATGGCATGAGTGAAGAACGGCAAAAGGGTTGGAAAGCCCAGGAGGGCGGTTCCGAAGGACGACCGGTATTGCTCAACGCTGAGCGCATCGTAGACCGCGGTGCCGTTCCGCCAGGCGGTCCCCATCATCTTGTGGTCGAACAGAAACAGATAAAGGCAGACCAGCTGCCAAAACAATCCGAGGGTGCCGACGGAAATAATTTGATTCCCGCGTCCGGAGGTTGGGGCCGGCTCGCGGAGCGCGTCCACGCTGAAGCGAGCCCCGAGCGGGAGAAACATACCCCAGAAAAGAACCAGGCGGAGCAGGTCGTCGCCGGAGTGGTAAACGAAGGGATTGCGATTCTGAAGCGAGACGAGAAGGACCCACGAGGCGATGCAGGCCACCCGGGTGTGAAATCCCACGGTCAGCGCCAGGGCGGCCAAAAGCGAGACGCAGGCCAGCGCGATCACCGGCCCGACTCCACCAAACAGGCGATAGAGACCGATTCCCGGATTCGCCAGGCCAAGCATCAAGGCCCGTGGAAGGACGCCCTCGTCGGTATAGTGGGCCTTCAGCGCGATCGAGCGCTGGAGCAAGTCAGCGGCGAGCACTCCGCCCAGGCCGATGCGCATCACCGCGAGCGACCGCAGATCGAATCCGAACATCTGGTTTGCCCGCGCTGAAATGACCGGCAGAAGTCGAAGCGAGAGCGCGCGGTAGGATAGCGGGCGGTAGAAAAGTGAGCGGAGGGCCAATCTCAAGCGGAAGTGTGCCGCTCCATCAACGGGATAACAACTCCCGAAGTAGTCACTTGTGGTCACAAGCGGCGCCGCAATGGTATGAGCACCACGGCGACAACGACATGAATTTCAAGATCGAGAGCTCATCGGACAGCGAGAACGCCTGGGCCTCCTTCATGGAGGCCGATGACCGGCGAGCCTGACGCTCCTTGCGTCAACTTTGCCGGGCCAAGAGGCGTTTAGCCGCCGCGATTCAGTCGATATTTGGCCTGACCACCCTTATTGGGGGACTCTCCCCAAGCTGCAAGGAGGCACCCATGAAGCTGTACTTCAGTCCTGGCGCATGCTCGCTTTCACCTCACATTGTCCTTCGCGAAGCTGGCCTGCCGTTCCAACTCGAAAAAGTGGATCTCAAAGCCCACAAGACCGCCGGGGGTGCAGATTTCTACGCGGTGAACCCGAAAGGCTATGTGCCTGCGCTTCAACTCGATGATGGCCAGGTATTGACCGAAGGAGCGGCGATCGTGCAGTACATCGCGGACCGCAAGCCGGAATCCAAGCTCGCTCCGGCGGCCGGAACGATGGATCGGTATCGGCTTCAGGAGTGGCTCACTTTCATCTCCACCGAGCTGCACAAGGCGTACAGCCCGCTTTTCAAAGCCACCACTCCCGACGAGACCAAACTGGCTCAAAAAGATCTGATCGGTCGCCGCCTGGACTTCGTGGCGAAGCACCTGGGCGGCAAGCAATATCTAATGGGGGATGTATTCACCGCCGCGGATGCCTATCTGTTCACCATCCTGCGCTGGTCGAAGGGCGTGAATGTCGACTTGGGCAGGTGGCCGACGCTGCCCCCACACATGGATCGAATCAGCGCCCGTCCGGCAGTGGCGGCCGCGATGGAGGCGGAGAGGGCTTAAGGCGCTTTAGCTTCCGAATGTCGGAGCCCGGTCAGTCCATCGATGCAGCCGCCGCCCGGGAGCGACCGCGCTACCCCGGGCTTACCATTCTCGACCGGGCGCTGATCCTCGGCGTCGCCCTGATCCAGTTCCTGATCGGTCATGGTCGCGTCTGGGCAAAACCGTTTGATTGGGATCGTTCGATTCTATGGAGCTACTTCACCATCGCTGCCCTGGTGATGATCGCGCTTGCTCTGCGACACCGCCTCAATCCCCTCGCCTGGTTGCTCCACACGCTGGAGCTGGTGGGGATCAAGTTTTTGCTCACCGCGAGCTTTCTTATCGGCTTTCTAATCACCACCCATCCTCCGGCTCCGGCACCCGCGGCAGAGGTATTGCCGTCGGTTGACGCAGCTTTGCGAGTCAAACCAAAACCGAAGCCAACGAGCTTGCCTCAGGCCTCCCTCGGGGAGATCCAGGGACGGGTCACCGGCGCGAATGGGACGGCGATTCCGGACGCCCTGATATTCATCTCCAACGGCCTGAGCGAGCTCGTCTTCGATCCGCCCACTCAGCCGGTGGTCCTCCAAAACGACGGCAAGCGTTTTTCCCCTTCGGTCAGTGTGCTTCAGACAGGCCAGCCGCTGGTGATCGTCTCGGCGAACCACGAGCTGCACACATTGCAGATGATGAAACAGGATCACAGCTGGGTATTGAACGTTCCGATCCTCGCTTCGGGAGACGGCCGCAGGCTCGAGATCGACGAGCCGAAAGGGCTGGTGACCGTCGAGTGTAAGGTGCATCAGGCGCGAGAGGGCCAAGCCCACCTGGCCGTCTTGAGCCATCCCTTCCACGCGTTCAGCGATGCGGACGGGCGCTTCGTTCTGCGCAATGTGCCCGCGGGCAAATTGACCGTCTCTGCGTTCGAGCCGACGCAAGGACAGACTGCCGCCGCGGTTTCACTCGAAGGTGGGGGAAGACTTGAGGTGTCGCTCGAGGTCGGTCGCCGATGAAGGCCTGAACATCTCCACACCGTCGGCACCCGGCTGGCCACCAGGCTTGCTCCTACACAGAATTGCCTGCCGATGCTGTCTGCCGCATTTTCGCATGGTATGCACCCTTCGTTACGGAGGCGAACATGGGCATGAAATCCGACCGCGCGCATCAGAGCGAGATACGGGGAGTTCTCTCGCGACTGTCGGCGGCATGGCGCGAAGAGCGATTCGACGAGCTCGAAGACATCCTGCACCAGAGCGTGGTCTTTGTGGTGCCAGCCTTCAACGGCCGGGTGGAAGGCCGAACCGGCTGCGTGAATACCTATCGGGAATTCATGTCCTCGGCGAAGGTGGTGGACTACAGCGAGAGCGACCCCGCAGTCGACGTCTGGGGTGGAACCGCCGTCGCGACCTACCGCTTCGAAATGGCCTGGGAGATGAATGGGAAGTCCCATCGCGAGGCCGGTCGCGACCTCTTCGTCTTCGTCCGTGAAGACAGCCGTTGGCAGGTTGTCTGGCGCAGCTCCGCGCCGAATTTTCAAGGGCGATGAACCCCGCCTTGCTTGGCGAAGAGTCGTTTTGATACGACGCTGCGACATGGTTCAGCTCGTCGGCATTATCAATCTCACCGAGGACTCCTTCTCGGATGGCGCACGCTTTCTCGATCTCCGGCAAGCGATCGCCCATGGGGAGCGATTGATCGAGGACGGCGCTGACTGGTTGGACCTCGGAGCCGAATCGTCGAACCCGCAAGGGAAGAAGGTGGAGGATCAGGTTGAGATCGAGCGTCTCGCCCCGGTGATCCGTCACTTCAAGAGCTCGGGGATTAAAATCTCGGTCGATACATGCAAGCCGTCGGTGATGAAGGCAGTCCTCGACCTTGGCGCGGACATGATCAACGACGTCTCGGGTCTTCAACAACCGGCCAGCGTCGAAGCGCTGCTCGCCCATCCACGGGCGATGGCGGTGCTGATGCATTCGCGAAACACGGGGCCCCGCGCGGAGACCGTCGACCGTCCCCACCGCGATCTGATCCCCGGGATCATCGGCTTCTTTCGCCGCCGCATCGCAGATCTCGAAACCCTGGGCCTCCAGCGCGAGAGGATCATCCTCGATCCGGGGATGGGTTACTTCCTCGGCGGAAACCCTCAGCCGAGCCTTCATGTCCTGCGGCACCTGGAGGATCTGTTGGTCCTCGGGCAACCCGTTTACGTCTCGACCTCGCGAAAATCCTTTATCGGCGCGGTGCTCGGCAAAGATCCATCCCAGCGCGGAGCGGGCACGCTGGCCACCGAGCTCTGGGCAATCGAGCACGGGGCAACCTTCATTCGAACTCACGATGTAGCACCGCTCGCACAGGCATATCGCCTGTGGCGTGCGATTTCAGATATCGTTTGAAGCGGGCCGCGGTTTTGGCTTCAGCGAATGGCAGAGTCGGCCGAGGTGATGCAATGGCGAGAGAAACAGTCGTGTTGGCGTACTCGGGCGGGCTGGACGCGTCGGTCCTGGTCGGGGGCGTTTCGAAATGACCGTCGCCCGCAGCGACGCCACTGGACAAGGAGCGCTCGATCCCGCGGTGCTGCGCTTCACCACGTCGCTGCCGATCGATCAAGGGCTGTTCGCGGCCGACATCGCGGGCAGCCTGGCGCACGTGCGAATGCTGGAGGAGGCCCAGCTCATTCCCGGGCCGGATGGGGCGAAGATCCGGCAAGGCCTGCTCTCGCTGTTCGAGGAAGCATCGGCGGGACGCCTTCAATGGCCCGAAGAAGAAGACATCCACATGGCGATCGAGGTCGAGCTGGGGCGGCGGATCGGGGACAGCGCCAAGCGCTTGCACACCGCGCGGTCGCGCAACGACCAGATCGCCCTGGACGCCAGGCTCCATCTTCGCGAGCAATCGCTCCAGATCCTGGAGAGAATCGCGCGGCTGTTGAATGTCTTGATTGAGAAAGCGGAAGGCCCCGAAGGCGCGTTTCTGATGCCCGCGTACACGCATCGCCAGCGGGCCCAACCGGTAACCGTCGCGTTTATCCTGTCCGCCTACGGTCAGATGCTGGCGCGAGACGCGGCTCAGTTCTCACAGGTGCTGAACTCGCTCGACGAGTCGCCGTTGGGAGCGGGCGCGGTGAGCGGCACCTCGCTTCCCATCCGGCGGCAAAGGACTGCGGAGCTTCTCGGCTTTGGGCGGATCACTCAGAACGCCGTGGACACGGTAGGCGACAGGGACTTTGCCCTGGATTTCGTCTTTGCCGCAGCCAAGTGCATGGTGCATCTGTCCCGGATCAGCGAGGATGTGATCGACTTCGCCTCCCAGGAGTTCGGGTTCATCGAGCTGGACGACCGGCTAAGCTTCGGATCCTCGATGATGCCGCACAAGCGCAATCCAGATCTCTTCGAGTTGATCCGCGGAAAATCCGGGCGGGTAATCGGGGCGATGGTCGCGCTGCTGACGACGCTCAAGGGTCTGCCGGTGGGATACATGCGAGACCTCCAGGAGGACAAGGCGAGCTATCTGGAGGCCGCCGCTTTGGTCCGCGACTGCCTGGAGGCGATGGTTGCCGGCATTTCCGGAATACGATTTCGGGAGGATCGCCTCGCGGCGGGGCTTCAAGGTGGCGACACGCAGGCCACTGACGTGGCGGAGCGCCTGGTTTCTCGTGGCATTTCCTTCCGGGAAGCGTACCGCGCGGTGGGAAAGCTGGTCCAGCTTGCACGCGCGAGTGGAAGAAGCCTCCGGGATCTGGGCGGCGCGGAGGTGGCGGCAGCCGAGGGCCTGGTGATCCCGGAAGATCTGGAAGCGCTCTCTCCCCGGCGAGCACAGCAGGCCAAGGAAGTTCTCGGGGGCACCGGGCCTCTGGCGACGCGAGACCAATTGGATGGCTTGCGCGAGGCCATCTCTGGCACCCGCGCGCGAATACAAGCTACGCCGCGGCTGACATCGCTTGTCCTGGAACTGGCGCGCTAAACCGTTGGTTCCGCACCGCAACTTCGGGCACAATCATCATTGCGCCGGCGAGCTGCGATTGGGGTCCGGTGACCGCAGACCCGACGCGCAGGGATCGCAAATGCACAGCCCTTCGAGACAGCGCTGCCCCGGGGTGCAGGGAGGGCCGGAGCCGCAGGCGCAGCTGCCGGTGCTCAGACAACGGTCGCTGAGGAGAGGATCACAAAAAGCGCAATTGCGGCCCTCCACTCCGCACGAGCTCATCGCGCTCAAACGACAGGTCGAGCCGTCGCAGCAGCCGAGCGGACACGACGATGCATCGCACACGCAGGCGCCGCTGCTACACCGTTGACCGACCGCGCACTGGGGTCCCGTTCCGCATTGACAACCGCCGGTTGCGGCGCACCGGTCGGCGCGAGCCAGGTCGCACGTCAGGCACATCTGCCCCTCCAGTCTGCACAAGGGGAACGAGATCGCCTGGCAAACCAGACCGGAGCAGCAGCCCGAACAGGATGTCGAGTCGCAGGCGCAGGCTCCGCCGACGCAGCGCTGCCCGACTTCGCAGCGGGCCGCCGTTCCGCATTTGCAGGTCCCCTGGTCGCACCGGTCCGCCCGTACACCACAGGGAGCGCAAGATGGACCGCAAGTTTCTGAGTCGTTGGATGCACCGGAAAGAACGCACCCAGCCCATGTGCCTGCGTCGCAAACGCGGTTCCCGCGCAGACACATTCCGCCCACCGGGCCGCTGCAGGCGTTGCTCTCCCCCGCGTCGCAGGCGCCGGTCTCGTCAGGCCGCCCTCCCCCAACGCCGGGCAGTTCACCCGCGAAGCAAAGTCCTTCGATGCACAGGCCCGCCGATCCACACTGCGAATCCGTTCGGCAAGCGACTCCCATCCGCCAATCGCAGGCCGGAGCCAGCGCGAGCGCGGCGATGATCCCCGCCGCCACGCTCCGACAGTACTTGAACAACAAACTCGAAGTCCGCGACCTGCTCTTCAAGATGGGTACGCTCCGCGAGACAGACATGCTCGCATCTCGAAATTTCGGAGCGCAATGCGGGGAAGCCCTACTTCCAGCTGGCGTGAATGGACAACGCGCCAGGAAGGACGCCTATCGAAACCGGTGGCTGCGGATCGGTCGTCGCGGGTCGGTTGAGAATCAGAAAAGCACCCGCCGATACTGCGGCAACCCCGAGGGCGTAGCCGGCGAAGGCCGTGCGGCGTTGGGAATCAGCCCGGCGGCGAATCGACTGCAGGGTGGAAGAATCAGCAGCGGCCGGTAGCGCACCCCCCGCGTAGTATCGATTGAGCTCGGCCCGGCCCTGCTCGGATCGAACCTGAAAGAAAATGCCCGTGCCGACGGCGGCCGTCCCCAAACCGACGAGACCTGCGCCGACCACGCCGCTCCAGTTTCTCGAAGACTTTGGGGGTGTGGCCTGGCGCAGCGGGGTAATCGCCACCGGATCGAGCTTCGGCTCGATGGCGGCCGGCTCCGGGAGCGACGGCGCTGGAACGAGACTCGACGCGACGATGCTGCGCCCTGCCTTACCGGTGCTGATCAGCTCCGCCAGCTCGCCGAGGAGGCTCGAGGCGGCATCGGACGAATCCAACTTGACTCCGCCCTCCCGGATCTTCAGGCCGGTGGCTACCTGTACAACCGCCGCCGAAAGCCAGAGGTGTCCGGCAGACCGTTGCTCGGTGCGGGCAATCACCACTTGCTCGATGCTCAGCCGCTGGCCGAGCTTCATCGCATTCATCAGCCGCGTCGGTTCATCGCCGGCGTCCCGGAAACAGGGGACCGGTTGCGATTGAAAGGAGCCCTCGAGCTCGAGGTCGAAATGAACCGGGGACGATTCAGCCACCTCGATCGCTCGGGGGAAGGAGAACCCTCCGTCCCTCGACAGGCTGATCGAATATCGACCTGGAATCACGTCGAGTGAGACGGGGGTAGTTCTTCTGATCGCCCGACCGTCCAGGTAGATGTCGGCTCCGGCTGGGTTGGAGGTGACGACCAGCGTCGCCCTCGGTTGCGAGGCGACCTGGCCACGCAGTCGCTCGAATCGCGACCGCGCCGAAGGGGAGAAGTAGTCAGAATCCAGCCGGTGATCGATGTCCAGCCGGAGCACCCGACGGAACTGCTCGTCCGCCTCGGCGGAGCGGTTTGTCGCGCGCAGAATCAGCGCGCGCAAAAGGACGCTGCGAGCGAAAAGCTGCCAACGTTTCAACCCCGGCGCGAGGCGCTCAATCTCGCGAAGCGCGTCGAGCAACCGCCGGTCGGCTCCGCGATAGTCTGCCTCGAAGTACTGAAGCTCCGCGCCTTCGATCCGCCGCTCGAGCTCGCCGGGCTGGTGCGAGGCTGGAACCCCGAGATGTTCACTCAACTCCGCGCGATCGATCAGCTGAGCGCCGATGCGTGCGCGCAGTACCCGCGTCAGCTCCTTGGACTGCTCGATCAAGTCAGGATCGTCGCAGCGACCGGCTGCCACCAGCGCAGTGCGAGGTGATCCGTGGGCCGCCAGGGCGGCGAAACACGCTGTGATGCTGAGCCACTTTTTCACGAGGTTCTCCCGCGCATGCCGGCGACCACCGCCGAACTTACGAAAGCGCCAAGCAAGGCGCGTACCAGTGCCCTCAGCGAGGCAAGACGAGTTCGTGACCCTGGTGGATTCCCTAAGTCGAAGCCGGGGCCCCGACGCGGCGCAGGTCGACTTCGACGGTGGTCCCGACCCCGACCGCGGACTGCAATTGGATCTGACCTCCCATCCGCTCAACCAGCTCCTTGCAGATGGCCAGCCCAAGCCCCGTCCCGACCCCAGCGGCCTTGGTGGTGAACAAGGGCTCGAAAACTCTTTGTTGGAGCTCCGGTGGAATTCCGCATCCGTTGTCTTTGACGGTCACCCGCACCCGGTCGCCATTGGGCCCCCAGCTGACGCGGATGACGCCCGGTCGGCCGGTGCCATCCAGCGACTGGGCTGCATTGACGATCAGATTGAGCAGGATCTGGCAGAGCTGAACCGGTCCCCCGATCACCTTCATCGGCGGACCCTCGACGACGAGCTTCGAACGTTGCTTCACCTCGGAGCGAGACAGCTTGGCGGCGAATCCTGCAACGTCGGCGAGATCGGCTTCGGCCGATACCTCGTCGGTGCGCGCGTGTCCGCGGATTCCCAGCGCTACCTGGCGGATGTGCTTGGAGCCGGTCTCGATGTCGTTCAGTATCTGCGGGAGCTCTTCGAGGGTCTGCTCGACCAAGGGGTCGCGGTTCTTCTGCAAATGCCCGCCGAGGTAGTTGAAGAGAACCTTGAGCTCCGCGCGAAGCGCGTCGACGTTCTGACTCATGTAGGCGACCGGGTTCATCAGCTCGTGTGCAATCCCGGCGCTGACCTGACCAATCGCCGCCAGGCGCTCCGAGCGGAGCATTCGCGCCTCGATCTCGCGAAGACGCGACTGGAGCTGGTAGATGCGCATCGCATCCTCCAGGGCCGCGAGAAGGTCTTCCTTGATCCATGGCTTGACGAAGTACCGGGTGACGCCACCGCGGTTGACCGCGTCGATCACCGCCTGAACGTCTGAATACGCGGTGACCACCATTCGCAGTACGTCCGGTGCGATGACGCTCGCGCGCTCGAGAAACTCCACCCCGGTCAGCTCGGGCATCCGTTGATCCGAGATCAGGATGCCGATCTCAGGGGTCCGGTTGCCGAGGAGCGTCAGCGCTTCGGTGGGATTCTGGCAGGTGATGATTTTGAAATGATCCCGGAAGTTTGCTTCGAAGACGCGCAGGTTGATCGGTTCGTCGTCGACGTAAAGAACGGCTGGGGAGTCATCCGCCGGCATCGCGCGTCTCCACCCCTTCGTCACTGCGATTCTGGGGAATTTGCTCCAATTTTGGCACCGTGCGGCGGATTTTAAGAGTCTAGGCCACCGCAAATTTCCGGGCAAAGTTCGCCGCTTCCAGCCTACGACACCCTGCGCGTCCTCGTACCTTTTCGGCCGGAACTGCAAAACGCGCTCGGCGGAGCAAGAGCCGACACTCCCAGAGTCTGCACAGCCGTACTTGTTGTCTGCTCTTAGAAGAGCAACCGCATCGGATGCTCCAGCAGCGCTTTGAGCTCGCGGAGGTACTGTGCGCCGAGAGCCCCGTCGATGATCCGGTGGTCCCCGGAAAGCGTGGCAGACATCATCTGACGGACGGCGACCTGCCCATCGCGCACCACCGGCCGCTCGGAGACTGCCCCGACGGCGACGATCGCTGCCTGCGGAGGGTTGATCACTGCCACGAACCAGTCGATCCCGAACATCCCGAGATTCGAGACGGTGATCGACCCGCCCGTGTATTCCTCGGGCTTGAGAGAACGCTTGCGAGCGCGCTCCGCGAGATCGCGGGCCTCGGCGGAGATGGTGGCCAGACCCTTCATGTCCGCGTCGCGGATCACCGGGGTGATGAGTCCATCGTCGATCGCGACCGCGATTCCGACGTCGGCGGTGGCATATTGCACGAACCGATCACCTTGGAGGGACACGTTTACTTTTGGTACCCGCCTGAGCGCGATCGCCGCCGCCTTGACCACGATGTCGTTCACCGAAACCTTGGTCTCGAGGGACTGGGCCTCCTGCCGGATCTTCATCGCCTCGTCCATCTCGATTTCCACCGACAGGTAGAAGTGAGGCACTCCCGGTTTCACCTCACTCAGTCGCTGAGCGATCACCCGGCGCATAGAGCTCAAAAGGAGAGTCTCGGGTGGACGGCGCTCGAGCTGCAGCTGGGGTGTGCGAATCGGCGCGGGCTTGCGCGCCGTGCCTCCCTGGCTGATCGCCGCCTCGATGTCGCGCTTGATGATCCTGCCTTGAGGCCCCGACCCCTGAAGGGCCAAAAGATCGAGCCCTTGATCCTGCGCCATCCGCTTGGCCAGCGGTGACGCCCGCAACCTTACCTCGCCCTCAGCCGCCTCTTCCCGACGGAGGGGAACCACTTGTCCGCCCGATGGTGGAACGGCTTTCGGGGAAGCCGGCTCCGGGGCCTTCGGGGAAGCGGGAGCAGGCGCCAGCTTGATGTCGGTTGGCGCCGGGGCGGGCGCCTGCACCGGTGCCGGAGGAGACGCGGGAGACTCCGCGGTGACTTTCTCGCCCTTCTCACCGACATACGCGATCGGCGCCCCGACGGGGACGCTCTGTCCCTCCTTGACGAGGATCTTGAGAAGGAACCCGTCTTCGTAGGATTCGATTTCCAGGTTCGATTTGTCCGTTTCAACTTCCGCGATCGCTTCAGCCGACGAGACCTTGTCTCCTTCTTTCTTGAGCCACTTGGTGATTTTCCCCTCCGTCATTGTCGGAGAGAGCGTGGGCATCTGCACGGGAGTGGCCATCCGTCACTTCTCCTTGCGGTAGAGCACTTTCTTCACCGCATCGACGATTCGCGAAAGGGTCGGCTGAATCAACGTCTCCAGATTGGCCGCATAGGACATGTTCACGTCGAGCCCGGTCACCCGGAGCACCGGAGCGTCGAGGTGATCGAAAGCCTGGTGCTGGATGAGGTCGGCGATCTGCGCGCCCATCCCGGCGTGCGGCCACCCTTCCTCGACGATCACCACCCGATTGGTCTTTTTCGTCGTTGTTAAGATCGCTTCCTCGTCGATTGGCCGAAGGCTGCGAAGATCGAGGATCTCGGCGTGGATGCCTTCCTTCTCCAGCTCGGCGGCGGCTTGCTCCACGTAGTAATACATTCGCGACCAGGTGATGAGCGAAACGTCCTTGCCCTCGCGTTTGACTTCAGCCTTGCCAATCGGGATGAGCAGCTCGCCTTCTGGAACCTCGCCTTTGACCGCGTAGAGCCGTTCAGCCTCGAACACGATCACCGGATTGTCATCCCGAATGGCGCTTTTGAGCAGCCCCTTCGCATCCTTCGGAGTCGCCGGCGCCACCACCTTGATTCCCGGGAAGTGGGAGTAGATCGAATCGAAGACCTGAGAGTGCTGCGAGGACAGCCGCCCGCCGGTGCCCTCCGGCCCGCGAAAGACGATCGGGACCCGGAGCTGGCCGCCGGACATGTGCCGAATCTTCGCGGCGCCGTTGAAAATCTGGTCCATCGCGAGAAACGCGAAATTGAAAGTCATCATTTCGATCACCGGCCGCAAACCGACCATCGCGGCTCCGGTACCCAGTCCGGCAAACCCCAGCTCGGAGATGGGGGCGTCCACCACCCGGGCGCTCCCGAAGCGCTGGAGCAGGCCTTGCGATACCTTGAAGGCGCCCTGGTATTTGCCGACTTCTTCCCCGATGAGGAAGACGTTGGCGTCGCGTTCCATCTCTTCGGCGAGCGCTTGATTGAGCGCCTCGCGATACATGATTTCAGGCATTGATCCTCTCAGCCGACTTTCTTTTCAGTCTTGTCGCCCGGCTCGAGCTGCCAGGTCACATTCAGCTCGCTGCCGGAGGGGTATGATGGCCATTCCACCTTTTTGCCGAGAACCCGCTCGCGCGGATGTACATCCGGCTCGCCTGGCTCGACGATGGTGTCGTGCCAGAGCTCCTCTTCGGACGGTTCGGGTGACTCGTCGGCGAACTTGATCGCCTGGTCGACCACTTTCTTGACCTCCGCGTCGATCGCATCGAGATCCGCCTCGGTAGCGCCCTTGGTCCGGAGGATGTGCTCGCGCAGCCTGGGGATCGGGTCGTTTTTCCGCTCGCTCTCGACCTCGCTCTTCTCGCGATAGGTCGCGGGGTCCGCCATCGAGTGACCGCGATAACGGTACGTTCGAGCTTCCAGCAGCACCGGACCGCGGCCGGAGCGGGCGTATTCAGCGCAGTCCTTGACCGCATCGTGCACCTTCAAGACGTCCATTCCGTCCACCTGCTCGCCGCGCATCGCGTAGGCGCAGGCCCGCTTGGAGATGTCCGTCTCGGCGGAGACGCGCGAAAAGTCGGTGCCCATGCCGTAGCGGTTGTTCTCGCAGATGTACAAAATCGGCAACTTCCACTTGGAGGCCATGTTGAGCGATTCGTGGAATGCGCCCTGATTGGCCGCGGCGTCTCCGAAGAAGCAGACGGTGACCCGATCTTCGTTGCGATACCGCGAAGCGAAAGCCATCCCGGTCGCCAGCGGAATCTGGGCGCCCACGATCGCAAATCCGCCGTAGAAATGGTGCTCGATGTCAAAAAGGTGCATCGAGCCACCCTTGCCCTTGCTGTAGCCGGTCGAGCGGCCGAACAGCTCGGCCATCACCATTCCCGGATCGGAGCCTCGCGCGAGAGCCTGACCGTGGTCGCGATAAGCCGAAATCACATAATCGTCGGGACGGATCGCCTCTTCGACCCCCACCGCCACCGCTTCCTGACCGATGTACAGATGGCAAAAGCCGGCGATTTTTCCGAGGCCATATTGCTGGCCAGCGCGCTCCTCGAAACGGCGCACCAAGGCCATCGAACGATACATCGACAACAGTGTTTCTTTCTTTAATGCGCTTGCCACGGGACCTCCTGGGGACCACCGGTCTTCTTCGCGTGATGCACAGGGGCGGTTGAACCGGAAACAACAATCATTCTCGAGTCCGTCATAGCCTCGCTGGGAACGGACTTCAAACTGATTATTCCCTGCGCCCTGGCGCGGGCAAAGATGCAAAGTGGGGAACCGATAAGACGCCCTTCAGGAGGGCCACCGGCCGCCCGGAATGGTCGGTCGCAAGATGCACGACCGTCGCATCGGGAAACGTGCGCCGGTAGTCGTTGACGTGCGTTGGCTCGTTATCAAATGCCGCGATCACCGTGCCGAGCGTGGAAATTTCCCGATGGGCGTCGCGTTTGAACTGGTCGTCGTTCATCTCTTTCCGGGGCTTCATGATCAGATGGACCTGGTCGCCCGGCAGTGGAAAACCACACCTGCGCAAGGCATCCAGCGTTCCGTCCTTCATCCCTTCGTCCCTGCCGGTCAGATAGCAAACAATCGCGCCGGCATCCGCAACTGCCTTCACGAACTGGGGCGCACCCGGGATCGCCACGTCCTCGGCGCAATAGGGGCTGGTGAAGAACCGCTTAAACCAGAACTCCTTCGCCTCGGGGTGGATCTGCTCGGCCTCCTCTTCGGTGAGGCCGCACTTTCGCATCGCCAGGCGCAGGTCCCACCCGGACTCGAAATCGCTTGCGGTGCACTGGGCAAGCGCCTCGAGCTTTCGAAAGGCTCCAAACTCGCGAAGAATGCGCGCCTGGCGAGGTCGGTTGTCGAAGATGGTGGAATCCAGGTCAAAGACAACGACTCCGCCCCGACCCAATGTCCGCGCGCGAGTCAGCACCCCCTCGAGGATCGGCACGGTTTCGCGCGGCCTGGCGAACCAGATCCGCCGGCAAAGAAGGAATCCGATCACCGTGAAGGGCAGCAGAAACCATGGCCAATAGCTCCAGCTGCGCTCGGTGAGATAACCCAAAGACACCGATTGTACGGCGGTGCCGAGGTAGACAAAACCATCGATCATGCCCACCGCGGTCGCGGTCCCCCGGCGGCCGCCAAAATCCGCAGCCGCGGTTCCGCTGAGCACCCCGTGAGAGCCGATCACGCAGATGGAGATCAAGAAAACGACCGCTCCCAGAAGATAGGGCGAGCGGGTTGGCTTGGGTGTGGCCTTGAGCACGCGCCGGTCTCCGGCGCGCATCGCCGGCGAGGGGTCCTTGAGAGGAATGGAGACGAGTTGACCCCCACGTTCCACCGTCACTGGAATCGTACCGCCGCTCGGCTGAAGACGGTCCAGGATCTGATCCGGTTTGGTGGAGCAGATGTGCTTGCTCGAGTCCCACCGCGAGCCCCCCAGGCAAGTCGCGGGAACGCTGGCGAACGCCTCCGCCGCTCCCGGCCAGTCGTGAAAACCGGATTGACCGGCGATGCTGACGATTCGATCTCCGGGGTGAAGCAGGGGATCGGAAGATGTTTGGACAACCGTGGTGGTGGTCCCGCGCGCGAAGACCATCGCGATGGCGCAGATCACCAGCACTCCATAGAGCACTCCGGCCACCGGGGCTCTTCGGGACTGAAAGAAAAGATCGCTGACGTGTCCGGCGACATTGCTGCCGATGACCCCGGCGACAAAGAGGATGCCCCCCCACCCCGCCTGAAGAAACGGACCGAGGAGCAGCAATCCGCCGATGCTGTAGAGCCAGCCGCGCACCCGTCCGGCGCTTCGCCATCCCGCGATCAGGAGAATCGCGGCAAGGATGAAGAAGGGCGCGACGGTAGACCATTGTCCCCAGGTGCCGTCCCGCAGATAGTGGGAGCTGGGAAGGGAGAGAACGGACTTGGTGTAGATCTGATACCACTGCATCACGCCCTGCCGGATGACCCCGGTACAAAACTCGATCAGCGCCACGGTCAAGAGAATCGGATGGGTTACCACCCGGAGCATCACCTGGGTCAGCGGCTGGTCGCCCCCGGTGTTTTCATCGCCGGTATCGAAGTCGCCGTAGCCTGCCTGCGAGGGGCGATCCTTGAGGATCGCCAACTCGATCAGGAACATCAGGAAGAGCAGCGCCGCGGGCACGTAGAATACCCAGCGCGTTTGAAACGCTTCACTGCCTCCGCCTGCGCGGGCCTGGGCGAAGCGCAAGATCCATGCGTTGACGGTAAAGGCCATGAAGATGCCGCTGGCGATCATCGTTCCGAAAATGCCGCCAAATCCGCCGCGCTCGCGAACGTGAAACCACTGGGCATTCACCTTCACCACCGCGACCGCGCCAAAGCTCTGGAAGTACATGTTCGCGCCGTAGAGAACGCAGAACCAGAAGCGCAGGCTGGCGTTGTTCACCGTGCCCGCCGCGAGGACGTGGTCGATGTACAAGCCCATTACCCAGTTCATCACGGCGCAGCCGAGAGCCGCGACGAGCAGTGCCCGCCGTCCACCCATCTTGTCGGTGAGAGGTCCATTGGCGAGAAACGCCACCCCGTAGACGATGGTGCCGACCCCGAAGATGATCCCGAAATCCTCGTTGGTCATCAGGACGCCGAGGGCGTTCTTCGCCACCGTCAGGTTGTATCGGCCCATGTAGAGGAAGGCGTAGCTCAGGCCGAGCGGAAACCAGTTGAGGAAGCGGCGCGCCCGGAATGCTCCGGAGTGCTGCGGAGGTCCCCCCGCGTCGACGATCGGCCTCATGGCTTGGAGGGCGCCGGCATCGGCGGGGCAGCGAGCAATCTCGCCACGCCGATCTCGGTCTTCGCATCCTGCAGCCGCCCCGATCGGCAGTCTTCGAGCAACTGGAGAGCAGGGTGCCACTGAAGCATCGAGCCCTCCTCGAGCGGGGATCCGTCTCCGGGCGGCGGGTGCTCCGGTTTGCCGGTCACATCGACCGCGGTGAGGAAGATCTTCTCCGAGATGATTCCGGGGGCGACGAAGAAGGGGCCACCGAGAATCTGAATCTCGTCTGGGGTGACCTGGATTCCAGCCTCCTCGCCTACCTCGATCGCCGCCCGGACGCGCAGACCCTCCTCGCCCTTGTCCGAAACCTCCAAAACACCGGCGACGATCTCCTCGACCCGAAGATGGAGCTGCGCGTCGGGGATGGGCGGCTGCTTCTCCCTTCGAAAATACGCCGCCGGGCGCAGATTCTGCCGGGTGAGAACCTCGAGCCCGGAGCCATTTCGACGGTAGATCACCACTGCCACCGCATCCAGCTTCGGGCGATCGACGACGTCGACCCGGTAGACGGCCGAAGTCGAGCCATCGCTGCGGCGGTTGCGACATCGAAGCCGACGCAGCTGCAGAAAGCCCTCATCCCATCGCGCGGTCGCCGAGCAATCTTCGATGACCTCGATGTCCACCACGGACGCTTCGCGCTCGTTCTTCAATCGCCCTTGAATAACAGAAGCCGGCCCTCAAGTGGCGGAATCCCACCGGGCCAGGCCAGCCTAGGGTCAGTGGCTGGAGGTCATCCGCATGACCTCCTCGAACGAGGTCAAACCATGAGCGAGCCTGAGGACTCCGGCTTCGCGAAGGCTGCGCATTCCGGACTGGCGAGCCAATTCCCGGAGCTCAGCGAGTTGGAAGCCGCGGTTTATCAGATCGCGGATCTCGGAGGTGATGTTCAGGATCTCGAAAACGCCGGATCGGCCGAAGAACCCGGTCTGCCGGCAACGGGGGCACCCGGCGCCGCGCATCAGGCGGACGCCGCCGGGAAGGAGGGGAATGGGAACCTGCAACGATGCGAGCTCATCCGGGGTGAGCGGGGTCTCGGTCGCGCAGTGGGGGCAGAGTCGCCGCAGAAGCCTTTGCGCCATCACCCCCAGCAAGCTCGAAGCGAGGAGAAACGGGGCCACTCCGAGGTCCTTCATTCGGGTGATCGCGCCCACCGCATCGTTGGTGTGCAGCGTTGAAAGCACCAGGTGCCCGGTCAATGCGCACTGAATCGCGTTCTCGGCGGTTTCCGGATCCCGGATTTCGCCCACCATGATGATGTCCGGATCCTGTCGGAGTATGTGTCGGAGCGAGTTTGCAAAGTCGAGACCGAGTTTTGGCTGAACCTGGACCTGGTTGAAGGCGTCCCAGACCATCTCGATCGGGTCTTCGATGGTGGTGACATTGACGTCTGGCCCGGCGAGCGCCTTCAGCGCCGAGTAGAGGGTGGTCGTCTTTCCGCTGCCGGTCGGGCCGGTGACCAGGATGAGGCCATGAGGTTGATCGATCCACGACTCGAACACCGCCTTCTCGTTCTGTTCGAACCCCAGCTCGGCGATGTCCTGAACCAGCGTCTCCGGATCGAAAATGCGGATCACCACCTTCTCTCCGAACGCGGTGGGAAGGGTGGAGACGCGCAGCTCGACCTCGCGGCCGTCACGCTCGGTCTTGATTCGCCCGTCCTGGGGTCTGCGTTTCTCGGAGATATCGAGCCGGGAAATCATCTTCACCCGGCTGATCATCGGCGCGTGTACGCCCAACGGGAGCGTGTAGACCGGATGAAGCACGCCGTCGATGCGAAGCCTCACCAAAGAGGAATCCCGCTTCGGCTCGATGTGGATATCGGAGGCTCGATTGTCGAATGCATAGCGCAAGAGGTAATCCACCGCCTGGACCACCGGCTTGTCGGAAGCCTCGAGCTCCTGGTTGCTGCTCAGCGAGACCAGCTGCTCGAAGTTGTGGATGTCCGTGGTGCCGCCGAAGTCGGTGGCTGCTTTCGCCAGCGTCTTCTTGAAGCCGTAGATGTCCTCGATCGCCTTGAGGATGTCTGCCTTCGCGCAGAGGACCGGGTCGATCGCCAGCCCGCAGAGTCTTTTTAGATTTTCGAAGAGCTCTCGATCGAAGGGGTTGGCGACTGCCACGATCAGCCTGCCCGGCTCGGTTCTCTCCAAAGGAAGCAGGACGTGCTTCTGGGCGTAAGGCTTGGAGACCATCCGCGTCGCCAGCGCCATGTCCAGCTTCAAGGGATCGAGCTTGCGGTAGGCAATTCCCGCGAACTTGGAAACCGCCTGCGAGATCCGATCCTGATCCAGCGTCAAGCCGCGTCCGTCCGGCAAGGCGATCTGGAACGCAGCGACGATCTCCACCGGCGAGACTTCGTACCGGGCCTCCTCTTTGCCGCCAACGCCCAGTTGTTTGAGGACGCGGGCGCGGGCGGCGCCCTCCTTGGCGGCGACGTCGTGCGCCTGCTCGGCGGTGAGCAGGCGCTCGCTCACCAGCACTTGCAAGACAAAGGCAGTGGTGAAATCAGCCCCGGTCCGTTGGAGCGCGTGCGCGTTTGCGGCTGGCATCGCTGCAGAGAGCTTAGCCGCGAATCGCG
>WNFC01001436.1_pt1 | contig 25048 bp, 23 predicted proteins | sample 5400541 | NCBI WGS metagenome assembly WNFC01 (sample SAMN13153342, study PRJNA577476) | soil metagenome | isolation source: 120 cm saprolite under Douglas fir tree site 2 hole 2 replicate 1 | place: USA:California | collected 2015-04-18 | reverse complement strand
CTCAGATCAGCGTGCCGCCGAGCTGCCGGTCTGGCTCCATCGCTACAACTGGCATCGACCCCACGGCGGGATAAAATCCCAAACGCCGATCAGCCGCCTCGCCCTATCCGAGGACGACCTGTTGAGGCTCCACAGCTAGAGCCCGATCCGGGTAGCATCGCTGCATTCCCCGCGGGAGAATGACGCTTCAATCCGAGCGAATACCGGCCTGGCCGCTGGCGACCTTCAAGCCGCCGGTATGCACCACCGAGCAGGCGATCCCTTTGCGGTGCAGTTCGGTGCAGGCCGCCTGTGCACTCTTGGCGGTGAAGTGCAAGAGGCGGGCGCGATAGAGTCGGCTCGAATCGCGTTTGACCGGCGCGAGGATCTGGTGCGGCTTCGCTTTCGCGATCGCCAGGCCGGCGACATTGCGGGTGGCCTGCTCGGCCGCCGCCTCGTCATGAAAGGCGCCGAGCTGGATCGCCCAATCCGCGCCGCCGCTCGCTTCCTGCGCCAGCGGCGAGGCTTCGGCCTTGCTGACCGGCGACAGGTGCCGCAGCGCGGCCTTGGCGACCTTGCCGAGAAGCCCGGATTTCGGCTGCGCGCCGGCCGCATCGCCAGCCGCGGACGGCGCCGCCGCCGTCACAGTTGCGGGCGCCGCGGGAGCGGCGGCCATCCTCGTCGTGGCCGGCGCCGCTGGCGGCGCAGCGGCGGCGACCAGCGGCGCGTTCTGGGGCTGCCCCGGCCGCGCGGCGAGGACGGCGAATCCCTGGTCGAGCAGCGATGCCATCTGCTTGTCGCGGCTGTGCCACGAGCGCCCGCCCATGATCACCCCGATCAGCCGGCGCCCGTCGCGCACCGCCGACGCTGCGAGATTGAAGCCGGAGGCGTTGACATAGCCGGTCTTGATGCCGTCGGCCCCGTCATACCAGTCGAGCAAGTGGTTGTGGCTGTGCACGGTCTCGCCGCGAAATTCGAATTCGCGGGTAGCGAAGTAGCGGTATTCGCGGGGAAACTGGTGATAGAGCGCGAGCGCCAGCCGTGCGACATCGCGCGCGGTCGTGCGCTGCTCCGGATCGGGCAGTCCGGAGGCGTTGCGATACCAGGTCTGCTGCATGCCGAGCTGGCGCGCCTTCCAGTTCATGTATTGGACGAAATTGGCTTCGCTCCCGGCCAGCCCCTCGGCCATGACCGAGGCGGCGTCGTTGGCGGATTTGGTGACGATCCCAAGGATCAGATCGCGCACCGGCACCGAATCGCCCGGGGTCAAGGCGAGCTTGCTGGGCGCCCGGCTTGCCGCCTCCTCGGAAACGGCGAAAGACTGGTCGAGCCGGATCTTGCCCTGGTTGAGCTGATCGAACGCCAGATAGAGCGTCATCATCTTGGTGAGCGAGGCCGGAGGGGTCACCAAATCGGCGTTTTGCTCGCTCAGCACCTGTCCGGTCTCGGCGTCGAGCAGGATCCACTCGAAGACCGGCGCGTTTTCAGCGGTTGCCGCAGCCGCATGATGCCCTTGGCGGGCGGCTGCCGGCAATGATCCGAGCAATCCGATCGCGGCGATGACGCCCATGCAGATCCTTGCGAGAAACCGCGCACGCGGCATGAAGACGCGGGCCCAGCCTTGCTGCTTTGACATCACCACTCGCACTACCAATCCCCCGCCCCCAATGAACGCGCGGCAACCGCTCCGCATTCATCGCGATCAAGGTAAAAAAAAGTTGAAGAGGTGTCAAAGAGGTAGCCCAGCCGCGCCGGGGAAAGAGCCGGCGAACCGATGATTATCGCTGCTCGATCCGGCGTTGTTTTGCAGTGCGATGCGGCTGACCCCAGGCACCGGGCAAAAAGGAATTGCCGTGGTTGATTTCGCGGGAAATCCTCCGATGCGCACCGCCGCCGTCGACCAAAGGCATCACCGCGCGGGCACCCGCGCCTCTTGTTGTGCGTCGCACAAGAACATCCTTGATCAGCCATTTTTTCAGGGGTATCTTCCAATTGTGCGCTGCACTATTGCGGTAGCTCGCGGACGAGGACGACGATGAGCAATGTGAAGCCAAAGCGCCCAATGCGCGCGCCCGAACAGAGCGAAAATTCGCCGGGCGAGAGACTACCAATCGAGACTGCGCCGCCGATTATCCCGGAAGACGCGCCCGCGCCGGCGGTCGTTTCGGCGCCGCCCGCCGCGGTTGCGGAACCCATGCCGGAGGTCGTTTCGGCGCCGCCCGCCGCAGTCGCGCAACCCGTGCTGGAGATTGTGTCGGCCGTGGCGGAGCCGCAGGCCGATTCGGTTGAGGATGCCTGGACCGCCTTTGCCGAGGCGCAGGCCGTCCTCGCCCGCGGCTTTGAGGAGATTGCCGTCGAAGTGACCGGAATGACCCGGTCGGGCCTCGCGGCCGCGGCGGATGCCACGGTCGCCCTGCTCGGGGTCAGGACCTTCGCCGAAGCCGTCGAAATCAACGCGGCGCTGGCCCAGCGCGGGGTCGATGCGATGATCGAAGGTTCCGCCAAGCTGTCCGAGATCGGTGTCAAGGCGGTGAGCGAGGCGTCGCGGCCGATCCTGTCGCGGCTCGGCGAGAGTTGGAGCGGCCTAGCCGGGTGATTTGGGGCGAAATGGGATGGATTGAAGCAATGACGCTTTAGTTCCCGACCCTGTTCGCCAAGGTCGCTAGAAACCCACGAACCTGGCGATCGATGAAGTCGCCCTCCGGAGTGCCGGGGAGGGCGCGGACCGCGCGATGGCCGAGATCCGAGGGAATCTCGGCGTAGGTGGGCTGCCGGATGCCGTCGCGGATGCGCCGCGCGCCGTCGACGCCGACGAGGCGGTCGCTGGCGTTCGCCAGCAGCAGCGTTGGCGCCGCGACCCGCGCCAGCGCCGCCCGCATGTCGCCCTCGAAGGACGTTGCGACATCATGCGCGCGGTAGGCGGCAAATCTGAGGACGAGCGCGTTCGCGTCCCAGGCGCCAAAGGTTTTTGCCGACTCGTCGAGGTCTTTGGCCAGATCGCGCGCCGGGCTGCGCTCGAGAAACGCGCTCGAGACCACCCAGGGATACATCAGCATGCCGGCGTGGCGCAGGCCCTCGATCGGGTTACGCGTGTATCGGCCGCCCTGCCATTCGGGATCGAGGGCGATCGTCGCGCTGATCAGGTCGATCGTCAGCCGAAACCCGGCATCGGCCTTCGGGCTCGGCGCGAGGAGAATGAGGCTCGCCGCCGATTCGGGATGATGGATACCCCATTCGAGGGCGACGAAAGACCCCATCGACAGACCGACGAGCGCACGCAGCCGCGAAATCCCGAGGCCGCGCGACACCAGCGCGTGCGTTGCCCCCATCATGTCGCGGATCGTGTAGCGCGGAAAATCCTGCCCCATCCCGTCCGCCGGCGAGGCGGATTCGCCGCCGCCGACCGGGTCGATGGCGATGACGAAATAGCGGTTGGTATCGAACATCTTGCCCGGCCCGATCAGCGGGTCGAAGGCATGGCGGTCGCCGGTCGCCCCGGGCATCACGAGGATCGCGTTGTCGCGCGTCGGCGAGAGCGTCCCCTGCGTGTCGTAGGCGATGCGCAGATCGGGCAGCACCGAGCCGTCCTCGAAGGCGAAATCGGAGAGCGTGAAGAGTTCGGTCGCTGCCGCCGGCGCGGCGGCGGTGCAAATGATCGACAGGATGACCCAGAGCGCCGCGAAGGCGGCAGTTGAAATCCGGTCTGATACCGCGAATTGGATGCGCACAATCCACCAGCCGCCAAGTCGCCGCGCAGGTTAAGGCGGGCCGCGCAGGTCGGCAACCACAGCCCTAGGCGTATGAAGCTGCCCCTTAATTGGCAGCTTCCCGCCATGTCGCGAACGCCGCAGGCCGCCGGCGTGTTTCATAGGAAAAGTCGCCCCCCGCCGGACGGCATCATTCCGGCGCCGTCGAAAATCGCTTCACAGTTGTATTTGCGATCAGATTTTGCCGCATTGCGACGCCGCTTTTCCCTTGCGCAGTCCCCAACGGAGTGCCAGATTCATCGTGTCGTCAACTCAGGTAGGAGGGTGTGTAGCAAGCATGACACCACCCGGGAATCCCCAGTTGCCGACCGCTTGGCATCGGCGACTCAGGATAAAGTCCAAGACATAGCTCGGCCTAGGGACCGAGCGCGAAGGTTAGCTTCGCAAAATCGACCCCCGCCTGTCGCCCAGGGCTTAATGCCACGGCGCGCGGGGGTCTTTGCTGTTTCTCCTTGCGTCGAGCAGATGATGGCCACCAATCTCGACAATTCCGGCCCGACCTCGCGGGTCTATTTCTCGCAGCGGCTGCGGCTGCATTATGTCGATTGGGGCAACCCGACCGCACCGCCGTTGCTGCTGATTCATGGCGGGCGCGACCATTGCCGCAATTGGGATTGGGTCGCATCCGCGTTGCGCCGGGACTGGCACATCCTCGCGCCCGATCTGCGCGGCCACGGCGACAGCCAATGGTCGCCCGACGGCAACTACTCGACCGCATCATACGTCTACGACCTGGCGCAGCTGATCCATCAGCAGGAGCTGGCGCCGGTGACGATCATCGCGCATTCGCTCGGCGGCAACATCGCGATCCGCCATGCCGGGGTCTATCCGGACAAGGTGCGCCGGCTGGTGGCGATCGAGGGGCTCGGGCCATCGCCCAGACAGATGGCGGCGCGTTCGGCGATCCCGATCGCCGAGCGCATGCAAAAATGGGTCGAGGAGGAGCGCGCCCTGTCCGGGCGCTTGCCGCGCCGCTATGCCTCGATCGAGGACGCGCTGAAGCGCATGCAGGAGGCCAACGGCCACCTGTCGCCCGGGCAGGCACGCCATTTGACCCAGCACGGGGTCAATCAGAACGAGGACGGCACCTATAGCTGGAAGTTCGACAATTACGTACGCGCCGATTCCCCCTACGGCATGACCCAAATCGAGATCGAGCAGCTGTGGGGGCGGATCAGCTGCCCGACCTTGCTCGTCTACGGCAAGGAGAGCTGGGCCGCCAACCCGGAAAGCGACGGCCGCCTGCGGCATTTTCAGAATGCCCGGGTGGTGTCGGTCGAAGGTGCCGGTCATTGGGTGCACCATGACCGGCTCGAAGTGTTTCTCGAGCTGCTGCGCGACTTTCTCTGAGCTGCCGGGGTGCCGCTTCTCCGGCGTGAACCCGGCGGGCCGCGTCCGCCGCGGCCCAGCGTCCTGTCGATCCTCGGTCCGGGGCTGATCACCGGCGCCGCGGATGACGACCCGAGCGGGATTGCCACCTATTCGCAGGCCGGGGCCCAGTTCGGCTACTCGATGACCTGGGTCATGTTGGTCACCTGGCCGCTGATGGCGGCGATCCAGGAGATCAGCGCGCGCATCGGCCGGGTGACCGGCAAGGGCATCGCCGCCAACATTCGCGAGCACTATCCGGCATCCTTGCTGCGCGGCATCGTCGCGCTGCTGCTCGTTGCCAACGTCATCAACCTTGGCGCCGATCTCGGCGCGATGGGCGATGCGGTGCGGTTGTTGATCGGCGGCTCGGCCGGGGTGTACGTCGTCGCTTTCGCGGTGCTCTGCGCGATGCTCGAGATTTTCTCCAATTACCAGCGCTACACCAGTGTCCTGAAATGGTTGACGCTGTCGCTGTTCGCCTATGTCGCGACCGTGCTCGTGGTCGGGATGCCGTGGGGCGAGGTCGTCTATCACACCTTGGTGCCCAGCATTGTCTGGCAGAAGGATTACGTCGTCACCATCGTCGCCGTCCTGGGCACGACGATCAGCCCGTATTTGTTTTTCTGGCAGGCCTCGGAAGAGGCCGAGGACGAGCGCGTCAACCCGGCCGAGCATCCATTGACCGAGGATCCCGAGGAAGCGCCCGGCCAAATCCGGCGCATCGAGATCGACACCTATCTCGGCATGGGTTTGTCAAACGTCGTCAGCCTCTGCATCATCGTCACGACCGCGGCGACGCTGCATTTGCACGGCGTCACCGACATCCGGACCTCGGAAGAGGCGGCCCTCGCGTTGCGCCCGATCGCCGGCTCGTTCGCCTTTGCCGTCTTCGCCTGCGGCATCGTCGGCACCGGCCTGTTGGCGGTGCCGGTGCTCGCCGGCTCGGCCGCCTATGCCCTCGCCGAAGCGATGCAATGGACCTACGGCCTCGGTCGCCGTCCGCGCGAAGCCAAGGCCTTCTACGGCACGATCGTGGTTGGGACGCTGATCGGCGTCGCGATCAACTTCGTCCGGATCGATCCGATCAAGGCGCTGTTCTGGACGGCGGTGATCAACGGCGTCGTCGCGGTGCCGCTGATGGCCGTGATGATGCTGATGTCGATGCGCCCCGAGGTGATGGGGCAGTTTACCTTGCCCCGGCGGCTCTGGGTGTTGGGCTGGCTGTCGACCGCGGCAATGGCGGTCGCCGTCGCGGTGATGTTCGCCACCTGGTCGGGCTGAGTGCGAATAGATGTTAGGATGGCGCGTTGTCTCTTACGGGTCCGGAAAATCACGAAAGGCGGCACGAATGATCCGGACAGCGGTGGCCGCTTGCATGGCGATCGGGGTTGCGCTTGGCGGGGTTTGGCTTGGCGCCGCGGCGGTGGCGCAGAGCCTGCGCGTGCCGCCGATACCGCAGGCGACCAGGGCGTTGCTTGTCGATCACGACGACGACAAGCAAAAGCATGGCAAGAACAAGCATCGGGAGCGCGAAGACGACAGCGAGGACGAGGATCGCGGCCGGGACCGGCGATCATCGGTTTCCGGATCGTGGCGCGACTATGTGCCACCGCCGAATTATTATTCGCCGCCGCCCTCCTCCTACTCCGCGCCCTATCCGTCCTATGGGCCGTTTGGCCCGTATGCACCCGCTGCGCCGTCGGTTTCGGCTCGCCCGTCGACGCGCGTGGCCCCTCCTCCACAGCAGCCTTCCGCGCCGGCCGCCGCGTCGACCGACTCCAATCGGCGTGGCGGCGCAGGATCAAGCGGACCCACGATCCAATGGGTCGATCCCCCACCAGCGCGCTGAAGGCTGGCCGGGTAGACCGGAAACGTTCCCTCGTCACCCCCGCCAAAGCGGGAATGACGATCCAATCCGATCAGGAGGCTTTGCGGCGGCGCTTGGGTGCTTCGACGGGAGCCGGGGCCCGGGTCGCCGGCGCGCTGCGCGGAGCCTGGCCGCGGCCGCCGTCGACCGGCAGCAGGAGGCTGCGCTGGCCGTTCGGCGCGGCGGTCTTGCGGCCGCGTGACGCCGGAGGCGGCGCGGCGCCCACGGCGGCCGGCCGGCTCGCGGCACGGCGCGGCGCGGCGGACGGCGATTTCTGCTCCTCGGCCAGGCTGCGCTTCAGCGCCTCCATCAGATTGATGACCTGCGCCGGCCGGTGCTCCGCCGGCTTTACCGGCACCTTGCCTGCGAGCTTCTCGTCGATCAGTTCGCGCAGCGCGGTCTGGTAGTGGTCGACGAATTTGCCGGGATCGAACGGTTTGGTCTTGCGCGCGATGATCTGCTCCATGATCGCGAGCTGATCCTCGTCGACATCGTCCGCGGCGATCGAGCCGAAGAAATCCTCCGGCTTGCGGATTTCGTCCTGATAACGCAGCGCGTTGCCGAGCAACCCGATGCCGAGCGGCCGAATCGCGATGATCCGCTCCTGGCCGTTGATGACGACCTGGCCGACCGCAATCTTGCCGCTCTGCCTCAGCGATTCGCGGATCACCCGGTAGCCTTCTTCGGCGACAGCGCCGTCGGGGACCAGGTAGTAGGGCGCGTCGAAATAGATCGGATCGACCGACTCGACGAATTCGCTGATGTCGATCGTGTCGGTGGTTTCGAGGCGCAGGCGCTTCAGATCCTCCGGATCGACCGTGACGTAATGGCCTTTTTGGTATTCGAAGCCCTTGACGATGTCGTCGCGCTCGACCGGCCCGATGCCGGGCACCACGAGCTGCTGGCGAACCCGCTCGCCGGAGGGTTCGTGGATCTGGTGAAAACGCACGCGCTCGCGCTCGCTCGACGCCGTGTATAGGCGCACCGCGATCGTCACCAGCGAGAGTTTGAGATAACCCGTCCAGTAAGGCCGTGCCGGGGCTGCCATTCCGAATGCTCCTGCGCGATGAGTCGCTTTTCTCAACGATAGCGTCGGCGACGCCGTTCCGTTATCACGAAATGTGTTTTGTCACAACGGTTTGCAAGACCAGCTCAATTCGAGGCCTTGCCGAAGATCGGGAAGACGACCCGGTCGCCCGGCCGGATGCCGAGCCGCGTGGCGGTGCCGCCATTCAGCTCGATGACGGCGCGCACCGGCGCCGCCGCGGCGATCGGGTCGAGCGAACCCGGCACGGCGCGCTCGTGGATGTTCACAATATGCCCCGCCGCATCGACGAACAACATGTCGAGCGGGATCAGCGTGTTCTTCATCCACATCGACGCCATCGACGGCGCCCGGTAATCGAACAGCATGCCGGCATCGGGCGCGAGGCTCTGCCGGAACATGAGCCCCTGCATCATCTGCGCCGCGGTAGTGGCGAGTTCGACGGTGAAGCGATGCGGCCCGAGCGCCGTGACGATGGTCAGCGGCGCGGTCGGAAACTCGCTCAGCTGGGCGAATAGCGGGCTGGCGTAGAACGCGACGACCAGCAGCGGCAGCCGCGGGACCAACAGCAGCAGGCGACGAAAGAGCATGGAATTCAAGATGACCCAATTTGATCCGACTTCACTGTAGCATGGGAAGAGGAACCTTCGGAGGCACCAGCGATGGCGCGCAACATGCCGCACCCCGCCACCCTCGCCGCGCAGGGACTCGGCTGGACCGATCCGGCGACCGGCGCGGTGGTCCTGCCACTCTCCACCGCGACGACGTTCGAGCGCGATCCCGACAACCAGTACCGCCGCGGCCGCAGCTATGGCCGGGCCGACAATCCCGGCTACGAGCAGCCGCAGGCGCTGATCACCGCGCTCGAAGGCGGCGCCGCATCGCTCTTGTTCGCCTCGGGAATGGCGGCGGCGACCGCGGTGTTCGACAGCCTGCCGCTCGGCGCCCATGTCGTGGCGCCACGGGTGATGTACTGGGCGCTGCGCCGCTGGCTCGCGATGGCCGACGCGAAGGGCGCGCTCCATGTCGATTTTGTCGACGCGACGGCGCTCGACGAACTGCGGCGCGCGGTCCGGCCTGGCCGCACGCGCCTCCTGTGGATTGAGACGCCGGCCAACCCGCTATGGTCGATCACCGATATCGCCGGCGCCGCCGAGATCGCCCATAAGGCGGGCGCACTTCTCGCCGTCGACAGCACCGCGGCGACCCCGGTCCTGACCCGGCCGCTGGCGCTCGGCGCCGATATCGTGATGCATTCGGCGACGAAATACCTGAACGGCCACAGCGACGTGATCGCCGGCTCGCTGACCGCGGCGCGCGGCGACGAATTCTGGCAGCGCCTCGTCGCGGCGCGCAGCGACGGCGGCGCCATTCTCGGCAGTCTCGAGGCCTACCTCCTGCTGCGCGGCATGCGCACGCTCTATCCGCGGGTCGAGCGCGCCTGCCGCTCGGCAATGCGGATCGCCGAGCATTTCGCCGGACACAACAAGGTGCTGGGCGTGCTTTATCCCGGGTTGCCGACCCACCCCGGCTACGGAATCGCCGCGCGCCAGATGGAGGGCGGCTTTGGCGGCATGCTGAGCATTCGCGTCGCCGGCGGCGCGGCCGCGGCGATCGCCGCGGCGGCCGCGGTGCGGCTGTGGAAGCGCGCGACCTCGCTCGGCGGCGTCGAAAGCCTCATCGAGCATCGCGCCTCCGTCGAGGGCGCGGACAGCCCGGCGCCGCCCGATCTGTTGCGCCTCTCGGTCGGCATCGAAGACCCCGACGATTTGATCGCCGATCTCGACTCGGCGCTCGGCGGCTGAAGGGCGCCGTGCGACGCAGTGTCCTCCTCGCCTTCATCGCGCTGGCTCTCGCCCTCAGGCTCCCGTTCGGCGGCGCGGCCGATCCGCCGGGACGCTATCAGGGTGCGCTCGGCGGAACCCCCTACCTGATCAATGTGCCGCCCGACTGGAATGGCGGGCTCGTCATCTTCGCCCACGGTTATGAGGGCGAAGGATCCGGCACCGGCACCGTGCGCAGTTCCTCGCTCGATCGTCATCTGGCACAGCGCGGCTATGCCTGGGCGGCCTCCGGTTATCGCGCCTGGGGGTACCGCCCCGACTGGTTCCTGCTCGACCTCTTGACCTTGCGGGCGCATTTCATCAACCGTTTCGGCCAGCCGCGCTGGACGATCATCCACGGCCAATCGATGGGCGGGCATATCGGCATCGCCTCGCTCGAGTTGCACCCCGAAATATACCAGGGCGCGCTGATCGAGTGCGGCGTCATCGACGGCGTCGGGCTGGTCGATTGGCGCCAGGCCTACACCGCGGCCGCCGAATATTTCTCCGGTCTTCCGCTGCTCGATACGCCGCGCCCGGAGTTCGACCGCCTGGTGAACGGGCCGTGGCTCGGGTCGATGGGCACGCCGGGCCATTACACCGAGCGCGGCCAGCGCTTCGACAGCGTCGTCAAATACCTCTCCGGCGGCGATCTGCCGCTCCGCCTCGAAGGGCTGCAGGAGCGCTATGTCCTGGATCTCAGTCCACGCGACCCGGGACCGGGGCGCGCCCGGGAATTCGCGCGCCATGGCGATACGCGGCACATCGATTACGAGATCGACCCTGGGCTTGGCGTCGACGCGGCGATGCTCAATCGCGAGATCCGGCGCGTCGTGCCGGAACCCGATGCGCGGTCCTACGAGACGAACCCGGTTTTCGCCGAGCTCACCGGCAAGATCCGGGTGCCGGTGCTGTCGCTCCACGAAACCGCGGATTTCCGCGTGCCGTTCCGGCTCGAGCAGGATTACCGCCGGCGCGCCGAGGAGGCTGGCACCTCGCCTCTATTGGTTCAGCGCGCGGTGCGCTGGCCCGGGCACTGCGGGATCGACAGCGCGGTGCGCGAGCCTGCCTTCGATGATCTGGTCGCCTGGATCGAGAAGGGGACCGTGCCGGCGGGCGACGATGTGCTCGGCGATGTCAGCCAACTCGGCCTGCGCTGGACGCCGTCGCGGCATCCCAAGGACCCGGCCCCGCGGCAGTAGCCCCGCGGCAGTAGATTGGCGTGCGGCAGTAGGTTGGCGTGCGGCCACCTCACATCATGCCGAGTTCAAGCTTGGCTTCCTCGCTCATCCGGTCGCGGTCCCAGGGCGGCGACCAGACCAGCTTGACCCGCGCCTCGCTGACCCCGGGCACCGCGCGGATCGCGGTCTCGACCTCGCCCGGCATGCTTTGGGCGACCGGACAGGCCGGGGTGGTCAGCGTCATCTCGACAAAGACGATGCCGCCCTTCTTGACGACCAGTTCATAGATCAGCCCGAGATCAACGAGGTTGACCGGGATCTCGGGGTCTTGCATGGTCTTGAGCGCCTCGAGCACCGGCTCCATCAGTATGGGATCGTCCTCGCCTTCGGGGCGCTCGACCCCCTCCGTTTCGGCCGGCGGCTCCGGCGCGAAATCGAAATAGTCGCGATCCTCCTGTTCACTCGCCATCATCGCTACTCCGTCTTGACCGTGGCGCCGGCGAGGCCCGATTTGAGCGCCGCCTCGAAGGCGTGCCACGGCAGCGTCGCGCATTTTACCCGGACGGGATACGCCTTGACACCGGCCAGCGGCTCGAGCCGTTCGGCGTCCTCCTGCAGCGCTTCGGGCAACTCGACGGCGGTGCCGCCGGTGACGCTGGCGTGGAATTGCGCGAACAATTGGCGCGCCTCGCCGAGGCTCTTGCCCTTCAGCACCTCGGTCATCAGCGATGCCGCCGCGGTCGAGATCGCGCAGCCGCGGCCCTCGAAGCTGACATCGGCGATGCGGTCGCCCTCGATCGCGAGGTAGACCGTCACCCGGTCGCCGCAGAGCGGGTTGTGCCCGCGCGCCAAATGGGTCGGGTGCGCCAGCGCGCGCAAATTGCGCGGGTGGCGGCCGTGATCGAGGATGATGTCCTGATAAAGCTCGCGCAAATCCATCATCGCTCAAACATCTCCCGGCAGGCCTCGACCGCCTCGGCCAGGCGGTCGATGTCGGCTGTGTCGTTGTAGACCCCGAGCGAGACGCGCACCGTGCCGGCGATGCCGAGCTTGTCCATCAGCGGCTGGGCGCAGTGATGACCGACCCTGACCGCGACATTGTGCTGGTCAAGCACGGTGCCGACATCATGCGGGTGCACGCCGTCGAGGTTGAAGGAGAGGATGCTGAGCCGGCGCTGCCCGCCGCCGACCAGCTGGAGGCCGGGGATGCGCGACAAGCGGTCGACGCCGCAGCCGGTCAGCGCCGCTTCATGCTCGCGGATCGCGGCGCGGCCGATCCCCTCGATAAAGCCGAGAGCCAGGGCGAGGCCGACCGCGCCAGCGATATCGGGGGTGCCGGCCTCGAAGCGGTGCGGCGGCTCCTGGAACTCGGTCTGCGGGTAGGTGACGTTGGTGATCATGCCGCCGCCGGTCTGCCACGGCGGCATCGCGAGCAGCGCATCGTATCGCCCGTAGAGTACGCCGATCCCGCTCGGCCCATACGCCTTGTGCCCGGAAAACGCATAGAAATCGCAGCCCAGCGCCTGCACGTCGACCGGCAGTCGCGGCACCGCCTGACAGCCGTCAACCAGCACCAGGGCACCGCGTGCGTGGGCCAGTTCGACGATGCGCGCTACCGGGAGCAGAGCGCCGGTGACGTTGGAGATATGGGTCACCGCGACGAGCCGGGTGCGCGGGGAAAGAAGGGCCTCAAACCGCCCGAGGTCGAATTCGCCGGTCGCGTCGGTCGGCGCCACCACGAGGCGGGCGCCGGCGCGTTCGCACGCCATCTGCCACGGCACGAGGTTGGAGTGGTGCTCGAGATCGCTGATCATCACCTCGTCGCCGGGCTTGAGATGGGCGGGGCCCCAGCTCTGGGCAACCAGGTTGATCGCCTCGGTCGCGCCGCGCACAAAGACGATCTCGCGTTCGTCGGCGGCGTTGAGGAAGGCGCGCACGGTCTCCCGCGCCTCCTCGAACCGGTCGGTCGAGCGCGCGCTCAGCTGATAGACGCCGCGATGCACATTGGCGTAGTCGCTGCGGTAGAACTCGGCGATGCCGTCGATGACCTGGCGCGGCTTCTGCGCGCTGGCGCCGGAATCGAGAAACACCAGGCCGGGATTGCGCTCGAAGATCGGGAACTCGCGCCGCAACTGGCGCGGATCGAACCCGCCCATTTTTACTCCTCCAGATTGCCGAGCCGCCCGGCGAGGCGGCGCAGCAGATGCACGCGGATGGCGAAATCGTCGACGGTCTCGACCACCTCGCGCAGGAAACCGTCGATCAGCATGTGCCGCGCCTCCTCGGCCGGGATACCGCGGGCCTGCAGATAAAAGAGCGCCGCCTCGTCGAGGTCGCCGATGCTGGCGCCATGGCTGCATTTGACGTCGTCGGCATAGATTTCCAGCTGCGGCTTGGTGTCGATCGCAGCACGGGCGCCGATCAAGAGGTTGCGGCTCAATTGGTGGGCGTCGGTCTTCTGGGCGTCTTCGCGGACGATGACGCGGCCCTGAAAGGCGCCATGCCCGCGCCCCGCCGCGACGCCCTTGATCAGCTCGCGGGTCTGCCCACCGGGGACGCGATGGTCGACCGTGGTGACGATGTTTGCTTCGTCCGTGCCGCTGACGACAAAGGCGCCGTCGAGCCGGCAATGCGCGTTCTCGCCTTCCATTGCGACGCTGGCCTCATGGCGCACGGTTCGCCCGCCGAGCAAGAGGGCGAAGCCGGCAAACCGCGCGTCCCGGCCGAGCGTCGCGTCGAGCTGCGCCAAATGCAGCGCCTCCTTCGACTCTTCGACGATGGCGGTGCGGGCCAACTCGGCGCCGTCGGCGAGCCGGATGGCGACGACATCGTTGCGCCAATAGCGCCCCTCGCCAGCGTAGACTTCGAGCACACTGGCGCGGCTGCCTTCGCCGAGCGCAATCAGGCTGCGCGTATGGAACGAGCCGGCGGCGGCTCCCGAGCCGAGATGGATGATTTCGATCGGGTCGTCGAGCGCGACGCCCGGCGCGATGTCAAGGACGTAGCCGCCGGCGAAGAACGCCGCGTTGAGCGCGGCAAACGGGTGCTCACCGTCGCCCGGGACCTCGGCGGCGACCGCATCGAGCAGACCCGGCCGTTCGGCAATCGCCGAAGAGGTCGGTCCGAACCACACGCCTTCCGGCATAGCGAGCGAGGAAAATGCCTCGGCAAAATAACCATCGACAAGCACGAGGCGCGGTCCCTTTCCGGGCAAGAGCAAGCCGGTCAAATGGTCGCCCATCGCCCGCAGCACGCGGGCCGACGGTGCCGCGGCGGGCAGCAACGGATCCCGCGCGAGCGGCTGCAGGTCGAGATAGCGCCAGCTTTCGCTCTTGCGGCTGGGGAAGCCGGTTTCGGCAAAGCGGGTGAGCCCGCGCCGGCGGTGCCGGCTGAGCGCGGCGTTGTCCGCAGCGCGCCCTTCGAAGGCGTCGAGATACGGCCGCGCCTCGGGCTTCACCGGGAAATCGATGATCGCGCTCATCAGGCCGCGTCACCGGCCGTTGCTTCAAACGTACCGTAGCCGCGCTTCTCCAGCTCGACCGCGAGGCCCTTGTCGCCCGACTGCACGATGCGGCCATCCTGCAGGACGTGGACGCGGTCGGGTTCGACATAGTCGAGCAGGCGCTGGTAGTGGGTGATGATGACGATCGCGCGATCCGGCGCGCGCAGCCCGTTGACCCCGCGCGCCACGGTGCGCAGCGCGTCGATGTCGAGCCCGCTGTCGGTCTCGTCGAGGATCGCGAGGCGCGGCTCGAGCATCGCCATCTGGAAGATCTCGTTGCGCTTTTTTTCGCCGCCGGAAAACCCGACATTGACGGCGCGCTGCAAGAGATCGTCGCCGATATCGAGCAGCTTCAACTTGGCGCGCACGATGCGCAGGAACTGCCCCGCATCGAGCTCGGGCTCGCCGCGGTGACGGCGCTGGGCGTTGACCGCGGCGCGCAGGAAATAGGTGTTGTTGACCCCCGGGATCTCAACCGGATACTGGAAGGCGAGGAAGACGCCCTCGCGCGCCCGTTCGTCCGCCGGCATCGACAAGAGATCATGGCCGAGATAGCGGACGCCGCCCTCGGTGACCTGATAGCCCTCGCGCCCGGCTAAGACCGCGGCGAGCGTCGATTTCCCCGACCCGTTCGGACCCATGATCGCGTGGACCTCGCCCTCCGCGACCGTGAGGTCGATCCCCTTCAGGATCTCGCGGCCGTCGGCGAGCCGGGCATGCAGGTTATGGATTTCGAGCATCGTCACGCCATTCCGTCATCCCGGCGAAGGCCGGGATCCATTTGTCGGCTTGCTGGTTGTTTCCTGTTTTGCACCACGATCGAAAATTCCCTTGGAAATGCCCGAGTCCGTGCCGCCATGGGCCCCGGCCTTCGCCGGGATGACGGAGCCGGTTATCCGACGCTGCCTTCGAGGCTGACGGCGAGGAGCTTTTGCGCTTCGACCGCGAACTCCATCGGCAGCTCTTTCAGGACATCCTTGCAGAACCCGTTGACGATCAGCGACAGCGCGTCTTCATCGGAGAGGCCGCGCTGGCGGCAATAGAACAGCTGGTCCTCGCTGATCTTCGAGGTCGTCGCCTCGTGCTCGACCCGGGCCGACGGATTGCGCACCTCGATATAGGGCACGGTATGCGCGCCGCAGCGGTCGCCGATCAGAAGGGAGTCGCATTGCGTGTAGTTGCGCGCGCCGGTGGCGCGCGGCTGCACCCGCACGAGGCCGCGATAGGTGTTCTGGCCGCGCCCGGCCGAGATCCCCTTCGAGATGATCGTCGAGCGGGTGTTCTTGCCGATATGGGTCATCTTGGTTCCGGTATCGGCCTGCTGGCGGTTGTTGGTGATCGCGACCGAATAGAATTCGCCGATCGAATCGTCGCCTTCGAGGATGCAGCTCGGGTATTTCCAGGTGATCGCCGAGCCGGTTTCCACCTGGGTCCACGAGATCTTCGAGCGCGCGCCGCGGCAGGCACCGCGCTTCGTCACGAAATTGTAGATGCCGCCCTTACCTTCGGCGTCGCCTGGATACCAGTTCTGCACGGTCGAATACTTGATCTGCGCGTCGTCATGCGCGATCAGCTCGACGACCGCGGCATGCAGCTGGTTTTCGTCGCGCTGCGGCGCGGTGCAGCCTTCGAGATAGCTGACATAGCTGCCCTTGTCGGCAACGAGGAGGGTGCGCTCGAACTGGCCGGTCTTGGCCGCGTTGATGCGGAAATAGGTCGAGAGCTCCATCGGGCAGCGCACGCCCGGCGGGATGTAGGCGAACGACCCGTCGCTGAACACGGCCGAATTCAACGCCGCGAAGAAATTGTCGTTCGGCGGCACGACGCTGCCGAGATAGCGGCGCACCAACTCGGGGTGCTCGCGCACTGCCTCGCCGAACGAGCAGAAGATGATGCCGAGCTCGCCAAGCTCGCGCTTGAAGGTGGTCGCCACCGAAACGCTGTCGAAGACCGCGTCGACGGCGACCCCCACGGGTTCCACGCCGGCAAGCGCCGCGCGCTCCTTCAGCGGGATGCCGAGCTTTTCGTACATCGCCAACAGTTCGGGATCGACCTCGTCCAATGATGTCGGGCCGGCCTGCTGTTTCGGCGCGGAATAATAGGTCGATGCCTGGTAGTCGATCGGCGCGATGTTGACCTTGGCCCAATCGGGCTCGGTCATCTCGCGCCAGGCGCGGAACGCGGCGAGGCGCCAGTCCAAGAGCCACTCGGGCTCGCCCTTCTTGGCGGAGATGAAGCGCACGGTGTCTTCGCTGAGGCCGGGCGGCGCGGTGTCGGCTTCGATATCGGTGACGAAGCCGTATTTGTAACCCTCCTGCGAGAGCGAGCGGATCGTCTGGCGGGTGTCGAGAGGAGCGCTCATCGCCGCGGCTCGTCCATCAAAATGCCATCGGGCAAAATGCCAGCGGGCAAAATGCCAGCGGGCAAAACGTGGGCACCTCGCGCGGCGGGTTCGGCAAACATCGCTGGCACGAAAGCCAGCGGGCCGATCATCTCGTCGAGCGAGATCGCCGACAGCGCGGCTCCGACGGCCCGGTTGATCGCCGCCCAATGCGGCCGGGTTGGGCAATAAGTCGTACGGTCGCAATCCTCGGCATGGACCGAGCATTGCGTCATGCCGATATCGCCGTCGATCGCGGCGATGACCTCGGCGACCGAGATCGCTCTCGGAAGGCGGGCCAGGCGATAGCCGCCGGCGGCCCCGCGCGTCGCGCTCACCAGCCCGGCATGGGCCAGCGCCTTCAACAGCTTGGCGACGGTTGCCGGAGGCAGCCTCGTGGCGGCGGCAATCGCCGCCGCGGTCTCCTGGCGGTCAGGATCGGCGGCGAGATGGCTCGCGACAATGACGCCGTAATCGGCGAGCTTCGAAAGGATGATCATTGGTCGGGCACGGCTCAAGGCGATCGTTGCGGGCCAATTCGGACCGAATTGGTACGCAATAGATCGTCGCTGCGTCTGCCCCGGTCAAGGCGAAATCGATGCTCGGGCTACCGGGGGTGCGGGCTGTGGCGTTCCGCCGCAAAGGGTTTGAGGGTGCTCGGCCGACGAGCGGCCGGCTTACCAGCCCGGCAAGTCCAGGGCACGTTGGATGGCGTTGAACACCTGGCTCGGCAAAAACGGCTTGGAGAGGAAGCCGAGCGGATGGGCGGTCCGAGCGCGCTCGGTCGTTTGCGCGTCGATCAGCCCGGAGAGAAAGATTGCCGGCACGGCAAATTTCTCGCGCAGCTGGCAGGCCAGCTCGATGCCGTCGATCGGCCCGGTCAGCCGGATATCGACGAGCGCCAGAGCGGGGCTGTTTTCCGCCGCCAAGGACAGCGCCTCGGGGCCCGAGGCCGCTATACCGGCGACGCGAAACCCGGATTCGCCGAGAACCTCCTCGATATAGCTGGCAATGAGTGCCTCGTCCTCAACGATGAGGATGCTGATCGGCTTGCTTCTATCGGTTGGCGCAACCACTTGAAACTCATCGCTTGCCACCGGCGCGCCCCTGACTGAAATGACCCAAAATGTGCTGGTTTCCAACACGGAGGCGGAAACGTTAGTTCCAGGTCTGCCGCTCTCATTGGCGGCTCCATTTCGCGCCACAAATCTTAGCAAGTTGCTAACGTCGCCGCTGCCTCGATGAAGCTCCTGATCATCGAAGACGACCGCGAGACCGCCGCTTATCTGATCAAGGGGTTGAGCGAGAGCGGGTATACGATCGATCATTCGGGCGACGGAAGGGACGGCCTGTTCCTTGCCACCTCTGGCAGCTACGACGCGATCATCCTCGACCGCATGCTGCCCGGCATGGATGGGCTGGCGCTATTGGGTGCGCTGCGCGGCGCCGAGATCCGCACGCCGGCGCTGATCCTCTCCGCGCTGGGCAGCGTCGACGATCGGGTCAAAGGGTTGCGTTCGGGCGGTGATGATTATCTCGTCAAGCCATTTGCCTTCAGCGAACTCCTCGCCCGCGTCGAGGTGCTGCTGCGGCGCGGGGCCGATGCGCCTAGCCTCACCCGATTGCGCGTCGCCGACCTCGAGCTCGATCTTCTGACCCGGTCGGTCAAGCGCGGCGACAAGGCGATCGATCTCTTGCCGCGCGAGTTCCAGCTGCTCGAATACCTGATGCGCAATGCCGGCCATGTCGTGACCCGGACGATGCTCTTAGAAAACGTATGGGATTATCATTTCGACCCGCAGACCAACGTAATCGACGTGCATGTCAGCCGGCTGCGACAAAAAATCGACAAGAACTTCGACCATCCCCTGCTTCACACCGTGCGCGGCGCAGGGTATTGCCTGCGCGCCGCGGATTGAGCGGGAGATGCTGCACCACGATCCGGCGTCCTTCGAGACGGCGCTCCGCGCCTCCTCAGGATGAGGTTAAACTTGTGATGGAATTAAGAAAAAACCTCATCCTGAGGAGCGCCACGCAGGGGCGCGTCTCGAAGGACGCACACCGTGAGGTCTTTACATAAATGGCGGATAGCGTCGCCGAACTGCCCAAACTGGCAGACCTGCCGGCGAGCCCGGCGGCGGTCAGACAGCCTTCCGAGACGGCATCCCTGCCGATTGCTGGGCGCCGGGCGGCTGCGGGGCTGTTCCGGGCGGCCCGGCGCCTCATACGGACCCACGCGTTTCGGCTGGCCGGGCTCTATTTTCTTGTCTTTGCGGTCTCGGTCATCGGGGTGCTGTTCTTCGTCTATTGGACCAGCGCCGATTTTGTCGAGCGCCAAACCGAGGCGACGCTCGACGCCGAGATCACCGGGCTGGCCGAGCAATACGCCCAGCGCGGGCTCAGCGGCCTCGTCCAGATCGTCGCGGCGCGCAGCGCCGGCGATCGCGGCGACGGCATGCTCTACCTGGTGACCAACCGCGACGGCCAGCCGCTCGCCGGCAACATCAGCGGCTGGCCGACCGGCGTGCCGGTCCGCCCGGGGTCGCTGTCGTTCGCAATCGATGTGCCGGTGAAGGGCCAGACGGAGATCCATCCGGCACACGGCGCGCTGTTCGCGATCCCCGACGGCTATCGCCTCCTGGTCGGGCGCGACATCAGCGATGCGACGGCGTTTCGCGAGCGCATCAAGGCGACATTGTTATGGTCGGGGCTGGTCGCCCTTGGCATTGGGCTCGCTGGCGGGACGGTGATGAGCCGCAACATGCTGCGCCGGGTCGAGCAGGTGAACCGGACCGCCGAACGGGTCATCGCCGGCAATCTTTCGGACCGGGTGCCGCGGCGCGGGACCCACGATGAATTCGACCAGCTCGCCGCCAATCTCAACGGCATGCTCGATCAGATCGAACGGCTGATGAGCGGGATGCGCGAGGTCACCGACAATGTCGCGCACGATTTGAAGACGCCGCTGGCGCGGCTGCGGGCGCGGCTCGAACTGGCGCTGTTGGGTCCCGATGATCCCCTCGCGCGCAGCGATGCGATCCGCGCCGCGATCGACGAAGCGGACCGGCTGCTCGCGACCTTCAACGCGCTGCTCAGCATCGCCGCGGCCGAGGCCGGCGCCGGGGATCGCGCCGACGAGCCGTTGGACCTCGGCCAGATCGCCCGCGCGGTGGTCGAGCTGTACGAACCGCTCGCCGAAGAAAAGGGCTTTGCCTTACGCCTCGACAGCAAGCCCGCAACCATGATCCGCGGCGATCGCCACCTGTTGTCGCAAGCGATTGCCAACCTGCTCGACAACGCCCTCAAATATGGCGGCGGCGACATCGCGATCGCGGTGCGGCAGAACGATGGCCACGCCGCGATCGAGGTCGCCGATCGCGGACCGGGCATACCGGACGCTGATCGCGAGACCGTTTTCGATCGGTTCGTCCGCTTGGAGCCGAGCCGCAGCACGCCGGGCAACGGGCTCGGCCTCAGCCTGGTGCGCGCCGTCGCTCGCCGCCACGCGGCAAATGTGACGCTCGGCGACAACCACCCGGGGCTCAGGGTGCGGATAGAATTTCCGGCATGGTCTCCGGCGGTCTAGCGGTCCCTGCGGCGTTGGTCGCGGTCGTCGATCCGCCGGACCTCGATGCGGCTGTCATCGATCCGTCTGGCGGTCTCGACCATCATGTCGCGAAGGCCCTGCGAATCGAACCCGGCGCTGCGCAATACCGGTTCCATGACCTCATCATCGAGCAAATCTTCGAGGCTCGGCTCGTAGCTGCAGCAATCTGTTCGTGCGGCCATGGTCCCCTCCGTACCTGCGATATTCTACGCAGCATCGCGGCAAAGCATGTCCGCAATGTGACGACAACTCGGAGATTTCGCGGCAATTCACCCATCGCTTCGGCGAAATTTGCGCTCCGGTGGAACCGGCGACCGGATTGTCCGTTCGGACGCCGCTGTTGCTACTCCTGCTGGGCGGGCACAAAAATAGGCCGGCGGCGTTACCTCGGGACCGCGGGCCTCCGGCCCGCATGCGGCCGGGACGGCCGCGGTCCAAATCAGCCAATTATTTGCCCAAGGCGAGGCGTTGCGTGATCGCCGCCGGTGTCGGCCGCATCGTCGAATTCGCCCGGCGCAATGCCGCGGTCGTCGTCGCCGCCATTTTGCTGCTGTCGCTGGGCGGCGGTTTCTACGCGGCCACCCATCTGGCGATCGACACCAATCTCCAGAACATGCTGCCGACCGGTGTGGCGTGGCGCCAGAACGAGGTCGCGCTCGATCAGGCGTTTCCGCAAAACGACAGCCTGTTGGTCGTCGTCATCGATGGGCAGACCGGCGATCTCGCCGACCGGGCGGCGCGCGCGCTCGCCGACCGGCTGCGTGCCGAGCCCGAGCTGTTCCGCTATGTCCGGCAACCGGATGGCGGAGCGTTTTTCGATAGGAACGGCCTCTTGTTCCTATCGGTCGCCGAGCTTGAAGCCCTCTCGGAGCAGTTGATTTCGGCGCAGCCGCTGATCGGCAACCTCTCCCGCGATCCCAGCCTGCGCGGCCTCTTCGACACGTTGGCGATGTTTGTCGCGGGCGTCGGCAAGGATCAAGCCGCCATCGATCGCCTAGGTCCCACGCTGGCGGCGATCGGCGATGCGGTCAAAGCCGTGCTGGAGGGCCGATCGGAGCCGCTCTCCTGGCAGCGGATCATGACGGGACGAGGCCCGGAGCCGCGCGAGCGCCGCCGCTTCGTGCTGACGCGCCCGGTGCTCGATTTCAACGCGCTCGAGGCCGGGGCCGGGGCGCGCGCCGAGATCCGCAGGCTGGCCGATGGGCTGGCGCTCGACCCGGCGCACGACGTGCGGCTGCGCATGACCGGCCCGGTGGCGCTTGACGACGAGCAATTCGCGACGCTGCGCGAGGGCGCCCTCAGATCGACCATCCTCTCGGTCGTCCTGGTCTGCGCGCTCCTCTTCGCCGCGCTGCGCTCGGTGAAGCTGGTCGGCGCGATCCTCGCGACGCTGGCGGCCGGGCTGGCGCTGACCGCCGGGTTTGCCGCGCTGGCGATCGGGTCGCTCAATTTGATCTCGGTGGCGTTCGGCGTTCTGTTTATCGGCCTCGCGGTCGATTTCAGCATTCAGTTCAGCGTGCGCTACCGCGACCAGCGGCACCGCCTCGGCAACTTCCCGGCGGCGCTGCGCGGCGCGGGCGTATCGATCGGTCCGGCGCTCGTCCTCGCCGCCGGCGCGACGGCGATCGGCTTCCTGTCCTTTGTGCCGACGCAATACACCGGGATCCGCGAGCTCGGCTGGATCGCCGGAAGCGGCATGATCATCGCGATCGTGCTCAATCTCGTGCTGCTGCCGGCCGGGTTGACGCTGCTGCGGCCGCAGGGCGAGCCGGAGCCGGTCGGCTTTCGCCGCGCCGCCGCGGTCGACCGGTTTCTGCTGCGGCGGCGGGGCTGGGCGATCGGCGCGGCGGCACTTCTAGCGGCGGCGGGGATTGCGCTCTTGCCCCGCATCAGTTTCGATTTCGACCCGCTGAACCTGAAAAACCCACACAGCGAGTCGGTCGCGACGGCACGCGACCTGATGACGGATCCGATGACCAACCCCTATACCGCCGAAATCCTGTCCCCGTCCGCCGACGAGGCACAGGCGCTCGCCGAGCGCCTCTCCGTGCTGCCCGAAGTGGCGCAGGCCGTTACCGCGGCGAGCTTCATCCCCGAGGATCAGGACAAGAAACTCGCGATCATTGCCGATCTGACGCTGCTGCTCGGGCCGACGCTCAGCCCGGGCACGGTCTTGCCGCCGCCGAGCGACAGCGACGTGTTGCGGGCGATGACGGCCTGCCGCGACGCGTTGCAGCCCGTCGCCAGGGCCGACGGGCCGCAAAGCCCGGTGGCCCGCCTCGCCGGTGCGCTGGACGCGGCGGCAGCGCGCGGAGCCGCGGTCCTGCCGGTATTGCGCGAGGTTCTCCTCACCGGTCTGGAGCGGCGGCTCGCGGCATTGGGCGATTCGATCGGGGCGCAGAAGGTGACATCAGCGAGCCTGCCGGCAGAGCTGAGGGACAGCTGGATCGCCGCTGATGGCCGCGCCCGGATCGAGGTGTTTCCGCGGGGCGACGCGCGTGACCCCGATGTGCTCGACCGCTTCGTCGCCGCGGTGCGCAGCATCGCGCCGGACGCGACCGGGACGCCGGTGACGATCCGCGAGGCGGGCCGGCTGATCAGCTCGGCCTTTGTTCAGGCCGGGATCATCGCGGTCGCCGCGATCGCCCTCTTACTCGCGCTCGTGCTGCGCCGGCTGCGCGAAATCCTGCTGGTGATCGCGCCCTTGCTGCTCGCCGCGATCCTGACCCTGGCGATCACCGTGGTGATCGGGATGAAGCTCAACTACGCCAACATCATCGCCTTGCCGCTGCTGCTGGGGATCGGGGTCGCGTTCGACATCTATTTCGTCATGAACTGGCGCGCCGGAGAGACCCATCACCTGCAGTCGAGCACGGCGCGCGCGATTGTCTTCAGCGCCCTGACGACGATGTCGGCCTTCGGCAGCCTGGCGCTGTCGAACGACCCCGGCACGGCGCAAATGGGCGAGCTCCTGGTGATTTCGCTGGCCTCGACGCTCTTCTGCACGCTCTTCGTCCTCCCGGCCCTGCTCGGCCCCGCCCCGGTAATGCCGGCGGCGGCGCGGGCGCAGCGGCCAAGCGGCCGCCTCGTCTCGCCCCGGCCGATCATCGAGCAGCCGCGAGATCCCCGAAGCAGACCAGGCTGATCCCGAGTTCGGCGATGCGCTGCCGCAACACGGGGCTCAACAGCGCGGCAAGCTCCTCTGAGTTGCGGTATCCCGGCATCGTCGCGGCGAGGCCCGGGGTTTGCCGGGTCGCCGGGTGGCAATAGATCTCGCTGACCCCTTGCGGCAGATGCGGCAGGAGGCCGAGGACGCGCTCCTCGACCATCGCGCCGCTCCAGGCGATGCCGAACACCTGATCGTTGCTCGCCAGCCCGGCGCCGCGCAGCCGCCGGCGCAACGCGGCGACGGCCGGACGGTAGGCGGGCGTCCTATGCGGTTCGCCGGGAAAGGCCCGGTGCAACACGGCGGCCGGCTCGGCCGGGAGGCGGACCGCGTGCATGCCGTACGACCGGCCGATCTCGACGATCAGCCGCGCGACCGTCGGATGCAGATGCATGTGCTGGTGCGCGTTGACATGGTCGAGTGCAAGGCCGGTCGCCCGGAACGCCTCGAATTGCGCGCGGATCTCGGCCGCGAGGAGGCGCCGCACCCCGGGCCTGAAGAAATAGCGCAAGCCGGCGCGGATCTGGCTGTCGTCGAAACGCCCATCCGCGCCGACCAGCCCGCGGATTTCGTCCGGCGGCAGCACCGGGCTGCCATCGGTCAGCACGAGATGCAGCCCGACGCGCAGTTCCGGGAGCCGATGCGCGCGCGCTACCGCATCGGCCGCGGCGGACGCGGCGACTATCAGGCTCGCGCCGCATAGGATGCCATCGCGCGAGGCCGCCTCGACGGCCTCGTTGATTGCGACATCACGGCCGAAATCGTCAGCCGTGACGATCAGCCGGCGTGCGGATGCTGGGTCGTTCAACTTGTGTCATTGCGAGCGACGCGAAGCAATCTCGGGCCGGGTGCGCTCAACCCGTCGAGATTGCTTCGTCGCTGCGCTCCTCGCAATGACCGATGGTCAGCTCGCCATCTCGCGGTGGCGCAGGAACTGGAAGAACTCGACCCCCTCGCGCATCCGGCGCCGCATCATCTGCGGGCTCTTAACCATCTCGGCGACCAGCGAGGCGATCTTCTTCCGGCGGAAATAGAACCGCTTGTAGAAGGTTTCCAGCGATTCGAAGATTTCGGTGTGCGACAAATGCGGATAGTGCAGCGGCGCGATCTGCACCCCGCTGTCGTCTATGAGCTCGGCATTGGCGATGTCGAGCCAGCCCTCGCTGACCGCCTGGCGGTAGAGCTCGGTGCCGGGATAGGGCGCGGCGAGCGAGACCTGGATCGTGTGCGGGTTGATCTCGGCGGCAAACCGGATGGTCTCCTCGATCGTCTCCTTGGTCTCGCCGGGGAGGCCGAGGATGAAGGTGCCGTGGATCGTGATGCCGAGCTCGTGGCAATCCTTGGTGAAGCGGCGGGCGAT
>WNFC01001435.1_pt1 | contig 25053 bp, 20 predicted proteins | sample 5400541 | NCBI WGS metagenome assembly WNFC01 (sample SAMN13153342, study PRJNA577476) | soil metagenome | isolation source: 120 cm saprolite under Douglas fir tree site 2 hole 2 replicate 1 | place: USA:California | collected 2015-04-18 | reverse complement strand
TCGAAGAGACCAGCATAGCTAGGATCCGCGAAGGTGACCACGCCAGCATCAAGTTGATGGGCTACCCACAGACCGTCCGCGGTCATGTCGGCAGCATCGCGCGCGGCATCAACGTCGCGAATGCCCAGCCCAACGGCCAAGGCCTGGCCAACGTCAATCCGATCTTCACCTGGGTGCGGCTAGCCCAGCGCATCCCCGTGCGCATCCATATCGATGAGGTGCCTGAAGCCGTGGCACTCGCGGCCGGCATGACTGGCACGGTGCAGATCGATTCGCGATGATCGACGCCGCTGTGCCGTTGAACGCAGCGGAAGCGGATGCGCAAAGGAGGATGTCATGACATGCCCAGCCGCGACCAACCGCCGCTACGAGACTCGCGTTGAAGCTTGGGGATACCTGGCCTCGCGGGGCTTCCTGTGCAGCCTAGAGGGGTGGCGGAACGGCCGATGGATCGCACGCGTCAGCCGCGACGGTGGCAGCTTCCGGGTCGAGGCCTGGCTGCCGACTGAATAGGGCACCTTACTCGAGTGAGATGGTGTCATGGCGGAACAGCGTAGTCCAAACTCCCATGACGAAGACGCGGTCCCGCTTTGGGACTGGCAAGCGCCTGTCGTGCACCTTGAAACGTCGACGCCGTTCCCAGCACCGATTGGGCTTCTCGATGGAGGCGTGACCTCCGATTCGTCCCGGTGGCCGGAGAACTCGCCTGACGAGGCCCTGCTCGACACCCTTGGGCGAAGCAAGCCACGACAGAACCTCACGGGCGCCTCGTTACCACAAATCAGACGTGACTTGGCGCGCGCCTGGCGCTTGATGCTGGGATTGCAGATCGAGGAAGCTCTTGGCGCGATTGAGCGACTTGAGCTCCAGCTCGGCGATGTGTCGCCCGCGATCGCAAGACGGTTTCGTGCGGCGACCCAGCTACTTCGTGCGGCTGGACTCGCATTTCAGGACGACAGCCTAGCCGCCCTCTCGATCTCGGTATCGCATCTGAAGAAAAACGGAACGACTAAAGACAACCACCCTGCTTTAACTCTCTGTCGCCTTGGGTTTTGGCACCTCGGTGAGTTTGATTCGTTCTATTCGTTACCAAGGCCCGAACCTCGCGCGCGATATTCGAAGTCGTGGGCGTTATCCGCGATGCTTGATCTGTCGATAGAGGCTGCCGTCGCTCTTGATCATTTACGCATGCCCACGGCCAAGCGGTTGGCATTGGACGCTTTGAACATCGCAAAGTCCGTGCCGAAGGAGGCCGCTGGACTCGCGGCCGTTCCGGCATGTGTTGCTGCCCAAGTGCTTTATGAAGAAGGTTGTCTTGATCAGGCCGACACGCTCCTGCGCGATCGGCTTCCAGTGATCAACGCCAAGGGGCCGATCGAATGCGCCTTACGGGCATACCTCGTCCTTACGCGGATCGCCACGCAACGGCAGCAGTATGATTTCGCAGCCTTGCTGCTTCGCGAAGCCGAGGCTTTGGGGGAACGCCGAGGTTGGCCGCGGCTCGTTGCAGCATGCCTCGCCGAGCGCATCGCGTTGCTGCTGCAAGGAGGCCAGACGCGGGAAGCTCGTCTCGCCCTTGAATACCTCGATCGCTATGCGGAGTCGCACCGCGCGGGATCAGGACCCGCCACCTCCGAGATCATTCGATATCGCACCCTTACGCGTTTGCGCGTGTCTTGGGCCGAGACTCCCTCAACAGAGCCTGTGGCTGCACTGCGGCAGCTTTATTATCAGGCGCTTGAAAAGCGAGATTTGTATGTTGGCTGCGGACTGGCGGTCGAGCTGGCTGGAATGCTCGCGGCAATGGGGGAATCCGAAGAAGCGGACACGCTGTTTTTCCACACCGCCAAGGCGGCTGCTGTAGCAGGCCTGTACCAGGTCTTCCTGGAAGGAGGGCCGAGATCGGGCATGCTCTTGAGACGAGCCTACGCCCGAGCAGCAGCGCCGGCATCGACAGATCGCACCGTCCTACCGTTTGTCGGAAGCCTGCTTTCGCGATGGGACACCCGTTACGCCGGGAGCCCACCTGCGCGGCCCAGAAGCCGCCTCAGCGACACGTTGAGCGCACGGGAACGCGATATCCTAGCAACGATTAGTCAAGGCTTCTCCAACAAACGCATCGCTCGGACCCTGGAAATCTCTCCGGAGACGGTGAAATCGCACGTCAAGCGCATCTTTTCAAAGCTCGCCGTCAATACTCGAACCGCAGCCGTATCTCGTGCCGGCTCGCTCGGGCTGTTGTGACATTTCGAACTCTATGCCGAGCGATTGTCTCACCAGGTGCAGCGACTTCCCCTTGCCGCCAAGACGACGCAAGACGCTCAGAATTTGTATGTCGTCCAAAAGCCGACATAGTCGATGTCTTTGGCTCCCGCCGCTTTGAGGAAACCGTCCGTCCGGAAGTGGACGTACACCGCGTTGATGTTGAGATGCGCGGTCGCCTGCCATTCGGCATGGAGATTAAACTGTGCGCCAAGAAAGCGCTTGTCGTTAGCGGAGCCGGCGACGAGTGGAATGCCGGGCGGCTGATAGAACGCGTCGTGCGTGCTGTAGCGCCATAGGACATCGACTCCCGTAGTGACGGCGAAGTCGCGCGTGGGCTGGATGGTGATCGACGGGGAGACGTCGATGAGATTGATGGGCGCATTGATCGACGCCTCGGTGAAGTAAGCGAATTTGGGGAACAGGGGGTTGAAGGTCCTGAGCGTCCCGCCGGCGCCGCCGCCACTTGCGATGTCGGCCTGCAACCCCAGCCGCGGCTGACCCCAGTAGCTTTGGAGCGTGTAGCCGGTGTTGGACGCCACAGTCCAGGCCCGGATGTCGCGGGCTCCGAACTTTCCGAATTGAAAGACCCCCTCCGTGTCGTAATCCCACGGTCCGGATTTGCCCCAGGCGCGGGTTCCCAACGACTGACGCGTCTCGTTAGCGGTCCCTGCTTCGAACGTCGCGTTCTGACGATCGAGCCCGAGGTAGTAGAAGTCGACGTTGAGGCCGGGAACGCTGGGAACGGGCATGACGCCGTAGAGGCCCCAGAACGCCTGCTTCGGATCCGTCCGGTCGTCGAAATAGCCCCGCTCGGGAATGACGGGTTTGGTCACGAAGGCGTCGAGCCTGAGCTCAGGGGATTGATAGATGAGCCGCCCTCCGTCGAAGCTCAGGCGGATGTTTGGACCTTCGCGCACGTCGACCAGCCGGGCCGAGCCGAAGGTGATCTCCTGTCGGCCGCCCCGCAAGGTGAGGTTCGAATCCTGACCGACCGCGGCCTTGACGTCGAAGAAGCCCTGCTGCAGGTCGAGCCGGTCGACATCCGTCGGCGGCGAGTTGCTGTGCGACGTCACAAGGTGGTTGCCGAGTTGCAGGAAGGTCCGGAACGTGTCGCCGATATGCAGATCGCCCTCGAAGAGAAGGCGATGAAGATTGTAGGTCAGGTTCCTTTGGGGCGTCAGACCGAAGAAGGGATTGTCGAAGTGTTCGACACGCTCGCGGTTCTCGGCGCCGAAGTTGATGTAGCTTCCGGGCGCGATATCGACTGGAATGAACTTGAGCGGCGACCAGACGTCGTTCGGCCAATCCGGGCTGTTCTGGTCGCTCGGAACGTCGTCGTAGCGCAAAAAATGATAGGGCGTCGGCGGGTCGCGCAGCACCTGGGCGGCGACGGTGTAAGGACTGCCGAGAATTGCGAGCGCGATCGTCGCGCTCGCAACGATGCCCGGACCGCGTCGGATCATGACTACGGCGCCAGGACGAGCCGACCCCTGGCTTCGCCTCGGGCGACCCGGTCGTAGGCGGCGCGTCCCTCCGAGAGGGGGATGACGCGGTCGATCATAGGAGCCTTGAACGCGCCTTGCTCGAAAACCGGAGTGAGCGCCTCGAGCAGCGCCGCCGAAGCGATCGCGTCGCGGTGGCGCGTGTCGACCCCGAAAAGCCGGCTCTCGTTGTGATAGAAGTCGAGCAGGTCGAGGCTGACCCGGCGATCGCCGACCGATGTGATCTCGGTCTGCCTGCCGCGGCGTGCGAGTGACTTCAGCGATGGCTCGAACACAGGGCCGCCGACGGCGTCGAACACGACCTCCGCGCCGCGGCCGCTCGTTGCGCGGCGAACCACGGAATCGAGAGGCTCGTCGCTAAGCACGAAGAAGTCGTCGAGAGCAGCGGCAGCCGGAGATCCGGGCGGCAGCTCATATCGATCGACTCCGATGACGCGGGCGCCGCGCCATTTGCCGATCTGCGCCGCCGCGCTTCCGACCCCGCCGCCTGCGCCGGTCACCAGCAACGTCTCTCCTGCGGCGAGCTGGGCGTACTCCATGACGCCGAGCCAGGCGGCGAGATAGGTGACCCCGATCGCCGCGGCCTGCTCAAGGGACAACGTCTTAGGCTTGCGGCGGAGGCTCGCGATCGGAACGGCAATCAGCTCGGCGTGGCTGCCGTTGACCGTATAGCCAAGCTCCCCGCCGGTCCCCCACACCTCCACGCCGACCCACTCAGCCGGGCCCTGGAAGACCGTGCCGGCATAGTCGCGGCCGGGCACGCGCGGGAGAGTCACGTGCTCCATCTTACCTTCGACGTTCTTGACGTCGCTGGGACTGATCGCGCCGGCGGCCACCTTGACGACCGCCGTCGTCTCATCGCCCACCGGGTCAGGTAGCTCGATCAGGCGCAGATTGGATACCGGACCGAAGTCCGTGAATTGCAAAGCCCGCATCTCAGTGCTCCGCCGTTTCCGCGAAGGTTTGCGAGGCCGTTCGGTCCGCGCAGTTGCCGGCGTGCCAGGATATCAGCTTCGACAGCCCGTTGGCGAGGAACGGCAACACCAGACACACGCCTGCCGTCGGCACCGTCGTCGGGTTGTCGAGTGCGCGCGCCATCCAAGCGGGGGGCACGTCACACCGCCCAGCAGGCGCAGCCGAGCGCGCCCCAGAAGCCCTTGAGGTCGGCCGCCGGCACCCGGCCCGACCATGCGGCGGCGTGGTCGTGGCCGTGGATCACGCAGGCGTGCGCGCAGCCGCACGCATCGGCCGCGCGGCGTTGCAGGGTTGCCGCAGCCGACTTGTCCGCCCAGGCGCCGTAGCCGCCGAAACGGTGCACCGGCGACCAATCAGGCATCGCCGGAGGCGGCGCGATCTGGTCGTGCCGCGCGAAGGGGCCGGTGCCGTAGACGACGCGGCCGCCGACGATGGTCAACTCCGAAACCGTATCGGCGATCGCGTCCTCGGGACAGGCAAAGTAGTCGCGATCGGGCACGATCAGGTCGGCAAGCTGGCCGACTTCGATGCGCCCCTTCTTGCCTTCCTCATTGGAGAACCAGGTGACGTTTTCGGTCCACATCCTGAGCGCTGTCTCGCGATCGAGGCAGTTGCGCCGCGGGTAGATGCCGAGACCGCCGACCGTCTTGCCGGTAACCAGCCAGGCGAGAGAAACCCATGGGTTATAGGAGGCGACGCGGGTTGCATCCGTACCCGCCGATGTCTTGACGCCGCTGGCGATGATCTTGGCGACCGGCGGGGTAGCCTCGGCGGCGCCAAAGCCATAGCGCTCGACAAAATACTCACCCTGGTAGGCCATTCGATGCTGCACCGCGATACCGCCGCCGAGCGCGGCGATGCGGTCGATCGAGCGATCGGAGATCGTTTCGCAGTGGTCGAAGAACCAGTTGAGTCCTTCGAGCGGGATGTCCTGGCTTACCCGCTCGAACGTATCGAGCGCGCGCGAGATGGTCTCGTCATAGGTCGCGTGGAGCCTCCAAGGCCAACGGTTTTCGGCGAGGATGCGGACGACCGCCTCGAGCTCCCCCTCCATCCCGGCTGGCATGTCGGGGCGCGGCTGGCGGAAATCCTCGAAATCGGCGGCAGAGAAGACCAGCATCTCGCCCGCGCCGTTGTGGCGGAAGTAGTCGCCGCCTTGCTTGTACTTCGAGGTCCGCGTCCAGTTGAGGAAATCGTCCTTCTCGTCCTTGGGCTTCTGAGTGAAGAGGTTGTAGGCAATCCGCACGGTCAGTTGGCCCTCCGCGGCAAGCTTCTCGACGACCGCATAATCCTCCGGATAATTCTGAAAGCCGCCGCCGGCGTCGATCGCGCCGGTGACGCCGAGGCGGTTCAGCTCGCGCATGAAATGCCGCGTCGAGTTAAGTTGGTAATCGAACGGCAGCTTCGGGCCCTTGGCGAGCGTCGCGTAGAGGATGCCCGCGTTAGGCTTGGCGAGCAGCAACCCGGTCGGCTTGCCGGAGCCGTCGCGGACGATCTCGCCGCCCGGCGGCGCCGGTGTTTTGTAGGTATATCCGACCGCGCGCAAGGCGGCGGCGTTGAGCAACGCTCGATCATAAAGATGCAGCAGAAAGACCGGCGTCTCCGGTGCGACGGCATTGAGCTCGTCGATCGTCGGCAGCCGTTTCTCGGCGAATTGATGTTCGGTGAAGCCACCGACGACGCGCACCCATTGCGGCGGCGGGGTCATCTCCACCTGGCGCTTCAGCATCGCCATCGCATCGGCCAGCGAACGTACGCCGTCCCAGCGCAGCTCCATGTTGAAGTTGAGACCGCCGCGGATGATGTGAAGATGGTTGTCAATCAGGCCGGGCAGCACGCGCTTACCCTTCAGATCAATGAGCAGCGTGTGTTCGCCGGCGAGCGGCATCACCTCGTGGTCGCGCCCGACCGCCGTGAACTTGCCGTCAGTGATCGCGACGGCGCTTGCCGTCGGGTTGGCGCGATCGAGCGTTGTGAACAATCCGCGATGCAGGATGAGGTCAGGCGCGAGAGTCGATGCGGCGGTCATAACTGTGCCTCCGGGAGTTTTGCGGCAGCCGCGGTGTCGGCCCGCGGCTTGGCGTGCCGGCCGGGCAGCTCACCAAACAAATGCTGGGCGCATTTCGCGTCGCGGTAGGCGGCTGCGAGCGACGTCCCGGCCAGCAACTGCTTGCCCACCGGGATGACCTGTTCGCCGGCCAAGATGCCGAGCAGCCCGACCAACGCCACCAACGGCGGCGCCGGCGAGCGCACGCTCAGCAGGCTGTAGATGACGCCGACCAAGAGGCCGGCCCCGAGCGACAGCACGTACAGGCGCATCGCGGCGGCCTACGCCTTCACCGGCGCCAGTGGCACGTGCGGCGTCGCGGTACGCTGCGGCGCCTTGTGGACCATTGTATAGGCATAGTCCACGCCCATGCCGTAGGCGCCGGAATGCTCGCGCACGATAGCCATCACGGCGTCGTAGGTGTCCTTGCGGGCCCAGTCGCGCTGCCATTCCAGGAGGACCTGCTGCCACGTCACGGGCACGACGCCAGCCTGGATCATGCGCTGCATGGCATAGTCATGGGCCTCCCTCGAGGTGCCGCCGGAAGCGTCGGCAACCATGTAGACCTCATAGGCGGCGTCGCGCATCGCGGACAACGCGAAGGTGTTGTTGCACACCTCGATCCACAGCCCCGAGACAACCACCTTGTTGCGGCCGTTGGCCTCGAGCGCGTCGCGCACCTTGCGGTCGTCCCACGAGTTCATCGAGGTGCGCTCGAGGACTTTCATATCGGGGAACACGTCGAGCAGCTCCGGATAGCTATAGCCGGAGAAACTCTCGGTCTCGACCGTGGTAATGGTTGTCGGGATTTTGAAAACCTTCGCCGCCTTGGCGAGCGCCACCGTGTTGTTCTTCAGCACCTGGCGATCGATCGACTGCACGCCGAACGCCATCTGCGGCTGGTGGTCGATGAAGATGATCTGGCTGTTTTGCGGCGTCAGAACTTCGAGCTTGGGATCGGCCATAGTGGAATATTCCTCCTGAGAGCGGTAACGGCAGGCGGGAATTCGATCCGCCCGTGCGTCGCTGTGAATAATCTCGGTGGAGGGCGCTGATTGGCCTATCCCCCGGATGGGGGCGGAAACCGTCGAGGCGGGGGACGTAGGGACGTAACTGTGAGGACGGCGTGCCGGAACCGTATCCGTCCGGCTTGCGCCGTGTTGCGGTGATCCGATCGCGGCCTGATGCTCCGTCTCTTGGACTCCTTTCGGACATCCGGAAGGAGAGCCCGGGGTGGCAGACATCGATGGCAGCCGCTTTAAGGCGGTCAACACCCGCGACAAGAACTACACGCCGGGCGCGATCCGTCTGCGGATGAAACAGGTGGATGCCAGCATCATGCGGTATTTGGGGATGCTCGACACCGCCGACCGCCAGGAGGATCAGGTGGCGGCGATGCGCGTCACCCGATTGAGCGATCGTCTGGAGGCTCTGCGTCGTCAGATGCGGCAGCCTTTAGGCAATGGAGCAAGCGGTCGCGGATGCGCCTGACCATCCGGATGCTCGGGCCACGGCCACCAACGGAAAAGGCACCGGCATGGTTGGCTACAACGTGCAGGCGGTGGTGGAGGCCAAGCACCATCTGATCATCGCCCATGAGGTCACCAATGTCGGCCACGACAAACACCAACTGGCCAACATGGCGCGGCAGGCGAAGGAGGTCACCGGCGCGGAGGGCCTGACCGTCCTCGCGGATCGCGGCTACTTCTCTGGTGTAGAAGTCCTGGCTGCGAGGCTTGCCGGAGTCACTCCGATCGTCCATAAGCCGCTGACCTCCGGCGCCAAGGCGGACCGGCGCTTCGGGAAGCAGGACTTCATCTATCAGCCCGGGACCGACACCTACCGCTGCCCGGCGGGTGAGCAGTTAATCTGGCGCTATCGTACTGTCGAGCACGGGCTAACGCTCAGTCGATACTGGTCGAGCAATTGCGATGAAGGCCATATGCACCCCCCGCAAACAACGACGCATTACCCGCTGGGAACATGAGGCGGTGATCGAGCCCATGCAGCGGCGCCTAGACGAGAGGCCCGACGCCATGCGGGTGCGGCGCAGCGTCGTCGAGCACGTCTTCGGCACGATCAAAGACTGGATGGGGCGCGACCACTTCCGCACACGCAGGCTGGCCAACGTGGCGACCGAGATGAGTCTGCACGTCCTGGCTTACAACCTCAAACGGGCAGTCGCGGTATTCGGCGCCCCAGCGCTGGTCGCGGCGATGCGCGGGTGAGAGCAGGTCAGCCTCTCATTCGCCCAAAAAACTCTGACAACCTGCCGCCGTCCGGCGCGCACGTTCTCACGCAGCCTCCGTGGGCCGGCGCTACCCAAGCCGCTTGCCTTCAGGTCGATGATGGCAAGGCGCCGCAGCTCAGCAAGGATGCTCATGACCCGCCCAATTCTCTGACGGGAGCGACGACGCCTCGGGCGCCTCGCGCGACAGGAAATGACCGGCGACCGGAATGGTGTTCCGGCGACCTGCTGATGTGGGACAATTGCACCGTGCAGCATCGGGCCATCCAGGATTACGACTTGCCGCAACGACGACTGATGCATCGGACGACAATGGGCGGCGGAATTCCAATGTAGGGCTTACTTGGCACCGATGCGATCGCCAGCGCAGTTCTGTGTGGAATGCGGAGCCGGCGTGTTGCGGATTGCCTCGTTATGGTTGGCCGCTCCTGACCCCGAAGTTTGCATTCATTATCGGGAGGAAAGCTGACCATCCTTGTTTTCGTACTCTATGGCGCGGATGCGCCGAAAGCGGACCGCGGGCGTAGCACGCCACGCAGGCGTCTCCTTGGCGAAATTCATCCCGAACCACGAGCGCGCATCCATGCAGTTAGGCTGAAGCTTTCGAGTCGGCAGAGCGACGATCCTTTGCTCCGTTTGCAGTTCGCGATCATCATCGCGCCGGGTAATCTGCGATCGTGTCGCGGCCAGACTTATGTGCCGGGGTTCGGGCTGCTGCTTCCGGACCGGACGAGGATGGTCTGTATCTGGCGCAAGACCTCACATCGTGAAAGAGGAAATGGACGATGAAAGCTGGTGTGGTTTATCCGCAGATCGAACTTGGCGGCGATACAGGGGCGGTCAAGGCGTTTGCCCAAGCGGCGGAAGACCTGGGTTACGACCATATTGTGATCTACGATCATGTCCTCGGCGCCGTTCATGCCGGCAGAGAACCGAAGTTAACCGGCCCCTATAAAGAAAACGATCCGTTCCACGAGCCGTTGGTCACCTACGCTTACCTCGCTGGCGTCACCAAGAACCTCGGATTGACAACGGGCGTCATCATCCTGCCGCAGCGACAGACTGCCCTGTTCGCTAAACAGGCTGCGGATGTTGACCTGTTCTCAGACGGCCGGCTTCGCCTGGGCGTCGGGGTCGGCTGGAACTGGGTGGAATACGACGGCCTCGAAATGTCCGGACATTTTCGCCGCCGCGGCAAGCGGCAGGAGCAGCAGATTGCCTTGATCCGCAAGCTGTGGGAACAGCCTGTGGTCGACCACGAGGACTCCGACCACCGGATCGACAGAGCCGGGATATTGCCGCGCCCGAAACGGCAGATCCCGATCTGGCTGGGAGGTTTCAGCGAGGCCGCGTTCGACCGGGCGGCCAGGATTGGGGACGGATTCCTGTTCTCGGGCCGGACTCAAACCGAGGCGATCCAAATCAAGGCGAGGATCGCGGCCAAGCTTGTCGAGCTCGGAAGGGCTGACGATGAATTCGGCTTCGAGTCGATCCAGCAATACAGTCGCGGGGACAACCAATGGCCCGGCGATATTGCGGCGTGGCGCGATGCTGGGGGGAGCCACATATCGGTCGTGACGATGGGCGCGAACCTCACCACGGTGGACGGCCACATCGAAGCCATCAAGCGTTGGCGTGCCGTCTACAACTCGGTCCGTTAGAGCTCTGCAGCATGGTCGAGGACTGCGCAGACGGCTTTGCAAGGACGGGCATGAAGACCGGTTCCCGCTGTTCAGGCTGAGCGCCCGCTATTGGTTAGGTGACGAGACCTTCGTCGGAGTTCACAAGAGCGATGACGTTGGGCGAGATGCGCCGTAACCTGCCGTTCGGCTGCGCGGGTTAAACGCGCAGTCAACCCATAAAGGTCCCCTCAATTCTCGTGTCCCGCGACAGTTGCGTGAGTTGTGTCGGTCCCCATCTATGCCCGGCAAGACCCTGTGCAATCCCGCTGTGAGCGACCAGCGGAAACGTGGACACCGACCGACAAGTCCAGAGAGCCATCACCATAGGTGAGGCTAACAAGCGCGTCCTGGAGCTTGTGCAGAATTGGTGCGCCCACGTAACCGTCGAAAAGGAAGGCTGGGGCGGCCTCGTGGAGCAGATGAGCGGTTTGCCTATCGGGCCGCGCTCCGTGACCTGCCCGCACGCTTCTGCGACGGGCTTCTCCGGCATGGATCTCAAGTTCATCGCCCTCGATTTTTATGACCGTAACTGCGTCGGCTGCGCCCATCGCAAGCCGGTCAGGCTGCCAAACCTCCTCTCCGAGCTAGTGCATGAGCGGGATCAGGCGGCGGCGGCATCCGCGGCCGAATCGGCGCGCCGCGACGCGGCGGAGGCCACCGCATTGCAGGTGCGCGACGCGAAGAGGCAGGCTCTGCGTGCGGAACTGGACCCGCCGTCGGCAGACGTGATCGATCAAATCGAGGAGCTCGACCATCAGCGGAGGGGTGCCGCTGCCGACCGCCTGGTAGAGACGGCGAAGCTTGCACCCGATGTCTTCACGCCGCCCTCGTTGAATATTTCTTCGGGCTCGTTGAGGCTGGCGAATCCTGGTTTGACAAACTGGGCCTTCGGGTGCTGGCCGCCTTATCGGTCGATCGCGCCCGGCTGGCGCGGTGCGCACTTCTCTGCATCCCCCGCATATTTGCCGCCGAAATCGCCGTCGAAATCCTGCTCGACAATATCGAGTTCGCCGACGAGACGATGATCGGCGGGGCCGTACCCGAGTTGATCTCGATGGCGAACCCGCGCCGTTCGCCGCTGGCGGGTGACGGAAGGCGGCCGAACCCGGCGCCCTTGCTCCGTGTCTATGAAATTTTTCCGAGAGCTATCGAGAGCGCAATCACAACGCTTCTTGACCGCAGCGACCCCTACGAGGTGGGCCGTGCAGCGCGCGGAATTTCGGTGCTGGGGGATTGTGACCCGAACCTGCCCGTTCGCTTCGCCAGGCCCTTGATCGGCAAGTTCCTCCGAGATCGCCGGCTCCTGCGGGCAAGTGAGAACTACTCAGGCGATGATGACGGCGAGACCGTCAGCGAATTGCGCCAGGTTGCGGCGCTTGCTTTCGAAGCGGCGCCCGCGGAGATCGACAAGCTCCTCCGAGCTTTTCTCGCCGGGGCGTCCAAGGTTGCCGACGCGCGGATCATCAGCATCTACCGCGAAGTCCTGCGTCGGCCTCAATTCGAGGACGAAGCCGAAGTCACCGAGGCGAGCCGGTTGGCAATGGAGCGTGCTGTCTGGCGCGCCACCGAGACCAATTCTCAGGAGGTACTGCGCGCGATCTTCGATCTAACTTCCGGCAGCCCGTGGGGCTTGACGAGGCTGGCCGCGGCTGAAGTGCGACATCTGCTCGGCGCCGCGATCTTGATCGAAGAGAAAGCTCGCCGATCGTCCGACTCCTCGCCCGTTATCGAGGAGCAGCTGAATCTCGCAGCCTTGGAGCGAGCGAACAGGCTGCAGCTACAGCACGACCTGCGCGATAGATTCATTGCCTGGGCCGCGGCCGGCGCAGGCCAAACGAAGGACGGAACCGACGTCTATCTCGAAGTTCTCGCCGGGCTTCCATCTGACACCGACGACCCGATCAAGATCGATATGGTTTGGCATCTCCACGAGTTGATGCAAACGACCGAGGGCATCACCGCCGTCCTTCCGCTACTCTACACGGCCTTGGTAGGCGGCTCGGCCGCGCTGCGTGCAAATGCGGTTCGCGCCATTGGCGAACTCAACGGTCGGCAGCAAGACAACCTTCCCCGGCTCGTCTTCGAAGCGTTTATGGCGCTACTCCGCGACCCCTACCGGATTGTGCACAAGTTTGCATTTCGGGCGCTCCGACGGACACGCCTGCCAGACGAGTTCAAGCCGATCGCGCAGGCCGGTGTCTTGAACCTGATCCTCTGTTACATCGGCGACCGGCAGGACGACCACTTTTTCGTCGACTGTCTGGCCTTCTATCTCGCGGGCTACGCGACACCGGAAGAACGCGCGGGCAAGTTTGGCACCTGGGCGATCGCCTCACTGGAAAAGATCGAACCCTGGCATGTTGCGAGGGAAATCCGCACGCTGCGACGGTCGCTCCGGGAGCACGATCGCTATGTCGAACTCTTAGTCCGGCTCGTCGGCGATGCCCAGGCCTGGGATATCTATCACGACGAACTGACGCGGGCGCTGGCCGATCTTCCAGCTCAAAGCGGGTATGCGCATCGGGAAGAACTGGCGGCACTGGCGGCCATGGCGCAGGCGCAGGACCGCCATATGGACGGCATCTTCGTCGAACTCTTCACCCGAGCGGGCGCATGGGAGGCGGCTGCGAACCTCGCGCGCACGAAGGTCGCCAGCCTGCGGGATGACGCTTGGAACAGGCGCGCCAAACTCGCCGCCGAGCATATGCGGGTGGCGACTGCTTTCGAGGCCGCCCTGGCCGCCGGTTGCATCGACCAAGTGAAGCCCATCGCGGCCGAATGGAGGGCCATTGCCGCGGCGATCGAGGAGGATTGGAGGAAGAATGCGGAGCGGCGCGATCCTATCCGGGGTCTTCGCAGCGCGAATTGAGGCGGTCGAGGCGCTGCTCGCGGCAACGGATCGCGGCGTCGATAACAGCGGACACCTTCGCCAATTAGCCACTGCGCTCGATGAGGCGACGACGCGATACGGCGATGTCAGTGTTGCTTTGGCCTATTCAGCGTTCGCCAGCATCGTGCGGACGCTGGCGATGCTGGTTGAGTGGCGGGCCGCGGTCCAAGGTGCCGCTATCGATGCCGACCGCTTTCTGAGAAGCGCGCGGATCCTTCACCGAGCATGGCTCGAAGAATACGGCGAGAGCGAGGTTGCTAGCGCTCTTGTCGCGGCCTCAACTGCCATCGCCGAGCTGGAAGAGGTTGAGCGGGTCGCCTCCATCTGCAGGGCGACTGCGATGGTGCCATTGCCCATCGGTATTTATGCGGCCGACAGCCGCCGTATTCCCAGATTTGATGAGGAGCGCGACGAGACGGAGCCGCCGCCGACGGAACTTACCGTGGCGTTCATCCGGTTCAATATCGACGGCAAAGCCGCGGCTGACACTGACTTTCTCACCCCTAAGGAAGTACATGACCTCGAGATCGAGGTTCGCATCTCCCGGTGGCCAGATGCTGCCGAAGCTCTCACCCTTGCGCCTGTGACGATCGAAGCACGATCGTCGCATGATTTTCCCGTATTCCGCTTTCTGCGCCCGACCGGCGATCCGCCGTACCATCTTCGTGAGCGCGGGCGCGCTGTTCTCCATGTCGCCCAGGGTCTACGAGCCCAGCCGTTCGAGTTCAGGTATGCGGCCGATTTCGAACCGCGCGAGGTCGAGCAGCCTGTCGCAGTGGTCGGTCACCGCAACCTCCGCTTAAACGGAATTGATCGTCCTATCACCGGCTATGAAGGTATCGATCGGCGCCTACTCGAAATTCGCGATGAGCTGCGACAACGGCCATTGGTGACGGCCGCGGACGTGACTAATACCCTTATGCTTGTCGCTGCTCTGGGCAGTCTCGCGGGCCAAGCTGTGCAGGACAATTTGTTTCCAAAACCGCTGAAAGAACGCGAGTTTCAAAATTGCGTACGAGGCTATCTGCGCCAAAGGTAAGAAATCGGACCCAGGCTGGAGGAACACCCCCGCGCTGCCGGCGGGCAGACCGACTTGTCGTTTGAGCGCATTCGGCTTGAACTCAAATCGGCGAACGGCCCGCCGCTGCGCCTTGCCGATTGCCAACAATTCGTAGGCCAGACATCAACCTATGCTGCCGGCAGCGACAAGCGCGTCGCCGTCCTCTGTGTCCTGGACGGCAGCCGAAAGGTCGGGCCGCCGTTCCCGGCGGATGAAGGCACCGGTATTTTGCGAACGGAAGACGATGCGATCACGGTCGTTACCCTACTCATACAGGGAAATTTGGCGCGTCCCAGCGATCTCAGTCGGCGAAACGCGACGGAGCGGTTCCCGCCGTAGAGAAACTTAGAAATTCTGGCCAGTGACCACCCACCCGGCCAATCCTGCGTGCCCGCCGCGAACAACTGGTTAGGGGCAACTCCCGACCAATTGGGTCGCGGGCTCGCCGGCAGCTCGGCGCCGATTCCGGCCATTGCTCCGACTCCGATTGAAACTGATCGCTTCAGCCCTTATACAGCGGCCCCCTTTTGGGTGGCGCCAGTCAAGTAAAAACGGGTAAAAAAAGACGTGAACCCAGCGAGCTACCCGATGGTCGGACAAGCCATCTCCTTCGGCCCGTTCCGGCTTCTCGCGGAACAGCGGCTCCTGCTCGATGGCGACCAGCCGGTGCGCCTCGGCAGCCGCGCCTTTGATATTCTGACCGGCCTCGTCGAACGCGCGGGCGAGGTAGTCCGCAAGGACGAGCTGATGGCCCGTGCTTGGCCGCAAACGTTCGTCGAGGAAGCGAACCTCAAGATCCAGGTCAGCGCCTTGCGCCGCGCCCTGGGCGATGGCCAGGCCGGCCATCGCTACGTCGTCACCGTTCCCGGTCGGGGCTATAATTTCGTTGCCCCGGTGAGCCACGAGGAGGCCGCGCCAGCCTCGCCGCGCCCGACTACGGTGCCCGCTGGGATGCACAACTTGCCGCTCGCGGCGACTCGGATGATCGGCCGCGAGGAAGCCGTGGCGACGCTCGTCTCGCGCCTGTCACGCGAGCGCCTGCTGACAATCGTCGGGCCAGGCGGCATCGGTAAGACCACGGTCGCCCTCGCCGTCGCCGAGCGCACGATCTCCGATTATGAACACGGTGTCTGGCTGGTCGATCTGGCGCCGCTTGGCGATCCGCGCCTGGTACCGAGCGCGGTTGCGACCGTGCTCGGCGTCGAGATCCGCACCGAAAACCCGCTTGCCGGCCTGGTTGCTGCCCTGAGAGACAAGCGGATGCTGCTGCTGCTCGATAATTGCGAGCATGTGATCGACGCGGCGGCCAGGCTGGCGGCGGCGGTTCTGAGCGGAGTGCCGGGTGTCAACATCTTGGCGACCAGCCGGGAGCCGCTCGGCGCCGCGGGCGAGCGCGAGCACCGCCTCGGGCCGCTCGGCAGCCCGCCGACCTGGTCCGGACTGACAGCCGCCGAGGCGGCTGCCTTTCCCGCCGTGCAGCTGTTCGTCGAGCGCGTCACCGCGATTGTCGAAGACTTCGCGCTGATCGACGCGAACGCCCCGCTGATCGTCGAGATCTGCCGGAGGCTCGACGGCTTGCCGCTGGCGATCGAGTTCGCCGCCCCTCGCGTCGAGGTGCTTGGGGTCGAAGGCCTTGCCACCGGCCTGAACCACAGCTTGCCGCTGTTGACGGCGCGGCGTCGCACAACAATGCCGCGTCATCGAACCATGCGGGCCGTCGTCGATTGGAGCTACGGCCTGCTGAGTGCGGACGAGCAACGGTTCTTCCGCGCTCTCGGCATCTTCGCGGGCGGCTTTACGGTCGAGGCGGCCGCGGCCGTTGCTATGGACGCAGCAACAACAAGCGTTGATGCGATAGACCGCCTGGCCGACCTGGTGGCGAAATCGTTGGTCGTCGCGGATGTCAGCGGCGCCAAACCGCGGTTCCGGCTGCTCGACACTACACGTGCCTACGCGATCGAGAAGGTCGACGAGAGCGGGGAGCGCGAACGGCTGGCGCGCCGCCGTGCCAAGTACTACCGCGATCTTTTCGAGCGCGCCGAAGGTGAGGTACCGGCACGGCCTGCGGACGAATGGCTCGTGGATTACACCCAGGAAATCGACAATTTGCGTGCATCGCTTGACTGGGCCTTTTCGCGAGAAGGCGATGGATCGATCGGAGCGGGGCTGACCGCCGCTGGCGTCCCCCTCTGGATCCGCCTATCGCTCCTTAAGGAGTCCGGCGACCGCGCGAAGCAGGCCCTAACCGCTCTCAGAACCGCAGGGACCCGGGACCCGCGGGAAGAAATGAGGCTGCACGCTGCACTCGGCGCATCAACCCCCGAGACTCCCGAGATGGGTGCGGCGTTCACAAAGGTACTCGATCTTGCGGAGAGCCTTGGCGACACCGATTACCAACTGCGCGCTCTCCGGGGTTTGTATTTCGATCACATGGGGAACAGTCGATACCGCGCTGCGCTGCCACTCGCGCAAAAGTTCCTTGATCTGGCAATGAGCGGGTCGGACCCGAGCGACCGGCTATTCGGCGAGCGCATGCTGGGCGTGGCCAAACATTTTGTTGGCGAGCAGATCAGTGCGCGGCGCCATCTGGAGCAAGTGCTGACGCATGATGCCCTGACCGATCATCGACAGGATGTCATTCGCTTCCAGATTGACTCGCGGTTGTTCGCGCGGGTCTTTCTTGCCCGGGTGCTGTGGTTGCAGGGGTTTTCCGATCAAGCGGTCCGCACTGCTGAAATGAGCATTGCAGAGGCGCAGGCAACCAGTCATGCAATGTCGCTGTGTTACGCGCTCTCCTTGGCGGCGTGCCCGATCGCGCTGTGGGTGGGAAACCTCGCTGGCGCAGCGCGTTATGCAGGAGCGCTGCTCGATCATTCGAGACGCCACAGCTTGCCGTTCTGGAGCGCGCTTGGTTCCCGGTTTCAAGTCGTTGTCGACCTCAAAGGGGGCGATATCGACAAAGGATTGCGGCTGCTGCACACCGCCATCGCCGAGTCCAAACTCAGGTTTCGGTTCTTGACCGGGCTGGGCGAGCTGGCGGAAGCCTTGGGCGACGCCGGGCGGATCGCCGAGGGGCTCGCATTGGTCGAAGCCGGGATCGCGCAGTCGGAAGGTGGCTGGCTCACCCCCGAGTTGTTACGGCTCAAAGGCGAACTCTTGCTAATGCAGAGCACCGCAGCAGGCGCGAAAACGGCGGAATACCTGTTCCAGCAAGCGCAGGGTGAAGCGCACCGGCAAGAGGCGTTGTCTTGGGAGTTGCGCGCTGCGACAAGCCTCGCCCGGCTTCTGCGTAATCAGGGCCGTCCTGCCGATGCCATCACCTGCCTTCAGCCGGTCTACGACCGCTTCACAGAGGGTTTCGGCACCGCCGATCTCATCACGGCGAAACGACTTCTGGACGAGTTCAGCGAAGCCGGAAGCATCTGAGTCGCGAATGGCACCCCGCGCCGTGACCGCCCATGCAATGCGCATTTCTAGTTCGGGTATTGGACTGGACTCTGCTTGCTGCTGTGTCTTCCGGGCCCATCCTGCGGTCGATCCTCGATTGGCTGGTATGGGGAATGAAGACCAGTTCCTGCCGCTGAGGCGCTGAGGCTGAGCGCCGGCTCTGTGATCAGGAAGCAGACCGTCTCCAGGGGTCAATGTTATAGCGGGCCCGCCCTCGCAGGGAAATTAGCGTTGCCGTTACTGGTGGTGCTTCAGCGTCCAGGTTTGATCGCGATACCCGACTAGATTCTGCCAGTACGGTTGGATGAACCTTGGGGGCAACCGAGAAACCAGGGAGGCGCTTACCGCCTCCGCTCGGAGTTTTCCGCCGGCCGCCGCGCTCGCCGCCATTGCAATCAAACGATGCCGGTGCTTGTTGTACCGCTGGCTAGAGCATGGCCGCATTGGCTGGAATCGGTAAAAGGGCTTCCTGATCCAGAGCAGGTGTGATTCGCTGCCCCGACCGCAAGATGTTGGGGGCAGCGATGGTCTGGCGGCAGGGGCAGAGCTATTCGGAGGACCTGCGGGGGCGGGTCCTAGCGGCGATCGATGGCGGCATGGCGGCGCGCTCGGCGGCGTCGGTGTTTCGGGTCAGCGTGTCGTACATCTATAAGGCGCTGATCCGGCGGCGGCGGACCGGGGAGGTCGGCGCCAGCTCACGGCGCGGTTATCGGCCGCGCAAACTGACGCCGACGCAAGAGGCTGCCCTGGCGGTGCAGATCGCGGCCCATCCGGATATCAACCCTGGCGGCGCTGCAAACCTGGCTGGCGGGCGAGCACGCGGTGCGGCTCTCGAACGGGGCGATGTGGTCGGCGGTCGACCGCCTCGGGCTGTCGTTTAAAAAAAGACACTGCGCGCGGCCGAGCAGGACCGTCCGGATGTCGCCGCCCGGCGCCGGATCTGGCGCGCGGCCCAGCCCTTCGTCGATGTCGACAAGCTCGTTTTCATCGACGAGACTGGCGCCAATACCAAGATGACCCGGCTCTACGGTCGCGCGCCGCGCGGCCGGCGCCTGTTGGCCGAGGCGCCGTTCGGTCACTGGAAAACCACCACCTTTGTCGCCGCGCTACGGCGCGACGGCCTCGGCGCGCCAATGGTGCTCGATGGCCCGATGACCGGCCAGGCCTTCCTGGCCTATGTCGAGCAAGTGCTGATCCCGACGCTCCAACCCGACGACATCGTCGTGATGGACAACCTGCCGGCCCACAAGACCGCCGCTGTGCGCGCCGCGATTCGCCGCCGCCGCCGTCCAGCTCTTCCTGCTGCCGCCCTACTCGCCCGACATGAACCCGATCGAGATGGCCTTCGCCAAACTCATGACGCTGCTCAGCCAGGCCCCGGAACGAACGGTCAATGGGCTCTGGCGACGCATCGGCTCCCTACTCGACCAATTCACCCCCGACGAATGCGCCAACTATCTCCGAGCCGCCGGTTATAGCGACTCATTCTGAAAATGCTCTAACCACCGCGAAGGTTTAGGACAAGCCATTGACCCGCGTCGAGCCGGCGCAGAAATCACCACAATAGATCTTCACTTTCTACCTCCCGGCTATGGGACCCATTGAGGGAAAGGCCGGTGGGGTCTCTTTCGACGGACGGAACCGCAAAAGGATGGTTGGCGGAGAGCCGAAACCATATTGAGAAGCCTTAATGACTGCCTTGAGTTACGGGGGGTGGTGTATATTACGGCCCGAAAAGGGAGAAGACTTGACGATGCCCGATGAACCGGCGACCGCATCTATCGATCGAGCACTCGCTACGAAGATCGTCGGCGCGTACGTGCGGCGCAACCAAATCGCGCCGGACCAATTGGCGGTACTAATCTCGACCGTGCACGAGGCGCTCGTTCGGCTCGGGAAACCGGCAGAATCCGTGGGTAGTGCGCGCACCCCGGCGATCACGATCAGGCGATCCGTTCAGCACGACCGGGTCACTTGCCTGGATTGCGGCTGGGCCGGCAGCATGTTGCGGCGCCATCTGACGACGAGCCACCGGCTGACCCCTGACGAGTATCGAGCACGCTGGAACCTGCCCCACTATTGCAGGATTCCAAAACGGGTCGAAATTGGCTGAAAACCGACCGCGTTCGTCCACGGGATCGATGAGTTTCATAAACATCGACGCGATTATTGAGGCGAGTCCCCCTCTCTATCACTGACGGAGCACGACGGCCGATGCCTTCACATCCGAGGCACCCACATCGCTCTCCGACATAGAGCGACCCCCCCTGTTATTTCACTGTGGCATCCTACTCATCGCGAGAGGGAGGGTGCTCCAGATACGCGCCGGCATTCCGAAACTTCAGTTGCAAACTACCGGGGGCTACCAATGCCAGCGCCTCGGTTTCCAGGCATTGCAGGAGACTCCGCTCCCTGGGCCGGGGCGCAGTCGACCACCACGACCAGGCAGGAGTGGATTGTCGACGATTTCGCTGGGATTCCGCGAGTTGACCTCGTCTAAGGTCTTGGTTTTGTTGCGACTGTCGACAATGTCAACTCAAACGGGGCTGGCGACACAATCCAACAATAACAATACAGGTCAGGAGTAAGGAGAGAGAATCAGCAAATATTCTCTCTCACGCACGCGAGTGACATTGCCGACAATCGGATCAATATCAACGACTTATGTTCCATTTTTTGTCTTTTCCCCTGTTGACATTGCCGACAGTTGGCAACTTCCATGTCCAACCTTGCTGATGGTTTTTGCGTGTTGGTTGAACCGTTGTTGGATTGCCTCTCGTTCGCGAATCTCTTGTTCGCGTCGTTTGGCGAACTTCGTATGGACGACCGGGTTAACGAGCCAGCGCTCGATCGCGTCGGCGCGTTTGCTACTCGGGAGCGGCTGGAGCCAGTTCGCATGCACGAGCGGTACGATGGCACGGACCATGCGTTTGCGATCCGACTCGAAATCCCTCTTGGCCCGGTAGAGATCGCGCTCATCCAGCTTCGTCGCCTTGTGCGCCAGGATGTGGCCGGCGACGAAGCGGCAATCGCCGTTATGCTGATCGAAACCGCCGAAGTAGTCCGTGTACACGGCAATAGCATTCGGGATCAAAAAATCCTTGAACAATCCATAGGCACGCTGGGCAGTCGCTTCCGAAACAACCAGAAAATCCGTGCCACCGAAGTTGTCAGGAGCGCAGTCAATCACGTGCATGACCAGGAGCAGCCGGGCGAAGGTACCGAACCACTTGTTCGCGTGGCTCCGCAGTGCCGCCGGGAAGATTTCCATGTCCCGGATCGCCCTGGTGATTTCTTCGATCTCCCGCCGCAAGCGCTGCGCTTCGGGCGAGAGGACCACGACATTCCCATCGGGTCGCAATCCGGAAATCGATAAAACGGTCGACTCGTACCTCGCAATAGCGATCTCATCCGGCGCCCGGTCGCCCCCGTCGTGATTGCGGACCCGGAATAGTGAGAAGCGTTGCAGACACCCGTCGTCATCGAGTTTGTCGGCGATCTCTCGGAGCTTCTCGGTCTGAATGCCGCCGAGGATGCTGAACCCGAAATTCGGGACATCGATCCTTGTGCCGCGTCGATTGATCGTCACCGGCACGCCATTCCAGCCCTTCAGCAACAGCGGCCTATCCTTATGGCCGTTGTGATACGCATCGAGGCTGCCAATCAGGCCCATCAGTTCGTCGTACCAGAGGAGCACGCCGCGCGGATTGTCTGCCAGAACGTCGGCACCCAACGCCTCCATCGTCATCTCGTCGACAATGATCTGTCGGATGGGTGGCCGTACTGGTTCCTCCGGCATCCGGCCGGGATCGTCGCCAGCGCGCAGACTTTTTTCCCGCTGCTTGAAGGCAGCGTCGAAGATGATCTTCTCGCGGTCATACATGCGCAACCGCTCGGCATCCTCCTTTTGCCAATGCCGCTGTATCTGATAGACGGGCGCAAGAGCCGGATCAGTGGCAGGGCTCTTAGCTGTACCGGATGGACCATCGGCTGCGATCCATAGGCGTGCGCTTTCTTTCCATCTTGTGTCGTTGTGTTTGGGCTGGATTTTGATGTCGTCATGCAGCACCGACGCGCATGCCACCAATGCTGCCATCGCCGGGAGCGCCGGATCGGCACCGATCCGCTCTGCGGTGTCGAACGCGAAATCCACGATGACCCTGGGCAGCATATCCCGCTCCAGCACCGGCTCCGGCATCATGTCGCCGAACACGTCGACGGGCTCCGACCATCTCGGCGGCAACCCCTCCGGTGTCGCCTGCGGGCCTTCTAACCGGGGTGCGGATGCCGACTTCGAGTCCTCAAGAGAGTGCTCGCCCGCCGCGCGAGCGCCGCCCTTTCGTATCTCTTTCAGTTCCTCTTCTGAGAAACCCATCTCGGTCCAGAAATCGTCCGTTACCCTAATGGTGCCGCCGGGATGGCCAGCGTGTTGATTGATCCGCTGTAGGTCGGCCTGTTGTTCCGGTGAAAGCGTTTCAGGCAACCGAGATCGCCATGATGGATCGTGCTGATCCGCGAACCAGAACAGGGTCGCCGGGCTGACTGAGTGCGGCCGGAAGCTGTTCCACGCCTTCCTGATCTCGCGATCAGTATTGGTGCCGCCGCTCCACCGTCGACAGAACTCATTCCACAAGTCGAACCCGAAACCCGATTTGTTCGTCGCCGCGACGAGCGCCTCACCGAGCCGAACCCAATCATCCCGATCGAGGTTGTTGGTGATCGCGGCCAGCGCCTCGCTGATCTTCGCCTCGGTGATCTCGTCATCGTCGTTGGCGTGGATCGCGGTTGTCGTCTGGACCTTCGTCTCATCAGTCAACTCCGGCATGTCGTAGCCGAGGCGGACGAATTCTGCGTGCAGGATTTTTTTGAGACGATACAACTGCTCCGGCGTGACCTCGGGAAGTTCGGAGAGCCGAATATCAGCCGGACTATCGTCGTACCACTCGAACGGCATATTGGCTTCCGGGTGCATCCCGAAGGCGACGAACTGGTTGCCGAGGCCAAGGATTTCAACACCCAATTGGTAGATCAGGCAGCGGTCGTGAGAGGTCAGAAATCGCGCCATCTCCATGAACAGCGGTTCATCCTCGATCCAGCGGGCGGCTCCTTGGTCGAACCGCGTCGGCACGGCCTTGCCGCAGCGGCAGCAGTCGCCGGGTCGTACCACATGACCGCGAGCTTTCAGTTGCGCCCGCAAAACCTCACAGGCAGTATCTCGGGCTTGCCGGTTGAGAATGGTGCGCCAGCCTTGAATCAGCCGGGCCATGACGGCGACTTAAAACTTGAATAGTCGATCAAACGGCGGCGCTCGTCGTCCGAAAGGACGCGCTGCGATGCCATCAGGATCGCCACAGCTTCGCCCGTCAGGTTGGTGGTATCACCGATGTTCGCGTTCTCGTCGCGCAATAACTGCTCAGCCTTGCACTTGGCGATCCGCAGGTAAGCGGTCGTCGTCTCATGCGCTTCGACCTTGTGAAGCGAGCGAGCCAACTGCTCGCGCCGCGCTAGGTCGGCGACGATCCGCTGATACTGGTCATCGGGCGGCAGGATTTCGTCGGGTTCACGGAGTTGTGCAGCGCCGTTGCTGCCCTTGCCTTCGCGCGTCTTCGGCCTTTCGCCAATCTCGGCCATGTGCAATCTCCCATATCTCCAAATCGGGGTTGAGAGGCGTGGGTGGGTACTCGCAGAGGTATTGGAGTAGCCCACGGCAACGCTCGCCGCTCACTCCCTTTCAGTTATGAAGATTAAGATGCCTGTTGTGACAATATATGTTGAGAATTAGAGGTTAGAACGTGTTAGAATAAGAAAACCGCAGATTTTACCATTACTATAAGTATTACTCCTTCACTATAAGTTATCGCATGGCTAACGTGGCCCAAGCGAGGGAACGGCGACTACGATTTCAAACGAAAATGCGCCAAGGCGACATCGAATGCCGAAATACCGAAGTCGCCCCGCCCCAAGCTCAGCGAGACGATTGGGCTACCCTCGGGTCCAGGCTGTGTGCAAACGGCCCGAGATTGACGTCCTGGCCGATTCCGCCGTGGTCGAAGCTGCGCTAGAATCCCGAAGCTTGGAGGCTTCGGGGGTTTGGCGATGCATCGGTTCATCGATGGCGAAGAGCGGACGCAACGGACGCTGCTTCCGAACCGCCTGGAAGATTATGTCAATGAGGAGAACCCGGTTCGGGTGATCGAGGTCTTCATCGCCGAACTGGACCTTGCGGCCTTGGGGTTTGCTGGGATGACGCCGGCGGCGACGGGCCGGCCAGCCTATCATCCCTCGACACTGCTGAAGATTTACCTCTACGGCTACCTCAACCGCATTCAGTCGAGCCGGCGCCTGGAACGGGAAGCGCAACGCAATATCGAGTTGATGTGGTTGGCCGGGCGGCTCGCCCCGGACTTCAAGACGATTGCCGACTTCCGCAAGGACAATGGCGCGGCGATCCGGGCGGTGTGCGGGCAGTTTGTCGAGCTTTGCCGTCGGCTCAAGCTCTTCACGCGTGCCGTTGTTGCGATCGACGGCAGCAAGTTCAAAGCGGTGAACAACCGCGACAAGAATTACACGGTCGCCAAGGTCACCGGGCGGATGGAGCAGGTCGACGCCAGCATCGCGCGTTACCTGAGGGCGCTGGACCAGGCCGACCGCGAAGAGATCGATGTCGCCGAGGCCAAGTCGGGCCGGCTGAAGGAGAAGATTGCCGGGCTGCGCCGGCAGATGCTTGCCTTGAAGGCGATGGAGCAGACGGTTCAGGACGCGCCCGACCAGCAGGTCTCGCTGACCGATCCCGACGCCCGATCGATGGCGACCAGCGGCAAAGGCACCGCCACCGTCGGCTACAATGTACAGATCGCCGTCGACGCCGAGCACCATCTGATCGTGGCCCACGAGGTGACCAATCAGGGGTACGACCGTCACCAGCTTGCGCCCATGG
>WNFC01001434.1_pt1 | contig 25054 bp, 24 predicted proteins | sample 5400541 | NCBI WGS metagenome assembly WNFC01 (sample SAMN13153342, study PRJNA577476) | soil metagenome | isolation source: 120 cm saprolite under Douglas fir tree site 2 hole 2 replicate 1 | place: USA:California | collected 2015-04-18 | reverse complement strand
CGACGTCGACCTCGACAGCGCGCTCGGCGAGCTTTTCGGGATCCGGCGCATCGAAGGCAAAGGCAACTTGAGCTTCGCGATCGAAGGGACCGGCACCAGCGTGCTCGCATTGACGCGCACCCTGTCCGGCACCGCCAACATCGCGGGGCGTCAGGGCGCGCTGACCGGCTTGAACGTCGAGCAGCTGCTGCGCCGGCTGGAACGCCGCCCGCTCTCGGGCGGCGGCGATTTCCGCAGCGGACGCACGCCGTTCGACAAGCTCACCATCACGCTCAAGGCCTCGCAGGGGGTCGTTACGGTCGAGGAGATGACGGTCGACGGCGCATCCGTGCGTATCGGCTTGACCGGCACCGCGCTCATCCCGACGCGCGACCTTGATCTCAAAGGCACCGCCAGCCTGCTCAACGGACCGAACGACATCGCGTTCGAACTGCCGTTCGTGATGCAGGGGCCGTGGGACAACACGTTTCCGATTCCCGACCCGGCCATCCTGATCAAGCGTTCCGGCGCCGCCGCCCCCTTGCTCGATGCGGTTCGCGACAAGAAGACCCAGGACTCCATCCGCTCCGCCATCGAACGGCTGACCGGCCCGCGCCCGGCCGCGGAGGCGGCGCCGACCACCGCCACGGCGCCCCCCGGCCGCTGACGGTCGGCGCGGCCGCGTTGGGCGGCCCCCGACCAATCGACTATCATCGCCAGATTGCGAATCAGATGCCGGCCTGCGGCCCGGCAACGACGAGGCACGATGCTGGAAGGCCTCCTGCGCACGCTGGTCAAGGTCGCGGTCGCCTCGCTGATCGTCGGCACGATCCTGGCCCATTTCGGCATCACCGCCGACCTCCTGATGAAGGAGCTTGGGATCACGACCGAACGGGTGGAAGACCTGGTGCGCCGGGGGCTCGCCTGGGCCATGCCCAACATGCTGCTGGGCTCGCTGATCATCGTGCCGCTGTGGTTTCTGGCCTTCCTGTTTCGCCCGCCCGGCCAGAAGAGCGAGTGATCGTTTCCGTCACTTCGCCGGAATTCCCATCGTCCTGGTGCCGGCGTCCGAGCGCCTGCCGAGCCACACGGCGCCGAAGATCGCGACCGCCACCACGCCGATGAGCAGCGTGCAGATGGCGTTGATCTCCGGCTTCACGCCGAGCCGGACCTCCGAATAGATGCGGATCGGCAGCGTGGTGGCGCCGGGGCCCGTGGTGAAGCTCGCGATCACGAGGTCGTCGAGGGAGAGCGAGAAGGCGAGCAGGAAGCCGGCGGCGACCGCCGGCGCGATCAGCGGCAAGGTCACCGTGGCGAAGGTCCAGAACGGCGTGGCGCCGAGATCCATCGCGGCTTCCTCGAGGCTGCGATCGAAGGACGCGAGCCGCGACTGCACCACGACGGTCACGAAGCACATGGTGAGCGTGGTATGCGCCGCCGTGACGGTGAGAAAGCCGCGGTCGACATCGAGCGCGACGAACAGCAGCAGCAGCGACAGCCCGGTGATCACCTCGGGCATCACGAGCGGCGCATAGACCATCGCTGAAAACGCAAGACGCCCGCGAAAGCGGCCGAGCCGGGTGAGCGCGAGCGCCGCCATGGTGCCGAGAACCGTGGCGGCCGCGGCCGACAGCAATGCGATGCCGAGCGAGGTCGCGGCGGCGTCGAGCATGGCGCGGTCCTCGAGCAGCTCCGCGTACCAGCGCGTCGACCAGCCGCCCCACACGGTGACGAGGCGCGACGCGTTGAACGAATAGATCACCAGGATCGCGATCGGCAGATAGAGAAAGGCGAGCCCGAGCGCGAGCGAGGTGAGGTTGAACGGCGTGAGCCCGCGACGCATCGTCTAGCTCCCCCGCTCGATGTTGCGCATCTGCAGGTGCTGGTAGACCGCGATCGGCCCGAGCAGGAGGCACAGCAGCACGACGGCGATCGCGGAGGCGACCGGCCAGTCCTTGTTGGAAAAGAACTCGGTCCACAAGGTCTGGCCGATCATGAGGCTCTCGGAGCCGCCGAGCAGATCCGGAATGACGAACTCGCCGATGATCGGGATGAAGCAGAGAAGTGCGCCGGCGCCCACGCCGGGCAAGGACAGCGGGACCGTCACCGTCCAGAATGCCTTCCAGCGCGGCGCGCCGAGATCGGCGGCCGCCTCCAGCAGCGTCTCGTCCATCTTCTGCAGCGTGGCGTAGAGCGGCAGCACCATAAAGGGCAGATACGAATAGACGATGCCGATGTAGATCGCCGTGTCGGTCGAGAGCCAGGCCAGCGGCTCATCGATCAGGCGGAGCGCGCGCAGCGCCTGATTGAGCAGGCCGTCGCGCTGCAGGATGTTGATCCAGGCGTAGACGCGGATCAGGAACGAGGTCCAGAACGGCAGGATCACCAGCATGACCAGCACGGACTGCAGCCGCGCCGGCGCGCGCGCCATCGCATAGGCGAGCGGATAGCCGATGACGAGCAGGATCGCGGTCGAGACGAAAGCGACGAGCAGGCTCTTGAGGTAGGACAGATAGTAGATGTCGTCGGAGACGAGCGTCGCGAAATTGCCGAAGGAAAGGCCGCCGACGAAGTCCCTCACGCCCGCCCAGCCGGCCGACAGATCGAGCAGCGGCACATAGGGCGGCTGCGCGATCACGGTCTGCGACAGGCTGATCTTGAGCACGATCAGGAACGGCACGAGGAAGAACGCGGCGAGCCAGAGATACGGCACCAGCACGACGAGCCGCCCGCCAAGACTTCCGAATGCGCGTTTGGTGGCGTCCATGGCGGACCTATCGCGTCAGCACGATGCCGGCGTCCGGCGACCAGGTGAGCCAGACCTCGTCGTCCCACCCGATCGCCCGGTCCGCCAGCCGGCTCGTATTGGTGGCCGACACCGTCGTGACCGATCCGTCGGCGAGCTTCACCCGGTAGAGCGAGACGTCGCCCAGATAGGCGATATCGTTGACGCGGCCGAAGACGCAGTTCTCCGCCGTCTGCTCGGGCCGGGCCGCGGCGAGCCGGATCTTCTCCGGCCGCAGCGCGATCCACACCTTCTCGCCGGGCTTGGCGCCGGCCGCCGCCGCGACGCGATAGCGCCGGCCGGCCGCGCCCTCGATCGCGGCGCCGTTGGCGTCGAGCGCCGTCACCGCGCCCTCGAGCAGGTTCACGTCGCCGATGAAGCCCGCGACCCAGCGCGAGTCCGGATGCTCATAGAGCTCGGCTGGCGGCGCGACCTGAATGAGCGCGCCGCGGTCCATCACCGCGATGCGGTGCGCGACCGTCATGGCCTCTTCCTGGTCGTGCGTCACGATCACGAAGGTGGTGCCGAGGCGTCCCTGCAGATCCATCAGCTCGAACTGGGTCTGCCCGCGCAGCTTCTTGTCGAGAGCGGCGAGCGGCTCGTCGAGCAGCAGCACCTTTGGCCGCTTGGCAAGCGAGCGCGCGAGCGCGACGCGCTGGCGCTGACCGCCCGAGAGCTGATGCGGCTTGCGGCCGCCGAAACCTTCGAGCTTGACGAGGGCGAGCATCTCGGCGACGCGCGTCTCGATCTCCCGGCGCGGCAGGCGATCCTGCTTGAGGCCGAACGCGATGTTGCCGGCGACCGTCAAATGCGGAAACAGCGCATAGCTCTGGAACATCATGTTGACCGGCCGCCGGTAGGGCGGCACGCGGCCGATGTCCTCCTCGCCGAGCAGGACGCGGCCCTCGTCCGGCGTCTCGAAGCCCGCGAGCATGCGCAGCAGCGTGGTCTTGCCGCAGCCCGACGGCCCGAGCAGCGCAAAGAATTCGCCCGCATAAATGTCGAGGCTGAGGCGGTCGACCGCCACGGTCGCGCCGAAGCGCTTGGTCACCGCCTCGAATCGCACCAGCGGCCGGATGCTTTTGTCGGCCCACGGCGCAAAGCCACGTCGCATGAGGTCCCAGCCCGGTCAGGTCACCACCGTGTTCTTGTAGCCCGGATGGAGCGAAGCGCAATCCGGGGACGGCTTATCCCGGATTACGGCGCGGCGCGCCTCCATCCGGGCTACAAGGGCTACGAGGACCTGTTGCTCATCGTCCGCCGCACCGCATCCTGCCAGCCCGCCCATTTCTTCGCGCGCACGGCCGCATCCATCTTCGGCTCGAACCGGCGCTCGCGCTTCCAGGTTTTGGCAAAGCCCTCCGGATCGGGGCAGACGCCGGCCGCGAAGCCCGCCAGCCAGGCGGCGCCGAGCGCCGTCGTCTCCATCACCACCGGACGATCGACGGGCGCGTCCAGGATGTCGGCCAGAAACTGCATCGCGACGTCGCTCGCGGTCATGCCGCCGTCGACGCGCAAGACAGTGCCGCCGCCGGCCGGCCAGTCGGCGCGCATGGCGTCGATGAGGTCGCGCGTCTGGTAGCCGACCGCTTCGAGCGCCGCGCGCGCAAGCTCGGGCGCGCCCGACTTGCGCGTGAGCCCGAAGATCGCGCCGCGCGCCTGCGCGTCCCACCAGGGCGCGCCGAGGCCGACGAAGGCCGGCACCAGATAGACCTGCTCGGTCGGATCGGCCGCGGCCGCGAGCTCGCCCGTCTCGGCCGCGCTGCGGATCAGCCTGAGGCCGTCGCGCAGCCATTGCACCGTCGCGCCGGCGACGAAGATCGCGCCTTCGAGCGCGTAGGTGCGCCGGCCCGCCAGCTGGTACGCGATGGTGGTGAGCAGCCGGTTGCGCGAGATCACCATCTGGCTGCCCGTGTTGAGCAGCGCGAAGCAGCCGGTGCCGTAGGTCGACTTCATCATGCCGGGCGCGAAACAGCCCTGCCCGACCGTCGCGGCCTGCTGGTCGCCGGCAACGCCGAGAATGCGGATCGATCCCCCGAACAGATCGGTGGTGCCGAACTCCGCCGCGCAGTCGCGCACCTCGGGCAGCAGCGCGAGCGGCACGCGAAAGAGCGCGGCGAGCTCCGGGTCCCAGGCCGCGGTGCGGATGTCGAGGAGGAGCGTGCGCGCCGCATTGGTGGCATCGGTCGCGTGCACGCGGCCGCCGGTGAGCCGCCAGAGCAGGAAAGTATCGATCGTGCCGAAGGCGAGCCGTCCCGCTTCCGCGGCGGCGCGGGCGCCGGCGACGTGATCGAGCAGCCAGGCGATCTTGGTCGCGGAGAAATACGGATCGAGCAGCAGCCCGGTCTTCTGCGTGATGCCCGGCTCATGGCCGGCCGCCCGCAAGGCGGCACACGCGCTCGCGGTGCGCCGGTCCTGCCAGACGATGGCGTTATGGATCGGCTTTCCGGTCGCGCGGTCCCAGATCACCGTGGTTTCGCGCTGGTTGGTGATGCCGATCGCCGCAACATCCCCGGCGGTCACACCGGCCTGCGCCATGGCGGCGCGCACCGTTGCGACCACGCTCTGCCAGATCTCCTCGGGATCGTGCTCGACCTCGCCGTCGCCCGGAAAGTGCTGGGTGAATTCCTGCTGGGCGGTCGCGAGCGGCGTGAGCGCCGTGTCGAACACGATCGCTCGCGACGAGGTCGTGCCCTGGTCGATGGCAATGAGGCAGGTCGGCATGTCGTATCCCCGGCTGGCGCCGGCAGCGATCATGCCTCAGTTGGATTTGGCTTGTCGCGCCTCGTCGCGCATGTCCCGGCGAAAGCCTGCCCCGGACTTGATCCGGGGTGGATGCCGGTTCGCCGACAAGGACATGCGCCAAGGAATAACCTTAGAGCACGTCCAATTCCGCAGGGATGGGACGTGCTCCAACGGGTCAGTTCACCATGACCAGGGTCGTCGGCACGTATTCGGCCTCGGGCTTGAGCATCGATTTGCGGCGCGGCTCGGGGCCGTAATAGTCCCCGATCTGCACCATGCGGCGCGGCTGGGTGATGACCGCGAGAATGCGTCCCTGCAGCGCGCTGCTCGATACCGGCTTGAGCAGGTATTCGTGCACGCCGAGCCGAGCCGCCTCGACGACGCGCGAACGCTCGCCGTGACCGGTCAGCATGATGATCGGTATATCCGGATGGGGGAAGGTCTTGGGCGAACGCACGGCGCGCACGAAGCCCGGACCGTCGAGGCCCGGCATCTCCCAGTCGACCAGCACGATGTCGGGTGAGACGCTGCGGATGACATCGAGGCCGGCAGCGCCGTCGCTGGCCTCGTAGATGTGCCGCGCCCCGATGCTCATCAAAAGCGTACGGATGACCTTGCGGGTGTAATGCTCATCGTCGACGATGAGGATCTTCCGCAGGACGATCAGGTCTTCCACTTTTCTGGTGAGCGGTTGCATCGGCACCACCCCGTTCGGGTTTATCTAAAACCCTCGGCATCCATTTAAAGCAGAGATGTCTTAAGCCGACATGCCGCCTTTCGCAAAAATCTGCCGCGACGCGTTAAGGAAACAGAAACCGTAAGCGCCCTCTGGGCCGCTCAGGTCCGCGCCTCGGTGCCGAGCGCGCCGCTCATGAAGCGCTCGATCGCCTCGCGATCCTCCTTGGAGACGCTCAGTCCGAGCTTGCTGCGCCGCCACAGCACGTCGTCGGCCGTTTCGGCCCATTCGTGCCGCATGAGGTAGCGGATCTCGGCCCCCGTGAGGTCGGCGCCGAAGCAGGGCCCGAGATCCTCCGCGCGGTTCACCTTGTCGAGCACGAGCGCCACGCGGGTGCCGTAGGCTGCGACCAGGCGCCGGGCATGGCCCGCGGCCAGAAATGGCCAGTTCCGCCGGGTCTCCGCCACGACGCCCTCGTCGCCGCCGGCGGCGAAATCGCCGCCCGGCAGCGGTTTCGTGCCGGTCCAGGGCGCGGGCGCAACGAAGAAGTGGGCGAGCTTGTCGATCGCCGCCTCGGCGAGCCGCCGATAGGTGGTGATCTTGCCGCCATAGACGGTGAGCAGCGGCGCCTTGCCAAACCCCTTGTCGAGCGCGAGCACGTATTCGCGCGTCGTGTCCTGAGCCTTGCGCGCGCGCTGGCCGTAAAGCGCGCGCACGCCCGCGAACGCCCAGATCACGTCGGCCGGCACGATGGTGTCGCGGAAATAGCTGTTCGCGACGTCGCACAGGTAGCCGATCTCGTACGGCTCGGCGATCGGCGTCGCCGGATCGCCGACGAAATCCTCGTCCGTGGTGCCGATGAGCGTGAACTCGGGGCCGAACGGACGGGCGAAGACGAACCTCCCGTCGGGCGCCGGCAGCAGATAGGCGCGCCCATGCTCGAACAGGCTCTTGACCACGATATGGCTGCCCTTCACGAGGCGCACCGGCTGCGGCAGCGCGAGCCGCAGCACCGTCTCGGCGACCGTCGGGATCCAGGCGCCGGTCGCGTTGACCAGCGCGCGGGCGGTGGCGACGTCCCGCCGGCCGCGCGCGTTGAGCACCAGCGTCCATTCGCCGTTGCGGTCGGCGCGGATGCAGCGCGTGCGGGTGCGGATGCTGGCGCCGCGCGCCGCCGCATCGATCGCGTTGAGGATGACGAGACGGGAATCGTCGACTGTGCAGTCGGAATATTCGAAGCCGTAGTGGAACCGCCGCTTGAGCGGCCCGCCCACCGGATCGATGTTGAAGTTGAGCGTCTTGCGCCCCGGCAGCGTACGGCGTCCGCCGATCCAGTCGTAGAGCGCGAGCCCGAGCCGCACCTGCCAGTCCGGCCGATCGCCCGCCTCGCCCGGCAGCACGAAACGCATCGGATGAATGAGATGCGGCGCGATGCGCATCAGCACCTCGCGCTCGGTGAGCGCCTCGCGCACGAGGCGGACGGCTCCCTGGGCGAGATAGCGCAGGCCGCCGTGGATCAGCTTGGTCGAGGCCGACGAGGTGCCGGAGGCGAGGTCGTTCTGCTCGACGAGAAGAACTTTCAGGCCGCGGCCGGCCGCATCGCGCGCGATGCCCACGCCGTTGATGCCGCCGCCGATGATGGCGAGATCGAAGTCCGCCATGGCCTTCCAGGAATCAGTGATCGGGAATCAGATATCAGGCTACATTTTATCAGTTGTCACTTCTCGGCAATCGGACCAAGATCGGATTGGCCGTTTATCGGGCCTGATCCCGGATTTCTGATTGCTGATGCCTGAACACTCCTATCGCGATCGTCACGTGGTGGTGACCGGCGGGACCGGCGCGCTCGGCATCGCGGTCGTCGGCGCGCTCCTCGAGGCCGGGGCGATCTGCCACGTGCCCTACATCGAGGAGGTGGAGGCGGTGCGCTTTCCCTATCGCGGCCGCCCCGGCGTGACGCTCATTGCCGGCAGCAATCTGGCGGACGAGGCGGCCGTCGGCCGCCTGTATGCGTCGGTGCCCAAGCTGTGGGCCTCGATCCATCTGGCCGGCGGCTTTGCCTTCGCGGCGATCGGCGACACCGCGGCGGCCGACCTCGCGCGCCAGATCGAGATGAATTTGGTCACCTGCTACCTCTGCTGCCGCGCCGCCGTGCAGGCGATGGCGCAATCGCCGGACGGCGGACGCATCGTCAATGTGACGGCGCGCCCGGCGCTCGAGGGGCGCCTCGGCGCCAACATGACGGCTTACGCCGCCAGCAAGGCCGCCGTGGCGGCGCTCACGGTCGCGCTCGGCGAGGAGGTCGTGAAAAGCGGCATCCTGGTCAACGCGGTGGCGCCCTCGATCCTCGACACGCCGAAGAACCGCGCCGACATGCCCAAGGCCGACCATGCCGCCTGGCCGAAGGTCGAGGAGGTGGCGCGCACGATCCTGTTTCTGGCGTCGCCCGAGAATGCGGTGACGCGCGGCGCGATCGTGCCGGTTTACGGCAAGGTGTGATCACTCGGCTGCGGGTACGAGGTCGCGCGCCGGGCGCGCGAGCCGGCGCACCGCGGTCGAGGCGACGATCGTGCGGTTGCCCGCATAGGCCTCGTGGTTCTTCTCGATGTCGTTGAGGTCGTAGAGATAGTTGACCATGATGCCGTGCGACTGCTGCAGGCCCTTGGGCGAAGGATCGGCGAGCCAGTTGATGCGCTCGAGCCGCGCGCCGTTGCCGAGATGGAAACGCGCCACCGGATCGATCGGCGCGCGCGTGCGCGTGCGCGCGGTGAGGAAATAGCTCGCCGCCGCGCGCACGAGCGGATCGCGCAGGTGCTCGGCCGTCGCGGGATCGTTGAGCCAGTCGGGCGCATCGAGCGCGCCGAGGGCGGCGCGGTCGTCGGCGGTGAGGATCTTGTTGCTGTCGCTGGCGCGCTCGCGCTTGAGCCAGGCGGCAAGGCCGGGGGCCGGCGACAGGGTCACGAAGGTCGAGAGCCGCGGCAGCTCGCGCGAAATCTCCGCCGCCACCTGCTTGATGAGGAAGCTGCCGAACGAGACGCCGGCGAGCCCGCGCTGGCAGTTGGAGATCGAATAGAACACCGCCGTGGTGGTGCGGTCGGGCGTCACCTGCTCGCGCTTGGGCGCGAGGATCGGCGGGATCGCATCGGCGATCTCGCGGGTGAGCGCGACCTCGACGAAGATCAGCGGCTCGTCCACCAGGGCCGGATGGAAGAAGGCGTAGCAGCGCCGGTCCGGCGGATCGATGCGCGCGCGCAGGTCCTGCCAGTCGCTGATCTCGTGCACCGCCTCGTACTGGATGATCTTTTCCAGGATCACGGCCGGCGTCGACCAGTCGATCCGGCGCAGCACCAGGAAGCCGCGGTTGAACCACGAAGAGAACAGGTGCACGAAATCGGCGTCGACGGCGGCGAGATCGTCGCGATGGTCGAGCGCGTCCATGAGCTGCTCGCGCATGGCGACCAGCGCCTTCGTCCCGCCCGGCGCCATGTTGAGCCGGCGAAACAGCTCCTGGCGCCGCGGCTCGGCGCTGCGGTGAAGCTCGGCGGCGGTCGCATCGGACGGCGCCTGTTTCCACGCCTCGACCGCGCGCTCGATGCGCTCGCGGTCGGGACCGAAACGGGTCGCCAGCGCCTCGAAGAAGGCGATGCGCGGGCCGATGGTGAGCTCGGAATAGCGCACGAGCACTTCGCGCGCGAGCGCGGTGCCGGACGCTTCGCCGCGGATCGAGAGGAGCGCGTCGCACAGGTCGATGAGGTTCTGCGAGTGCTCGGCGGAGGTGCCGCGCCCCCGGGCGCGCGTGCGATCGATGAACGCGCGCCCGCGATCGGTGATCGTCTGTAACATTTCACCGAAGAAAGAAGTGTTCATTGCGCTCAGCTGTCGCTCAAGGGACGGCCGGCCGCTCGTCCCGAATCCGCTCGCTCGGATTGCGCCGACAGGTATAGACAAAATTGCGGCGGCGCGCCACAGAAGTGGCCGGCGGCGCAGGGCCGCGCGGAATGCAAGGAACCGATCGATGCTTGGGCCGTTGTCGGGGCTACGCGTGCTCGAGCTTGCCCGCATCCTGGCGGGACCTTGGGCCGGCCAGGTGCTCGCCGATCTTGGCGCCGACGTGATCAAGGTCGAGCGCGGCAAGACCGGCGACGACACCCGCGCCTGGGGGCCGCCGTTCATCGAGGGCAAGGACGGCCGGCATCTCGGCGCCGCCTATTTCCATTCCACCAACCGCGGCAAGCGCTCGATCGAGGCCGACTTCGAAACCGAGGACGGCAAGCGCATCGTCAAGAAGCTCGCGGCGCGCTCCGACGTGCTGATCGAGAACTTCAAGGTCGGCGGCCTCGCCAAATTCGGGCTCGACTACAAGAGCCTCGCGCCCGACTGCCCGCGGCTGATCTACTGCTCCGTGACCGGCTTCGGCCAGGACGGGCCCTACGCGACGCGCGCCGGCTACGATCTCATGGCGCAGGGCATGGGCGGCTTCATGAGCCTCACCGGCATGGCCGACGGCGAGCCGACGCGCGCCGGCGTGCCGGTGTCCGACATCTTCACCGGCGTCTACTCGGTGATCGGCATCCTGGCCGCGCTCGCGCAGCGCGAGCGCACCAGCCGTGGCTGCTTCGTCGATACGGCGCTGGTCGACTCCACCGTCGGCGTGCTCGCCAACCAGGGCCTCAACTATCTCGCCTCCGGCAAGGTGCCGCAGCGCATCGGCAACACGCATCCCAATATCGTGCCCTACCAGGTGTTTCCGGCCGCCGACGGCTACATCATCATCGCGACCGGCAACGACACCCAGTATCGGAAGCTGTGCATCGTCCTCGGCGCGCCCGCGCTCGCCAAGGATCCGGCCTATATCGACAACAAGGCGCGATTGGCCCACCGCGCCGAGATCGTCGGCAAGCTCTCGGCGCTGACCGAAAAACGCCAGAGCGCCGATCTCCTGCAGAAGCTCGAGGCGGTCGGCGTGCCGGCCGGTCCGATCAACACGCTCGATGCGGTCTTCACCGACCCGCACGTCGTCCATCGCGGCATGAAGCTCGACCTGCCGAGCGACGAAGCGAAGGACGGCACCATCCCGGGCGTGCGCACCCCCATCATGATCGACGGCGCGCCGATGGCGGCGCCGCACCCGGCGCCAAAGCTGGGCGAGCACACGGCGGAGATTTTGCGCGAGATCGGCGAGGCGTGAGGGCTGGACCGTCCCGCCGCATCACAAGCCTTCCGGGATGAATGCCCAACCGAGCGAGACTCAGCCCGACTGCAGCTGGTCGAGGCACCGCGGACATCCTGCAGGCGGTGACCCGACGCGAATGATCCAAGGCGACATCGACATTCAAAATGACCGTTTCGACCGCTGAATATCGAGAATGTCCAACACCGGGCAATCTGGTGCCATCTTGCCCGAGCATCGGGCCACCGTTCTAGCCAGCAGGCGTTCGAGTTTTTTCAAGTCGCTGAGCTTGGCCCGAATCTCTTGCAAATGATGCGCAGCAACCTCACGAACCTCGCGGCAGGAGGCCCTTTCAGGTCCCCCAAGACGCAAAAGGGCGCGGATTTCGTCGAGCGAAAAGCCCAACTCGCGCGACCGCCGTATGAAGACGAGGATGCGAAGGCCCGTTAGATCATAGACCCGCCGGCCGCCGGCCGTGCGCGGTGGTGGGGGCAGCATCTTCACCCGTTCATAGTAGCGGATGGTCTCGATATTTACCCCGCTGCGCTTTGATAGCTCGCCGATCGGCAAAATGGCGGCTCGCGAAGACGTGATGTCGCGCATGAAATAATCCTTGATCCTGTAGTCGCTACAGGATGCATCGTGCGGGCATGACGATCAAACAGGAAAATCGGGTCACCGAAACGGCGCGCGGGCAAAAGCTGATGGCGGTGGGCGGCCTTCTCGGCGCGCTCGCGGCCTCGTCTTGCTGCATCCTGCCGCTCATGCTGTTCAGCCTCGGCGTGAGCGGGGCGTGGATCGGGAACTTTACGCAGCTCGCGCCCTATCAGCCCTACTTCATCGCGGCGACGACAGGCTTCCTCGGTACCGGCTATTGGCTGGTCTATCGGTCTTCGAAGCTGGCCTGCGCGGATGGCGAGGCCTGCGCGCGCCCCCTGCCGAACCGGCTGGTCAAGGCTGGGCTCATTATCGCAACGATCCTCGTCATCGCCGCGCTCGGCTTCGACTTCGTCGCGCCCCTGTATCTCAACTCATGAACGGAGAATCCCCATGACCAAGCTTCTCGCCTCTGCCGTTATGGCCCTGAGTGTTCTTGGCGCATCCACGGCTCTCGCGGCGGAGAAGACCATCACGTTGGCCGTGACGAACATGTACTGCGCGGACTGCCCCTTCATCGTCAAAAAAAGCCTGGAACGCGTGCCGGGGGTCGCCAGTGCCACGGTGTCCTTCAAGGACAAGACGGCCACCGTGACGTATGACGACAGCAAGGCCGATGTGACGGCACTCACCACCGCCACTACCAAGGCGGGCTATCCGTCCGCGCCGAAGAGCTGAGCCGGCCATGCGCGACCGCACTCTTATTGCCACGGGAGCCATCGGCGCCGCGCTTGCCGCAATCTGTTGCGCCACGCCGTTGCTGGTGGTCGTGCTCGGGGCGGTCGGCCTTACCGGCTGGCTCGCCAAGGCCGATTACGTGGTGATCCCGGCGTTGATCCTGTGTCTCGGATTGATCGGATTCGGGCTTTACCGCCGCCGCTTGCGCCAGGGATGATGCATGGATGCGTATGACCTCATTGTCATAGGCACCGGCACCGCTGCGCAGGTTGCGGCGAGGCGCGTGCGCAAAGCGGGACGCTCGGTAGCGGTCATCGATCATCGTCCGTTCGGCGGCACTTGCGCCCTGCGCGGCTGCGACCCTAAGAAAATGTTGGTCAGCGGGGCGGAAGCGATCGATCTTTCGCGCCGGATGCACGGCCGTGGCGTTGCGGGCGAACTCCGCATTGACTGGACAAAGCTGATCGCCTTCAAGCGCAGCTTCACCGATCCCGTCCCGCACAAGCGCGAGGAAGATTTTGCCAAGCAGGGCATCGAGGCTTTCCACGGCATGGCCCGCTTCACGGCTCCCGATACCGTCGCCGTGGAGGCACGCGCTCTCAAAGGTCGACACGTCTTGATCGCGAGCGGCGCGCGCCCGGTTCCGCTTCGTTTCCCCGGCGCGGAGCACGCCATCACGAGCGACGCGTTCATGGAACTTGAACATCTGCCGGAGCGTATTGTGATGGTCGGAGGCGGTTACATCGCCGCCGAGTTCTCGCACATCGCGGCGCGCGCGGGCGCGAAGGTGACCGTGCTTCAGCGCGGCGAGCGGATGTTGCCGAATTTCGATCCGGAACTGGTTGGCTGGCTGATGGAAAAGTTTCAGGAGATCGGGGTGGACGTCCGCACACGCAACGCAGTGAACGAGATTGAGCGATCCGGCAACGCCTATCGCGTTCGCACGCAAACGCCAGAAGGAGAGGCTGTTGTTGAAGCCGACCTCGTCGTTCACGCGGCGGGCCGTATTCCCGACATCGACAACCTCGATCTGCCGGCTGGGGGTGTCGCCGTCGCGGATGGGAGGCTGAGCCTCAATGAATATCTGCAAAGCATCTCCAATCCGGCTGTCTATGCTGCCGGAGATGCGGCGGCAAAAGGGCCGCCGTTGACGCCGGTGTCGAGCCGCGACGGCAAGGTCGTCGCGGCCAATATCCTGGAAGGCAACCGCCACCGCCCCGATTATCGCGGGGTGCCGAGCGTCGCGTTCACGCTACCGCCGGTCGCCGCCGTCGGACTTTCCGAAGCCGCGGCGCGCAAACAGGGGCTCAAGTTCCGCGTGAAATCCGCCAAGGTGCCGGATTGGTACACGGCGCGGCGCGTCGCCGAGACCGTCTATGGCTACAAGACGTTGGTTGACGAAAGTAGCGGCCGGGTTCTCGGCGCCCATCTCGTCGGGCCTCATGCCGACGAAGTGATCAATCTGTTCGGCCTCGCCATCCGCCACGACCTCACCGCCGACGACCTGAAATCGACGATGTTCGCCTATCCGACCGGAGCGTCGGACATCGGTTCTATGCTTTAGGCTCCGATGCTGAGGAACACGATGATTCTTCAATCCGACATCACTTGCCCGAACTGCGGCACCGCGAAAACCGAAACCATGCCGACCGATGCGTGCCAGTTTTTCTATGCATGCACGGGCTGCGGCACAATGCTGCGGCCGAAGCCGGGAGACTGTTGCGTCTTCTGCTCGTATGGCTCCGTGCCATGTCCGCCGATTCAGGAAGCACGTGCGGACGGTAGCGACGCGGCCTCTTGCTGCGCGAGATAGCAGCCTGACCGGCTTGACAGTTCACAGCGCGAAGGACTGGGTGGGCAGCCTTAGCGCCAATCTCATCGCGTGGTGGATTCCTCAAGCTGCCATTCTCGCCGGGTTGTTCCTGGAGGTGCCCGCTCGAATGACCATTTGGATCGTAGCGCTCGGCTGGATGGGAACGGCGTGTCTTGTCAATGCGCGGAGATGCGGACGCACGCATTGTCGGTACACCGGGCCCTATTACCTTGCCATGATCGTGCCGGTGCTCGTTCTTGCCTCGGGTCTTGTCTCTGTTAGCTTCTTCGGCTGGATGGGACTGGGGGTTCTCATTCTAGTCGGAAGCAAAATCATTTGGTGGGCCACAGAGCGGGCGTGGGGAAAATTCTTGTAGAGCGCTACGGCCCGGCTTGGGCAAACGTCAAGCGAGGCCTGAGGGCGAGCCTGCCGGCGGCAATCCGGACCGCCGGCAGCGTTTACGCCGGGTCTTCCATGGTGAAGCCGACCGACAGCGTCACCTGGTAGTGCTCGACCTTGCCGTCCACGACGTGCCCGCTCGTGCGCACCACCTCGAACCAGCGCAGATTGCGCAAGGTCTTGTGCGCGCGCTTGATGGCGCTGTCGATCGCGTCCGAAATGCTGCGCCTCGAGGTGCCGACGATCTCGATCACGCGATAGACGTGGTCGATCTTGGTTTTCTTTGCCATGCGCTGTCCTCCGTCGCTCCGGCGCGTTGCCGGCTTGCGCCAAGGTTAGTCGCAACGCAACGGCGATGCCATCCCGGATCGACGGCGCGTCAATGGCGGCGGCGCGCGCGGCGTGAGGACGATCAGGCGCCCATCACGAGATCGGAGAACCAGGTCGAGATCCCCGGGAAGACGCACAGGATCACGACCGCGATGATCATCAGCGCGACGAACGGCATGACGCCCCACATCACGTCGCGCAGCGGAATGTCCGGCGCGATGTTCTTGATGACGAAGATGTTGAGCCCGACCGGCGGATGAATGAGGCCCATCTCCATCACGATCGTCATGATGACGCCGAACCAGATCAGGTCGAATTGCGCTTCGCGCAGCGGCGGCAGGATGATCGGCGCCGTCATCAGGATGATCGAGACCGGCGGCAGGAAGAAACCGAGCACGACCACCATGAGGAGAATCTGGGTCAGCAGAACCCAGCGCGAGAGGTGCAGCGAGACGATCCACTCCGCGGTGGACTGGCTGATGTGCAGGTAGCTCATCACGTAGGAATAGAGCAGCGACATGCCGATGATGAACATCAGCATGGTCGATTCCTTCAACGTCGAGACCAGGATCGGCTTGAGCTGGCGCGGCCGCCAGACGCTGTAGATCATCGCGATGAGGATCAACGCCAGCACCGCGCCGAGGCCCGCGGTCTCCGACGGCGTGGCGAAGCCGCCATAGAGCGCGATCATGACGCCCGTCAGCAGGATCACGAAAGGCAGAACGCGCGGCAGCAGCGCGAACCTGTCGCGCGTGGTCATCGTGTCGATGCGCAGCAGCTCCGAATTCGTCCCGGTCTGGTCGTAGAGCAGCTTGGCGGCATGGAATTCGCGCCGGAACTTCCACATCGCGTAGCCGGCGAACAGCGCGACGAGCAGCAGCGCCGGCCCGATGGCGGCCAGAAACAGCCGGCCCAGCGACTGCTCGGCCGCGACCGCGTAGAGGATCATCGTGATCGACGGCGGCAGCAGGATGCCCAATGTTCCGCCGGCCGCGATGATGCCGGAGGCGAAGCCGCCCGAGTAGCCGCGCTTGCGCATTTCCGGAATGCCGGCCGAGCCGATCGCCGAACAGGTCGCGGGGGACGAGCCCGCCATGGCGGCAAACAGCGCGCAGGCGAACACGTTGGCGATGCCGAGGCCTCCCGGGATGCGATGCATCCAGGCGTGCAGCGCGCCGTAGAGATCCTGGCCCGCCGGCGAACGGCCGATCGCCGAGCCCTTGAGGATGAAGAGCGGGATCGAGAGCAGCGTGATCGACGCCATCTCCTCGTAGACGTTCTGCGTGATGGTATCGACCGAGCCGCGCGGCATGTACATGATCATGAACACCGTCGCCACCGCGCCCAACGCGAAGGCGATCGGCACGCCCGCGAACATCACGATCAAGGTGGCGGCGCCGTAGAGCAGGCCGATGAAGGCGACGCTGTTGACGTTGACGACGGGCGAGAGCGTCGCGGCCAGGTTCAGCCGCACGGCCACAAATCCCAGAATCGCGACGGCCAATACGGCGACGGCGATGCGGAGCGCTGCCGCGGTCGACAGGGCGCGCGCCGGCGCGATCACCTGCAGCAGGAGCTGAACGCTCAGCAGCACCATGCCGGCTGTCATGAGCGAATAGGGAATCCACAGCGGCGGACCCCAGGTCGAGGACGAATGGTAGTTGTCCTCGATCGCCTCGTGCAGCAGCACGTAGGATTTCCACGCGAAGTAGGCGCAGAACAGCAGACAGACGATATCGACCAGCAGGACGCGCGCGTGATTGACGCTCTTGGGCAAGAGCCCGACGATCGCCTCGATGCCGACGTGACCGCGTTGCGCCTGGATCGCCGCCGCCGACATGAAGACGGCGCCGACGATCAGGAACACCGAGACTTCGTCCTGCCAATCCGTCGACAGATGCAGGAAATAGCGGGTGATGACGCTGTAGGTCAGAACGAAGGAAGCGACCACGAGGGCGATCGAGGAGAGGATCACCACGATGTGGTTGATGAGCGTGACGCCGCGCTCGAAAACCCCGGCGTCCGCGGGGAGCGCCGGGGTCGGGGTCTCGACGTCGTCGAGGCCGTGGGCCGCCATTGGTCAAAAAATCGTCAGGAGACGTGGATCGCCTCGGCGAGCTTGATCAACTCGGCGGACAATGGCGTTCTCTCGGCGTAGTCCTTCCAGGCGGTGGTGCGCGCGATCGCCCGCCACTTGTCGACGGTCTTCTCGTCGAGATCGAGCACCTTCGAGCCTTTCTTGGCGTAGACCTCGGCGACCTTTTCGTCGTCGGCCATCGCTTCCTTGGTGCCGAACGTCTCCATCTCGAGGCCGATCGCCATGATGGCGTCCCGCTGGTTTGTCTTCAGCGCGTCGAAAATCTGCTTCGACATCACCAGCGGCTCGAGCATGAACCAGTAGGACTTGCCGCGGCCGGTGGTCAGGCTCTTGGCAAGCTCTTCGAGCCGGAACGAGATCAGGCTGGTCGACGAGGTGATCGCGGCGTCGCACGCGCCGGTCTGCATCGCCGCGTAGATTTCGTTCGACGGCAGCGAAAGCGTGGCGGCGCCGGCCGCCTTGAGCACCATATCCATCTCGCGGCTGCCGCCGCGGACCTTGAGGCCCTTGACGTCTTCCGGATTGACGATCGAGGCGGAGCGGCTCGCGACGCCCCCGGCCTGCCAGATCCAGGAGACGAAGACGACGCCCTTCTCCGCCAGGAACGAGCTGAACTTCTGGCCGACCGGCGCCGTCTTCCAGGCAGCGCCCTGCTTGTAGGAGCTCACCAGGCCCGGCATGAGACCGATGTTGGTCTCGGGCAGCTCGCCGCCCGCGTAGGAGATCGGATAGAGACTGATGTCGAGCGCGCCTTTGCGCAGCGCCGAGAACTGCGCGACCGTCTTCATCAACGACGAGTTGGGATAGACCTGCGCGGCGATCTCGCCGTTCGTGCGCTTTTCGAGCTCGGCGGCAAATTTGCGGCAGAGGCGGTCACGGAAGTCGCCTTCGTTTATGCTGCCGCCCGGGAACTGATGGGAAATCTTCAGCGTCTGCGCCGGAGCTGCGGATCCCAATCGCGAAACGGCGATCACGGCAGGTGCAGCCACCGCGCCCATAAGAACGTGGCGTCGGCTGAACGTCATTTTATCCTCCTTGGGAAGCGAATTTGTCGATGCTTATTGCCCGGCATGAAACGGCAAAACGCGTGCGTTGTCAAAGACAAGATCGAAACATCCGCGTCCGGCCGGGAGCGCTTGCGCGGACCCTGCGGCGAACTTATTGCGCCGCGAGGGCCTGCGCGATCAAATGCTTGCCTGACCGAATCTCGTGGGCGAATTCTTCATACGAGCTCTCCTGCGCTACTTTGACCCACGCTTCATATTCAGCCGGCGAGACTGCGGCGCGTTCCAGCCCAGGCCGAGACCTGTTATCCGTGATCACGAGGTGACGGAGAACAAGGAGAAAAAGAAAAGATGTCGGTGCAGATTTTGCGGGCGGCCTCGCTGGCGCTGGTTCCCCTTCTCGCGTTCACCCATCCGGGCAGCGCACAGACCTATCCGGACCGCGTCGTCCACATCGTCAATCCGTTCCCGCCGGGCGGCTCGGTCGACACGATGGCGCGCATCCTGGCGCAGAAGCTCAGCGAGAATCTCGGCCAGCAATTCATCGTCGAGACGCGCGCCGGCGCCGGCGGCAATACCGGGGCGGACTCGGTCGCGAAATCCGAGCCCGACGGCTACACGCTGCTGTTCAGCGCGCCGGGACCGCTCGCGACCAACGCGGCCCTCTACACCAAAGGCCTGCCGTTCGATCCCACCAAGGATTTCGCTCCGATCGCGCTGTTCGCCACCACGCCGCTGGTGCTGATGGTGAACAACAGCGTGCCGGCGAAGAACGTGCAGGAGCTGATCGCGCTCGCCAAGGAAAAACCCGGCACGATCAACTTCGCCTCGGCCGGCAGCGGCTCGACGCCGCATCTCTCCGCCGAGCTGTTCAAGAGCATGGCCAAGATCGACATCGTGCACGTGCCCTATCGCGGCACGGGTCCGGCGATGAACGATCTGCTCGGCGGCCACATCCAGATGTTCTTCGATCTCCTCCCCTCGAGCCTGCCGCAGATCGAGGCCGGCAAGGTGCGGGCGCTCGCCAATGCGGGCGCCACGCGGCCGAAGAGCCTCGCGCAATTGCCGACGGTCGCGGAGCAAGGGCTCCCCGGCTTCGAGGCCTCGTCCTGGTTCGGCCTCGTCGCGCCGGCGCGCACACCCGCCCCGATCGTCGAGAAGCTCAGCGCGGAAGTGGCGAAAATCCTCAAGGCGCCCGATGTCGCGGCGCGCCTCGCCGAGCTCGGCGCCGAGCCGGGCACCGCCTTCGGCAAGGATTTCGGCAAATTCATCGCCACCGAGGCGAAGAAATGGGGCGAGGTCGTGCGCATCTCCGGCGCGACGGCGGACTGAGCGATTCGGTCGAGAGGGCAACGATGAGTGCGGATGGCTCCGCGGTCCAGATCCTCTGCACGCTCGGCCTGCGCGGGGTGCTGACCGCGATCGCGCCGGCGCTGGCGGCGCGCGGCATGACTTTCTCGGCGCATTACGGCGCGACCGCGCTCATGCTCGAGCGCATGGCGGCGGGAGAAACGGCGGACATCGGCGTGTTCACGGACGCGGCGGTGGAAGAGCTGATCGGAAAGCAGATCATGGTTGCGGGCAGCCGGCGCGATCTCGCCCGCTCCGCCATCGGTCTTGCGGTGCGGGCCGGCGCGCCGCGGCCGGACATCGGCACCGCGGATGCGTTCAAGCAGGCGATCCTGCACGCGCGCTCGGTCGGCTACTCGAAGAGCGGGGCGAGCGGAATCCATTTCGCCCGCCTGATCGAGACGCTCGGCATCGCCGACGAGGTCAAGCGCAAGGCCAAGGTGCAGGACGGCGTCGTCGGCCAATTCGCCGCCAAGGGCGAGGTCGAGATCGCGATCCAGCAGATCAGCGAGCTCAAGCTGGTCGACGGCATCGACATCGTCGGCCCGCTACCCGACGCCTTGCAGAAGATGACGGTTTTTTCCGCCGGCATTTTCGCCGCGAGCCCGCGCCGCGGCGCCGCGCAGGCCTTCGTCGCCGCGCTCACCGGCGCTGACGTCGCGGCTGTCATGCGCGACAAGGGGCTGGAGCCGATCAGTATCCGTTGACCAGCATCAGGCGAAAGCCCTGACCGACCCACTTGTCGAATTCCTGCTGGTATCCGTCCGACGTCATGCCGTGACGGGCAACGAAAGCGGGCCGCGGCACTTTCTCCCAGATGGCGGCGTAGCTTTGATTGCCGTCGATCTTATGCCCGTTGACGAGCTTGAGCCGGTATTGCTGGGCATTCCACTTGTCGAATTCCTGCTGATAACCTTGTGACGAGAGACCGTGCCGCGCGACGAAGGCCGGGCAGCTCTTCTGCTCCCAGATCGCGGCATACCGGTCTTGATTGGCCACCGAATAGCCGCTGACGAGCGTCGGGCAATAACCCTGGCCCGTCCATTTATCGAACTCCTGCTGATAGGCCTGCGACGTCATGCCGTGACGCGCGACGAACGGCGGCCCCGGCGTCTTTTCCCAGATGGCGGCATAGAAATCCTGTCCGCCGACGTTGTAGCCGCTCACCAGCTTGAGCCGATGGCCCTGCTGACCGACCAGCGTGTCGAACTCTTTTTGATAGGCCGCGGACGTCAGACCATGGCGCGCGACGAAAGCGGGACAGGTCTTCTGCTCCCAGATCGCGGCGTAGCGAGCCGCAATTCCGACCGGGTAGCCGCTGACGAGCGTCAGGCAGTACCCCTCGCCGGCGTATTTATCGAATTCCTGCTGATAGACCTGCGGGGTCATGCCGTGGCGCGCCACAAAGGCGGGGCCCGGCGTCTTTTCCCACAGAGCGGCATAACGTGAGCCGTCATCGGCCCCTCGGGTCGGGGTGGCAAAAGAGGCGGCGGCGACAATGACCAGCAGGGGAAACGAGTGACGGTAATGCATCCGCAAATCTCCATCGCGCGAAGAAGTCATTTTCCAAATTATCAGTTCAGCCTCAGGGCTCATAGGCCATGAGCGTGAGCCACACGGTCGGCGGCGCTGACGGCGCGGCTGTCATGCGCGCAGGGGACTGGAGCCGATCGCGGCCCTCGTGTAGCACCGGCTTGCCATTTGCCGGGATTCCCTAAATGCCTGAAGCGCATGCCGCGCGCGGCGCGACACCGTTTGCGCGGCTGGTCACCTCCGTCGCGTTGCTGTGGCTCGCCGGGATCAGCCTGCGGCTGACCATCCTGGCCGTCCCGCCGGTGATCCGGCTGATCCACGACGATCTGCATCTGACGGAGACCCAGGTCGGCATCCTGTCCGGATTGCCGCTGGTGCTGTTTGCGCTCGCCGCCGTGCCGGGCTCGCTTTTGATCGCCCGCTTGGGCGCATTGCCGACGCTGATCATGGGGCTGCTCATCGCGGCGGGGGCCTCCGCGTTGCGCGGAGCGATCCCCAATATCTGGCTGCTCTACGCCACCACGATCGTGATGGGGTTCGGCATCTCGGTCATGCAGCCCGCATTGCCGCCGCTGGTGCGCGCCTTGCTGCCCGACCGCGTCGGTTTCGGCACGGCCGTCTACGCGAACGGACTGCTGGTCGGCGAGATCCTGCCGGTGGCGCTCATGCCGTCCGTTCTGCCCCTCGTCGATGGGAGCTGGCGGATGGCATTCGTCGCGTGGTCGATCCCCTGCGTCGCGATCGCGCTCGTCATTCTGCCGTTGGCGCCGCGCCGCGCCGCGGCCGTTGCCCCGCTGACGCCCATCCGCTGGTGGCCCAATTGGCGCGACGGGCGCATCTGGCGACTCGGCTTGATGTTCAGCACCGTCAATTCGATCTACTTCTCGCTCAATGCCTTCATTCCCGACTACCTCCACCATGCCGGGCAACCCGATCTGATCAACGCGGCGCTCAACGCGCTCAATATCGGCCAGCTCCCGGCATCGCTGCTCCTGCTCGCCTATGCGGACCGCCTGGTCGGCCGCGTCTGGCCCTACATCGGCTGCGGGCTGCTGTCGCTCGCCTCGATCCTCGGCATGCTGTTCGGGCCCGGTTGGCTCATCGTCGCGTCAGCCGGCGCGAACGGTTTCTGCGGCGCCGCCGTTCTCGTCCTCGTCCTGGCGCTGCCGCCGTTGCTGGCGCGCGCGGACGACATCCATCGCATGACCGCCGGCATCTTCACGATCAGCTATTCCTGCTCGGTGATCGTGCCGATCATCGCCGGCCTCGTGTGGGACGCGACCGGAATTGCGGCGACCGTTTTCATCCCGCTCGCGCTGTGCACATTCATGCTGATGGGGCTCGCGCTCACGCTCGAGCCGCCGCGCCGCGAAGCCGTCTCGCAAAGCGGCCGCGCCTAGTCTAGGGTGGCGCCGCCTGAACCGGGACTCTCCGCCATGCTCGATACCACCAAGCCGCAACGCTACAACGCCTATGACCGGCCGCACGACGACATGCGCGAATTCATCGCGCGCGCCGAGGAGCAGGGCGAGCTGTTGCGCATTCCCGGCGCCGACTGGGACCTGGAGATGGGCACGCTCGGCGAGATCGTGAACCACGCGCGGCCGGAGCCGCCGGCGCTGCTGTTCGAGGACGTGCCGGGCTATCCGAAAGGCATGCGGCTCCTCTCCGGCGCGACCAACTCGTCGAAGCGGCTCGCCATCACGATGGGATTGCCCGTCCCTGAGAAGCCGCTCGACGTCGTGCGCGCCTATCGCGACCGCATGAAGACGCACCAGCCGATCCCGCCGCGCGTCGTGAGCAAAGGCGCGGTGCTCGAAAACATCGACCGCGACGACAAGATCGATCTGTGGAAGTTTCCCGTGCCGAAGCTGCACGAGCGCGACGGCGGGCGCTACATCGGCACCGACGATCTCGTCATCATGCGCGACCCGGAAGAGAACTGGGTCAACGCGGCGACCTACCGCAGCATGGTGCAGGACAAGGACCGCGTCAGCTTGTGGATCTCTCCCGGCAAGCACGGCCGCCAGATCCGCGAGAAATATTTCCGCGCGGGAAAGCCCTGCCCGGTGCTGATCAGCTGCGGCCACGATCCGCTGCTGTTTCTCGCCGGCGGCAACGAGCTCAAATTCGGGCTGTGCGAGTTCGATTACGCGGCCGGTCACCGCGGCGCGCCCTATGACGTGATCATGAGCGAGGTGCACGGCCTGCCGATGCCGGCGCACGCCGAGATCGTCATCGAAGGCGACATGACGGAGAGCGACACCGCGCGCGAAGGGCCGTTCGGCGAGTTCACCGGCTACTACGCGTCGAGCCCGAGCGAGCAGCCGGTGGTGCGCGTGCGCCGCGTCTACTACCGCAACGACCCCATCATCTCGATCGCCTCGCCGATGCGGCCGCCGTCCGATTTCTCCTTCAGCAAATGCGTCATGAAGGCCGGCATGATCTGGGACGAGGTCGAGCGCGCCGGCCTCTCCGGCGTCAAGGGCGTGTGGGTGCACGAGTTCGGCGGCGCGCGCATGTTCAACGTGATCGCGATCAAGCAGGCCTATCCGGGCCACGCCCGGCAGGCCGGCATGATGGCGGCGAGCTGCCAGTCGGGCTCCTATCTGGGCCGCTTCGTCGTGGTGGTCGATGACGACGTCGACCCGACCGACATGTTCGACGTGATGTGGGCGATGTGCACGCGCTGCGATCCGGTGGCCGACATCGAGTTCATCCGCCGCGCCTGGAGCGGCCCGCTCGATCCGATGCTCGACAAGGCGTCGTCGACCAATTCGCGCGCCGTGATCGACGCCTGCCGGCCGTTCGAGCGGCTCAAGGATTTCCCTCCGGTCGCGCGCGCCAGCCCCGAGCTGGTGAAGCAGGTGAGCGAGAAGTTCGCGCACATCCTTGCGAAGCTGTAGCGGCCGCGAGGAGAAATCTAATTCTTGACTCGCTGTAGCGTCAGCGTACTGACCTGCGTGACGTCGTCCGTTCCATACTTGGTCGGGTCCGTCGTGATGACAAGCTTATCGTCCATGCGTTTGAACGAGCGCACGAGCGATGTCCCCGTCCAGGCCTGGTTCCACGACACATCGACGTGATGGGTGACCTTCCCGCCGTCGACCGTGTAGCGCCCCGAATACGCGACCATGAATTTGTGAAGCTCGATCCGGTCTTCGTCGGTCTGGGGCGGCTTTCGGTTTTCGGCGACCACGATCACCATCATCCGGCCTTCCGGAGTGTAGATCAGATAGCCTTCGGGATGCTCTCCCATGACATTGACGTTCTGACCCTGCGCGTCGGTGCGCAGATACGAGACGAACTTCCAGGTGCCGACAAGGTCGGCAGGGTCCGCTCGGCTCGTGGTCGAACCGGAAAGCGTCATGCCGATGGCGGCTGCTGCAATCGATAGACGATACACGGATGCCTCCTGCGATTGTCGGGACCGACTGTCATTGAATGCAGCATCTCGTTCATCGATGTTCGCGCACTGGCGGATAGTACTGCGGCGCTTCCGTGCGCTCGTGCATGCCGTAGTCGCGCGATATCAGGAACAGGCGGACGGAGGTCATCGCGCCGGTTCGCGAAAGACGATCGAGCGACCCTTTCCCGTCCGCGAAAGACAGCGCCGGGCGCAGGACAATGTATTCCCGCTCCCGGTAGACGCTGGCGAGCACATCGCTCTCGGCGTCGGCCTCGATCTGTGACGACGAGGTGCCGGCGATCAGGAAGCGTTCCGGGCGCAATGCCGGATCGTTATACGCGTTGTTCGTATCGAGTTGGCGCAGACCGGACTCCGGGAGCCACTCGCAGACCAGCTGCGCGATCCTGAGGCGGTAGTCTTCGAAGTGC
>WNFC01003923.1_pt1 | contig 25065 bp, 23 predicted proteins | sample 5400541 | NCBI WGS metagenome assembly WNFC01 (sample SAMN13153342, study PRJNA577476) | soil metagenome | isolation source: 120 cm saprolite under Douglas fir tree site 2 hole 2 replicate 1 | place: USA:California | collected 2015-04-18 | reverse complement strand
TCTCGTGCTGGATGACGCGGGCGAAGAACTCCTTGGTCTCGCCTTCGATCGGATTCCCCTCGCGGTCATAGGCATCGAGCCTCACCGAGGTGAACCGCGGCACCATCCCGCGCATGTCGGGCACGGAGAGGCAGCCCTCCCAGCCGTCCTCCATCTCCTCCGTCATCGGTGTCAGCACCGGGTTGACGAGGACGGTCAGCGGGATGGCGGGGGCCTCGGGATAGCGCGGGTTCTCGTTGACCTCGATGACGCAGATCTGCTTGAGCACGTGCACCTGGGGGGCGGCGAGGCCGGCGCCGTTGTACTCGCGCATGGTCTCCACCATGTCGTCGATGAGCCGCTGGGTCTCGGCCGACCGGATGTCACCGACGGGCACCGGCAGCGCTTTCTGCCTCAACACTGGATGCCCCAGGCGCGCGACCTTCAGGATGGCCATGTCATGGATCCTCTGCCACAGAAGTGTAGCACGAGCCCGCTAGCCGTCCCGGAGACCCAGGACGTTGAAGGCGGAGACGGGCTTGGCGAAGCCCTTGAGCACGAGCTCCCCCACGGGCTCGGCCGTCACTATCCGGTCCACGGCCGACAGCAGGGTCCGGGAGACGAGAATTTGCCCGGCCTTGGCTTCCGAGGAGAGCCGTGCGGCAAGGTTCGAGACGGGCCCGATCGCGCCGTAGTCCCAGCGCCCCTCGAAGCCGATGGCGCCCAGCGTCGCGGCTCCCTGGGCAAGGCCCACGCCGAAGTGAAGGTCGTAGCCGCGCTCCCGCCACTGAGGCACGAGGGCCTGGACCCGGCCCCGCATGGCGAGCGCCAGTCGCACGGCCCGCTCCCGGTGGTCCCGCACCTCGACCGGATCGTTGAAGAACACCATCAGGCCGTCACCGGCGAAGTGCTCGAGCGTGCCTTCGCTTTCCACGATCACCCGTCCCAGCTCGCCGTGGTACTCGTGGAGCACATCCATGACCTCCTCGGGAGGCGCCGTCTCCGCGAAGGCCGTGAAACCGCGCAGGTCCACGAAGACCACGGTGATCTCGCGCCGGTGGCTCGTGAGCGGGTCCTCCGCGCCTCCCGAGATGATCAGCTCCGCCAGCTGCGGCGAGAAGAAGCGCTTGAGCCGTCCCAGGCGCTCGAGTTGGGTCACCTGCGCCTGGACTCGCTGCTCGAGGTTGGCGTTGAGATCGGCGAGCTCCGCCGCCTGGGTCTGAACGGTCGTGTACAGGTCCTTTATCCTGAGCAGAGATCGCACCCGTGCAATCAGCTCGGCCATGTTGACCGGCTTGGTGAGGAAGTCGTCGGCCCCGGCCTCGAGGCCCTTGATGCGCTCGCGCGTCGGGTCCAGCGCCGTCACCATCACCACGGGCAGGATGCCGTACTCGGGGTTGGCGCGGATTCGCCGGCAGACCTCGTAGCCGTCCATGCCGGGCATCATGACGTCAAGCAGCACGAGGTCCGGCTGCTCCGCCTCCACCTTCTCGAGACCCTCCTGGCCGGAGACGGCGGTCACGATCGCGTAGCCCTTGGCGGCGAGGAGGTCCGCGAGCATCTTCACGTTGTGGGCCGTGTCGTCCACGATCAAGATCTTCGGGGGCATCGAACCGACGCTAATACCCGGATGGCCCACGTGTCAAGCTCCGCGCCGCCCGCCCGGCCCTCCTTGACTCCCCCGCGCGCGGTTGCTAGCATGCCGGTGCGCTGTCTATGCCCCTCCACGAGGTCGGATTGGCCGGTGATCACGCCGCATCTGCCCCGGCGGCCGCTCCGGGGCTGAGCGAGCGCGCGGCACACCTCCTCCTCACCTACACTCCCCTGGGCCCGCTCGTGCGCGCAGTCGCGCGCCTGGGGCTGTCGGTGCATTTCAAGCTCCTGGCCGCCTTCCTGCTGGTCGCCCTCCTCGTCGCCGCCATGGGGGCAATGAGCCTGGAGACCATCAGCACCATGTCAAAGCAGAGCGAAGCAATGCACCACGCCCACCAGCGCGTCACCTCGGCCCGCCAGGCCCAGCACGCCCTCGCCATGCAGATGAACTACACGGCCATGGCGCTCATCCTGCGTGACGAGCCGACCATCGGGAGCATCCTTCGGGAGAACAATCGGCTGAACAGCGCGCTGGCCCAGATCGATGACGCCGCGCCGCGGGAGGAGCGCGACGTCATCCGGCGCATCCGCATCGCCCAGGGCGAAGTGATGGCGACCGTGGCCGACGTCGCCAACCTCGTCCGCGACGGCAAGATCGACGAGGCCATGCAGCTCCAGCTCAAGAACGGTTACCCGCTCTTCCAGCAGGTCGAGGGCTTCGTCGAGCAGGTGGTGCGGATCGAGGAGGAAGGCATGGCCGGCGAGCGCGTCGCCACCATCCGCGCGAACCGCCGCGCCTTCTACTTCATGGGTGGCTTCGTCCTCGCCTCGCTCCTGCTCGCGCTTCTCCTCGGCTTCGTCATCTCGTGGTCGTTCATCCTGCCGGTGCGCCAAGCCGAACGTGTCCTCGGCCGGATCGCCAAGGGCGACTTCAGCACGACCGTCACCGTGGACAACCGCGACGAGTTCGGCGCGCTCGCAGCCCGGATGAACAACATGAGCGCCGAGCTCCGGCGCCTCTACGAGGAAGAGCGCGAGGCCGCCCGCCAGCTCGAGGCGCTCAACAGCCAGCTCGCGCGGGCCAGCCAGGCCAAGTCGGAATTCCTCGCGAACATGAGCCACGAGCTGCGCACGCCGATGAACGCCATTCTCGGCTTCACCGAGATGATCCTGGACGACATCTACGGCGAGGTGTCCCCGGAGGTCCGTGGGCCCATTCAGGACGTCCGCACGTGCGGGCAGCAGCTGCTCCGGCTGATCAACGACGTTCTCGACCTCTCCAAGATCGAGGCGGGCCGGATGGAGCTCTCCCTCACCGACTACTCCGTCCAGGAGGTGGTGGAGACGGCGCGGACCTCCCTCCGCTCGCTCGCCGAGGAGAAAGGGCTCAAGTTCACGGCGAATGTACAGTCCGACATTCCCCTCGCCTTCGGCGACGGCAAGCGCATCACGCAGTGCCTGACCAATCTCGTGGGCAACGCGCTGAAGTTCACCAAGCAGGGCGGCGTGGAGATCGGCGCGCGTCTCGAGGGTGACATGGTCGTCTACAGCGTCACGGACACCGGCATCGGGATCCCGGGCGACCAGCTCGATCACATCTTCGGCGAGTTCCGCCAGGTGGACTCGAGCATCAGCCGCGAGTTCGGCGGCACCGGTCTTGGGTTGAGCATCACGAAGACCTTCGTCGAGCTCCACGGAGGCCGCATTTGGGTCGAGAGCGAGCCGGGGCGCGGCTCGACTTTCCGCTTCGCGATTCCCCTGCGGGTCGCGCAAGCCACGGAGGCAGTATGAGCCAGAAGAAGATTTTGCTCGTCGAGGACAACGAGTTCAACCGCAAGATCGTCCACGATCTACTCGCCCGCCATCCGTACGACCTGATGGAGGCCCACGACGGCGAGGCGGGCATCGAAGCGGCGCGTCGGGAGAAGCCCAATCTGATCATCATGGACGTCCAGCTGCCCAAGATGTCGGGCCTGGACGCGACCCGGCAGATCCGGGCCGAGCCCGAGATCGCCAAGATCCCCATCATCGTCGTCACGTCGTTCGCGCTGAGCGGCGACGACAAGAAGGCCATGGACGCGGGCGCCTCGGCCTACCTCGCCAAGCCGTACAGCCCGCGGCAGCTGCTGGAAGCCATCAAGAAGTGGTTGGGCGACGCGTGAGCGCTGAGACAAGGAGGCAGGAGCCATGAGCACGACCAGCCGAAGGATAGCCGCGTGGACCATCGCCTTCGCGGCCACCACCCTCGCCGCCTCGCCCATGTGGGCCGGGCAGGAGGAGCAGTTCACCCCGGAGTTCAAGGCGGTGCGGAGCGCGCCCGATCCCAAGCACACGCCGAAGATCGTGGCGCCGGACACCGTCAAGCGCGGTCAGTGGTTCGACGTGACGGTCAGCGTGGGGTCGGGCGGCGACCATCCGTCGCTCTCGGAGCATTACGTGCGCTATATCGCGCTCTACATCAACAGCGCGGAAATCTCCCGGGTATACCTGCACCCGGTCTTCTCCTTCCCCAAGGTCACCTTCACCATCGCCCTCGACGAGGGCGGGGTGCTCAAGGTCCTCGAAGAGCCGACCCACTCCGCAGCCTGGGAAGCCTCGAAGCCCATCACCGTGACGCCCTGAGACGGGGCCGGGGCCTCGGCGGGCTACTTCTTGCCCATCTCCACGGTGACGCCAGTGGTGTCCTTGTCGCCGACTGTGACTTCACGGCTGACGGTGCCCAGGGTCTCCTGCCAGATCTTGAGCGTGTACTTGCCCGGAGGCACGTTGTCGATCGCGAACTCGCCGGCGGGACCCGACACGGCAATGAAGGGGTGATCCGTCGCCACCACCCACGCCCGCATCCAGGTATGGAGGTCGCAGTCCACCCTCACCGTCTCGGCCTTCTTGAATATCACCGGGATCGTCCGCCCCTTCGGCTGGGTCCGGTTGAACGTCGGGTTCTCGGTGCTGACGCTGTGGAGGTTGTGGAGGAGGGGGTCGCTGTTGAGGAACTCGACGGTGCCGCCCACCGGGACGATGACGACTCTCGGGGCATACACGCACCCCTGCTGGTCCATCTGCACGGGCTTCGTCGACGGCTCCCACTTGTTCCCCGGCGGCGGCGGCTGGACTGACACGACCGCCCACCGGATACCCCGATTGGCCCCAAGGACCAGATCCTCGGCTTCCCTGCTCTTGCCGCACACGTATTGGTCGATGTTGATGGGAATCATCTTCTTCTCGGGCGCGGGGCCGGCGTAGATCACGGCGCCCTTGATGGACGCTGCCGGCGCGGGCGCCGCCGACAGCAGACAGACGATGACGGCGAGACCGACGACGCAGGCCGGGCGGCGACCGGAACTCCTCATGGCGATCTCCTCATTGCCAAGCCTACCGGGTGCGGTTCGTCCACTTGAGCCCGTAACGGTGCGGCTCGTACCCTTCGAGGTACCGGACCAGGGCGTCGACGTCGGGAGCAGGATACCAGAGGTCCAGAAATTCCGGCTTGATGAAGCCCTCGTCGATTCCGCGTTGAAACTGTGTCCACAACGGATCGAAGAAGCCGTCGAGGTCCAGGACGGCCACGGCTTTCCGATGGTAGCCGAGCTGCTTCAAGGTCAGCGCCTCCAGCACCTCCTCCATCGTGCCGAGCCCGCCCGGCAGCGCCACGAAGGCATCGCCCCGCTCGTCCATGATCGCCTTCCGGTCCCGGAGCCCGTCCGTGACCACCAGCTCACTGACCTTGGTCTCCCCCACGCCCAGGTCGAGGAGGGCGCGCGGGATCACGCCGGTCACGAGGCCGCCGCCGTCGAGCACCGCGCGCGCCAGGGCGCCCATGAGCCCGACGCTCCCGCCCCCGTAGATGAGCCGCCAGCCGCGCCGCGCGATCTTTTCGCCCAGCTCCCCCGCGGCCGCGAAGTATTTCGGATCGACCGCGTCACTCGAGCCGCAAAAGACCGTGACCGAGCCGATCACCCGCGCAGGCTCCACAGCCAGCCCACCGCTCCCGCGCCCAGCACCAACCACACCGTCTCGACCTTGAGGCGCCACAGGATGCCGACCGACGCGAGCGCAACGATGGCCGTGAACGGCGAGACCACCGCTCCGCGAGCGAGCGGGATGGTCGCCGCCACGATAGCGCCGACCACCGCCGCGTTCACCCCCGCCAGGAAGTCCCTGATCCACGTCAGGCGCTTGAGGCGACTCATGAGTGGCGCGGCGACCAGGACTACGGCGAAGGCCGGGGCGAAGACGCTGAGCGCGGCCACGATGGAGCCCAGCAGGCCGCCCGCCTGGTAGCCGACGAACACCGAGAGATTGACGATGGGGCCCGGCGTCATCTGGCCGAGCGCCAGCCCGTCGAGGAAAACGCGATCCGACATCCAGCCGAAGCGCCCGACGGCTTCACCGCGCACCACCGGGATGATGACGTAGCCGCCGCCGTAGACGAGCGCGCCCATCTTGATCCAGAGCCAGGCCAGGCGCGCGTAGACTTCGGGCGCGGCCGTCATGAGCGCCGGCACCGTCCACGCCCGCGCCGTGGAGGTCCGGGCCGCGAGCCTTCTCAGGGCGGCGGCCGTTGCACCGCAGAGGATGAGCGTGAGCGCCGTGTCGAGATGGAGCTTTGCCGTCAGGATGAAGCCCACGGCGCAGAGCAGCGCCAGATCGACGCGTGTCACCGCGGAGCGCCCAAGTCGCCACGCCGAGAAGAGGATCACCGCGACCACGGCGGGCGCGATGCCGGTGAAGACGGGGCCGAGGGCCGGCAGCGAGCCCCAGCGCTCGTAGAGGAGCGTGAAGAGGAGCATCGCGCAGAAGCCGGGCAGGATGAAGGCCGCGCCGCCGAGGAGCGCCCCGGGCAGCCCGCCGCGGGTGTGGCAGATGAGCACGCCCAGCTGCGTCGAGGCGGGGCCCGGCAGCATCTGGCAGAGCGCCAGACCATCGAGAAACTCCTGCTTGGTGAGCCAGCGCCGCCGCTCGACGACCTCGGTTTCCATCATGGCGATGTGGACGAGGGGGCCGCCGAAGCCGGCGAAGCCCAGGCGCAGGAAGAGGCGGACGAGGTCCCCGAGCGGTCTCGGGCCGCTCACCCGGAAGCGCGGCCGGCCCGCGCGGCATTGTCGCGGGCTATCGTGGCATTGCGCCGGAGTCCCGCCGGCTTGGGTCTCAGGAGCGCGGTGCCCGTGAAGCGCGCGCGGATCTCCTCATCGCTCATGGCGCCGATCCCCTCGGCTCCTGGATACGGCGCCGAAGGCAGAAAGGCGCTCTCGCCCGTCACGGGCGACTTCCGGTTCCACGGGCAGACGTCCTGGCAGATGTCGCAGCCGAACTGCCACGGGCCGAGCTCGCCCTCGAGCGCGGCGTCGATCGCGCCGCGATGCTCGATGGTCAGGTAGGAGATGCAGCGGCGCGCGTCGACGACATATGGGGCGGCGAACGCTCCTGTCGGGCAGGCGTCGAGACAGGCGCGGCAAGAACCGCAGCGGTCCGGGAGCGGCTCGTCGAAGTCGAGCTCGGCCGAGGTCAGGAGCACGCCGATCAGGAACCAGGAGCCCAGATCCGGGTGGAGCAGCATGGTGTTCTTGCCGATCCAGCCCAGCCCCGCCCGCGCGGCGAGATCGCGCTCGAGGACGGGACCCGTATCGACGTATCCCTTGCTGACGGCACCGCAGGCCTCCGCGAGATGCGTGGCGAGCACGTCCAGCCGGGGGGTCATCACGTCGTGATAGTCGCGCCCCCACGCGTAGCGCGCCACGGGCGCCCATGACGGATCGGTCGCGATCTCGCCCTGATAGTAGTTGAGGGCCACGCAGACGACCGAGCGGGCGCCGTGGAGAACCCGCGCGGGCTCCAGGCGCTCGCCCAAGCGCCGCTCGAGATAGCCCATGGTGCCGGCGTAGCCCGCTTCGAGCCAGCGCCGGAACGCGTCGCCATGCTCCGGCGGCGAAGCCGGCCCGATGGCGACGCGATCGAAGCCCAAGTCGACGGCGCGCGCCTTGACCGACTCCGTCAAGGTGACCGACGCGAGCGTCACGATCTGCGGGCCTTGACGATCAAGTGCGCGCGCGTCAGTGTGCGGCCTCCCTCTTCGAGGAAGGCGAGGAAGCGAAACCAGCGGCCGTCTGCCCGCCACTTGTCTTCGAGCCCGACAGCCGCCGCGAGCCCTTCGGCGACCGACGCAAAGCGGGTCGTCTCGCGCTCGACCTCGAGCACCTCGGGCGCGAAGCCGTGGAAGCGGAGCGCGCGCTCCATGCGGACCTCGTCGTAGGCGAAGCGGGACACCCTACCGGTCTCCTTCCACTGCTCCACGTGGAAGGCGACCATGGACAGGCACTGCCCCGGCGCCAGCGCCCGCGCCGAGCGCTCGATGATGGCATCGGAAGCGCACAGGTGCGCTGTCACCAGCTCGGGGCGCCAGCGCTCGTACTCCTCGCGCTCGACGTCGGCCGCGTGGAACTCCACATTGGCGATGCCGGCGCCTTCGGCGAGACGCCGCGCCGTCTCGAGCGCGGCCGCGTCCCGGTCGAGCCCGACCGCGTGCTTCACGCGCGGCGCGAGCCACCGCGTGACCCGTCCCTGTCCGCAGCCCACGTCGAGGGCGCGCTTGCCCTCGAGCCCCTCGGCGGTGAGCAGGGCAAGTAACCGCGGCGAGACGGACACGCTACTCCGCCTTGAAGTACTTGGCTTCCGGGTGGTGGAAGACGAGCGCGGAGACGGACGCCTCCGGATCCATCATGAAGCCCTCGGTCAGGCCGAGGCCGATCTGCCCCGGCTCCAGCAGGTCGAAGAGGATGCGCTGGTCGGCGAGATTGGGGCACGCCGGATAACCGAAGGAGACGCGGAGGCCTCGGTAGTGCGCCTTGAGCTTGTCCTCGAGCGGGAGGCCCGGCGGATCGGGGAAGCCCCACTGCGTGCGCAGGCGCGCGTGGAGCATCTCCGCCAGCGCCTCGGCGAGCTCGATGGCGAGGGCCTGGATGGCATGAGAGCGGAGGTACTCGCCCTCCTCCTTCCAGCGCTCCGCAAGCTGCCGCACGCCCGCCCCGCACGTCACCGCGAAGAGCGCGACGTAGTCGGGCTCCCCCGAGGCGACGTCGCGCACGTAGTCCGCCAGGCACAGCCGCTCGCCACCTTTCTGGCGCGGAAACTGAAAGCGCGCGGCCTCATGCCCCTCGCGGTAGAGCACGAGATCGTCGCCGAACGAGCGGGCCTCGAAGAACCGGTAGAGCGCATTGGCCTCGAGCCACCCGCGCTCCGCGGCCTCGCGCTCGAGCCGCTCGATCACCGCGTGAAGCTCGAGAGTCTTGGGATCGCCCTCCTGGAGGTTGAGGTAGGGGTAGATGTGGGTGAGCGGCACGCGCCGAAGCACGTGGAGATCGAGGTCGGGCGGCGCCGGCACCGCCACCGTCCGGGATACGGCCGAGCGGGCCGCCACGGGTGCCGCCGGCGAGGGCCCCGCCTCCTCCACCGCCGCCGCGCCCGCGCGCAGCGCCTCCTGCTCCACGCGCAGCCGCTCGAGCGCCGCCTCGCGGGTGGTCGCGCCGAAGACCCGGTTGGCGAGGTCGAGGCCGTCCATGGCGTCCTTGGCGTAGAGCGTCGGCCCACCGTACTCGACCGCGATGCGCGTGGCGGTGAACCGGCGCGTGAGCGCCGCGCCACCCACGAACAGCGGGATGTCTATGCCCGCCGCGCGCAGGTCCTCGGCCGTCGTCACCATCTGCTGGGCCGACTTGACGAGCAGCCCCGACAGGCCGAAGGCGTCGGGCTTGTGCTGGTGGTAGGCGGCGATGAGGTCCTCGGGCGGCACCTTGATGCCCAGGTTGATGATCCGGTAGCCGTTGTTCTTCAGCACGATCTCGACGAGGTTCTTGCCGATGTCGTGGACGTCGCCCTTGACCGTCGCCAGCACCATGGTGGCCCGCGTCGCGCTCTCGTCCTTCTCCATGAGGGGCTCGAGGTAGGCGACCGCCGCCTTCATGGCCTCGGCCGACTGGAGCACTTCGGCCACGATGAGCTGGTTGTCGTTGAAGAGCCGGCCGACCTCTTCCATCCCCTTCATGAGCGGGCCGTTGATGATCTCGAGCGCGCCCGCCTCCTCGAGCTTGAGCGCGAGATCGTCGAGCAGGCCGTCCTTCGTGCCCTCGACGATATACCTGGCCAACCGCTCGTCCAGAGGCAGGGCCACCGCCGTCTTGGCCTCTTGCTTCCTGCCGCGGAAATGCGCGGCGAACGCGGCCACCGGATCCGCGCCCCGCCAGTAGATCAGATCCTCGGCCAGCCGCCGCTCTTCCTCGGGGATGGAGGGATAGCGCTCGAGCCTCTCCGTGTTCACGATGGCATAGTCGAGCCCCGCCTTGGTGCACTGGTAGAGAAAGACCGCGTTGAGGACCTCCCGCCCCGCCGGCGGCAGCCCGAAGGACACGTTCGAGATGCCGAGGATGGTCTTGCACTCGGGGAAGCGGGCCTTGATGGCGCGGATGCCTTCGATGGTCTCGACCGCCGAGCCGATGTAGTTCTTGTCCCCGGTGCCGACCGGGAAGACGAGGGCGTCGAAGATGAGATCGCGCGCGGGCAGGCCATATTTCTCGGTCAGCAGCGCGTGCGAGCGTTCGGCGACGGCGAGCTTCCGCGCCCGCGTCACGGCCATGCCCTGCTGCTTGTCCTCGTCGATGCACCCGACCACCACCGCCCCGCCGTACATCTTCAGCAGCGGCACGACCTTCTCGAAGCGCTCCTCTCCGTCCTCGAGGTTCATCGAGTTGACGATGGCCTTGCCCTGGCAGGCCTTCAGCGCGCTCTCGATGACGGTCGCGTCGGTCGAGTCGATCATGAGCGGGACCTTGACCATGCGGGTCACGTGGGCCATGAAGCGGTCCATGTCGCGGAGCTCGTCGCGGTCGGGGTTGGCCAGGCAGACGTCCACCACCTGCGCCCCGCCCTTGACCTGGGCCCGGCCGACTTCGGCCGCCTCCTCGAACTTGTCCGCGACGATCAGGTCCTTGAACTTCCGGGAGCCGATGACATTGGTTCGCTCGCCCACGAGCAACGGGCGGTTGTCGTCGGCCGGGTAGAACGCCTCGATGCCGCTGACCGCGGCGGCGCGCGAGGTGGCGGGCCGCCGCGGCGCGTGGCCTTCGGCGATGCGGGCGAGGGCCGCGATATGCGCGGGCGTCGTCCCGCAGCAGCCGCCTATCGCATTGACCCAGCCCTCCTCGACGAAGCGTCGCATCTTGAGCGCGAGGCTCTCGGGCGTCTCCTCGTAGTGCCCTCGCTCGTCCGGCAGTCCCGCGTTGGGATACGTGGTGACGAAGCAGGTCGCCATCTCGCTGAGCGAGCGCAGGTGGTCCGTCATGAATTCCGGACCCGTGGCGCAGTTGAGGCCTATCGAGAAGAGGCCGAGGTGCTCGAGCGAGGTGTAGAGCGCGTCCACCCCCTGCCCTGCCAGCATGCTGCCCATGGGCTCGATGGTGCCGCTGACCATGAGCGGCAGGGTGCATCCCGCCTCCGCCATGGCCCGCTTGACCCCGATGGCGGCGGCCTTGACGTTCAGCGTGTCCTGGCAGGTCTCGAGGAGGAGCGCGTCCACTCCGCCCTCGATCAGCGCGCGGGCCTGGCGGTAGTAGGCGTCGAGCACCTCGGCGAAGGTTACGCCTCCGGTCACGGTGATCGTCCGCGTTCCGGGGCCCATGGCGCCCAGGACGAAGCGCGGGCGCTCCGGCGTGCTCCGGCTGTCGGCAGCCGCGCGGGCGAGCCTGGCACCGGCCAGCGTGATCTCGTGGCAACGCTCCGCCAGGCCATATTCGGCAAGTACATAGGGCGCGCAACCGAAGGAATTAGGCGAGATGAGATCCGCGCCTGCGTCGAGATAAGCCTCATGTATGGCCCGAATGACGTCGGGGCGGGTCAGACTGAGGTGCTCGTTGCATCCCTCGATGCTCGGTCCGCCGAAGTCGGCAGCGGAGAGGTCCCGCGCCTGGATCATCGTGCCCATCGCGCCGTCCATGAGCAGGATACGGCTCTCGAAGGCTTTGGTGAGCTTGGGCCCGGCGTCGCTCATGCGCCTATTCTAGCGCACGGGCGCCGAAACCCGCGGCCTGCTAGTGCGACTCCAGCGAGTATTGTCGACGGCTCACGCGCGCCCGCAGAGTGCCGGACCCCATGACGAGCCGACCGGGAACGCGGCTCTTCGAGCTGAGCGGCCGCGCAGCGAGGCGAGGGCTGAGTTGATCTGGCGAAGTTAGTTGGTTCGGCACTAGGCGCCGTCGAGTCGGGCTATCTGCGGGAAGACTTCCGCCTGCGCCCGGTGCAGGTCTTCGACGAAGTCGACCTCCGTCCAGGGCAACCCCGTCACGTCCACCGCCTCGACATGCTGGCGGCTCACGAGCAGGTGCAGCGCGTCCTCGTACTCGCAGAGACCGCCGCTGGCCTCGATGACCTGCTCGAGCAGCCGGCCCAGCTCCAGGCCTGCCTCCGCCCCGCACTTGAAGAAGCCGATGCCTTCTCCGACGCGATCCCAGGCCTTGGGAACGACTTTCTTGCCGAGGGCGATAACCCGGTCGGCCTGCAGATAGAACTTGACCTCCTCGCCCGTGTCGGCAAAACCCTGATCGATCAGGAACGCGTTGGGTGCGGGCGATCCCAGGAGCCGGCGCAGGAACTCCCGCGGAAACACGACGTCCGCGTCCATGATGAGGGTCGGCTCCCTGGCAATCACCTCGCGCGCGCTGTACAGGGACAGCGAGGAGCCCTTCTGATAGGCAGGGTTGTGAATGTGCCGGACGGCCACGCCGGGCGGAGCGGAGGCCGTCAGGGCCGCCACCTGGTCCGCGCAGTGCCCGACGACGATCACGACGCGCCGCACGCCTACCGCATGGAGCGCCTCCAGCATCCAGGCGAGGATTGGCCGGCCTCCGACGGGAAGGAGCGCCTTCTGCGTGTGGTCGGTGAGGGGCGCCAGGCGGCGGGCCACGCCCGCGGCCAGGATGACCGCCGTCACGCCGGTTTCGGGCATGAGCAAGGTTCGCATCGGAGAGGCCGTAGTGTCCACAGTATTTTGCTCCAGTTCGATCTCTCCTATACACTCTGGGAGGATCGGTGCGAGCCGATCGTGCCCAGCAGTCGAAGACGCCAGCAGTCGAAGAGGGAGGGTCAGGCCGAATGAGCAAGACGTCATCCCAGCGGTCCAGGATGGAGCCGTCGGCCGCTCCCGACGCAGCATCGCAGATCGAAGCGTTCCGGCGCGACGGCCTCGTGGTGGTCCCTGGGCTCTTCGACGCGGAAGAGACGCGGCGGATCTCGGCGTGGACCGACGAGCTGCAGGGTCTGCCAGAAGTGCCGGGGCGGCAGATGATGTACTTCGAGCCGAGCCTGCTGCGTCCCGGAGAGCGCGTGCTCCAGCGAATTGAAAACTTCTGCCCCTTCCATGAAGGCTTCGCCGCCTTGTGCGACGGCGACAAGCTCCGCGGCTCGGTGTCCCGCCTCTTCGGCGAGCCGGCCGTGCTCTTCAAGGACAAGATCAACTTCAAGCTGCCGGGCGGCGATGGCTTCAAGCCCCACCAGGACCAGCAGGCCGGCTGGAGCGCCTACGCCGACCTCTTCATTACCGCGATGGTCAGCATCGACTCCACCGCCGCCGAGAACGGCTGCCTGGAGCTGTGCGCCGGACACCATACCCGGGGACTCCTCGGGGACGAGTGGACACCCCTCACCGACGACGACATGCGCCGCCTGGGCGCCCGTTCGGTGCCGACCCGTGCCGGCGATGCCGTCTTGTTCGATTCGTACACGCCGCACGCCTCGGGTCCGAATCTCACCGCCGAGCCCCGGCGCGTGCTCTACATCACCTACAACCGCCGGTCGGTCGGGGATCACCGCGCGCGCTACTATGCCGACAAGCGCAAGAGCTTCCCGCCCGACATCGAGCGCGACCCGAGCCGCACCTACATCTTTCGGGTCTGAGCGGGCGCGGGGACGGGGCGCTGCCCTTCGTGCGCATCTTGATTTCTGCGGCCGATTCTGTTACCAAGACCAGCATGGACACCAGAGGATGAGGCCTCATCGAGCGCTTCGGGTCGCGTTCCTTCTCTCGGCCTGCCTGTTGATCGCGTCCCCCGCGCAGGCCTATCTCGATCCAGGAACAGGCAGCATGCTCCTCTCGGCAGTGATCGGGGTGGCGGCGGCCGTCGCGCTCGCGGTCAAGATGTTCTGGTATCGGCTGATCGGCCTGTTTCGCGGCCGAGGGCGTGGAGATCGGCTGGACGAGGCGAAAGGATCACCTGCGGCTGACGAGTAACACCTCCGAACTGATGGACCGGCGCGCCTTCCGCGCGGGCAGCAGCGAGGGACGGCGGCCCGGGCCGCGCGGCCTTCCATGAAGATCTGGGAGGACTGGCAGGACTACCGGCGCTTCCGGAAGCTCCCCCCGCGCGACCGCAACATCGTCTTCTACTCCGAGACGCATCAGGACTGGCACCATCTCCAGCCGCTCATCGATTTTCTCGTCGAGCGGCTGGGCCGGACGCTCTGCCACGTCACCTCCGAGCGCACCGTCCCGCTGCCGTCCGTCTCCCGCCCCGGCGTGCACGGCTTCCGCATCCGCTCGGGCGCCGTGTGCACCTGGTTCTTCCAGATGCTCGAGGCCGACGTCATGGTTCTGACCATGCTCGACCTCCAGAACTTCCAGCTCAAGCGATCGGTCCACCCCGTGCACTATCTCTACGTCTTCCACAGCATGGGCAGCACGCACATGGTGGACCACGAAAACTCGTACGACCACTACGACACCCTCCTGTGCGCGGGGCCCCACCACGTCGCGGAAATTCAACGGCGGGAGCAGCTGAAGGGACTGCCGCCCAAGCACCTCTTCGCCTACGGCTATCCCCGCCTCGAGCGGCTCGTCGAGGTCGCGGCCGCCGCTCCGCCCGCGCGGGAGGCGTCCAACCCGACCACCGTCCTGCTCGCGCCGACGTGGGGCGAGCAGTCAATACTCCACGTGTGCGGTGAGCCCTTGATCGCCGCCCTGCTGGGCGCCGGCATGCGCGTGATCATGCGTCCGCACTACCAGACGGCGCGGCAGGCGCCGCGTGTCGTGGAGCGCCTGGTGGCCCGGTTCGGGACGGACCCGCGGTTCCGGCACGTGGACCGGATGGAGGAGAGCGCCTCGCTCCTGGAGTCCGACCTCCTCGTCTGCGACTGGTCCGCCATGGCCATCGAGTACGCGCTCGGACTCGGCAAGCCGGTGCTCTTCGTCGACGTCCCGCCCCGCGTGCGGAACCCGAAATACGCGGAGCTGGGGCTGGAGCCGATGGAGATGCGCATCCGGCGGGAGCTCGGGGCGGTCTTGCCGCTCGACCGCCTGGCGGACGCGCCGCGGCGCGTGGCGGAGCTGCTCCGCGGCGCCGGAGAGTTCCGCCAGCGCACGGCGGCGCTGCGGGAAGCATGGGCGTTCAACTTCGGCCGGAGTGTCGAGGTGGGGGCGCGGGAGATCTCGCGCATCGCGGACGAGCGGGCAGGCGCGGGCGTGTCCGGCGCTCCCGTGAGGACAGGGCGACGGCAGGGTGGAGGGTCATGAGCGCGCGTCGACGTCTGCTCCGCTGGGGAAGCTGGTTCGCCGTAGCCAACGCGGCGGTCCTGGGCGTCGTCGGTGTGCGCTATCTCTGGTACTACTCCGCGCTCGGTCTCTCGCCCGTCTGGGTCTACGCCATCCTCGCCTACGTGGGCCAGATGTCCGCGCTCGCCTACCTTCCGTTCCTCCTGCTGGTGGTCCCCGCGATCGTGCTGCTTCCACGGCCACACGTGATCCTGCCCCTCGCCGTCGTCCTCGCCAGCATCGCGCTCGGCGTCCTCCTCCTCGACAGCCTGGTCTTCGCCGAGAACCGGTATCACCTGAGCCCGCTGCGGTTCGCCCTCCTCGCGCCCCAGACCTGGGCCTTCCTCACGCTCTACGTCCTCCTCGGCATCGCCATCGAGGCGATGCTGGCGGGCTGGCTCTGGAAGCGCACCGCGGATCCCCCGGTGCGCCGGGTCGGACGATATCTCGCGGCGGGTCTCGCCATCTGCTTCGTGTCGAGCCACCTCATCCACGCGTGGGCCGACGCGCACTACTACGTGCCGGTGACCGCCTTCACCCGATACCTGCCACTCTATTTCCCGCTCAAGGATTCCCGGCGCATGGCGCGGCTCGGCCTCGTTGACGAGGCTCGGGCCCGCGAGCATCGCCTCGTCTCCTCCTTCGGTCGGCCGAGCGGCGGCGACCTCAACTACCCGCTGGCGCCGCTGCGGTGCCAGCCGCCGTCTCCGCCCCTCAACGTGTTGCTCGTCGTGATCGATGGCATGCGCGCCGACACGCTCACCCCTGCCGTCGCGCCGAGGCTCGCCGGGTTCGCCCCGGAGACCATCCGCTTCGACGCGCAGTACAGCGGCGGCAATGCCTCGCGGGCCGGCATGTTCTCCATCTTCTACAGTCTGCCCGCGACCTACTGGGACGCCTTCGCCGACGTCGCCCGGCCCCCGGTGCTCATGGACCTGTTCCGCGAATACGGCTACCAGCTCGGGCTGTTCTCGAGCTCGCCGCTCAACAGCTGGGTGGTGGAGCTCGACCGGACGGCCCTGGCCCGCATCCCGAATCTGCGCCTCGGGACGGTCTCGCCGTCCCCAGGGTCCAGCAGCCGGGATCGTATCCTGACCGACGAATGGTACGCGTGGCTCGACCATCGCGACGCGACGCGTCCCTTCTTCGGCTTCCTGTTCTATAACGCCGCGGTGGCTTTCGAGCCCCCGGAACACTACGAGCCCGTGGTCCCGGTCCGGCCGGGCGGGACGGAGTGGGAACGCCGTCACGTCCGCTACCTGAACGCGGTGCACTACATCGATTCCCTGATCGGGAATGTTCTCGACGATCTCAAGCGCCGCCGGCTGCTCGAGCGCACCGTGGTCATCGTCACCTCCGATCACGGCATGGAGTTCGACGAGAACGGGCTGGGCTTCACGGGTCACGGCACCGCCTACAGCAAGCTCCAGCTGCACTCGCCGCTCCTCGTGCGCTGGCCCGGCCGCCCTCCGGGGCGCGTCACCCGCCGGACGTCCCACAACGACCTGGTGCCCACCTTGCTCACCGGCGTCTTCGGCTGCACGAACCCGCCGTCCGACTACGCGAGCGGCCAGAGCCTCTTCGCCGGCTCGCAATGGGACTGGCTCATTGCCGCCAGCCACAACGACTTTGCTCTGATCGAGCCGGACCGCGTGACCATCGCCTACCCCGCCGATTACGAGATCCGTGACCGGGACTACCGCCTCGTCCAGAACCCGAAGATTCCTTACGATGGCCTTCGGGCCGCGCTGCGGGAAATGCGGCGCTTCTACCGGTAGTCAGGAGATGAGCCGGTTCTTGCCATAGCGGCCTGGGTCCTCGGATGTCTTCTCCTCGTGGGCGCGGTCGCGCCGCCCGCCGCCGCGGGCGAGGCAGCCTCCGACCGCGTTCACCTCGCGACGAGCCGCCTCGATCTGGACTTCGCCCTCGACGGCGCGAACCCGGTGGCGTGGCGGGCCTGCCATCCGTCTTGTGCGCAGGCCGACGCGGCGTCGGGGACATCGATCCGATTCACGGGCTCCGACGACCCCCCGCCGCCCCGGCTCGTCCTTCGCGACGTCGCTTCTTCCCACGGGCCTTCCGTGGATCTCCAGCGCCTGCGCTTCACCGCGGCCGTCAGCGAGAGCGCGGCCGTCCGCGTCGTCACGTTCGAGGCCGACCTGCCGGTGGAGGGAGTTCGCCTGGTGAAGTCCGTCGAAGTGTCCAGGGAGGGCTACGAGGTCGTGATGGCGGCGCGACTGCTCGGGCCCAATGCCGCCGCCTTCATGGCGGGGCGCCGGCTCGAGCTCGAGCTCGGTGCGGGTCGCGATCTGTACCCGGCGCCGGCCGCCGGCTTCACCGCGGTTCTCGACCGCGTGAGGCGAGTGATGGTTGGAGGCAACGGCGTCCAGGCCCTCGACAGCGACGGCCCCAGCCCGACACCGCTCCGAGCGGGCGAGTGGGCGGGCTTCCGCAACCGCTTCTGGGCCCTCGTCGCGCGCTCGGACGGCGCCGTCACCGTCGAATCGAGATCGGGCGCGCGCATCGCGCTCGTCCCCGCGGGCGAGCCTGAGCGCCTCTCCTGGCGCTACACGCTCTACTCGGGACCGCTGGACAATCGCCCGTTGACCCGTGCGGATCCGGCGCTCGGACAGCTGCTCTTCGACGGACTCTGGTCCTGGCTGCGCGCTCTCTCTTTCGGGCTCCTCTTCCTCCTCCGCGGCTTGACCACTGTTTTCGGTCATCCCGGCGTCGGCATCATCGCTCTCGCTGTCTCGGTGAAGATCCTGCTCCTGCCCCTGGCCACCGTGGCCGAGCGGCTGCAGGAGCAGGTCAACGCCACGCAGGCACGGCTCCAGCCCTCCATCGACGCTATCAAGGCGGCCCACAAAGGCGAGGAGCGCGTGCGCCGCACCGTCGCCCTGTATCGCGAGGAGGGTGTCCATCCGCTGTACACGCTGAAGAGCCTGCTGGGCTTCCTCATCCAGTTCCCCGTCTTCATCGCCGTCTTCGACATGCTCGCGGAGGATTTCGATCTCTACCGCGTGCCCTTCCTCTGGATCCGGGATCTGTCGCGCCCCGACGATCTGGCGCGGCTACCCGTCTGCCTGCCCTTCTTCGGCTGCTACCTGAACTTCCTGCCCATTCTGATGAGTGGCATTTCGGCCGCGGCACTCCTGCGCTTCCACTCGCCTGTCCTCACGCCGCCGCTCGTTCGCAGGCAGCGCCGAAACCTCCTCGGCATGACCCTGCTGTTCTTCTTTCTCTTCTACACGTTTCCGGCCGGCATGGTCCTGTACTGGACGTCGACGAATGCCTTCCAGCTCGTCAGCCAGGAGCTGGGACGCCTGCGACGCCATGGCCGGCGGCCGAGGGCAATCGCCTGAACGCCACGGCCGGGCCCATCCTGGCTGGGCTATTGGCATTGGCGGCGTCCGTCTCCCCCGCGGCGGCGCAGGTCGCCGCCCGCCGCTCCCCGAATCTCGCCGATGTCCCGCGCTTGATCATCGAACGCACGAACGACTTTCGCCGCGCCGAGGGCCGGAGGCCGACCGGGCCCGATGCGAAGCTGGGCGCCGCCGCCCGGGACTTCGCCCGCTTCATGGCCCGCGCCGACCGCTACGGCCACGAAGCCGATGGCAAGACGCCGGCGCAGCGCGCGCAGGAGCAGGGCTACGCCTACTGCATCGTCCTCGAAAACATCGCCTCGCTGTACAGCTCCGAGGGCTTCGGCACGCAAGAGTTGGCCGACCGCGTGGTGCAAGGCTGGAAGCAATCGCCGGGGCACCGCGAGAACATGCTCGACCCCGACGTGACGGACATCGGGGTTGGGGTCGCGCAAAGCGAGAAGTCGCGGACCTACTACGTAGTCCAGCTGTTCGGCCGGCCGCACAGCAAGCGGATCGAATTCCGCGTCGCCAATGCATCGCCGGTCGCCGTCGACTACGAGCTCAACGGCAAAGCGTACTCGCTGCCTCCGCGCTCGACGCGCACGCACGAGGAGTGCCGCGTCGCGAGGTTGACCATGCGCCTGCCTGGCGAGCGGCAGTCCACGACGGTGCAGCCCACGGACGGCGATCGCTACGAGGTCGAACGCCTCGGACCGCGGTACCGGCTGAAGAAGGTATGACCTTCGCTAGAAGGTCACCGGGGTGGGCGGCATCTTGCCGCTGGCATAGAGCTGCGGCAGCTCGGCCGTCGCGTTCTCCCACACGAGCAGCATCGAGCGCTTCGGCGAGAACCCGCGATGGCGGATGTCGGCGGGCATGGCGGCGACGTCACCCGCCTTCATCGTCACCCGGGCACGCACCGCGCCCGTATCACGGTCCTCGACCTCCCACTGGATCTCGTCGCTCAGCTGGACGAACCATTCCACGCGGTCATTGCCGTGAATGACGGGCAGGATGTACTCCTCCGTGGTCGGACAGTAGAGGCTCGCCTTGCAGACGGATACGATCGACGGGTTCCAGGTCACGTCGGAGCGGGACAGGTAGGCAAAGAGGTTGAACGCGACGACCTCGTCCTCGAAGCCGGGCTCGGCGAGGACCTCCGGCTTGTCCTGGGGAACGTCACGGAAGTGTCGGTTCACCGGGAAGCCGTTTTCGTCCGTGCGTACCGGCTCGTCTCCCGGCGCCCCTACCATTCGCCGCGCGGTCACCCGGTGACGGGTGATCGCCTCCTTGTTGCTGCCGTTCTTCGGCCCGAACGCGCTCCCCGTCTCCTGAGGGCTGGCGAACGGGTCGAAGGTGGCGTTCGTCCAGTCCTCCAGCATGGCCTCGAAGACGCGCTGGATGAGCGGCGTGGTGAATCGCTCGGTGTGATCGAGCCCCGCCTTCCGGTAGTGATCGTTGAATCGGCCGGCGAAGAGATCCACCGATCCGTAGTGGTTCACGGTTCCGACGACCGCGTCGAAATTCACGATTCCATAAAAGAAGCCCCATGCGATGTCGCGCTGGAGCGCGCGCAGGAAGGCGTCGACGGGAAGCCAGTGATGGCCCTTCGGCCACCTCACATCCGCGAAGTACTCGTCACGGCTGAAGGTGAAGCCGCCCAGCGTGAAGGTCCGGTAGCCGTGCCGATTGGGCTCGATGGAGCCGATCTCGGGAACGGCGCTCGTCGTCGCACTCATCTTCTTCCTCCTCGTTTTTCAGGCCGTCGGCCGCGGGGCCGTCTGGCAGATCTCCGCCCAGCGCTCGATCGTGTCCGCCCCCGCCAGCGTCTGGAGAAGCACCACACCGGGCTGCTCGGCGTGAAGCTGGTAGGCGGCCCCCACCGGCAGGAGCGTCATGTGACCGCGCCGCGCCCGCACGACGCCCATCCGGCGGCCGGCGGGGGTGCCGGCAAGCGCGATGGACCCCCGCGTTCCTGGAGGCACCACTCCCGGGTTGTCGAGCTTCAGGAGCCGGATCTCGACCTCCCCGTCCATGACGAGCGCGAACTCGTCCTGCGCGGGCGCGCGCCAGCCCGAGGTGCCTTCGGCGCGGATGGCCTCGATCACGTATTCGATGTTCTTGCCGACGGCAACCTTCTCGTACGGGCGTGCCTTCGAGGCCACCTCGAAGACGTTCGAGAAGACGTAGCTCCTGGCATCGTCGTGGATGACCTCGACGCCGCCCTTCTCGTAGTTCCGGAGAGAACCGAAGCGGGTGGTGGGGTGCTCCATGTCTCTTCTCCTTTCCGCTGGCTCCTTTTAACCGCGCCCGGCATCCTTGTCAAGCAACCCGGGGTGGTCGCGGAAGCTTGACCCAGGGGAGACCACCCACTAGCATGCGCATCATTGGGCCTCCTGACCGCGGTCGTTGAAGGGGGACGCTTGCGCGACGACCATCCCCACGCGCTGCCGGTGCCGTGGTGGAGCCTCACCAAGACCGTCCTGGCCGCGTCAAGCCTCACGCTCGTCGCGGAAGGTCGGCTCGCGCTCGATGCACCCTGTCGCTTCGGACCCTTCACTCTTCGTCAGCTTCTGCGACACACCGCGGGAGTCCCCGAGTACGGCGCGCTTGCCGACTACCAGGATGCCGTCGCGCGCCACGACCCGCCGTGGAGCGAGCAGGAGCTTTTGCGGCGCGTCGAGGCGCACCAGCTGCGCTTTGCTCCGGATCAGGGCAGGTCGTACTCGAACGTCGGCTATCTCTATGTCCGCCGCTTGATCGAAGAGGCCACCGGCAAAGACCTAGAAGACTCGCTGCGGCACCTCGTACTGGCGCCACTCGGGGTTCCGGGCGTCCGTCTCGCGCGGCAGCCGAATGACCTCGCGGCCACCGCATGGGGTAACGCCCGGCGCTATCATCCGGGCTGGGTCTATCACGGGCTTCTGCTCGGTACGCCGGCGGAAGCCGCGCTGTTCCTGGACCGGCTGCTGGGCGGAGCCGCGCCCGCGCTCCGCGATGCGATGAGCCGGCGTCATGCCGTCGGGGGCCCCATGCCGGGTCGTCCCTGGAAGACGTTCGGGTATGGACTCGGCCTTTTCATCGATCCAGAGTCCCTTCGTGGCCGCTGTCTCGGCCACAGCGGCCAAGGCCCGGGCAGCGTGGCGGCGGCCTATCACTTTCCGGATCTCGACCCGCCGCTGTCGATCGCGGCGTTCGCCGACGTCGACGACCCCGGTGTCGTCGAGCGCGCGGTCCTGGATCTCACGGCCTAGGGCCGAATCGTCACCGTTCCGCCGAATCCAGGGCCGCCGGGGATCCATCTAAGCCATGATAGGGTGCGGCATCGGAATGCTGTCTCCATCACGCCACGAGGAGGGACCCATGGGAGCGCGAGCCGAGCAGCTGGCCAGGAAGTTCGACGAGTCGTGCGGTGAGTTCAGCAAGATTGTCCAAGGGTTGAGCGATGCCGACTGGAAGAAGGTGACGTCGGCGGAGAAGTGGCCCATCGGGTGCGTAGCCCATCATGTCGCCGGCGGGCACGCGCGGATCTCTGGGCTCATCCACCTGGTCGCCAAGGGTCAGCCCTTGCCGAAGCTGACGCGGGACATCGTCAACGAGAACAACGCCAAGCATGCCGCGGAGCACGCCAATCCCGACAAGGCGGAGACGCTCGAGCTGTTTCGGGCGAACGGCGCCAAGGCCTCCGCCGTCGTCCGCGGGCTGAGTGACGCCGAGCTCGACCGGAGCGGCACGGTGCTCACCGACATCCCGGCCATGACGGTGCAGCAGGCCATCGAGGGCATCCTGATCAACCACGTCCAGGAGCACCTGGGGAGCATCCGGGCGACCGCCGGCGCGAAATAGCGCCTCGGCGGTATATGCCTCTCAACCGACCGCTGTTCCTCCGGGCCTCGGCCGCAGCCGGGGCAAGAGGCTCGATGAAGGAGGTCGCCGGCGATGAGTGAGCTGGCCTTTCGCCTGCGGGGGCTGACGGAGCGGCAAGTCGACGAGCATCGTCCCGACCGGACCCTCCGCGCCTCGACGCGCCTCGTGGTCTCGACCGTGGCCATCGTGGCCATCGTGTACAGCGATCAGATTCACAAGGCGGTAGCAGTCGTCGATCACACGGGCGTGAGCCTCCTGCAGGCGAAGCAGGCCGTGCAGCTCGCCGAGCGCACCAACGCGCACGGCGTCTTCATCCTGAAGGAAGGGATCGACAAGGCCCGCGCGCTCAAGGGCGCCAGCGGGGCCGATGTCGCCGCCGCGGCTCACATCGTGTCTATTCACTTCAATCGGGTCGGCGGCGCCACCGCCGCCGTGATCTCGCCCCCTGTCGCCGGGGTCTCCATCCTCTATACGGTGAGCGGCACCGACACGTACTACGACAGCAAGACGCTTCAAACCGATGCATCGGGCAGCGTGTCCTTCGCGATCCCCCGCGCGAGGCCCGGCGTGAGGGATACGATCTCCGCCTCCGCCGTCCTGAGCGGACGCACCGCGGGCACGACGTTCGTGTGGTGATGGGTACCTTGTCGAGCCAGGCCACCTCAAACGGAGGGACACCATGAAAATGGACGGGGTGACGCTCCTCGCCGTCATCGTGATCGGAGCCTTTGCCATCGAACGCATCACGCACGGCGTCCTGTTCCTTCTGGACCTGCTCAACTTCACGTGGTGGCGGCGCTTGAGTGAGGATCCCGCGTTGCAGGCCGACCCCATCGCGCGCGCCGCCGCCGAGCGAAAGCGCACCTTCACGTACTTTGTCCTGGCCTTCGCGCTCGGACTGGTGCTGACCGGCTTTGGGAAGCTGCGGGTCCTCAATGCCGTGGGCATCGAAACGACGTGGTACTTCGACGTGGTCTTGACCGCGCTGATTCTCGTCGGAGGCGCCGACCGTGTCGCCGAGCTCTTGAAGGTGCCCGGGGCTCGGTCGGGCGAGAAGGCGGTCGAGCGGCCGGTTCAGGTCAGCGGCACCCTCGTCCTCGAGGACGCGTCGGCCAAGAAGGTCGTGACGCCTGGCGGCCAGTAAGGCCGACGCGACCGGGCGCGCTCAGCCCGTGATCGCGCCCTCGGAGGCGTTCGACACCGTGATGGCGTACTTGTGGAAGACGCCTGACGTGTAGCGCGGCTTGGGCGCCTTCCACTTGGCCAGGCGCTTCTTCATCTCGCCCGCGGAGATCTCGAGGTCGAGCCGCCGCTTCTTGACGTCGATATGGATGATGTCGCCGGTGCGGATGGCGGCGATCGGTCCGCGGTCGAAAGCCTCCGGCACGATGTGCGCGATGCAGAAGCCGTGGGTGGCGCCGGAGAAGCGCCCGTCGGTCATGAGGGCGACCGTGTCCCCGAGCCCCGCGCCCTGGAGGGCGCCGGTGACGTGCAGCATCTCGCGCATGCCGGGGCCGCCCTTCGGCCCTTCGTACCTGATGACGATGACGTCGTTGGGCTTGATCTTGCCCTTCTTCACCGCCTCGAAGGCATCCTCCTCGCGCTCGAAAACGCGGGCGGGGCCGCGGTGATCGTACTTGGTCTGCCCCGAGAGCTTGATGACGCAGCCGCCGGGCGCCAGGTTGCCGCGCAGGATGGCGATCCCGCCCGTGGACTTGATCGCATGCTTGAGCGGCTTGATCACTTCCTGCCCGGGCGGCTCGGGAGCCGCCTGCGCCTCCTCGCCGATGGTGCGGCCGGTGACCGTCTTCTCCTTGACGTGGAGGAGACCTGCCTCCATGAGGCGCTTGGCCACCACCGGCATGCCGCCCGCCTCGTACATCTCGGGCGCGGTATAGGTGCCCCACGGCTTGAGGTCGGCGAGCACGGGCGTCTTGCGCGAGATCCGGTCGAAATCGCCGATGGATAGCTTGATGCCGAAGTCCTTGGCCGTCGCCGGCAGGTGAAGCACGGCGTTGGTCGATCCGCCCGTGGCCATCACGCCCGCGATGGCGTTCTCGAAGCTCTTTCGCGTGACGAGCGAGCGCGGCGTGATGCCCGCGTTCACCAGCTCCATGACGCGTCTGCCGCACTCGAAGGCGACCTCTTCCTTGCGCGGGTCGATGGCCGGGATGCCGTTCCAGCCCATGGGCGACATGCCGAGCATCTCGTAGGCCGTCGCCATGGTGTTGGCCGTGAACTGCCCGCCGCAGGCGCCGGCGCCCGGGCAGGCGTGATCCTCGACGTCCTTCAGCTCGGCCGCCGAGATCTTGCCGGCGTTGTAGGCGCCGATCGCCTCGAACACGTCCTGGATGGTCAGGTTCCGGTTCGCGAAAGGACCGGTCGTTCCCGCGCAGCGCCCGAACATGATCGAGCCGCAGTAGAGCATGAGGCCCGGGATGTTCAGCCGCCCCAGGACCATGGTCATGGCGGGGATGGTCTTGTCGCAGCCGGAGATCGTCACGAGGCCGTCGAACATGTGGCTGCGCGCGACCAGCTCCACCGAATCGGCGATCACCTCGCGGCTGATGAGGGAGCCCTTCATCCCCTCGGTGCCCATGGTGATGCCGTCGGTGATGGAGATGGTGTTGACCTCGATGGGCGTGCCTCCGGCGGCGCGGATCCCCTGCATCACCTTTTCGGCGAGCTTCA
>WNFC01006729.1_pt1 | contig 25081 bp, 23 predicted proteins | sample 5400541 | NCBI WGS metagenome assembly WNFC01 (sample SAMN13153342, study PRJNA577476) | soil metagenome | isolation source: 120 cm saprolite under Douglas fir tree site 2 hole 2 replicate 1 | place: USA:California | collected 2015-04-18 | reverse complement strand
ATGAGGGCGCCCGCGGACGCCGACACCGCCGTCGACGAGGTTCTCCTCTCGATCGAGCGGATATCACTTTCCTTCGGCGGCGTGCGGGCGCTCACCGACGTGTCGTTCGACATCCGCAAGGGCGAGATCCGCGCCATCATCGGCCCGAACGGCGCGGGCAAGACCTCGATGCTCAACGTGATCAACGGGTTCTACCACCCGCACCAAGGCCGCATCACGTTCAAGGGACGGACGCGCGCCAAGATGCGCCCCTACGAGGCGGCGCGCGGCGGCATCGCCCGCACGTTTCAGAACGTCGCGCTGTTTCGCGGCATGACCGTGCTCGACAATCTGATGGCGGGCCGGACCCTGAAGATGCACCGCGGCTTCTTGTGGCAGGTCATCCGCGTCGGGCCGGCGCTCGCCGAGGAGGTCGCGCACCGCCTCAAAGTCGAGGAGATCATCGATTTCCTCGAAATCCCTCATATCAGGAAGATTCCGGTCGGCCGGCTGCCCTATGGCCTGCAGAAGCGGGTCGAGCTCGGCCGTGCGCTCGCCATGGAGCCGGACCTGCTGCTGCTCGACGAGCCGATGGCGGGCATGAACATGGAAGAAAAAGAGGACATGTCGCGCTACATCCTCGACGTGAACAACCATTTCGGCACGACGATCGCGCTGATCGAGCACGACATGGGCGTGGTCATGGATCTGTCGGACCGCGTGGTCGTGCTCGAGTACGGGCGCAAGATCGCCGACGGCACGCCGGACGAGGTCAAGGGCGACCAGAAGGTGATCGACGCCTATCTCGGCGTGAAGCATTGAGGGCGTCAGGCGGGGAAAAATGCTCGGTACGGTGCTCGAAACGCTGATCGGCGGCCTGTTGACGGGCGTGCTCTACTCGCTCGTCGCGCTCGGCTTCGTGCTGATCTTCAAGGCGTCGGGCGTGTTCAACTTCGCGCAGGGCGCGATGGTGCTGTTCGCCGCGCTCACGCTCGCGCGTCTCGCGGAGGTGATGCCGCTCGTCGTCGCGATCGCGCTCACCGTGGCGATCATGATCGCGCTCGCCTACGCGATCGAGCTCCTGGTTCTGCGCCACCTGGTCAACCAGGAGGGCATCATCCTGTTCATGGCGACGCTCGGCATCGCCTATTTCCTCGAGGGATTCGGCCAGACGCTGTGGGGCAGCGACATCTACAAGATCGACCTCGGCCTGCCCAGGAATCCGATCTTCCTGTTCGAATCGACCTTCCCCGGCGGACTCCTGGTCGATCCTGCCGAGCTCATCGCCGCCGTGATCTGCGCGGTGCTCGTGACCGTGCTCGCGATCTTCTTCCAGGTCACGCGCGTCGGCCGCGCGCTGCGCGCGGTCGCGGACGACCATCAGGCCGCGCAGTCGGTCGGCATCCCGCTCGACTACATCTGGCTCGTGGTGTGGGCCGTTTCCGGCATCGTGGCGCTCGTCGCCGGCATGATGTGGGGCGCCAAGCTCGGCGTGCAGTTCTCGCTCGCCCTCGTCGCGCTCAAGGCGCTGCCGGTGCTGATCCTCGGCGGCTTCACGTCGATCCCCGGCGCCATCGTCGGCGGGCTGATCATCGGCGCCGGCGAGAAGCTCGCCGAGGTCGTGCTCGGTCCGGTGCTGGTGCGCTGGTTCGACCTCGCCGGCGGCGGCATCGAGAACTGGTTCGCCTACATGCTCGCGCTCGGGTTCCTGCTGGTGCGCCCGCAGGGCCTGTTCGGCGAAGCGATCATCGAGCGGGTGTGAGCCGTGTTCTACCGCGAAACCGGGCAGTTCAAGACCGCCTACGCCGCCGATGAGGCGATCTTCCCGATCGCGCAGGACCGCTGGTTCGTTCTCGCCCTCATCGCGTTTGCGTTCCTTTGCGTGCCGTTGTTCGCGAGCCCGTATCTCTACCAGGTCTCGCTCGGCACCGGCGGCTTCATGGCGGTCGGTGCCTATGCCGCCTACAATCTCGCGCTGCGCCTGCCGGAGACCAACATCATCCTGGTGTTCCTGTTCGCGGGCGTGATGTCGATGCTGGTCGGCATTCTGTTCGGGCTGCCGTCGCTGCGCATCAAGGGCTTCTATCTCGCGGTCGCGACGCTGGCCTCCCAGTTCTTTCTCGAATGGGCCTTCGCGCGCGTGAAATGGTTCACCAATTATGCGCCGTCGGGCTCGGTCGCCGTCGGCCGCATCGAGCTGTTCGGCATTTCGATCGACACGCCCAGCCGGTTCTGGCTGGGCGATATCCACGTCAGCCTCGATCCGTCGGCCAAGCGCTATCTCCTGATCCTCGCGATCGCGGTCGTGCTGGCGCTCACGGCAAAGAACCTGGTGCGCGGCCGCCTCGGCCGCATGTGGATGGCGATGCGCGACATGGACATCGCGGCCGAGATCATCGGCATTCGCCCGCTGCACGCAAAGCTCTCGGCGTTCGCGGTGTCCTCCTTTTATATCGGCATCGCCGGCGCCCTCTGGGGCTTTTTCCGGCTTGGCTCGTGGGAACCGCTCGCCTTCGACATCAACCGCTCGTTCCAGGTCCTGTTCATGGTCATCATCGGCGGGCTCGGATCGATCCTCGGCTCGTTCCTGGGCGCGGCTTTCATCGTCCTGGTTCCCATCTTTTTGAATCAGCTGCCGCAGTGGCTCGGCATCCCGATCTCGACCGCGACGATCTCCCACATCGAATTCATGGTGTTCGGCGCCATGATCGTGTTTTTCCTGGTCGCCGAACCGAACGGCTTTGCCAGGCTCTGGGCGATCGGGAAGGAAAAGCTGCGGTTGTGGCCGTTCCCGTATTGAGGCGCGGCCTGATCGCGGGCACTATCGAGAGCAGGGGCAGGTTCACGGGCCCGCGCCTTGGGAATGAAAGACCGCCGGGTGACGCGGGGCGCGCCCGGCTCAGCAGGGAGGTCAGCATGACCAGAAACTATGTCTTGTGTGCCGCGGCGCTCGGCGCAGCCATCTGGGTTGCGCCGGCGCAGGCACAGAACGAGCAGTTCATACCGCACCTCGTCTATCGCACCGGCGCCTACGCGCCGAACGGCATTCCGTTCGCGAACGGCGTCGCCGACTACTATCGCCTCATCAATGCGCGCGACGGCGGCATCAACGGGGTGAAGATCGTGTACGAGGAATGCGACACCGGCTACGCCACCGACCGCGGCGTCGAATGCTACGAACGCCTCAAGGCCAAGGGGCCGACCGGCGCCGCCTATGTGATTCCGCTCTCGACCGGCATCACCTACGCGCTCACCGAGAAGGCGCCGGTCGACAAGATCCCGATCATCTCGATGGGGTACGGCCGCGCCGATTCCCGCGACGGCTCGGTCTATCAGTGGAATTTCCCGCTGCTCGGCACCTACTGGACGGCGGCCGACATCATCATCCAGCACATCGCCAAGCTCGAAGGCGGCGTGGACAAGCTCAAGGGCAAGAAGATCGCTCTCGTCTATCACGACTCGCCGTATGGCAAGGAGCCGATCGCGCTCATCGAGAAGCGCGCGCACATGCACGGCTTCCAGCCCATGCTGCTGCCGGTCACGCATCCCGGCATCGAGCAGAAGGCGACTTGGCTGCAAATCCGCCAGAACCGCCCCGACTATGTCCTGCTGTGGGGTTGGGGCGTGATGAACTCGACGGCGATCAAGGAAGCGGTCGCGGTCGGCTACCCGCGCGAGAAGATGTACGGGGTCTGGTGGTCCGGCGCCGAGCCCGACGTGCGGCCCGCCGAAGACGGCGCCAAGGGCTATCACTCGGTCACGCTCCAGCACACCGCCGGGCAGTTCAAGCTGCACGAGGATCTCAAGAAGTACCTCTACGACAAGAACGAGGGCGTGGCGAAGTGGGAAGAGACCGGCGAGATCCTCTATGTTCGCGGTCTCATCAACGGCATGCTCGGCATCGAGGCGATCCGCACGGCGCAAGAGCGGTTCGGCAAGAAGCCGCTGACCGGCGAGCAGGTGCGCTGGGGTCTTGAGAACCTCAATCTCACCGAGGCCCGCATCAAGGAGCTCGGCTTCGAAGGCGTGCTCAAGCCGATCAAGGTGAACTGCGCCGACCACGAAGGCGCGCGCACGGGTCGCATGCAGACCTGGGACGGCAAGCACTGGCAGATCACGTCGGACTGGTACACGTCCGACGACTCGGTGATCGCGCCCATGGTGAAGGAGACGGCCACGAAATACGCGCTGGACAAGAAGCTCTCCACCGGCTGCCTCACCAACTGACGCCGATGGCGGTCGAAACGGACCGGCAATCCAAGGAGGCGGCGGCAACGCCGCCTCCTTCTGTCGTCGCGCCCGCGCCGCCGATCCTTGCCGTCAACAATATCGAGGTGGTCTACAACCACGTCATCCTGGTGCTCAAAGGCGTGTCGATGGCGGTGCCGAAGGGGCGCATCGTCGCGCTGCTCGGCGCCAACGGCGCGGGCAAGACCACGACGCTCAAGGCGATCTCCAACCTGCTGCACGCCGAGCGCGGCGAGGTCACCAAGGGCTCCATCATCTTCGACGGCGCCGAGGTCCACGCGCTCTCGCCCAACGCGCTGGTGCGGCGCGGCTGCATCCAGGTGATGGAAGGCCGCCACTGTTTCGCCCACCTGACCATCGAGGAGAATCTGCTCACCGGTGCCTTCACGCGCCGCGACGGCGGGGCGGCGGTCCGCGCCGATCTCGACCGTGTCTATGCCTACTTCCCGCGCATCCAGGAGCGTCGCAACGCCATCGCGGGCTACACGTCCGGCGGCGAGCAGCAGATGTGCGCGATCGGCCGCGCGCTGATGTCCCGTCCGAAGATGATCCTGCTCGACGAGCCCTCGATGGGGCTCGCGCCGCAGATCGTCGAGGAGATCTTCAACATCGTGAAGGGTCTGAACGAGAAGGAAGGCGTGTCGTTCCTGCTCGCCGAGCAGAACACCCACATGGCGCTCAAATATTCGAGCTACGGCTACATTCTCGAGAACGGCCGCGTGGTGATGGACGGCGAGGCCAAGGCGCTTGCCGAGAACGAGGACGTGAAGGAATTCTATCTCGGCATCGCGGAAGGCAAGCGCAAGTCGTTCCGCGAGGGCAAGCACTACAAACGGCGCAAGCGGTGGCTCGCCTAGAAGTCCGACGCCACACCGCGTAACGATCCGAGCCATGACGAATTTCTACGATCAGCTGGAGACGCGCGATCCGCAGGCGCGCGCGAGGGAGCAGTTCGCCGCTCTCGCGCAGACGATCGCCCGCGCGCTCGCCGCGCCCGGATGGGCGAAGCAGCTTGCCGGCGTCGATGCGAAATCCGTCACCTCGCGCGCCGCGCTCGCGAAGCTCCCGCTCCTGCGCAAGTCCGATCTCGTGGCGCTGCAGAAGGAGAGGCCGCCGTTCGGCGGCTTCAACGTCACGCCGCCCGGCAAGGTGAAACGCCTGCTGATGTCGCCCGGGCCGATCTTCGAGCCGCAAGGCCATGACGGGGACATCTACGGCATGGCGCGCGCGCTCTTCGCCGCCGGCTTCCGGCCGGGCGATATCGTGCACAATTCCTTCTCCTATCACCTCACGCCCGGCGCCTTCATTTTCGAGACGGGGCTCGCGACGCTCGGCTGCGCCGCGATCCCGGGAGGCGTCGGCAACACCGAGATGCAGGTCGAGGCGATCGCGCATTTCAGGCCCGTAGGCTACGCCGGCACGCCGGATTTCCTGAAGGTGCTGCTCGACACCGCGGCCAAGATGGGGAAGGACGCCTCCTCGCTCGAGCGCGCGCTCGTATCGGGTGCGGCGCTGCCCGGCTCGCTGCGGGCCGAGTTGGCGACGCGTGGCGTCGAGACGCTGCAGTGCTACGCCGTCGCGGAGGTCGGGATCATCGCCTACGAGTCGCCGGCGCGCGAGGGGATGATCGTCAACGAACACCTGATGGTCGAGATCGTGCGGCCCGGCACCGGCGATCCCGTGGCCGAGGGCGAGGTCGGCGAGGTGGTGGTGACCTCGTTCAACGCGGACTATCCGATGATCCGGCTCGCGACCGGCGATCTTTCCGCCGTGCTCGCCGGAACGTCGCCGTGCGGGCGCACCAACATGCGCATCAAGGGCTGGATGGGCCGCGCCGACCAGACCACCAAGGTCAAGGGCATGTTCGTGCATCCCGGCCAGGTCGCCGAGGTCGCCAAACGTCATCCCGAGCTCGGCCGCGTGCGTCTTGCCGTCACGCGCGTCGGCGAGCAGGACGCGATGACGCTGCTTGCGGAATGCGCCGCGGGCGGCGTCGGCCTCGCCGAGAAGGTCGTCGCGACGCTGCAGAGCGTGACGAAGCTGCGCGGCGATGTGAAGCTCGTGGCGCCCGGCAGCCTGCCGAACGACGGCAAGGTCATCGTGGACGAGCGCGGCAGTTGACCTCGCGCGCGGCGCAGTGATCTATGACGCCCAAGAAACCAAACAAGGAGGCGACGATGCGACTGACGACTGCGATGGCGATTTCGGCTCTGGTGATGTTGCCGCTGGCCGCGCCGACGCTTGCGGCCGATGACATCCTCGATGCCATCGATCAGGCGCGGAAATCCTATCAATCCGGCGACCTCGCCAATGCCAAGCAGTCGCTCGATCTTGCCTCGCAGCTGATCGGCCAGAAGAACGCGGAAGCCTACGGGACCGTGCTGCCGCGCCCGCTGGCCGGCTGGAAGGCCGAGGAGATCCAGACCCAGGCGATCGGATCGGTCGCGATCGGCGCGACCTCCGCGAGCCGCAACTACACCAACGCCAAGGGCGACAATGTGCAGGTGCAGGTCACCGGAGACTCGATGATGGTGGCGCAGTTCGCGCCGTTGCTCGCCAATCCGCAGATCGCCGGCGCCATGGGCAAGATCATCCGCCTCGGCAATCAGCGCGCCATCCAGGGCAATGACGGCGACATCCACATGGTGGTGGCCAACAAGTTTTATGTCTCTGTCTCCGGCTCCGCGCCGGCTGCCGACAAAGCGGCCTACGCAAATGCGGTCGATTTCGCCAAGCTGTCGAAGATGTAATCGAGCGATGTTTGCTTTGCCGCGTGTGCGCCCCCCGCGGCAGACAGCGGAGGGCGCCAATGCTGTTGCGTATTACTTCCAGCCCGAGGCCTTGTCACACGCGGCCCGTTCCCTCGGATGGGTCTTTTCCCATTGTGTAATGGACTGCGTTTCGTTGTTGTCCATTTTTTCGTTCATGCAGATGCAATACTTGCGGATCACATCGGCACCCGCCCCGCCCTTGTTGTCGTCGATGCATTGATTGATCCACTTGACGTCGTCGGTATTCAATTTCTGGGCAAGGGCCGGCTTGCTCGTCATCAGGGCTCCGACGGCAAGCAGGATGATGGTTGTCGCGCGTTTCATGGTGCTCCCTTTGGATGTGCCGACGTCTTGTGAATGATCGGCCATTACAGACGAATCAACCCTAGAGTCATCCGCGCCCCCAGGCAATCCGCGACGCAGCTATCTCACGCGTCCGCGCACCCGATGCACCGTATTGTTGCAGTAGCCCTTCGGATTCCATGGAACGGAACCGAGCGGCTGCGTCTTCCCGCTCACATCGTTCGCGCGTGCGATGACCTCGATCGCACCGGCCGGCGGCGCGGCGATGTCAGCGGTGAACCGCCGCCAGGCAAATCGACCGGGCAGCGGACCGAGCTGCGCGGCCTGCCAGGAGCGCCCGCCGTCGCAGGAGAGCTCGACCTTGGCGAGCGGCGTGTGGCCGCTGTAGGCGTGACCGCGGACGGCGAGCGGCGCACCCACCGGCGCCTCGAAGCCGTCGCGCGGCGAGCTAATGATCGCGCGTACCGGCACATCGGTGATCACGTCGAAGTCGGCCGCATCGAACGTGTCGCCCGGGCGCACCGAACTGCGCGGCAGGCGATAGTGCAGGTTGAGCATGCGCTCGCCGTCGTGCTCGCAGTCGCGGATCTCGATGCGGGTGATCCATTTCTGCCAGGCCGAGCCCGGATAGCCGGGCGCGACGACGCGCAGCGGCCCGCCATGCAGCGGCGGGAGCGGCTCGCCGTTGACCGCCCACGCGATGATCGTCTCCGGCGCGAGCGCCTTCTCGATGGGCAGGCCGCGCGAGAGCGCCGGGCCGCGGCCGTCGAGCCGCATGTCCGGGCTGTGGTGCCCGGTATAGACCGCGTTCGATGCGACGCCGCACTGCGCCAGGAGATCGCCGAGACGCACGCCCGTCCATGCGGCGCAGCCCGCCGCGCCGTGCGTCCAAAGAACAACGCCGGCCGGCTCAGGAAAGAACGCGCGGCCGTTGCCGGCGCATTCGAGCACGGCAATCTGCGTCACCGGCTGAAAATCCGTCCGCAGCTCGCGCAACGTCCACCGTCGCGCCGTGTGCACGCAGCCGTCGATCGCGAGCGTCCACGCCGCCGCGTCGGCTGCGCCGATCACCGGCATCGTGCCCGTGTTGCGCGTGAACAGGCGCTCGATCGGCGTGATGTCGTCGTCGAGCAGATGCGCCGGGGTTTCGGCATTGAGCTCGGTGGTGGGCAGGATCTTCAGATCGGGCTTGGTCGCCCTGATCAGCGCGCGCTGCTCGTCGGGAAGAACGATTTCTGTCATTGCGGGCGTCGCTACTGCAGCACGATACGGCCCTCGACGCCGGTGCGGATCGTACCAATGGCCTTGACGTATTCGATCACCGCTTCGGCGAGCGGCGTCTCGTCGCTGTCCGGCAGCAGGCGCCGGGCGTCGCGGAACTGGACATAGCCGTCGCCGCCGCGCCCCATGAAATCGTTGGTCGCGACCCGGTAGAGCCGCGCCTCGTCGAGCGGAGCGCCGCCGACCGTCATGGAGACGATGCGGTCGCCGGAAGGACGCCGCGTGTCGGCCACGATCGTCAGGCCGGAGACCTGCGGGAAGCGGCCGCCGCTGTTGGGCAGCTGGGAAAGGCCGTTCTCCAGCGCGCGCTTGAGATCGCGTCCGCTGATCTCGACCGGGACCACGCGGTTGCTGAACGGAAGCTCGGCCATGATGTCGCGCCGGGTGATCGTCGTGCCGGCCGGATAGACCCTGTTGGCGCGAATGCCGCCGCCGTTCGTCACCGCCGTGTCGGCATGGACGTTTGTGCGCATGGCGTCGGCCACGAGGTTGCCGATCGCCGCTTCGCGCGCGCGCACCGTGCCGGTGCGGCTGTCGAGCTCGACCGCGGTCGTCGCCAGCGGCACGTCCATCTCGCGCTGCAATTGCTGCTCGTAGCCGGCGACGACGGCCGCGACCTCCGGGTCGGGCGCGACCGTGGCGGTGTCGATGATGCGGAACTGCGGCCACCAGCGCACCGCGCGCGCGCCGTTGCGTTCGGTCACCTCGATCGCGACATCGACCGCGATGAGGTAATGGGCGTCGTAGCTCGATTCGATCAGCGCGGTGCGCTGGTCGAAATTGACGAACAGGTCGTGATTGTGCCCGCCGAGGATGAGATCGACCGACCGCGTGCCGAACAGCGCATATTGCTGCCGCCGGCTCGCATGGATCACCGCGACCACGAAATCGGCGCCCTCGCGCCGCAGCGCCGCCGCCTGCGCGGTCTCGGTCTCGACCGTGGGCAGGAATTGCAGATCCTCGGGGCTCGACGTGCGCGGCGTCTCGTCGAAGGCCGCGCCGGTGAGCCCGATGCGCACGCCGTCGAAGGTGACGATGGCGCGGTCCTTGATGCCGGCGAGCGGCTGCCCGTCGGCTCCGCGCAGGTTTGCGGCATAGATCGGGAATTTCGCCTCGCCCGTGCGCGCGAGGAAGATCGCCTTGCCGAAGTCGAACTCGTGGTTGCCGGGCGCAAAGATGTCGATCCCGACCATGTTGGAGAGCGCGACGATATGGGCGCCCTTGTCGATGCTCGACATCAGCGAGGGCGACAGCGTGTCTCCCGCATGCGCCACGATCACGTGGCCGCCCTTGGCGCGTTCGGCCTTCACCACCGCGGCGAGCCGCGCGAATCCGCCGCGCGACTTGCCGTCGGCCATCGTCTGCTCGCTCATCTGGTAGATGTCGTTGACGAGCAGAAAGGTGACCCTGGTGCTTTCGGCGCAGGCCGGCGCAATGAGCAGGATGGCGAGCGCCAGCGCGGCGAGCGCGGTGTGAAAAAAGCGCGGAAAAGCCCGTGTCATGTCGATTCCCGAATAGCGGATCGGTGCCTTACCACGCATGGACAGCCGCCCGCTATTGCCTATCCTGGGGGGCGAGGAGAGCCGTGAGCGCATGAGCGACGTCTCAGAACGGTCCGTTGCCGAGGTCGCAGGAGTGGCCACGGTCCCGACACCCAGTCCTCCCGAGGCGCCGGAGGTCGCCGCCAGCGGCATCGGCGTGCTCCTGATCAATCTCGGTACGCCGGAGGCCACCGATGCGGCTTCGGTGCGGCGCTATCTGCGCGAATTCCTGGCGGACAAGCGGGTGATCGAGGACGAGGGTCTCGTCTGGAAGCTGGTGCTCAACGGCATCATCCTGCCGTTCCGGCCGCGGCGCAAAGGCCGCGACTACGCAAAGATCTGGAATCGCGACAAGAACGAATCGCCGCTCAAGACGATCACGCGCGCGCAGGCAGAGAAGCTCGCCTCCATCCTCGAGCCGCTCGGACGGCACGTCACCGTCGACTGGGCGATGCGATATGGCGAGCCGTCGCTCCGCTCGCGGCTCGACACGCTGGCGGCGAAAGGCTGCGATCGCATCCTGCTGGTGCCGCTCTATCCGCAATACGCCGCGGCGACGACGGCGACGGTGTGCGACGAGGCGTTTCGCGCGCTCATGCGCATGCGCCGGCAGCCGGCGATCCGGGTCGTGCCGCCCTACTACGACGAGCCGGTCTATATCGAGGCGCTGGCGAGCACGCTCGAGACCGAGCTGCGGCGGCTGCCGTTCAAGCCGGACGTGATCGTCGCCTCGTACCACGGCATGCCGCAGGACTACGTCGATAAAGGCGATCCCTATTACGAGCAGTGCGCCAGGACCACGCAGCTGTTGCGCGCGCGATTGAAACTTGACGAGAACATGCTGCGCATGACGTTCCAGTCGCGCTTCGGACGCGCCGAGTGGATAAAGCCCTACACTGACGCAACCGTGAAAGAACTTGCGAAGAAGGGCATCAAGAATCTTGCCGTGATCACGCCCGGCTTTTCCGCCGACTGTCTCGAAACGCTCGAGGAGATCGCAGTCGAGAACGCCCAAATCTTCAAGCGCAACGGCGGCGAGAATTTCGTGCACATCCCTTGTCTCAACGACAGCGAGCCCGGCATGCTGGTGATCTGGACCGTGGTGCTGCGCGAGTTGAAAGGCTGGGTGTAGCCGCTCGTCATTGCGAGCGGAGCGAAGCAATCTCACGCCACGCATGACTCGGCCGAGATTGCTTCGTCGCGCTGCGCCCTCCTCGCAATGACAATCGCGCTTTTTGCTGCGCTGCATTCCAACGCAAAACGGACCCCTTGAAAATCGCGAGCGCTATTCGCACGTAGAGCGGCGCAACGGGTTGCCTATCGTTCATCTGCCGTTCACAATTCCACGGCTGAAACACGCTGCGGACAGGGGGGAATCCATGGGCGGATTCGATATCTTCACGATCGTCGTCGTGCTGCTTGCGGTCATCACGCTCTTTCTCGCCGTGAAGACCGTGCCGCAAGGCTACAACTGGACGGTCGAGCGCTTCGGGCGCTACACCCGCATGCTCCCGCCCGGGCTCAATCTCATCGTGCCGTTCGTCGATCGGGTCGGGCGCAAGATGAACACGATGGAGCAGGTGATCGACATTCCGCAGCAGGATGTCATCTCCAAGGACAACGCGAGCGTCACGGTCGACGGCATCGCCTTCTTTCAGGTATTCGACGCCGCCAAGGCGAGCTACGAGGTCGCCCAGCTCGATCTCGCGATGGTCAAGCTGACGATGACCAATATCCGCTCGGTCATGGGCTCGATGGACCTCGACCAGATGCTGTCGCATCGCGACGAGATCAACGAACGCCTGCTGCGCGTGGTCGACGCCGCGGTCTCGCCGTGGGGCGTCAAGGTCAACCGCATCGAGATCAAGGACATCGTGCCGCCCGCCAACCTGGTCGAGGCGATGGGGCGGCAGATGAAGGCCGAGCGCGAGAAGCGCGCCGAAATCCTCACCGCCGAAGGCCAACGCCAATCCGCCATCCTGCGCGCCGAAGGCGCCAAGCAGTCGCAGATTCTCGAAGCCGAGGGCCGCCGCGAGGCCGCCTTCCGCGACGCCGAGGCGCGCGAGCGCTCGGCCCAGGCCGAGGCCAAGGCGACCGAGGTGGTGAGCGAGGCGATCGCGCGTGGCGACGTCGCATCGATCAATTATTTCGTCGCCCAGCAGTATCTCAAGGCCTTCACCGAGCTTGCCCATTCGCCCAACCAGAAGATCGTGATGCTGCCGATCGAGGCGATGAGCGTGCTCGGCTCGCTCGCCGGCATCGCCGAGATCGCCAAGTCGGCCTTCGACGGCAACCATGGGGACCATCATCCATTCGCTCGGCGCCTGGAACTGGTTCATCCTCGGCGTCGTCCTTCTCATCCTGGAGATCGTCGCGCCCGGCATCTTCATGCTGTGGCTCGGGCTCGCCGCGTTCCTGGTCGGGCTGCTCTCGTTCGCGGTCGACTGGTCGTGGCAACTGCAGCTCGTCGCCTTTGCGGCGTTCTCGCTCGCCGCGATCCCGCTGTGGCGACGGCTCGGATCGCACAAGGCGCCGAGCGATCAGCCGTTCCTCAACCGCCGCGCCGATGCGTTCGTGGGCCGCGTGTTCACGCTGGAGAAGCCGATCGTCTCCGGCAACGGCACGGTCGCGATCGGCGACACGGTGTGGCGCGTCAGCGGTCCCGATTGCCCGGCCGGCAGCCGCATCAAGGTCGCGGGGGTCGACGGCGGAACGCTACGGGTCGAGCCGGCGGCGGGGTAATTACGACGGTGTCATTCCGGAAGCCGAGCGAAGCTCGGCTGTCCGGAATCCATGACCGCCAGCTTTGGTGAATATGGATTCCGGGTTCGCGCCTTTGGCGTGCCCCGGAATGACGACGGAGAGGCTTAAGCCACCCCCGCCCGCAGCAGATCGTGCATATGCACGATGCCGACCGGCTTGGTGCCTTCGACCACGAACAGCACGGTCCGTTTCATCGAGTTGAGGAACTCGAGCGCCTCGCTGGCGAGCTGATCGGGCCGCACCGTGTTCGGTCCCCTGGTCATCACGTCCTCGACGCGCGCCTTGAGCAGATCGGCGCGCATGTGACGGCGCAAGTCACCGTCGGTGATGATGCCGACCAGATTGCCGCTTCCTTCGACGATGCCGACGCAGCCGAAACCCTTGGCCGACATCTCGACCAGCGCTTCCGACATCAGCGTGCCGAGCCGCACGAGCGGGATCGCGCTGTCGCGATGCATGAGGTCGCGCACGAAAGTGAGCGCGGCGCCGAGCCGGCCGCCCGGATGCAAGGTACGGAAATCGACCACCGTGAAGCCGCGGCTTTCGAGGAGCGCGATCGCGAGCGCGTCGCCGAGCGCGAGCTGCATCAGCGAGGAGGTGGTCGGCGCGAGATTGTGCGGGCAGGCCTCGCGCGCCGGCGGCAGCGCCAGCACCACGTCCGCCGCCTGGCCGAGCGTGCTGTTGGCTTCGGCGGTGACGGCGATTAGCCCGATGCGGAAGCGGCGCGAATAGTCGATGAGGTTCTTGAGCTCGGCCGTCTCGCCCGACCACGACAGCGCCAGGATCACGTCCTCGGCCGTGATCATGCCGAGATCGCCGTGGCTCGCCTCGGCCGGGTGGACGAAGAACGCGGGCGTGCCGGTCGACGACAGCGTAGCCGCGATCTTGTGGCCGACATGGCCCGACTTGCCCATGCCGCTGACGATGACCCGGCCGCGCACGCCGCGGATCATGGCGACCGCCGCCTCGAAGGGCGCGCCGAGCCCGTCCTGCAGGGCCCGGGAGAGCGCTGCGATGCCGCTGCCCTCGGCGTCGAGCGTGCGGAGCGCCGACGCGATCGCGGGCCTGTCGGGTTTGACCTTGCTGGCTTCCATCCGGCGTCTCTGGGGCGGGCTCAAGTCCCACTGCTAGCACGAAAAACCGGCTCCGGCGACCGCCCGCCGGGAACCGTCAACCTCTTGTTAACCATAATTATTTTATCCCCATTAACCAATGAGTGCCGATCGGCCGGGGGCAAGGACATCATCCGTGCCGCGCCTTTGTTCTGCGCAGATCGCTGCGGCGATGGGCGTGGCCCTCACCGTGGCCGCGCTCGGGAGCGCGCGCGCGCAGAGTCCCGATCCGGCAACCGTCTTTCGCCCCCTCGACGGCGACCCGCGCAATCCGGGCCGCTTCAGGCGGGTCGATCCCAGGCGTCAAAGCGGGGCGCCGCAACGCTTTCAGGTCTACGGCAATCCGCCGGCGATGGGAGCCGGCAGCACCGGCTTCGATTCCACCAACACGCGCCGCAAGACCCGCAGCGTGCCCAAGCCCAAGCCGGGCGCCTCGCCGTCGCCGGGACAAGCCGCGGCCGGCACAGCGGCGGCACCCGCCGTTCCGATCCGTCCCGCGCCGGATCCGGCGCGACGCGGCGCTGCTTTTCCGCCGCAAGCGCAAGCCCAGGCGCAGGCCCAAGCGCAACCGCAGGCGCAAGCCTTCGTGCCGACCATCGCGACGCCGACGCGGCGCAGGGCGCCCGCAACCGACCTCGATCCGTTTGCGCCGATCGGATTGCGCGCCGGCGCCTTCACGCTCTTTCCGGCGATCGAACTCACCGGCGGCCTCGACACCAACCCGTCGCATGTGCCGGGCGGCAGGGAATCGTCGCTGTTGATCGTGGCGCCGGAATTGAAAGTACGCTCGGACTGGCAGCGTCATGCGCTGAACGCCGACATCAAAGGCACGTACACCGCCTATGGCGAGAAGTTCGGCTTCAAGGACGACGGGTCCATGACCGGCGTACCCAACTCGCTCGACCGGCCGAGCCTCGATGCGCGCGCCAACGGGCGCCTCGACATCACGTCGCGCAACCGGCTCGACGTCGAGGGCCGCCTGCTCGTCGGCACCGACAATCCCGGCAGCCCCAACATCCAGGCCGGGCTCGCACGCCTGCCGATCGTCACCACGCTGGGCACCACGCTCGGCTATACGCACAGCTTCAACCGCCTGGAGATCACCGCCAAGGGCGCGTTCGACCGCAGCGTCTGGCAGGACTCGACCCTGACGGACGGCTCGACCGCCAACAACGACGACCGCAACTTCAATCAATATGCCGTCGGCCTGCGCGGCAGCTACGAGCTCACGCCCGGCGTCAAGCCGTTCGTCGAGTTCGGCACCGATACGCGCGCGCACGATCTCGCGTTCGATCGCTTCGGCGCGCAGCGTGACTCCAACGGCATTAACGCCAAGGTCGGATCGACGTTCGAGATCACGCGCAAGCTCACCGGCGAGGCGTCCGTCGGCTACCTGACGCGCCATTACAAGGACCCGACGCTGCAGGATCTCGCCGGCCTGACGATGGATGCCTCGCTGGTCTTCACCGCGACCGCGCTCACGACATTCACCGCGACAGCCAAGTCGACCGCCAACGAGGTGGTCGTGCCCGGCGTCTCCGGCAATCTCGCGCGCGACTTCACCCTGCAGGTCGATCACTCGTTCCGGCGCTGGCTGCTCGGCACGGCCAAGCTCGGCTTCGGCATCGATGACTATGTCGGCTTTTCGCGCACCGATCAGCGCTGGTACGCCTCGGCCGCGCTCATCTACAAGCTCTCGCGCAACGTCCAGCTCAAGGGCGAGGTCCGCCGCGACTGGCTCAATTCGAGCGTGCCGAACGTCGACTACACGGCGACCCAGTTTCTGTTGGGGGTGAGGCTGCAGGATTAGCGAAGCGCGCCCCCCGCATCAAATCGAAAACCACACGTACCAGAGCACCGCGGCGACGATCGTATTGCCGATCCGCGCCTGCCAATTCTGGGCCGCGACCTGCGTCGCCGGGGGCCCGAGCACCTTCAGGTATCCGGCCCATTGAAACAGCGCGACCGCGGTCGCGCTGATGGCCGCGATCAGGATCAGCAGCTTGAACATCGGGCGCGCTCCCTCCGGCGCGCCGTATCATCGCAATGTTTGGTGTATCGGAACAGTCGCACTCTCCGGGCAAAAGCCCGGCCTCTGCCCCACGACGCCCGCGTCTGCGCCCGACCACATAACCGGCGAACGCGCATCGCGGTTCCCGGTCCGGCCCGAATCACGCTCGGTTGCGATGCGGCAGGCTCGCCATTCGTCGCGATCGTATCCTCCATCGCGCGCTTGGAACTATTTGGCAGCCGATCTCGAACCGGCGAGGCGGCGTGCGAGTTGATGGGGCGGGGAGGAACCTGATCGGGAGATACCCATGCTAACGAAATGGTTGGCCGCAGCCGTGGTCGGCTCGGCCCTGATCGCTGCGCCGGCCCTGGCGCAGACCACCAACCAAAGCGGCGCCAGCAATGCTCCAAAGGCGCAACTCGCTTCTGCGACGGGCCTGTGGCAGGGCTCGAAGCTGATCGGCACGAACGTTTATAATCCCCAGAACGAGAAGATCGGCGACATCAAGGAACTGATGGCCGACAAGAGCGGGAAGATCGACACTGTGGTGATCGGCGTCGGCGGCTTCCTCGGAATGGGCACGCATGATGTCGCAGTGAAGTTCAGCGAGCTCAAATGGGTGGATGAGCCGGTGAACCCCCCGCCCGCATCAGGCGCCGTTCGGCCGGGCGGCGCGGGAACGACGGGCACCGCGACGATCGCGCCGCGCGCCGAAGTCAAGCGCAACTATCCGGACCATGCCGTGCTGAATGCATCGAAAGACCAGCTCAAGAGCATGCCGCAGTTCGACTACAGCAAGTAATCGCTGCGTCCAGAACGGCGTGCGAAAGCCCGATCGCAAGATCGGGCTTTCGTCGTCGTGCGCCTGACCTGCTATTCCGCCTTGATGTTCGCCGCCCTGATGATCGGCCACCATTTGTCGATCTCCGCCTTGAAATAGGCGGCGAGCGCGGCGGGCGTCTGTTGCTCGCGCGCCGCGACGTCGTGGCCGAGTTCGTTAAAGCGTTTCTTCACGGCCGGATCGGCGAGCGCGCCGACCACGGCGGCAGTGAGCTTCGCGACGACGTCTTTCGGTGTGTCCTTGGGCGCCCAGAGGCCGTGCCAGAAGGGGAATTGCACCCCCGGCAAGCCGGCTTCCTCCACCGCCGGCACGTCGGGCGCCGCGAACCAGCGCTTCTCGTTCATGACCCCGAACGCCTTGATGCTGCCGGCGCGGTAGAGCGCGAGCGTCTGCCCGGCCTCGAGACACGCCAGGTCGATCTGGCCCGCCACCAGGTCCTGCATGGCCGGCGCGCCGCCGCGATACGGCACGAACTGCAGCTGGACGCCGGCTTTCTGCGCGAAATAGATGAGGCACATGTGCGCGCCGCTTCCGGCGCCGATCGTGCCGGCCGTCCGGTTGGGGTTGGCCTTGAGCCAGGGGATCAGCTCCTTGATGTTCGCGGGCGGCAGATCCTTGCGCCCGATGATCCACTGCGTGCCGATCGAGAGCATCGCGATCGGTTGAAGATCGGCTTGCACGTCGAACGGCAGCGAATACATCGCGCTGCCACCGACATTGGATGTCCACTGGCCGATGCCGATGGTGTAGCCGTCGGGGGCCGCGCGATAGAGACGGGTGAGGCCGATGGTGCCGCCGGCGCCGCTCACGTTCTCTGCGATCACCGGCTCGCCGAGCGAGGCCCGCATGTGTTCGGCGACGAGCCGCGCAATGATGTCGGTGATGCCGCCGGCCGGGAAGGGCACGATCATGGTGATCGGGCGCGACGGATAGGATTGGGCGGATGCGTTCGCAATGCCGGCCAGGATGAATGTGATCGCGAAAACAATCCTTCGCATGTGATCTCCTCGTCATTCCCAGGGGCTACGGCGAGCCCCGTGAATGATGCGGAGTATCATCACATCGGCTTCGACGATTGTGTAGTGAATTACCTACGGATAGCGAACGAGCGGCACTCGTCGGACACTTTGTCGCTGCTCGACCCTTTGTGCACCCTCGGGATATTGGGCAATCCGCTCGATGACGCGCCTGATGCGCTGTTCGAATCCGGACGCTGCTGCCGGATTGTTTGCTCGGATCTCGTCGAGGATGATGTCGAGCTCGGCGAGCGCGAGTTTTGAAAATCGAACCCTCATGCTCGCCGATATTTGGCGAACACCGCTTCGACTTCCTGTTCTGTCGCGATCTCGCCGCGGGCGACTGCGGCTAGCGCTTCGTCAATGGCTTGGAGTTCCTCGGGCGTGGCATGATAGACGCCGTGACGGCGCGCCTCGATTTCCAATGCGATCTGCGCAAGCTCGTCCTGGTCTTCTTCGGGCCAGCGAGGGACCCCGGACAGCACGGCTTTTACGTCTGCGTTCATGGCGCTAATGATAGCAGCATCGTAGGGTGGGCAAAATCGGGTGGCGAATCGCATCCGCGTGGGCAACCGCGCGGCGATTTTGCCCACGCGGTCGGCGCGGAGCGGTCGCCCACCCTACATTCCGAGAATTCGCTTCAGTTCCGCGCGAAACTCCGGCGCAATGTCCTTGCGGTCGAGCGCATAGGCCACGTTGGCGGCGAGGAATCCGACCTTCGAGCCGCAGTCGAAGCTCTGGCCCTCGAACTTGAGGCCATAGAACCGCTGCGTCTTGGCGAGCCGGATCATCGCGTCGGTGATCTGGATTTCGCCGCCGGCGCCGCGCGTCTGGTCGGCGAGGATGCCGAAGATCTGCGGCTGCAGGATGTAGCGGCCGGTGATGATGAGGTTCGAAGGCGCGTCCTCGCGCTTCGGCTTCTCAACCATCCCGGTGATCTCGAACGCCTTGCCGTTCGTCTTGCCCACGCCGACCACGCCGTACATGTGAATGCGCTCGGGCGGCACCTCCTCGACCGCGATGATGTTGGTCGCGTCGCCTGCGTCCCGATAGGCTTCCATCATCTGCGCGAGGCAGCCGCGGGGCGCCTTCACCAGCACGTCCGGCAAGAGCAGGGCGAAGGGCTCGTCGCCCACGAGCTCGCGCGCGCACCACACCGCATGCCCGAGGCCGAGCGGCGATTGCTGCCGGGTGAAGCTCGTCTGGCCGGCGCTCGGCAGGTCGTTTTCGAGGAGCTCGAGGTCCGCCCGCTTGTTGCGCTCGTGCAGCGTGAGCTCGAGCTCGAACTGGCGGTCGAAGTGATCCTCGATCACCCCCTTGTTGCGACCGGTCACGAAGATGAAGTGCTCGATGCCGGCCTCGCGCGCCTCGTCGACCACGTGCTGGATGAGCGGCCGGTCGACGACCGGCAGCATCTCCTTCGGCATCGCCTTGGTGGCGGGCAGGAACCGGGTGCCGAGACCGGCGACGGGAAAAATCGCTTTGCGGATGGGTTTCATCGGAAGGTTTGCGGCGTCTTGGGGGAACCTGAAAATCGGTTTTCTTTCCGGGAACTTAGGGGAAGGTCCGGCGGCGCTGTTTACCATGCACGGCGCGTGCGCTGTAAACAATATCGTGCTGCGGCGGTTCTTCTGGCCACGGCCAGATGTTAAACATACTGAAACCATATCTGGGCCCCAATGACCGCGCGAGAAGAAGCGCGCAGACGCAATCAGGCACGGGTTCATGAGATGACGGTTTCGCAACGGATCTTCGGCGCGGCGGGGGCGCTCGCCCTGACTTTTGGCTCGCTGGTCCCACTCGCGGCACAGAGCGCGGATGAGCGCTACCCGTTGCAGGGAGTCACGGGCAGCATCGGATCGTTCGTCGCGCCGCGCAGCAAGGACGAGTGGAGCGGCGAATCCGGCTCCTCGGGCCATCCGCTCATGCAGGCCGACGCGATCCGCGCCGCCGCCGCGAGCTTTTCGTCCTGCATCGCCGGCCTGTGGCCCGATGCGGCGCGCCGCGGGGTCACGCGCGCGACCTTCGATACCTACACGGCCGGGCTCACGCCCGACCTCAAGATCATGGATTTCATCGACGCCCAGCCCGAATTCACCAAGGCGCTGTGGGACTATCTCGATCTGCTCGTGAGCGAGGCGCGCATCAAGCGCGGGCGCGAGCTGCTCGCCCAGCACAAAGCGACCTTCGACGCGGTGGAAAAGGCCTATGGCGTCGATCGCCACATCGTCGCGGCGATCTGGGGCGTCGAGTCAAACTACTCGACCGCGATCGGCGAGCGGCCCGTGCTGCGCTCGACCGCGACGCTCGCCTGCGTCGGCCGCCGGCAAAAATATTTCCGCGATGAATTTTTGGCCACGCTGGAAATCCTCAACCGCGGCGATGTCAGCCCGGATCGCCTCAAGGGCTCGTGGGCGGGCGCCTTCGGCCCCACCCAGTTCATGCCGACTGCGTTCAAGCGCTACGCCGTGGATTTCGACGGCGACGGCCGCCGCGACGTCGTCGACTCGATCGCCGATCTCGTCGCCTCGACCGCCAACAATCTCAAGGTCGACGGCTGGACGCCCGGGCAGACCTGGGGCTACGAGGTAGTCCTCCCGCAGGGCTTCAACTACGCGCTCGCCGACAGCACGCGCCCGATGACGGTGCACGATTGGGCGCGGCTCGGGCTCATCCGCGCCAACGCCAAGCCCTTTCCGCGGCCGACCGACAAGGCCTACCTGCTGCTGCCGGGCGGCGCGCGCGGCCCTGGCTTCCTGATGCTCAACAATTTCCGCGTCATCATGAAATACAACCCGGCCGAGGCCTACGCGCTCGCCATCGGTCACCTCGCCGATCGCCTGCGCGGCGACGGCCCGTTCGTGCAAGCCTGGCCGCGCGACGAACGGGTGCTCACCAGCGCCGAGCGCTACGAGCTGCAACAGCTTCTGGTGGCGCAAGGCTACGACATCGGCGGCGAGCCGAACGGCCGTATCAACGCGCGCACCCGCGGCGCGCTCAAATCGTATCAGGTCGCGAGCGGGCTCACGCCGGACGGCTTCGCCACGGCCGATCTGCTGGAGCGGCTGCGCCGCGCGGGATGGGCCCGGCGGTAACCAAATCGCGACCTTCCCGTTGACACTTTTGCCATGGTATTAACCCAATGACTGCCTAGCGTCGGTAGGCCGGCACTATTTCGGCCACGCGACGTTATCCTTTCAGCCGGTGTTGGGTCGAATTGGCATGGTGAACGTCCTTTCGCGGCGATTTGCGGCGGCTCTCCTTTACGGGCTTGCCGAGACGGCTGCGGCGCTGAGCCTCGCGGCGGCGTTCCACGCACCCGCGAACGCGCAGGTGTTCGACGATCGTTTCCCCTTCATCGAGGAGCGTGTGCGCCGCGGTGGCCCGTCGCGCGACCGCGAACGAGACTCCGGTTTTCCGGGATTCTTTCAGGATGCGCCGCGTCAGGGCGGCGAAAGCAGCGCCAAGGCGCCGGCGTCGCAGCGCAAGAGCGATTCGGCGCCGCTCACCTCCGTGGTCGTGGTCGGCGACTCGATGGCCGACTGGCTCGCCTATGGTCTCGAGCAAGCGGCTTCCGAATCGCCCGACATCGGCATCCTGCGCCGCCACCGCACCAATTCGGGCCTGATCCGTGTCGAGACGCGCAACGATCCGCGCGGCGAATATCCCGACTGGCCGCAGGCCGCGCGCGAAATCCTCAATGCCGAGAAGGCGAATTTCATCGTGATGATGATCGGCCTCAACGATCGCCGCTCGATCCGCGAGCGTGCCCCGGCGCGCCCGGCGCCGGGCGCCGCGCAAACCGCTGCGCCCGCGGGACCCGCCACGACGCCTGCCGCACCCACGCCGCCGAGTGCTGCGCCGAAGCCCGCCGAGACGCCTGATGACGAAAAGGCGCCCGCCAAAGCGCCCGCCGCCGTCGCGGAGCCCGACACCGCGACACCGCCCGGCATGCTGACCCATGAGTTCCGGTCCGACAAATGGACCGAGCTCTACATCAAGCGCATCGACGACACGATCGCGGCGCTCAAAGCCAAGAACGTGCCGGTGTTCTGGGTCGGCCTGCCGCCGGTCCGCGGCACCAAATCGGCGACCGACATCAGCTTCCTCAACGACCTCTACCGCAGCCGCGCCGAAAAGGCGGGCATCACCTATATCGATACCTGGGACGGATTCGTCGACGAGAGCGGACGCTACGTGGTCTCGGGCCCGGATTTCGAAGGCCAGATCCGGCGCCTGCGATCCTCGGATGGCGTGCATTTCACTACGGCCGGCGCGCGCAAGCTTGCCCACTACGTCGAGCGGGAGATTCAGCGCACGCTCGTGACCAAGGCCACCCCGGTTGCGCTTCCGATTCCCGATGAGCCCGCGCCGCAGACGCCGGTCGCGCGCCCCGGCAGCGCGGCGGTCGCCCGGCCGCTCGCCGGACCCGTGGTTCCGCTCACCGCCGCGGCCGAAGCGGACGAATTGCTCGGCGGCGCCAACACGCGCCAGCCGCCGACCGATGCGCTGGCCTCGCGCGTCCTCGTGCGCGGCGAGCCGGTCGCTGCTCCGCAGGGCCGCTCCGATGATTTTGCCTGGCCGCGCCGCGGCGTCGCGCCGGTCGGCACCGATCCGGTGGTCGCGACCACGACGATGCCGACGACGCCGATGCAGGAACGCCAGCAGACGGCCGCGGCGGCCGCCGGCCCGGCCGCGGCGCCCGCGCGCGCGCCTGGCGCCTCCCGCCATGCTCCCCGGCCGCCTGGCCCGGTCGCGCAAGCCCGCACCGAGCGGCGCTTCTACGAGCCGCAGCGGCAGTTCTTCTTCCCCTTCTTCGGCCGCTGACGGCCGCCCGCCGAACGGGTGCGACGCGCGATTTCGTCGGGCGTGATACACTCGCGCCGACTACGCGAATCCGGGAGCACTACATGCCGAAGTTCACGATCCAGCCGCACGGCCGCCTGCAGGAATGGATCGCGCACGAGAACGGGTATTTCCGCGACGAGGGGCTGGACTATGAATTCGGCATCCGCCCGACCGCGGATCGCGAAAAGCAGGTCGACGCGTCGGGCAAGCTCGTCGAGATTCGCGCGGGCGCGTTCGAATCCTACAAGCAGGCCGGCGGCAACAAGAGCGTGAAGTCGGACATCTCCTGCGCCTGCCACTGGGCGGTGAACCAGGCGTCGGCGCAGCGCAGCGGCACCATGTGGGGCAAGGCCTATGTGGTGACGCCGAGCGCCGTGATGGTGCCGCCGGACTCGCCGATTGTGCGACCGCAGGATCTCGCCGGTCAGGAGATCGCGGTCGGCTACCACTCGGGCAGCCACTTCACCACCGTTCAGGCGCTCGAGCCGTTCATCGACCGCGACCAGATCAAGCTCAAATATGTCGGCCTGCCGTGGGCGCGCGTCGACGTCGGCATCGATCGCGACGTGCCCGCCACCAGCGTGTGGGGCATCACCTTCCAGGCGTTGGAGCAGCTCGGCTTCCGCAAGGTCGTCGACGCGACCTTCATGATCGGATTCATGTTTCCGGTCGGCGTGGATCTCGCCGACGTCGAGAAATACATGAACGGCCTCAAGCGCGCGCAGATGGAGCTCGACTTCGCGCCGGAGAAATACAAGCACCTCTATCTCAACGAGATCCCGGAGCGCTACAAATCCAAGGTCGACGTGCGGCTCTTTTCGACCGGCGAGCGCATCGTCTTCCTGCCCTATACCGAGGAGATGTTCGCGCGCACCCAGGCCTGGCTGCAGGAGCGCGGGCTGTTCGACGAAAGCGCGGGGGCGCTGGACTACGCCTCGTCGGTCGCGGCGTAATCATCGCAGTCATTGCGAGCGAAGTCTTTCGTAGGTTGGGTCGAGCGCGAGCGAGACCCAACAGGACCGAAATGCATCCGATTGTTGGGTCTCGCGAGAGCTCGACCCAACCTACAGCTTTCGCGCTCCTCGCAATGACAAAGCCTACTGCTTCGCCACGATGCCCAGCGCCTTCGCGGCTTCGGCGATCTTGGCGCGCTGATCCGCGATCGACTCGGCGAACTCGGCGGGCCCGCCGATGTTCATCACCTGGCCGGTGGAGGTCAGCCGGTCCTGGATGATCGAATCGTTGGAGACCGCCTTGACGTCGGCGGCGATGCGCTCGCGAATTTCCTTCGGCAGTTCGGGCGGACCGAAGAGTCCGACGAGCCCGTCGAGCGTCAGCTTGGGAAAGCCGGCTTCCGCGACGGTCGGAACGTTGGGCGCCGCCGGCGTGCGTACCGTGTTGGTCACCGCCAGCACCTTGATCTTTCCGGCTTCGACTTGCGGCCGCACGATCGCGTAGGCGGCCTCGTAAATCTGTACCCGTCCCTCGGCGACGTCATTCGCCGCTTCGACCGGATTGCGGTACGGCACCTTCGGCGCGTCGAGGCCCTCGCTCTTGAGCCATCCGGCGAAGAGGAAATCGAGCGCCCCGGTGAGGCCCGCCCAGTTGAGCTTGCCCGGTTGCGAACGCACCATTGCCACCAGCTCCTTGAGCGAGGACACCGGCATGGAGGCGGGCACCGACACGGTGATGATCGTGTTCGACACGCGTGCGATCGGCTGCAGGTCACTCGGCTTGTAGGGCAGGTTGTCGTGCAGATAGGGATGCGCCGTGAAGGACGACGTCGGCGAGCTGAGCAGCACGTGATCGTCGCGCGCGTTCACGAACGTGCTGATCGCCACGACGCCGTCGCCCCCGGGGCGATTCTCCACCACGACGGGCTGGCCCCATTTCGCGCTCAGCCGGTCCGCGAACAGGCGCGAGCCGATGTCGACGCCGGCGCCTGGACCGAGCGGCAGCAGGAACCTGACCGTGCGGGTCGGCCAGCTTTGCGCGCACGAGGGCGCGGCGGACAACGCCAGCGCGCAAACGAGCGCACCGCCGATGCCGATCAAGCTCTTGATCTTGTTCATGTCGCCTCCGAACTCGAATGGTTCGGGCGGAAGCTACAGGGTCGCGCCGGGCCGAAAAAGAGGCGTCATTGCCGCGCCCTAGCGTGCTCTATGCATTGGCGCATGCCCTTGTCGGCGAACCGTTTTCCACTTCGCCGGGGCATGCGCTAACGGCCGGTGAAATTCGGAACGCGCCGCTCGGCGACCGCCTTCACGCCCTCCTTGAAATCGTCGGTCTTGCGCAGCCGGCCCTGCTCGGCGAGCTCGTGCTCGGTCGCCTTGGCGACGCGGTCGGCGAGGCCCGCACGCAGCGTCG
>WNFC01001584.1_pt1 | contig 25084 bp, 24 predicted proteins | sample 5400541 | NCBI WGS metagenome assembly WNFC01 (sample SAMN13153342, study PRJNA577476) | soil metagenome | isolation source: 120 cm saprolite under Douglas fir tree site 2 hole 2 replicate 1 | place: USA:California | collected 2015-04-18 | reverse complement strand
CGAGCCGGGACTGACCGTCGACGACGACCGTCTCATCGGGTTTGAGGCCTGACTCAATGAGAGCCTGGCCTTCGCTGATCTGGCCGACCGTGACGGGGCGTATCTGTACAGACTGATCGTCCGCGATCACGTAGATGTATGGACCGTTCGGGCCCTGCTGCACGGCTCCTGCCGCGACGGTCAATCCGTTCTGCTGAGTGCGGAGAAGCAGCCGCACGTTGACCAGCTCACCCGGCCACAGCGCACGCTTCGCATTCGGAAAAGTAGCGCGCAGCCTGATCGTGCCGGTTGTCTGAATGATCTGGTTGTCGATGAGCAGGAGCTCGCCTTCGTCGAGCTTGGTCTTGTCATCCTGGCTATAGGCCAGGACCTTGACCGGTCCCTTGGCCATCTCCTGCTGGATTTGGGCGAGCGTGGTTTCGGGCAGCGTGAAGATCAACGAGATCGGCTGAATCTGCGTGATGTTCACCAGGCCGCTTGGATCGGTCGGATGAATGACGTTGCCTTCGTCGATCTGCCGAATGCCGGTGACGCCGTCGATCGGCGCGGTCAGGCGGGTGTACGCCAGGTTCACCTGCGCACTCTCGATCACGGCCTCGTCGGACTTGATCATGGCTTCGAGCTGGGCCACCTGCGCCTTCTGCGTGTCGACCAGCTGTTGGGTCGCAAACCCCTTGGCGAGGAGCGGCGTATAGCGGCCGAGATTGGCCTGCGCGTTCGCGAGCTGAGCCTGATCGCGATCGCGATTGGCCGTCGCCTGGTCGAGCTGAGCCTGATACGGGCGCGGATCGATCTGGGCCAGCAGGTCGCCCTTATGCACCGTCTGGCCCTGGCGGAAGTTGATCTTCGTGATCTGCCCGGTGATCTGGCTGCGCACCACGACATTGTTGTAGGCGATCACCGTGCCGACACCCCGCAGATAGATGGGAACGTCGCTTGCGACGACTTTCGCCGCGATCACCGGCACGGAGGGAGGCGCGGGCGCGGGCGCCGGACCGGACGCGGTGGAGCCATGCCAGACCGCCACGCCGACGCCGCCGAGAGCGGCCGTGGCGACCAGAAAAGCGGCGAGGATAACCAGTTTTTTGCGCATGGACGTTGCTTTCGATTTTCCGTCAGCAGCCGCAAACATCGCGCTTTCGCAGCCTCGTTGATCGGTGTGGCTCGATTTCAGGTCCGACTACACGTCGCTCCGGCGATAATCGGTCGGAGTCATGCCGGTGACTTTGCGGAACGACATGGTGAACGCGCTGGTGCCGCTGAAGCCGAGCGCCATTCCGATTTCCGTGACCGACATCGCTCGCTTCGCCAGCAGACCCTTGGCGCGCTCGATACGGCGGTGCGTGTGGAAGCGGTGCGGCGGCATGCCGAAGGATTGCTTGAATGCGCGCGAGAAATGGTAGGAGCTGAGACGCACGAGCTGCGCGAAGGCAGCCAGTGGGATTTGCTCCGGCAGATGCTCCTCGATGTGATCCAGGACGACGCGCTGCTGCCAAGCGGCGAGCCCACCACGCAGCGGACGCTCGAGGCGGCGAGGCCGCAGGACAAACCTGACGAGTTCGTGGGCGAGCACCATACCGAGTGCTTCGCCATAGCCCCGATCACATCGTCGCGGGCTGTCGAGAAGCGTCTTCAGCTTGAATGCGGTGTCCCACAGGGCCGCGTCTTCGAAGAACAGCCGCGGCGCGAACGACGCATCGGCAGGCACCAGGTCGGGGTCGACCGGCAACGCGGCGGGGTCGAAATAAAAATAGGCCACTCGAGGCAGGCTGGAGGTCTCCTGCCAATCCGCATATTCATGGCCTGCCGGCACCAAGATGAGCTTGCGCTTGTAGTTTCGCAGCGTGGAGCGCGGCAAGCCTTCAACGAAGGTGTCGCCGGTGCTGCGCGCGCCGGACTCGAACAGGGCGAGCAGGTGGAGAGGCGCCCGAAAACGGCTTTCGATGCGCCCGTGTTGCGTGACGCCTACCGCCTCCGCTGCCATGCCGCGCCAGCTCACTCCATGCCGGTTTATCGTCTCGGAGGGAGATATCGCGACAGCGGGCTGGATGACGCCGCGCTCGGATTGATCGGACGACCAGCGGCCTTGGTCGCCATCCATCCCCGACTCGCGACCATCCCGCGTGTCACGACCGGGCATCCCGCGATCGACAGCCGCCGGGAAGGCGGCATTGGGCGCGCGCAGTGTCGTCAACATGTCTGCCTCGCTTCAGCCGGCGCGGTTGATGACCGCCCGCGCTTTGCGGGCCAGAGCGCCGGTCAGTTCTTGTCTGGGCGTCGAACCGTTGGCGACCCAGATCGCGTACATCGCGGCAAGCGCGCTGACCGCGTTCGTCAGCAGCAGAAAGATGATGGTCGCTTGCAGGAAGTTGAACATTTCTTGGCGAAACATGGGTCACCTCCGTTCATGGTCCCCGTGCGAAGCCTTTCGATACGGCAAGTTCACATCGGCTTGGTCATGCCGCGGCGAGCTGGCCAGCCTGAGCGGCCGCCCGCTGCGTGACGACCTGGCGAATTTTCTCGAAGGCACGCATCTCGATCTGCCGCACTCGCTCGCGGGACACGCCGAATTCCCCGGCGATTTCCTCGAGCTTTCGCGGTGCGTCGCGGAGGCGTCGGGACACGAAAATGTGTCGCTCTCGCTCGTTGAGCAGCGCCAGCGCCTCGGCCAGCGCCTCGCGGCCCTTCGCCAGCTCCTCGCCATCGGAGAGAACGCGTTCCTGGCTCGGCGCCTCATCGGCCAGCAGGTCCTGCCAGCTGCTCGAATCGCTCTCCTCCACCGGTGCACTGAGCGACACGTCGCCGCTCAGCCGCCGATTCATCTCGATGACGTCTTGTTCGCTCACGCCGAGCCGTTTGGCGATCAGCTCGACCTGGTCGGGACGCATGTCGCCGTCGTCGAGCGCGGAAATCCTGCTCTTGGCTTTGCGGAGATTGAAGAACAGCTTGCGCTGGTTTGCCGTGGTTCCCAGCTTCACCAGTGAATTGGAGCGCACGATGTATTGCTGGATCGCGGCCCTGATCCACCAGACCGCATAGGTGGCGAGGCGGAATCCTTTGTCGGGATCGAAACGCTCGACCGCCTGCATCAAGCCGATATTTCCCTCGGAAACGAGGTCGCCGATCGGCAGGCCGTAACCGCGGTAGCTCAACGCGACTTTGACGACGAGACGCAGATGACTGTTGACGAGACGGTCTGCGGCGTCGCGGTCTTCCTGCTGCCGGGATCGCCTCGCAAGCTCGAACTCCTCATCCGCTTCCAGGAGCGGGATGCGGTGGATCTCTTCGATATATCGCTTGAGGCCGGAATCGAACGCGGATCGAGGTAAGCTTGCGGTGCGAGACATGGCGCAACATCCAGGTTGATGGTCCGTGTCCGAGGCGCGGCGCCGTTCGACGCAAGCGCGACCGACCACCGCAACATAGAGCCCGGCTGGTCGACCGCCATTAAATTTCTGCTGAAAAATCTAAATTCGGATTTAGAAGTGCACGGGCGCGTGTTTGTATCGTGAATGGACGCTGCTCGCGCGAGCGGCGCGCAGCAATTCTGTCCCAAGTGCAACAAAATTATTCAGGCGCTTTCTCCGTGCGTACGCGGACAGACAATCTCGACGACGAAACCAGGGCCGGATTTTATCGCGAGCCGAAAGCCGTGCAGCTTGAGGATCGCCGCGACCAGGCTGAGACCGAGTCCGACTCCCTTCGTCTGCCGGCTTCGGTCCGAACGGTAGAAGCGGCGGACCACGACATCGCGCTCCTCTTCGCTGATGCCCGGTCCCGTGTCGCTGACGCGCACGATGCTTTCGCCGGTCCCGTCCAACAACGCCAGCTGCACCTGTCCGCCTTGCGGCGTGAATTTCACGGCGTTGTCGACGAGGTTCGCGATCGCTTCGAGAAGGAGATCGCGATCGCCGTGCACCGTCGGCGTATCGCCGACATGGACGCGGAGCGCGACCTTTTTTTCCTCCGCGATCGGCTCGTAGAGATCGCCCACCTCCCGCACGAGGTCCGCCAGCGCCACCTCGGAAAAACCGGCAAGCCGCCGGGTATGTTCGATCTCCGCGATGCGCAGCAGAGCGGTTACGATCGCCAGCGACTGATCGAGTCCGAGAATGGCGCGATCGATCACCGCCTGCGATTCCTCGACGGTGCGTGCATGCGCGCGACCGCGCTCCATGCCCATGCGCACGCGCGTCAGCGGCGTGCGCAGATCGTGGGCAATGTCGTCGCCGACGCCACCAATCTGGTGAATGAGCGTTTCAATTCGATCGAGCATCTCGTTCACGACGGTGGCGAGCCTGTCGAATGGGTCGTCGACGCCGCGCGTCGGCAGCCGCTGCCGTAGATCGCCGGCGACGATGCGCTGGACGCTCTGATTGACGTCGGCGACCCGCTGCTGGGCGCGAATGCTCAGCAGCACGCCCGCCGCGACGCACAGAAACAGCGCCGGAACCAGTCCAAGCCCCAAGGTCCCGCCGACGATTTCGCTGATCTGGACGATCTCATCGACACTCCGGCCGATCACCAGCACGTGTCCGTCCGGCAGCGTGCGCGCAATGGCGCGCACGGCTTGCCGTTCGCCGCCGTTCGGGCCGACCGGAACGAGCGCGCGCTGCGCGTGTCCGTCTATTTTGAGGTCCTTTGGTATGTGCTCCAGATTGCCAGCGATACGCTGGCCGTCGACGGTGAACAGGCCGGCATGTTGGACTCCGCGCGGATCCTGCCTGAGGAGCTGCTCGATCGCGATCAGCCGCTCCTCGATCGAAGCGGCCGCGAACACCTGCGCCTGCATCGTGACGACCGCGTCAGACCGGGAGGTGAGGTATCGCTCGGTCCGCCAGTAGATCGCGCCGAACAACAGCATGACGTAGATGACGAATACGCCGGCGACCGCGAGCGCCCAGCGAAACGTGGTGGTGCGCACAAACTCAGGCAGGGGCACGAAGAACGAATCCTACGCCGCGAACATTATGGATCATCGGCGGCTCGTCCGACTCATCCACCTTGCGCCGGAGGCGTCCCATATGGACGTCCACCAGGTTCGTCTGCGGAACGAACTTGTACTTCCATACTTCCTCGAGGAGCATTGCGCGCGTAAGAACCTGATCCTTGCGCTGCATCATGTATTCGAGCAGGCGAAACTCGCGCGGCAGCAGATCGATCGAGCGGTCGCCCCGCTTGGCGGTCCGCGCGATCAGGTCGAGCTCGGGGATCAGCACATCGATACCCGCTTGCGGCGGACGGCCGATCGATCGGGACCTCCGCAATTCGGCGGATCATATCGCCGAAGATCTATATCCGGTGACTTGTTTCGAATTGCGGTGATTTGTCCCGACTTGCGTCAATCGTCGCCGCAAATACGCGGACGCCTGCAGCGCCGATGGCATTTCCGGTTCCGTGGCTATCTTTCTGTCAGCCATTGGACGGCGCGATCACTCATAGCGACGGCCGAGCTCGCTTAAGCCGTACCCGATTTATCGAGAGCATTCGAATGAATGATCGGCTCAATCCGAAACTAGGCCGGCGCGATCTTCTCCGCGTTCTGGTGGTCGGAGCCGGCGCGGCTGCTGCAGGCGCTCCACCGCTCGTGGCCGCCGCGACGCGCAGCGCAGATGCCGACAAAAAACGAAAGGCGCGTTACCAGGCGAACTCGCCCGAGGTCCAGACTTTTTACCGCGTCAATCGCTACCCGCCGAAGTGAAGGAGGCCGCCGTGCTGATCAAGAGGGCACAACGCGAAGCCCGCCGCGGCACGCTTGGCGCGGCGCTCTCGGCCAAGGCCAATGGCGATCTTGATCGCCGTACCTTCCTGCGCCGTTCGGGCCTCGCCGCGGGCGGGCTTGCGGCGCTCGGCACTTTGCCGCTCGCCGCGGTGCGGAGGGCCGAGGCCGGTCCACCTCCGAGTCCCGGCGCGGCAGTCACGGTCCGTAAGAACGTCTGCACGCATTGCTCGGTCGGCTGCACGGTGATCGCCCATGTGGCGAACGGCTTGTGGATCGGCCAGGAGCCGGGTTGGGACAGCCCGATCAATCGCGGCTCGCACTGCGCCAAGGGCGCCGCGGTGCGTGACGACGTGTCGAGCGAACGCCGCCTGCGCTATCCGATGAAGCTCGTCGGTGGCGCGTGGCAGCGAATCTCGTGGGATCAGGCGATCGACGAGATCGGCGACAAATTGCTAGAGATCCGCGCCGAGTCCGGTCCTGAATCGGTGTTCTGGCTCGGGTCCGCCAAGTTCACCAATGAAGCCGCTTATCTCAACCGGAAGCTCGCCGCCTTTTGGGGAACCAACAATTCGGATCACCAGGCGCGCATTTGCCACTCCACCACTGTTGCGGGCGTCGCCAACACCTGGGGATATGGCGCGATGACCAACAGCTACAACGACATCCGCAACGCCAAGACCATCATGATCATGGGCGGCAATCCGGCGGAGGCGCATCCAGTCTCGCTGCAGCACATTCTCGAGGGCAAGGAGCTCAACCGCGCCAACATGATCGTCATCGATCCCCGCTTCACTCGCACGGCGGCGCACGCCACTGAATATGTACGCGTTCGTCCGGGGACGCACATTCCGACCGTCTACGGAATGCTCTGGCATATTTTCCGCAATGGCTGGGAGGACAAGGAGTTCATCGAGCAACGCGTCTACGGGATGGACGACATCCGCAAGGAGGTCGAGAAGTGGCCCCCCGACGAGGTAGAACGCGTCATCGGCCTCAAGGAAGCGCAGGTCAAGCGCATTGCGGAGACCTTCGCCAAGCAACGGCCCTCGACCCTGATCTGGGCGATGGGCCAGACCCAATATTCGTTTGGGACGGCCAATGTTCGCGCGAGCTGCATCCTGCTGCTCGCGACCGGCAATGTCGGACGTCCCGGCGCCGGCGCCAACATCTTCCGCGGCCATGACAATGTGCAGGGCGCGACCGACCTCGGCCTCGATTGCACGACGTTGCCGCTCTATTACGGCCTCGATGAAGGTGCCTGGAGACACTGGTGCCGCGTATGGGAGGTCGACTACGACTGGATGCTATCCCGCTTCGTCGACAAGACGTTCATGGGAACGCCGGGCGTCACCAGCACGCGCTGGTTCGATGCCGTCCTGCTGCCACGGGACCAGGTGTCCCAGCCGGACAACATGAAAGCCATGTTCATCATGGGGCATGGCGGCAACACGATCACGCGCATGCCGCAAGCGGCCAAAGGGATCGAGAAGCTCGATCTCCTCGTCGTGTGCGATCCCTATCCGACCACCTGGGCGGTGCTCTCCGAGCGCAAGGACGGCACTTACCTGCTGCCGGCCGCCACCAGCTTCGAGATGAATGGATCGCGCACCGCCTCGAACCGCTCGCTGCAATGGGGCGAGCAGATCGTGCAGCCGGTGTTCGAGTCCAAGAACGATTACGACATCATGTACGCGCTCGCCCGCAAGCTCGGCTTTGCCGACCGGATGTTCAAGAACATCAAGGTCGAGAACGGCGCCGTGTCGGCCGAGGACATCCTGCGCGAGATCAATCGTGGCGGCTGGTCGACCGGCTATTGCGGCCAGTCGCCGGAGCGACTCAAGGCGCATATGCGCAATCAGTCCAAATTCGACGTTGTCACGCTGCGCGCGCCGAAGAACGATCCGGAGGTCGCCAGCGAGGTCTACGGCCTGCCGTGGCCCTGCTGGGGCACGCCGGAGCTGAAGCATCCCGGCAGTCCGATCCTATACAACACCAATCTGCCGGTGAAGGACGGCGGCGGCACGTTCCGTGCCCGTTTCGGCGTCGAGCGCAATGGCGCGAGCCTCCTTGCTCACGGTTCCTACGCGCAGGGCTCCGAGCTCAAGGACGGCTATCCCGAGTTCACTTTGGGCGTGCTCAAGAAGCTCGGCTGGGACAGCGAGCTCACCTCGCAGGAGCTCGCAGTCATCGAGAAAGTCGGCGGCAACGCTGCCGACGGCGTCTCCTGGTCGACCGATCTCTCCGGCGGCATCCAGCGCGTCGCGATCGCGCACGGCTGCGCCCCTTTTGGCAACGCCAAGGCGCGTACGATCGCCTGGAATCTGGCGGATCCGATTCCCGTCCACCGCGAGGTGATCTTCACATCGCGTCCCGATCTCGTCGCCAAATATCCGACGCTGCCCGATGCCCGCCAGTTCCGCGTTCCCAATCTCGGCTTCACGATGCAGCAGACCGCCATCCAAAGAGGCACCGCCAAGGAATTCCCGCTGATCCTCACCTCCGGCCGCCTGGTGGACTACGAGGGCGGCGGCGAAGAGACCCGCTCCAACAAGTGGCTGGCCGAGCTCGTGCAAGACATGTTCGTCGAGGTCAACCCGGCGGACGCGGCCGATCGCGGCATCAAGGACGGCAGCTGGGTCTGGGTCACCGGCCCGGAGGGCCGCTCGAAGGCGAAGATGAAGGCGTCAGTTACTCCGCGCGTCGGCAAAGGCCTGGTGTGGATGCCGTATCACTTCGCCGGCTGGTTCGAAGGCGTCGACCAGCGCAGCAAATACCCCAAAGGCACCGACCCGATCGTGCTGGGCGAGAGCGTCAACACGCTCACGACCTATGGCTACGACCCGGTGACCGGCATGCAGGAACCCAAAGCGACGCTCTGCCAGATCAGGGCCGCGTGAGGAGACACGATCATGGCTCGCATGAAGTTTCTCTGTGACGCGGACCGCTGCATCGACTGCAACGCCTGCGTCACGGCCTGCAAGAACGAGAACGAGGTGCCGTGGGGCATCAATCGACGGCGCGTCGTCACCATCAATGACGGCACGCCCGGCGAGCGCTCGGTTTCGATGGCCTGCATGCACTGCACGGACGCTCCTTGCGCGTCGGTCTGCCCGGTGAACTGCATCTTTTCGACGGATGACGGCGTCGTGCTGCACTCGAAGGATCTGTGCATCGGCTGCGGGTACTGCTTTTACGCCTGCCCGTTCGGAGCGCCGCAATATCCGAAAGTCAGCAACTTCGGCTCGCGCGGCAAGATGGACAAGTGCACGTTCTGCGCCGGCGGCGGCGGTCCGGAAGTGCCGGGCAGCATCGAGGAATACGAGAAATACGGCGCCAACCGCATGCTGCACGGCCAGCTGCCGCTGTGCGCCGAGATGTGCTCGACCAAGTCGCTGCTCGCGGGCGACGGCGACGTCATCGCCCAGATCTACAGGGAGCGCGTGGTCAAGCGCGGCTACGGCTCCGGCGCCTGGGGATGGCTGACCGCTTATCGCGAGGACATCAAGGTGTGAGGACGACGCGGGAGCGCGTCGGCAACCCGACATGATGGAAGGATGACCATGACATATCTATTGGCGCGAGCACGTTTCATCCTTGCCGCCACCTTGGTCGGCTGTTTCGTCGCATTGTCGGCGCCTGCCTTCGCCCAGCAGCAGGACACGCCGGTCGATCCCGAAGCCCGCGTGATGAACGAGCAGATGCTGCTGCAGCAAGGTCCGCGCATCGAAGGACAGATCAATCAGCTCGCACAGCGGGAGCGCGTTCTCATTCAGCCGGCCGGACGCACCTGGGATTACTTTCACCAGGTGTTGTTGCGCTGGATCGGCGCGATCGCGATCATCGGCACGCTTGCGGCGCTCGCCGCGGCATATTTCTTCCTCGGACGGCTCCGCATCGCGGCGGGACGATCGGGACGCAAGATCCTGCGCTTCAAGGCGTTCGAGCGATTTGCTCATTGGCTGACGGCGGTTTCGTTCGTCGTTCTCGGCGTTACCGGGCTCAACATCACCTTCGGGAAGGCGCTGCTGCTGCCGCTGATCGGGCCGGACGCGTTCAGCGCCTTCTCGCAGTACGCCAAATATGCCCACAATTTCGTGAGCTTCGCGTTCGTGCTCGGCCTTGCGGCGATCGTCGTGATCTTCATCAAGGACAACATCCCAGACAAGACCGACATCGAGTGGTTCAGGCGGGGCGGAGGATTCATCAAGTCGAAGCACGCACCGGCGCGCCGCTTCAACGCCGGCGAGAAGCTCGTGTTCTGGGGCGCGCTTGGCGCAGGCGTCGCGGTCGCCGTCTCCGGCTTCGTGCTGCTGTTCCCCTTCTACGTCGCCAATATCTTCGGAATGCAGATCGCGCAGGTGGTGCACGCCGTCATCGCGATCCTGTTCGTCGCTCTGATCCTCGGTCACATCTATATCGGCACGCTCGGAATGGAGGGGGCGTTCGAGGCCATGTGGACCGGCGAGGTCGATTACAATTGGGCCAAGGAGCATCACGATCTGTGGCTCGAGGAGCAGCTTGTGAAGGCCCGCGCGGTGGATCATCTGCAGCATTCCTTGCCGATCGCGGCGCCCGAGAAGGGAGCGCAGCTCCGATGAACGGCCGTGCGCATGGTGATCGTGCCGCCGTCGGAACAGTCCGGAGCGGGTGGTCGGAATGTTCTGCGCAAGATCCTACTAGCCGGGGCAAGAACATCTTGGCAATGCCAGATGAAGCGCCAATTGACTACGGTTGGGCATCGCTTGGCGATTATGCCAAAGTCGGTGACGCCCTCGCGACGGGCGTCCTGGTGCTGCAATGAACGGTCGGATCAAACTGATCGCCATACTGAGCGCCGGCGGAATCGCAGGCGCACTGATCGTGATTCTTGCTGTCGCGGCAGCCACCCGACCGGCGCTTCATTCCGGTCAGCGTGAGCCAGGGTCGGTTCCAATTTGCACCAGCAAGCCGGCTGCCGCCGAGCCGACCTTCTATTCGGAGACGCGCTTCGCCCACAGACGCATGCATCAAGATATGGAGATCACGGCGAGCGGCGACGTCGATCGCGACTTCGCGCGAATGATGATTCCGCATCATCAGGGCGCCATCGATATGGCGTTGTTGCAGCTGAAATACGGAAGCGACAAGCGGCTGAGGCGTCTCGCGCAATCGATCATCATCGAGCAGACGCAGGAGATCGATTACATGCGCAGCCTCCTGGATGCGCCATCCGGCGTAACGTTTTCGCAACCCGGCCACGCCCTAAAGGAGATCCCATGAACTCGCGCCGTCTGCTGCTCTCGGCCGTACTGCTTTTTGTCGGCGCCCCGGCATCTGCCGGACAGCCTCCCTTCGACGCCGCCGCACCGGACTTCCCCGTGGACGGACGAGACCGAGTCTACGCGGCCGAACAGTTCTCCAACACCGTCTCGGTAATCGATCCTTCGACCAACAAGAATCTCGGAGTCATTCGCCTGGGCGACCCGCAGCCTATGAATCTGTCGCCTCTCTACCGGGGCCAGGTTCTCGTCCACGGGCTTGGTTTCTCGCCGGACCGTCGCACGCTCGCCGTGGTCTCGATCGCATCGAACTCGGTGACGTTCATCGATACGGCAACCAACCGGGTCAAGCACACGACTTATGTGGGACGCTCGCCGCACGAGGCCTTTTTCACGCAGGATGGACGCGAGGTTTGGGTCACGGTGCGCGGCGAGGACTACGTCGCCGTCCTCGACGGAAACACATACGCCGAGAAGACACGTATCCGCGTGCCGAACGGGCCCGGCATGACGATCTTCTCGCCGAATGGCGAATACGGTTACGTCTGCTCCAGCTTCGCACCCGAAACGGTGGTGGTCAGCACGCGAACGCACGAAATCGTCGGACGGGTGAAGCAGATTTCCCCATTCTGTCCCAACATCGCCGCGTCTCCGGACGGTGAACAGGTCTGGCTGACGTTGAAGGACGTCGGCAAGGTGATGGTGTTCGCGGCGCGGCCGCCGTTCCAGCTGCTGCGCGTGATCGACACCGGTCCGATCACCAACCACGTCAACCTGGTGCGCACGCCGCGTGGCCAGCTTGCCTATGTCACCATCGGCGGGCTGAACCAAGTCAAGGCATTTCGAACCGACGATTTCGAGCAGATTGCCACGATTCCGGTCGGTGACCTACCCCATGGGATATGGCCCTCCGGCGACGGCGCGCGAGTCTATGTCGGCATCGAGAATGGCGATGCGGTGACCGCCATCGATACGGCGACAAACCGGGTGATTGCGACGATTCCGAACGGACAGGCCGCGCAGGCCCTGGTCTACGTTCCGCAGGCCGTTCCGACGCACAACGCCGGCATCGAGAACCTGCAGCCGCTCGGTCTCGCCGGAGCCGCCGCGCATTTTGCCCTGGCAGCCCCCGGCAGCCGGAGTATCACGACGGTGTCGCTGTTCGACCAGGGATTGACGCAAGTGCTGCAAGCCGCCGTCGTCGGGCTCGAACCGGCCAAGCCCCATCTGCTTGCGCTCACGTCGAATCAGGATGGCAGCGGGAAGATCGAGCCGATCGCGCAATTCATGACCAATCCCGCCGGTGCGGCGGTCGTCAATGCTGTGGGGCCAATCCGCCAGATTGTCGATCCAGCCACGCAGGGCGGCGAGCTGCGCCGATACCTCGCTGTGATGACGGTAGAGAATGGCGCGCCGGGTCGCCCCGTGCAGCTCCAGCAATCTCAGACCAACGCATCATCGACCAATCGGTGACGCCGCAGTCGCGCCGAATTGCCTGCCGACGCACGAGCGCGGGACGGCGGCGTAACTGGCGGGCGATGTTCAGCAACCCGGGGCAGTTCCGAGTGTGCTCACGCCGGTGCTCGTCGATCCCGGACTGGTGGCCGTCGTCATCGAACCGGTGCACGGAGTCGCCATGCTGCTGGGCATCGGACTGGTGATCAACGGACTGACCCCGGCGTTTCCCAATTCGGTTGCGCCAAGCGGGATCGTGCCGCCGTTCAGCCTGAATGTTGAGATCTGCCCCGGCGTCGACAGCGGTGAGGCCATGCCGGCCGAAGAGACGGCCGGGGAAGGCAGGGTGCAGCTGGACATGCCGGTCATTCCGCCCGCCGAGGCGACTCCGCCGCCGTCGAACGGGGAGATCGTGCCGCTTGCGGACGGCATCCCGCTCACGCCCGAGATCCCGGTCATACCTGCGGTCCCGCTCATGCCCGAGGACGAAGAACCGCTTGCATTGCAGTTGAGGCCTGGCAGCGGGCTCAAGCCGCCGCCATCGATCTCGGTTGCGCCGAGTGGGCTCCCCGTGCTCGTAAATCCGCCCGGCGCGGCCGAACCCAGCATACCAAGCGGCGAGGTTGCCATTGCCGGGCCAGTCGGGGTCTGCGCGCCGACTGTACCGCAACCGACCAGCATGGCCAGTATCGAGACTGAGAGAATCCGCATAAGAACCTCCTGACTTGATCACGTTGAGCGGGGGACGAATGCGCTGGGCCGGCTCCTAACGGCCGCGCCCGGCAGCAAAATGGAAAATTGCGCCGACCTGCAGGGCGACGACACCGACTATTGATGCGCGCTCAGATCCCCGCCTTTTCGGTCGTGGCGCCGATGTGGCGGCCCTAGCTTCCCGCCTTCGGCAACCCGACTTCGTGCAGCACCTGGAACGGCGAAGACATGCATGGCCGAACATAATACTGCGTTGGCTGCGCGCTTTTACGAGCTTGCGGCATTTATCGTGTTGTTGCGGCGTTTGCGGGTTCCGCGGATCGCCGCCCAGCGAGTGGCCGCCGATCAATTGAGCATTTCTCTGGTTGTGGTTCGGACCTTCCGCCGAAAGAGCGGGCGGTGTAGCATCTTCTTGAACTCACGCGGATGTGCTGGACTTTCCGGTCGCGCGAATAGACACGCCACTTGCTTTACAGAGCGTCAGGCTTGCGGCCCGTTCCTCGGCTCCCGCACGGGGAGCCCAACGTGATGCAAACACCGGCCGCCTTCCTTCCGCTCGCGGTCGCCGTGACTCGCTCGCTAGCCTTTGGTCTCGTCGAATGAAAGAGCAACAAGCGATCGTCTACCTCATCGACGACGACGAGTCGGTGCGTGAAGGAATGGCGGACCTTCTTCGTTCGGTCGGCCACCAAGTACAGCCGTTCGGTTCGGCCCAGGAGTTCCTCGACAGCGCCCGGCCCGATGCAGCGGGCTGCATCGTCCTGGACGTCAGATTGCCGGGTCAGAGCGGACTCGAAGTCCAGCGCACGCTGGTGCAATCGAACATCCACCTTCCGGTCATTTTCGTGAGCGCGCATGGTGACATTCCGATGTCCGTGCGCGCGATCAAATCCGGCGCCATCGAGTTCCTGACCAAACCGGTGCACGAGCAGCAGCTGCTCGACGCCGTCCAGGGGGGCATCGAGCGCGATCGGGCTCGGCGGAAGGAGGCCAAGGTCGTTGCCGAACTGCGGCAGCGGTTCGAGTCCTTGACGCCGCGCGAGCGTGAAATCTTCACGCTCGTAGTGTCCGGCCGCCGCAACAAGGACATCGCCGCGAAAGTTGGATTGAGTGAAATGACCGTGAAGGTGCATCGCAGCCACGTGATGCAGAAAATGCGCACAAGTTCCCTAGTCGATCTGGTGCGAATGGCCGATCAGCTCGGCATCGCCACCAAGACCTCTTAGCCGGTCTAAATCAAAGCACTAGGCGCTTAGCCGGATCGGCGCAGTCCGATTCGCCGATCGCTTATGTAAATCTTAGAAATTTAGGGACGAATCACACCGATGCCTGATGGCCTCCGCCGATGCCACGGCGCTATGTTCGATCCAACGACAATGGGAGGACCAAGTGGCAGGAGCGCCCGTGGTCTCAATCGTCGATGATGATCAGTCTGTCCGCGACGGTATCGTGGATCTCGTCAGGGCGATGGGCTTCGACGCGCAGGCGTTCGAACGCGCCGAATATTTTCTGCAATCCGACGACGTCGATCGCACGTGCTGCCTGATCACGGACGTGCGCATGCACGGCATGACCGGGCTCGAGCTTCACGATCGCCTGGTCGAATCGGGCAGGCGAATTCCGACCATCGTGATCACCGCTTTCGTCAAAGAGAGTGATCGGGAACGGGCTCGGCAGGCCGGAGTGCTTTGCTATCTCGCCAAGCCATTCGACGAGCGGCAGCTGGTTGGATGCATCACCTCGGCTCTTGGTTCGGGCGCAGCACGCGAGGGGTGATAATGACGCCGGCCGGCGATTCGTTTGGGCAGGGGCTAATGCGAAAGGATCGCAGTGACGTTCTCATCCCAAGACGAGGACACGACGATGGCAACGAACACGCGTTGGATCAGTGACCCATCCGCGACATCGATCGCGTTTGGACCGTTCCGGGTGTTTCCGATGCGACGACTGCTCACCGAGGACGGCGAGCCGGTCCGCATCGGAAGTCGTGCGTTCGATATCCTCCTCGCGCTGCTTGAACGCCCTGGCGAGCTGGTCACGAAAGAGGAGCTTACTGCGCGAGTGTGGCCGAATACATTCGTCGGATCCGCCAATCTTGCCGTTCAGATTGCGGGATTGCGGCGGGCGCTTGGCGACGGAGTCCGGAAAACTCGCTACGTGATCAATATTCCAGGACGCGGCTACCGGTTTATTGCGCCGGTCAGCGTCGAGACGGAGTTCTCTGCAGAAGCGGCAGCCCCTGTGGCCAGGCGCGATCACGACCTGCCGGCACATTCGTCGCGAGCGGTCGCGCCCGCTGAAGACTTTGATGAGCTGGCACAGAAGCTGCAGCAACGGGGATTGCTCACCATCTTAGGGCAGGGCAGCGACAAGGCCGCGGTCGCCCTCGCGGTCGTGGAGAAACTGGTTCGAGGCGACAGGAACGGTCTGTGGCTTCTCGACTTGAGGCCGCTTGGAGAGTCGTGAGCGGTCGGCTGCTCGAGACTGGGCGCTCATAGTTTGTTGAAGCTTGCCGAGAGCGGAAGACCGCTGCCATTGCGGCCACGACCTGTGCGGCATTCTCGGGAGCGGATTTTTTAAAACCAGAATTTAGGCTTCTGAACACCGATTTAATGGCGCCGCGCTCGCCGCTGCATATTTTATGTGGAGACGGACTGGCATCCGCTTGTGGTCAACGGTTAGGAGTCGTCGAAAATGACTCACCTCAGATTGGTTCATTTGCGACCTTCAGCGGCGGCGCCGACGGTGAAGAGCTGGACTTCAAGCTTTCCCATCGTCGCAAAGCTTTTGCGGGAGCTGTTCAAGCAGCTGCTGCGCCCCTATCGGCCCGAATTGCACTACATGCGCGGACCCGGTCCGGCGTGGCGGGAAAATCACAATTGCTCGTTCACGCATGGCAGCGGCATCCGAGCGAGCGTTCAGCACCTCAAAACAGATCTCACAACAAGCGCATCCGGTACTCCTCCCGCCGGTCGTGCGCGCGCGGCCGGCCTGGCCCCGAGGCCGGCCGCACCTTCATCAGCAAGGCCGGTGCCGGTCGCGGGACAAGTCGTTCAAATCACGCGTTTTGCCGCAAGCAGACGCGATGCTCGTGCGTGGCGGCCGGGCGAGATTTCTCAATCCGTTTGAGCGGAGTTCGCGGATGAATAGGGTCGTGAAGCTTGCTTCCTTTTCCGCACTGTCGTTGCTGAGCCTGCCGGCAATGGCCGCCGACGGCGGTCATGGCGTTGGTCATGATCGGTGGCACGCCGAGTTCTATTCGAAGCTCATGCGACCCGACACCAAAACCTCCTGCTGCAATCTTGCCGATTGCCGCCCGACCGAGATGCGGGCGGCCGGCGACCACTACGAAGTGAAGAAAGACGGACGTTGGATCCGCGTGCCTCCGGAGAAGATCGTCAAGGTCTCGCCGCCTGACGGCGGCGCGCATATCTGCGCTCCCCCATCCAATAGTCCTGTGTGGGGTCCGGACGACGTCTTTTGCATCGTCATGCCGTCGGAGGGTTGAGCGGGCGGCTTGCGTCGACGCGGCCGCGCGCCGTCGATGTCGCCACCCCCCATCTGCACCAGGTAAAGAGAATCAAAAATCGCGTTCATGCCGCGCGGTCCTCGGGCAGAGGCCCGTCGCGGGGAATGCGGGCGCGCTCATGGTGCGCGGTGCGAGAGGGCAGCACGTCAATCGCCATGATCATCTTCTCCGACCGTTCTGCAGGTTATGTCGAGCCGAGAAGGTGATTTCGTTTCTTCACGAGGCAAGGGCGCGAGGTCCGCTTTAATCGCAATTTATTTTTATGAACGCCAATTTAATGGCGCGCTCCACCCGGGGTCCTATTTTTCAATCGTTGTATCGAGCGAGAGCAAGATCATGAACGTGGGCTTTATCGGACTCGGGCGCATGGGCAGCGGAATGGCCACCAATCTGTTGAGGGCCGGCCATCGCGTGACCGTCTATAACCGCACGCCCGAGAAGGCAGAGACGCTGAGCGCGCAGGGCGCGACGGTCGCGACCCGGGTTGCCGGGGCGTGCCGGGGCGATGCCGTCATCACGATGTTGGCAAACGATGCCGCCGTCGAGAGCGTGGTGCTCGGACGGGATGGCGTCATCGCGAGCCTGCCGGCGGGCGCCCTCCATGTGTCATCGAGCACGATCAGCGTTGCTTTGTCGCAGCGGCTCGCAGAGGAGCATGCCAAAGCCGGCCAACGTTATGTCGCGGCCCCGGTGATGGGTCGTCCCGACATGGCGGCGGCGGGCAAGCTGTTCGTCGTTGCCGGCGGTGAGCGGACCGCGGTCGAAGCCGTAGCGCCTTTGCTCGGTGCCATCGGGCAGAAGACCTTTGTCGTCTCCGACGCGCCGGAGGCTGCCAACCTCGTTAAGCTCAGCGCAAATTTTCTGATCGCTTCGGTGATCGAATCCCTCGGCGAGGCGCTCACGCTGGTCGCCAAGGGGGGAGTCGATCAGCGGCAGTATCTCGACCTTCTGACGTCCACCGTGTTCGATGCGCCCGCCTACAGGACCTACGGTGGGTTGATCGCCAGCGGACGGTTCGAGCCGGCCGGCTTTGCCGCACCTCTCGGTCAGAAGGATATTCGTCTGCTGCTGGCGGCCGCGGACGAGCTCCGCGTGCCCATGCCGCTCGCGAGTCTGCTGCGTGATCGGTTCCTGACCTTGCTCGCCAATGGCGGCGAAAGCCTCGACTGGTCGGCGATCGGCAGGCTGCCGGCCGTGGATGCGGGCATGGCTGTGGTCTGACGGCGCTTGCGCCGTGCTTCGAAACACTGAGCGGCGCGAGGCCGAAGAACGCGGCAAGCGCGACGCAGTTTCAGCAAGACCAGGACAGTTCTTTGCGGCTGATGGACATAGGTGCTCAACGTGCAGCGAGCATCGCGCGATAGACGCTGTGGCGCCGGCCTTCTTCGCATTGCGCGATTTGCGTCCACGACTTTCCGTCGTCTGCCGCGGACACTCAACGCGGGCTCAGCGACGCGAGATGCGAATGGCCGTCGCAGCACAGGTGGATCACCGATTTGAATGCAGCAGCGGAGGCCGTGTTGTGAACGACTTGCTCAAGCGCCAATCCCTGGCAACCCGACGAGGCTTCCTGGAGACGACAGCGGTCGCGACGCTGGCACTCGCTTCGCCTCCGTCAGTGGCCGCGCCCGCCGCCGAACCTGCTCCTGCTTCTCAGCAGAGCGAGCACGCAAGTCTCACGATCAACGGACGGGAGCATGCGGTCGATCTCGATCCTCGGACCACGCTGCTCGATGCCTTGCGTGAGTATTTCGGATTGACCGGCTCGAAGAAGGGCTGCGATCAGGGACAGTGCGGCGCCTGCACGATCCTGGTCAACGGACAGCGCATCAAGAGCTGCCTCGCGCTCGCCGTGATGCATGACGGCGACGAGATCACCACCATCGAGGGTCTGGCCGAAGATGGCGCTCTCCACCCCATGCAGGCCGCATTCGTGCGCCACGACGGCTTTCAATGCGGATACTGCACCTCCGGCCAGATCTGCTCGGCCGTGGCGCTGTTGGCCGAACACCGGGCAGGCTGGCCGAGCCATGTGACGGCGGACGTCGCGACCGCGCCGGCCCTGACCGATGCCGAAATCGCCGAGCGGATGAGCGGCAACATGTGCCGGTGCGCCGCTTACCCCAACATCGTCGCGGCCATCCGCGAGGTCGCCGAGGGAGACCGTCAATGAAGCCGTTCCGCTACGAACGGGCGAGCGACGTCGCATCCGCCTGCGCATCGGCCGCCCAGCCTGCAGCCAGGTTCATCGCCGGCGGCACGAATCTCGTGGACCTCATGAAGCTGCAGATCGAGGCGCCGACGCGCCTGGTCGATATCAGCCGGCTGCCGCTCGATGGCATTGAAGAGACCGCGGAGGGCGGCTTGCGCATCGGCGCGCTGGTCACGAACAGCGCGGCCGCCGTCGACATGCGCGTCCGCCGCCGCTACCCGCTGCTCGCGCAGGCAATTCTGGCGGGCGCATCGACCCAGCTGCGCAACAAGGCGACGACGGGCGGCAACCTGTTGCAGCGCACGCGCTGCGCCTATTTCTACGACACGACGAAGCCCTGCAACAAGCGCGTACCCGGATCCGGTTGCGCGGCGCTGGAGGGCATCAACCGCATGAACGCCGTACTCGGCGTGAGCGACGACTGCATCGCCGCGCATCCGTCGGACATGGCCGTTGCGATGACCGCGCTCGACGCGCAGGTGGAGACGGTCGCGTCCGACGGTTCGTCCCGGACCATCCCCATCGACTCGTTCTATCGTCCGCCCGGCAACACGCCGCATATCGAAACGGTGCTGGCACCAGGGGAAATGATCGCGTCGGTCGTGCTGCCGCCGCCTCCGCCGGGTCGACAGGTCTATCGCAAGGTTCGTGATCGCGCCTCGTTTGCGTTCGCGCTCGTCTCGGTCGCGGCCATCGTGGATTTGGACGGCGATCGGGTGCGGGCGGCGCGCGTCGCCTTCGGAGGCCTCTCCTACAAGCCATGGCGATCGCCGGAGGCCGAAGCGGCGCTGGTGGATGCGCCGGCGAGCCGCGCATCCTTCGATGCCGCAGGCGTCGCCGCGCTGCGCCGCGCGCGCGGCTATGGCCACAACGATTTCAAGATCCCGCTGGCCCGCCGGACACTTCGCGCCACGCTCGCTCAGGCAGCCGGCCGCTCGTAAGGAGATCCCACAATGGCGCCACCGAATCTCGCCCGCCCGATCGGCCAGCCGCTCGACCGCGTCGACGGCCCGCGAAAGGTGACGGGCAACGCCACTTACGCGTTCGAATACGCGGCGCAGGGTGAGGCCGGTTATGGCTTCATCGTTTCCGCGGCGATCGGCATGGGCCGCGTCATCGCGGTGGACGTGCGCGATGCAGAGCGCGCGCCCGGTGTCCTGATCGTTTTGACCAAAGACAATGCGCCGACCCAGACCCCGTGGGGCCCGGTCGATCTGCCTGACCGCTTTGCACGCGCGGAGCCCGCGCTCGACACCGACGCGGTGCACTATTTCGGATTCCCGGTCGCCTTCGTGGTGGCGGAGACCTTCGAGCAGGCCCGCGCCGCCGCCGCGCTGGTGCACCTCCGCTATCTCTCGCTCCCCGGCGAATATGAACTGCGGGCGGCCGCCCCGCACGCAGAGAATCCCGGCCATATCGAAGACGGCGGGCCCGCCGACAGCGCCATCGGCGATTTCGCATCGGCCTTCGCGGCCGCGCCCGTAAAGATCGATGCGAGCTATACGACGCCGAACCAACACGCGGCGCCGATGGAGCCGCACGCCACCATGGCGGTGTGGGACGGCCCGAGGCTCACCGTGTATACGGCGGCGCAGCTGACCGCGAGCCCGCAGGAAGGTCTGGCGCGCACATTCGGCATCCCGGTGGAAAACGTGCGCGTCATCACGCGCTTTATCGGCGGCGGTTTCGGCAACAAATTGCCGTACTATGTCGACGCGACGCTCGCCGCGATCGGTGCGCGCATGCTGCGCCGGCCCGTCAAGGTGGCGATGACCCGCCCGCAGATGTTTCACCTGACAACCCATCGCACGGCATCGGAGCAGCGGGTGCGGCTCGGCGCCGATCGCGACGGGCGGCTGACCGCCTATGGGCACGATGCCCTCGTCTATAGCGCGCGCTTCGATCTATTCACCGAACCGGTCTTGTCCGCGGCGCGCAGGCTCTATGCCGCGCCCAACCGGCTTACGCGCCATCGCCGCGCCAAGCTCGATCTGCCGCGCACGGATTCGATGCGCGCGCCCGGCGAGGCGATCGGCCTTTTGGCGCTCGAATGCGCCATGGACGAGCTCGCCGAGGCGCTTGCGATCGACCCGGTCGAGCTGCGCCTGCGCAATGACACTCAGACTGAGCCCGAGTACAACATTCCGTTTTCCTCGCGCCATCTGGCCGAGGCATTGCGCGAAGGTGCCGCCCGCTTCGGCTGGCGCCGGCGCGTGGCCAAGCCGGCGAGCGTGAGCGACGGGCAGTGGCTCGTCGGCATGGGCGTGGCCTCGGCGATCCGCGGCGATCTCCTGAAGAACGCGAGCGCGCGGGCGCGGCTCGATCGCGACGGCCGGCTGATAATCGAGCTCGCCATGACCGATATCGGCACCGGCAGTTACACGATCCTCACGCAGATCGCCGCGGAAGCGATGGAGATGCCGGTAGACCGCATCACCGTTCGTCTCGGCGACACCAACTTCCCGCCGACCTGCGGCTCGGGCGGCTCGTTCGGCGCGGGAAGCACCGGGTCGGCGGTCCTGGCGGCCTGCCGCAACCTCAAGGCCGCGCTCCCTTCCGGCGTCACGGAGGTGGAGGCGTCGGTCACTCCCGCCGATCTCGACGGCAACTATGGCCATGCCGGCTTCGGCGCGCATTTCGCGGAAGTCGGCGTCGATCGCAACACGGGCGAGGTCCGCGTCCGCCGGATGCTCGGCGTGTTCGCGGCCGGCCGCATTCTAAACCCCAAGACCGCGCGCTCGCAGATGATCGGCGGCATGATCTGGGGCATCGGCGCGGCGCTCATGGAGGAAAATCACGTCGACCGGCGGTTCGGGTCGTACATCAACCAAGACCTCGCCAGCTACCACGTTGCCGTGAACGCCGATGTCGGCGCGGTCGACGCCGTGTTTCTCGACGAGGACGACGCCGCGCACGGCAACCCGCTTGGGAGCAAGGGCGTCGGCGAGCTCGGCATCTGCGGGGCGGGCGCGGCGGTGATGAACGCCATCTCCAACGCGACCGGCGCGCGCATCCGCGATTTCCCCGCCACGCCCGACAAGTTGCTGGCGGCGCTCGAAGCGCTCGACGGTTAGAGCACTCAGCCGACGGGTTGCAGCAAGACCGAGTGAGAAAGCCTGCATGAGCATGCGATGAAGACTGCGCCCGGACGTCGCTTCGCCCTCATGTCGATGGGACTCGGTATGGTCGCCGGTGCGACCGGCATTGCAGCGCTTGGTGATGGCGTCGCGAGCGCAGCCGAGGCGTTCCTGCTGCCGCCCGGGGCAAAATCGTTGGACGAGCTCACCGCTCGCCTGAACAGGGCGCCGCGCCGCCGCGATTTCAAGACGGTGCCGATGATCCTGAACGTTTCGCATCAATGGGATCACGCCGCGCTGTCGGAGCTGATCGCCTATGGGGGCGCGCCAAGGCAGGTCTGGGACAACACGGGATCGCGAGCCCGTAGCTGAACGTCATGCGCAATTCGCTGAACGCCCAGGTCTGGTCATTCAGGCATCCCGATTTTCTCGTGGTCTCGGGAACGCACGGCACCGCGCATCTGGCGCTGTTCACGCCCGCGATGTGGGAGAAGTACCAGCTTGCCAAGCTCACCGGCGGCAAGTTCCGCAGCAACGCGCTCGTGGCGGAGCAAGAGGGTGCCGCCGCCGACCCCAAGGATTACGAGAACCCCGCGGGCGTATTCTCGCCGCACGACAACTCCATCCCGGCATTGCAGCGACGCGGCGTCGTCTTCCTCGCCTGTCACAACGCGATCTGGGAGCTTGCGGGGCAGTTGATCGCCGCCGAAGTGAACCCCGATCGATTGTCGCACGACGCGCTCGCCGCCGAGCTGACCAATCACCTGATTGCGGGCGCTGTGCTGACGCCTGGGATGGTGGCCACCATACCCGAGCTGCAGCTGGCCGGCTTCAATTACGCAAGCTCGGGCTGACGGCGAAAGCTCAGGACCATGTCGAAATACACCGAGAAGCGGTTTCTCCCCTACGCGCCGCCGCACCTCTTCGAGCTCGTTGCCGCGGTCGAGCGATATCCCGAGTTCCTGCCGTGGTGCCTCGTGGCGCACATCCGTACCACCAAAAAGCTGCCGGGCGCGCCCAACCGGACGTTGGTCGTGGCCGATCTTGTCGTCGGCTTGCGTCTGATCCGCGAGCGCTACACGTCGCGCGTCACGCTGCAGCCGCCGCACCGCATCGACGTCAGATGTGTCGACGGCCCGTTCGAGTATCTGAACAACCGCTGGATCTTCGAGCCCGTTGCCCCGGACGCCAAGCGTCCGGTCGGCGGCACGATGCTCACATTCGATATCGAGTTCGAGTTCCGCTCCATCGTGCTGCAGTCGCTGGTGGGCGGGCTTCTCAACGAGGCGGCGAGACACATGGTTGCCGCCTTCGAAGGCCGCGCGAAGCGGCTTTACGGCGCCCGTCCATCGGTGCGAGCCGGGTTGCGGGAACTCGCCCGATCATGAGGCATTCGGCTTGGCCCAGGCGGCGCTCGAAGCGCCTGACCCTCAGCCTTTGCTCCCGCGCTTTGTGGGGTGGCGACGCTCGGCGATCGGCAACAGCGCATGGCGGCGATCGCGCTGTTCCGATGGCCGGGTTGCTGACCTGCCTCACGGCGGGGCCGCTTCTTGGGGCAAGCTGAACTGAAAGGCCGCACCCCGCTCTGCGTGGGTCATGATAGCGCCTCGCGCACGTTCGGCAGCGTGAATTGAAAGACCGCGCCACGCGGGTCGTTCGGCGTCGCCCACAGACGCCCGCCATGGGCCTCGATGATCGAACGGCTGACCGCAAGTCCCATCCCCATGCCGTCGTGCTTCGTCGTGTAGAACGCTTCGAAGATGTCTTCGAGTTTCCCTGACCTGGATCCGATCGGCCCAAACAAGCGGCACATCGTCCGAGAGTCGGGTCATCAGCGAAACGCGGTTTTGCTCGAGTTCCATGCGGGTCAAAACAACGGTCTCCAGGACCGTTTCGTTGATGTTCAACCAGCCCATTTGCAGGGGAGCCTTCTTTGCCAGGCCGCGAACTCGCCCAACCACCTCGCTGGCTCGATTGGCATCCCTGATGATACGGTCGACAGACTGTCTCGCATTTTCAATATTGGCCGGTTGATTGGTGAGCCAGCGCAAACAGGCGTTGCCGCTGCTCACCACACCGGTGAGCGGCTGGTTGACTTCATGGGCAATCGAGGCCGTCAGCTGCCCCATGGTCGTGACTCGATTGACATGGGCGAGCTCCATCTGCGCCTGACGCAGCTTCTGTTCCGCCTGCTCGCGCTCAATCGCAATGCTCACAATATTGGTGATCTGGTCTATGATATTGTGCTCTTCCTGAATGGGGCTCCGCGTTTCGCGGTAATAGGTCGCGAAAGTCCCCAGCACCCTGCCATCGGAGGCTAGTATCGGCGTGGACCAGCACGCTCGCAGTCCGTGCGACAACGCGAGGTCGCGATAATCGACCCACAGCGGATCCGTGGCGATGTCCGAGACGATGACTGGCTCGCCTCGATAGGCCGCGGTTCCGCACGAACCCACTGAAGGGCCGATCACAGCCCCATCGATCGCCTGGCTGTATTCCATTGGAAGGCTGGGCGCCGCACCGTGTCGAAGGCGGTCTCCATTCGTATCCAATAGCAGGATCGAACACAGAGAATTGCTGCTCAGCTCCTCGAAAAGGCGGCACACGGCAGCGAGGATGAGAGCGCGAGAATCGCCGCTGGCCATCATCTCGAGAACCCGTTTCTCTCCCGCCAGCAACATCTCGCTCCGTTTCCGGTCGTGGATATCCATGTCGTTGCCGTACCAGCCGAGAATGTGTCCGGCGCGATCGAACAAGGGGAACGCGCGGTAGAGGAACCAGCGATACGCTCCATCGAAACGCCTGACCCGCGTTTCTGCCTCGAAGGGCTTTCCCTCCGCTACCGCCGCTCGCCATCTTCTTCGTACTTGATCGATATCGTCGGGATGACATTCTGCTCCCCAATCCTGCGCCAGCTTCTGTTCGAAGGTCATGCCAGCGTAGTTCAGCCAGCGTTGACTTATGAAGTCGAGCTGACCGTCCGGTCGCGCAGTCCAGATCAAGCCGGGGACTGTGTCGATGATCAGTCGGATCTTCTCTTCGGCCTCCTTTGCCGCGGTGACGTCCATCACCGTTCCGACAAATTCGGAGCCCCCCGCTTCATCGCTCAAGGCGTGAGCT
>WNFC01001676.1_pt1 | contig 25090 bp, 19 predicted proteins | sample 5400541 | NCBI WGS metagenome assembly WNFC01 (sample SAMN13153342, study PRJNA577476) | soil metagenome | isolation source: 120 cm saprolite under Douglas fir tree site 2 hole 2 replicate 1 | place: USA:California | collected 2015-04-18 | reverse complement strand
GCGTGATTTCGGGAACTCCGTCGGCTGCAGGTACTTCTTCTTTTACGGCGAAAGTGACTGATGCTGCCGGCAAATCAGCCCAACAATCGCTGAGCATCGCGGTATCCGCGGGGTCCGGTGGGTCGTTGAGTGTAGCGAATACTTTGCTGGCTGTGGGCCAGGTTGGCCAATTGTACGTGGTCACGTTGCAGGCTGCGGGTGGCACACCCAGCTACAGTTGGAGCATTACTTCGGGAGCGTTGCCCACAGGCCTGTCGTTGTTAGCGTCGTCCGGCCTGGTGGCTTTGCACCCCAACCGGTAACGCCTTCTTCTTCCAGGGCGTTGGCGCGTGGGTCTATCCGGGTTCTGGAAACTTCGGCGGTCCATCCACAGTGTTATCCGCTAAGTATGGCGGCTCCGCAAACGCCGCGGCTTTGGCCATCCAGAATGAGTTCATGTCCTATGGCTTTAACGCTGTCGGTGAAAAGAGCTATGGCCTCGTAGAACCCACTGGGCCGTGCACTGGTTGTAAGCAACTGCCAGAAATTCAGACGTTCGAGACTAACGCCGCCGCGCTATTTAATCGGTACGGCGTAGCTCCTTCCTTCCAGCCCACGAAAAATGTCGCCTGGGGTAACAACGGGTCCGGCAGTCCTGCATATTGGAAACCTCTAGTGGATGTGTTTGACGCTGTGAACTACGGAGGCTACCTGCAAAGCTGCTATACGAACACCGCCTGCGGCATAAACAATGTTTACTTTCCGAATGCTTACTTCGTCGGACTGCTGTCCGGCGACAGCGATTTCTTCCTCGGCGTCGGCGATGGTCCGGACTTCGACACAGGAGCCTATGGCGGCAGCAAGAATGACAGCGACCTCGGTCGGGTCACTCTGACCACGTCGCCAATGCAGACATTCAACCAAGCAGCCACGCAGGGAAACTTCTCCGGCGATACCGAGCTCTATTCGGACACAAAGGTTTATTCCAAAGTCGCCATGGCTTCTCCTCCCGCGGCATGCTCGGTTGCAACACCTTGCAGCCTGCGAGACTTCCTTTTCCAGGAATACTCCGGCAGCGTTACGTCGCTCAATGCCGCTTGGGGATCAGATTACACGAGCTTTGACTCAACGGGGACAGCCCAGTCTCAAAATACTTGTACGGGTACAAGTTGGACCGGGAGCAATAGCACTTGCAGCGACACACTTTCCAATGTGAATGTGTCGCCGGAATCTGTTCAGGTGACCGTTGACGGCGCGCTTCAGGCGGGAGATTGCCCGTGGTTTGCGTATGGCAACGGATCTTCCAATTGTGGAACGGGGACAGCCAATAATGGAACACTTCGAGGATTGACTGCCAACACCATCGCGGCATCCTCAACGATCAACTACACTACGGGCGCGATCACCATCAACTTCAAATCTGCTCCCTCAGCCGGGCCGCACACGATCACCGTAAAATATGTCCAAAACGGCTGGATGTATGGGACAGGCCTGATGGACGAAGATGGGCGCAATCCGTGGACAGGAACTAACCGCGTTTGCCTGCTGCCTGTTAATGGCGGCGGTCCCGGGACTGCCAGTTGGGCTTGCCGTCCTTGGTATTAATAATACACAGCTAAAATCAGCGTGTTCGCACTGCCTCTACCTCGGCATCGACATAACTGGAAGCTGGTACCAACCTGCTAACAAGAACATCCTGAAGGGGGCCGCCGGGAATGTCGACGTACTGTTTACCCAGCTCGGCTTCAGCACCGACGAAACTGTTGCCAGCGGCGTCAATACACTGGCATCGTACAACACTGCCTACGGCTACCTCACGCAGTTCTACGGTGATCATCCTTTGTTGAATTTCTTGGACCTGAACGCGAATCCTGACTCAGCGGTGGCTCCCAATCCCCCCGATTCTAACCTGAGTTATACGTCACAAGTTCACCGTGGCACCGGCTACCATGACCTCGTAAACGCCGAGCTGAATACTGCGGGCTTCAATGCCACGTATCAATGGGTGGGAAACGTCTGGTGGGGCTCGCACGACTTCAATAATTTCGAGAAGACAGACTTCGGCCTGAAGAGCCCCAACGACAACGCCTACGACGGTGTCGAGGCGGTCGCCGGCAAAGTCACCTGCTCTGCGCCCCTTGAAACGCTCACCTGTGGTGGAGAAGTGAAGAACTATGGCGACGCCATAACCGGCATACAAAGTGGAAACCTGTTGTGGCTTACTATGCCTTAGCCCTTATTTCGACCCAAAGTCAGTAACCGCGCGTCATTCGGGTTGCGTGTTTGCCAGCCCCGAGGTAATTCGCTGCCTTTCGGCCTGGCCCTGTTGGCATTCAACGATTCGGAACAATTGCGACTCGAACCCTGTAAGATACCTGTGGATCTTGGGTGTCTATCCCCGCTCACTTCCTCTGAAATCGTGCCCACGTGGAGGACGTTAGGTGATGTCCGATGCTACACCGATAGTTGTCGTTCACGTGGAAGTAGGTGGCAGCTATGGCGGGTCTCTCCGGGCGTTGGAGCTCTATCTGGCGTACAGTCAGCATTCCCGCTTTTTACACGATGTCTTGTTCTATTACCCGACGCCAGGGTCTGACAGGCTCACTTCGCTGGCACGGAACGTGCGATCCTTATATCAAAGGTCCCCAGAAGACAACGCCCAACAGCGCGGTGCAACGGCAAGTAAGCCGTTGAGGGCCGCCTTAAAGGCTTCTCCATTTGCAGCGGTCGCACTCGATTCTTATCACTGGATTAGGCTGGCTCAGGAACTTCCGACCGTGCGCAGGCTCACCAAGATCTTCCGTAACAGACGATACGACGTGATCCATGTCAACAATACATTCACGTATCAGCCCGCGACGCTACTGGCAGCCAAGTTCGCAAGAATTCCCGTCGTTGCGCACGTCAGAAATCCCGTTCGACCTGGTAACTTCGCCAAGAAGATGATGCGTTTGACGAAGCAAATCATAACAGTGAATCGCGCGTTCGAGACGGAACTTCGATCTAACGGAATCCCGGTTCGCACCTGCTATGACGCCTTGGAACCTCCCGCCGTGGACCGACTAGCATCATCTGAACTCCGCGCTTCGCTCGTACCGCCGGGCGGAATTCTCATTGGTTCGGTGGGTCGGTTAGACAAGCAGAAGGGCTACGAGGATCTCGTTCGTGCGGCGCGAAAAGTAGTGGAGATGCGTTCTGACGTTCATTTTGCGATTGCAGGTGACGGCCCGTTGCAGGCGCAGATCGAAAAGATAATCGCAGAGCTTGATCTGACCGCGCGCTTTCGGCTGTGCGGCTTTCGTGAGGACCCTGGAAACTTCGTCGAGGCTCTGGATCTTTTTGTTTCCTCCTCACTCTGGGAGGGCCTGCCGCTTAGTGTTATGGAGGCAATTCTGCTTCGTAAGCCGGTGGTCGCCACCAACGTCGGTGGCAACTCAGAAATCATCGTTCCCGGCGTAACCGGTGAATTGGTTCCCCCTTCAAATCCAGAAGCACTAGCGAGTGCAATCTTGGCTGCACTTGACAAGGAAGACGAATATCACCTGGAGGAGGCTAAGGAACGAGTCGCCTTCCTCTCCGATCCGACATCGAGCGCTCAAGCGATCGACGAAACCATAGAAATAGCTAGCCGAGCTGCCCACAGCCGCGTATGAGCCTGTAGAATGTCGACGAGGAATCCACACAAGGCGGAGCGCTTAAGAATGAGGAAGTTGACGATATTCGCCGCGATTCTGTTCGTTTTGGTCCTTCCGAATCCGGCGCGTGGGCAGACTTTAGACCGCTACGGCGGGCGTATAGATATTGGCTGCACCCAGAAGACGCGCGGATTCTACACGGAGAAAATCGGGAATCGCTGGTGGCTCTGCACGCCCGAAGGGCACGGTCTCTTCCTCCAGGGAACCGGTTCATGGGTCTACCCGGGATCTCGAAACTATTCCTTCCCCGCGGAGATTCTCAAGTCAAAATATAGCGGCTCGACGGACAAGTCAGCCCTCGCAACCCAGGAGGAATTCCTGTCGTGGAATTTCAACGCCGTCGGCGAGAAGACGTACGGCCTTATGGAGCCCATCGGCAGGTGCAATGGGTGTAAGCAATTGCCAATGATCCAAACGTTCGAAATCAACGCACGTGCGTTATTCAACGGGGAGCGTTATGCATCTTCATCCGTCCGGCCCACAAAAAACGTTGTGTGGGGAACCAACGGCAATTCTTATATCTACTACTACAAACCACTGATAGATGTGTTCGACGCTGTGAATTTTCACGGCTACATTGCAGCGTTCCTTGCCAAGGATTCTGGATTCAAAAACTACGCGTCCAGCCCATATTTTGTCGGCATGGCGACTGGAGACAGCGACTATCTGATCGGATTCGGAGATGGGCCGGATTTCGACGCCGCCGGCTACGGCGGAAATCACAACGACACAGATCTTGGCCGCGTCGTCCTGGTGACTTCCCCGATGCAAACATTTGACCATTCAGCTACTCAGGGGAACTTCTCCGGGGACACCCAGCTGTATGCGGACACGAAGGTTTACTCCAAGACGGCCATGGCCTCGCCACCCGCGACCTGCTCTATCGCTAGCCCGTGTAGCCTGCGGGATTACCTCTACAAGAAATATGAAGGGAACATTGACGCTCTCAACGCGGCTTGGGGATCGAACTACACGACCTTTGAATCGAGCGGTATAGTTCGTTCCCAGGAAATTTGCGCGGGCGCGCCTTGGGATGGCAGCAACACCACCTGTTCCGACGCTATCGCGAACTTAAGCATCTCGCCTTATTCGGTCCAGGTGTTTGTAGACGGCGCTTTGCAGGCAGGCGATTGTCCTTGGTTTGCGTTGACAGATGCAGCCGCCGCGCTTCATGGTTGCGGCAGACTATCCAACGACACCGGTTATCTCGGCGGGCTGTCGAGTAATACGATTGCCGCGATCTCGATAATCAATTACAGAACTGGAGCAATCACCATCAATTTTAAGTCGGCGCCATCAGCCGGCCGGCACACCATCACGGTCAGCTATGTGCAGAATGGCTGGATGTACGGCACGGGATTGATGGACGAGGACGGACGGCACTCATGGACCGGAACAAACGCTGTCTGCCTCCTACCGGTCGACGGAGGTGGCCCAGGGACCCCCGGTTGGGCGTGCCGCCAGGGCAACCCTAGCGGATGGGGACCACCTAACGCGAACGCGACCCTCGCTCACGACCTGGAGGATTGGGTCGGCCAGTTCGCCGCGGAATACTTCAGCACAGTCAACAACACTCTGAAAGCTGCGGCACCTCATGTCTTATTTCTTGGCATGGACATCGTGGGAAGCTGGTATCAGCCGGCAAACTCGAATATCTTAAAGGGGGCAGCCGGCAACGTGGATATCCTCTTTACCCAGGCCGGCTTCAGCCCGGACGATCAACCCACAGCGGGCATTACTATGCAAGCGGCCATGGTTGCCGCAACTAGCTACATCACCCGCTACTATGGCGATTATCCGCTCATGAATTTCGTAAACTCCAACGCAAACGCCGATTCCGCCATGGCCCCCTCCTATCCTGACTCTCCGGTGACATTTTCCTCGCAAACTCGCAGAGGAACCGGTTGGTACAACATCGTGAACACAATGCTGAACACGCCCGGCTACAACAATACTTATCAGTGGGTGGGAATTGTCTGGTGGGGCTCGCACGACTTCAACAACTACGAAAAAACGAACTTCGGCCTCAAGACACCTTCCGACAACGCCTATGACGGGCATGAAGACGTTGCCGCCACTGTGCCATGTTCGCCGCCGCTCGAGAAGTACACGTGCGGAGGAGAAAAGCGCGATTACGGCGATGCCATCACCTGGGTGAAAAAGGCCAACCATCTTTGGCTGGAGCTTGCCGGTTCCAAGCCCTGACCGAATCGCCTCGTATTCGGCAAGCGCGTTGTTCCCCCTCGATTTCAACGCTAAGCCCTCACTTCTTCCGCGGCGTCCTTTATACGCACAGATATGATTACATTTAGCAATTAACAAGTGACGGATCATCGAATAAATTCCCTCTGCTTGCGGCGTGGCCCGCCTTCCGCCGCCAGCGCCCGCCAGCACCAAGGATCCTCCGTTTTGACGAGGTCAAATTTCTTTATGTTCCGCGCGCTCAATAACTCTCTCAAAACCCATCGCGGCGATTCCTCGGAGCCAACGACCTCATCAAACCCTGAGTCCCTTTCAATGTGCCGACCCGCAAAATGCGCCCATAAACCATTTAGAATCAGCACTTATGAAAAAAGGGGGGGCCAACGCCTACAATCTCGGCGATCCAGGAGTCGGAGAAAGAATCGCCGCGGAGATGGAGGCGGGCAGCACCAGATGCGCCAGCTCTCGAATCTCACGCAGAGAATAGCGCGCCGCCACGAAAAATCCTCCAACCAGAGCGAGCCAGACCACCGCGGAAATCAGTAGATGCCGGTTGCCCAGATATCCCGCAAAGGCAGCAGCAAGGCCCACGCCGGAGAGAAAGGCCACGTACGTGGAGACGAACGAAAAGCGGAATGGCATCCTCCGTAGAAGAACGAGCAGCCCGAGGCCCTGATACCCTACTTCCGCGATTCCCCAGGCCGCGATCGCTCCCCACAGGCGATACGGCGACCACAAGAGCCAGAAGGCTACGCAGAACACCACCATCCTGCCCGCTTTGGCGATAACGTCCCCATAAGGCTGGCCAATTGCCGTGAACATTGTTCCCACGAACCAGTTCAGCACCTGCAGCGCGGCGATGGGGAAAGCCACCAGCCCGAGGCTCACCAGATCCAAATAGCGCGGACCGAGCACCGCGAAGAGGGGGCGCGCGAAGAGTATGGCGAAGGTACCGGCCAGCATCCCGCACGGCAGCATGAATCGCAGGTAGATTTCCACCAGATGCCGCGAGGAAACGTAATTGCGCAGCGCCAGCGTGTTGGTCAGGGAGGGCAGCAGGCTGTCCAGCACAAACGTGGCGAACGTGGGGATCACAGAGACGAGCGTAATCAGCGTCACGTACCGGCCGAACTCCACAAGGCCGCCGGCATTCAGGATGAACAGATAATCGAGTCTCGTGCTCAGGAAGCTGAGGATGGAGACAAGTTGCAACCCCGAAGTGTAGGCCCAGAACCCCGGGGGCAGGAAGAATCGCACAGACTCCCTAAGGTGGCTGCCTCGGAAATGACGCAGAAACCGTCGCATTGCGAGAACCGTGACCAAGGTAGCCAATACCAGGTAGGTGCTCCAGATGATCGCGACGTAGTGGGAAGCCAGGAATGGCCGGGCGGCAAAATAAAGCACGGCGTAGAGCGCGAAGCTCGCCAAAGTGATGATGCGGTTGTATACCTGCGACCACTTGATCTCCAGCAAACCCTTCAGAGCTGCGAGCATTAGTGAAGAGAAAATGTAGAAGGGCGCGAGCCACACCAAGAGGACGCCAAACCAGTTGCCGGCTTCGCTTCCCAGCACATACTGCAGTCCTCTGGGCCAGACCGACGCCCCGATCTGATAAGGCAACGTAGCCGCGAGAATCACTAGAAAATACGAACTGAGGAACGACAATCGCTGTTCCGCGGGGAGCTCGGGAAGAAACTTAATAGCTACGCCATTTCCACCGAAGAAAAGAAAAATGGAAGTGAGACTGATGTAAAGCGACAACAGGCCATACGTGCCGACCACTGCTGGATCGACGCGCGCCAGCAGGATGGTGGTGATATAGCCAAGCGGCGCGCAAATAACGGAGAGCCAAAGCGTCCAACGCATGCCCGCCAGGATCTCGCGGCGCTGGCGATCCGGCACCTCCTTCAACATGCCCGGAGCGAGTTCCGTTTTTTGGATCAAAGATTGTCCGTCCGCTAATCGCTAGCCAGGAGTGTGGCGCAAACTGTTGTGACCCGCGGTCCCGACCAGGGTTCCTTCCACAGGGACGGGGAATTCACCTACAAATTCCCCACATCCAGAAGCAGCGCTGCGTTTCACGGCTTCAGTATGGTGTCCAGAGGCACCACGATATCGTGACTCATGCTTAGCATTGTCAGGCGCAACTCGCGAGCGGTTCTTGGCTTGGCCTCGAGGTTCTCGTAGAGCAACAAGCTGCGGGATTTCCACTCGGGCAGGTTGCTTTCGATTGGAATCGACCTCACGAGTTTGAATTGCGATGTCGCGAGCATGTCCCGCAAAACCTTTTGCGCATTGAAGCGCAGCGGCGCGTTACTTTCCACCGCAACATGCTTGATTCCGTATTCGCCGAGTATGTCTTCTATGTCTTCCTTGGAGTGGACCAACTCAACCGAGCCAAACTGGGGCATTACCCTCGTCGCATAAAGAGCCTTCCGCAGCACAACAAACCGGCGCTGAGGATCCAAGGCCCGCATGAAGAAGATGTAGTTCCCCTCTAAATCGCCATCGAATAGAACAATCCCGCCATTGTCGCGGTTCAAGACTTCTGTCGCGAGCGCCTTATAGCCCACTATGTACGGCCGGTCGTAGTGCCAACCGGCCCACGCATAGCCGCAGACTAAAACAAAGGCCACGACCGCGGCCCCCATCCTGGCAAATTTAGGCAAGACACGTGAAGTGAGTGGGGCGACAGCGAAGAAAATGAAAGGCGGCAGCCAATAAACCATGTAGCGAGTCTGCTTGGTGCTGATTACAAAATAGGTCACGTACCAGGCAATGACCCAAGCCGACATGAATATAAAGCTTCGCCTTTTCGCGTATCGCCAGCAAGGCAGGACCCCCAGAATACTAAGCCCCAACAGAACCCAGCCCAGCTCGTGAGGAAGAGCTTGCAAGTAATACGTAAATCGGTTGGGAGGTACGCGGTCCACACCCTTCAATATGTTTGCCGCAACCGACTGCCGGTCAATACTGAGTTCAAGCACATAAAAAGGGCCTGCAATTGCCAGAACGATGCCGGCTGCCCAAAGGGTGGGTCGGCTCAGCAATTGACGCCACTTGCCTAGGCCAAAAGCGGACAGAAGAAAAAACAAGGCCAGGTACACGCCTTGCTGCTTTGTCAAAAGCGCCAAAGCTACAAATAGAGAACACCAATAGAGAGACCGAGATTTTGCTTGGTCCAAATATTGCAGCCAGAAATAGCTGGCGGCTATGCACAGCGCCAAAGAAGGAACCTCGAGCATCACCGCTTTCTCATACAAGAGAACCGCAGGCAAGCAGGACAGCACAACGGTGCAAACCGTAGCGGTCCATTCGTTCTGCAGCGCGGCCACAAGTTTGAACCAGAAGTACAGCCCGAATAATGCGAACAAGAGAACGGCGATGCGCGCCGAGGCAACCGAAGGGCCAAAAACGAGAAACATGATTCCTTCAATAAAATGAAAAAAGGGAGGCCAATGAATCAGTCCCAATGCCGGATATTGGGCATAGTACGCGTAGGTATATTGCACGGGATGCGCCAGGGCCACCGGCAAATCACGGACGAAGTCCGCAACGTAGAGTCCGGTAGTCGCGTCATAGGCTTCATCGATGTTGACGTTGAACTCTCCCTTGCTGATCCCGTGCGAGATGACAATCGCAGCCAGCACTAATACGACGGATAGCAGAATCGGCGCTCGATAGCGATTCAGCACGCGTGACTCGGCCGTCGGAGTATCTTGGAGGTGCGCAGTTTGCGGGTAGTCTTCCAAGGCCGGAGGCATCTACCTCGCACCGGGGAGGGCAGCGATGCGACTCGATTCTTCTTTCGTCTCACTTGGGCGCGCGGCGGAATAATAATCGAGCATCAATTTCCTTCCCGCGGCGCTAAATAGCCGAAACCGTGCAAGTCCTAGCTTCTGAAGACGGCATTGCAGCGTGGTGGCCAACACCCCAAGGCCATATTTTACACTGCGAGCGAAATTAATTGAGGAGGCTTCCTTAAAATACTTCGTTGGGCAGGAGACTTCCCCGATCCGGTAGCCAAAATAAATGCACTGCGCCAGCATCTCATTATCGAACACGAAATCGTCCGAATTCTCAAGCAGAGGCAAACTGATCAGCACTTCTTTACTAAAGGCTCGGAACCCCGTGTGGTATTCGGATAACTTTGCGCCAGTGGAAGCGTTTTGAACAGCAGTAAGAAATCGATTAGCAATGTATTTGTACAAAGGCATGCCGCCTTTGAGGGCGCCTCCACCGATGATCCTGGAACCCAAGACCACGTCGTAGACACCGTGGGCGATCATGCTGGCCATGGCGGTCACCAGTAGCGGCGTGTATTGATAATCGGGATGAACCATCACAACGATGTCCGCTCCGGCGGCAATTGCCTCTTTATAGCAGGTCTGCTGATTACGCCCGTAGCCGTAGTTCTTCTCATGCACGTAAACGCGCAAACCCAGCTTTTCGGCGATGCGCACCGTGTCGTCCGAGCTATGATCGTCCACGAGGATCTTGAGATCGACGGTTTCGGGCACCTCGCTGACGGTTTTCTCCAATGTTTTCGCCGCGTTGTAAGCGGGCATCACGACCGCGATGCGTTTGCCGTTAATCATGTCGCTTTCTCCTCGCTTGGCAGCAGGAAACCACTGGACCAAGGGAATTGGAAGGTGACAAGGCACATTCGATTTCCAATCCCCAGAATGCTTCCACAAACATTCCATCGGCCCTTCGAAATCTGCGAGATATAAGAAGGAAAAGCCATTTCAGTTGCCTCTCAGGCAGTCTTCAATATGGTAACAGCCTCCGGCGTTTTCGGCTCGGATGCATCGATCGCAGCCACTCTTCTGACCAAGCGGTGTTCAATGGTGGGCAGGCACGCCGGCAGAAACAGTACGAGCCATAAGAATCTAAACCAGGACGCTGAAACGAAGATTGCACAGACCGTGGCTGCAATCATCGCTGCTTGGAACCCAATAGCCACCTCGCGCATCATGGGCTGGCGCTCAAATCGCGCGGCACGGCTCAAGGCGCGAAAACCCGACCAGATCAACGCCAGATAGGCCAAGAGTCCGAGAAGCCCCTGCTCCGCACTGACTTCAATGTAAGTATTGTGAGCGAGAAGCTGCACCGGCTTATCATTAAGACCCTCGTAACGGAGAACCTGTGCTCGAAACTGCCCTAGGCCAATGCCGCTGATGGGATGGGCTTCAATCATTCGCAAACCAGCCATCCACGTAATGTAGCGTGCATCCACGGCTTCTTGCTCTCCGCTGCCGGGATGCAATATGCGCTGTATTGTGGTGTTCGGCACAAGCACGAGCAGAGGAGCGATTAGCAGCCCAATGAGAACGAGCGCGCGCACGCCTCTTCTGGAACGGAACATTAGGAAAAAGAGCCCGATTGCCAACCCGACAAACCCACCACGGGAAGCTGCCATGAGGAAAGCAACTGATGTGATGGCAAGGCACGCGTACAGAAAACGTTTTTCCCAGCGGGTTGGACCAGAAAGAGCTAGCTGCAAGCTCAGGAGCATGCAGACAGAGGCACAAAGAGCAAAGTAATTGGCATCTCCCGAAATTCCGCCCGGACGATAGTCCGCATACATACGGTTAAATTGCCAATCACGCACAACGTAAACGGCAGCGATTGTGACCGATCCAATCATAATCAAGATGACCCGCCGGAGCCGAGCAATGGAGTCAACCAAAGCAATTATGAGGAAGAAAAGCAGGAGCATGGACACCCTGTTGGTCAATAACGGGTTCCCAAGTGTGCCGCCATGCGAGAAATAGGAAAACATTTCGATTACGAAACTCACAGCGAACGCCGAGAATACCGCATTAAGCTTCAGCGGGGCTGAACGGAAGGCCAGATGGGCCAGGGCAAAGGGCAGGCACGCAAGGCCCAGGCCCTTGAAAACGGTGAATTCTCCGCGTCCACTGAGCAACCAGTGGTTGTTCAATGGGATCGAGAGGATCAGCATATAGAAGAGAATCATCGGCCGATTTTTTCCGCAGTGCACACGACTTGACGCCATGCGTCGCGCAGAGCAGTGACGCCGTACTGCTTTTCAACCCTGCTCCGTGCGGCGCGACCTATCTCTCTTCGCCGCGACGCGTCCTTCAAGAGGCCGGAGACCGCCCGTGCGAATTTGCCGGGTTCGTCCTCCAGAAGAATTTCCTGGCCTTCAACGAAGTCCAATCCTTCCGCACCTAAGCGGGTAGAGACAGTCGGCTTAGCCATGGCGGCAGCCTCCATGATCTTCAGACGAGTACCGCCCCCGATGCGCAACGGGACGACGCACACGACCGCCTGTGCAATCAACACTCGGACATCTGGAACGTCGGCATGTAGCTCGACACCCGGCACGCTGCCGAGGCGCTCACGGAACCACGGCGGAGGAAGGCGCCCGGCTACAATGAAACGTACTTCTGGATGCATTTGCCGTAAGGCGGGAAACACCTCAGTGACAAAATATTCGACGGCATCACGATTCGGCAGCCAATCAAGCGAACCCACAAAGATAATGAGGTTGTCATCCCGCTCCGGCGTCGGTGAGTAGTCGTCGGTATCCACGACGTTGGGAAGAACACAGACATTCGCTCCCGGGCAATGGGACTGAATCAATTGTTTGTCCCGCGCCGAACAAGCCAAGACTACCTTGGCTCTTTTGCATTCGCGAAGTTCCATCCGCCGAATTTTGCGATGTTCGAGGCGGCCGTAAATTCTCTTGGCCCAGTTCCTCTCTGTTTCTAAATAGCGGGCCAGGATTTCATAAGTGAGATCATGCTTATTTAAGAAAATAGGGACGGAAAGATTTGCCGGAAGGTTGCAGGCGAGGTAGACATCATCGCAAATGATCGCCTGGAAACGATGCGTATCCAACGCTTTGTGAAGAGCTGCGGTCATTAACGCAGACCGAAAACGCCGAGGGCCATATGGCGCGGTCTCGAAAAGGCTGGCAAAACGTCCGAGGTATTCTTCGAGTTGACTACAACGCTTAGGAGCTTGCACGAACTGTACGTGCTCGCAGAGGGACCGTAACTGGTCGTGGGGAGCATGCAACTCCTCGGGTTCCGCAAATGCAAGGAAGTAAACCCGAACGCCTTCTCTTTGCAGCGCGCGAAGCAAATTACGGTTGCGCATGCGTTGCCCATTCGTGGTAGGAACCGGGGGGCAAAGACCAACGAATAAAACATGCATCCCTCCTTCAGCAACCTTCGGACTCTCCGGAAGCGCCGATGCCGACACTCTTACGGAGGGCGCGCTAGAGCAATCGGCAAATCCACCCTGGGAGTGGTTATCAACAATGTGTTTCGACTGCTGATCCAAGAGCGCACTAGCGGATGACAAACTACCCTCCCAAAACCTTGGCTCTGCGCAGCATCTTCACGAAATTCGCGACTGGGTAATAGAGCTTGTCGTTTGCCAAAATGTTCTTCACGAACCAGGGGTAGCGGCCTAGGTAGAACATGGCGCGGTTGGCGACGTCCACGGGCGGCGCTTCGAACTTTGTGGCGAAGCGTCCCCAATCCCCATCGATTTCGATTTCCTCGGGCCTTGTGCGACCGAGTCCCTGCTTCGCTGCCAGCATCACGTGACGGCAGCGCTGAGGATCGAGTCCGACCAGGCGCATCGCGCTTACATCGAGTGCGATGCCGTCGCGGCTGGCGAGGATGAGATCCATTCTGCGGCGTTGACCGGCCACCGGTCCGCGACCCTCCATGGCCGTGGTTGCGTCCATCAGCGACAGCTTCGGCTTCAAAATCCTGTGGAGCGTGGGCAGCAGTTGATTGATCTTCGTGTGATGGTAGATGCGGTCCTGATAGTTCGGAACGCAGCCCCACTGGTTCTTCAGCGACCCGGTGAAATATGTGAGAGCGTGCGTCTTGAGAACCGGAAGAGTGATGAAAGCATCGCATTCAAGCATTGGCGGCCAGAGAGCGATGGGGCCGACCGGATCGCAATGCACGGGCGCGAGTGGCTGCTCGGAGAGATTTACCAGCTCGACGTCGAGCCTCTTTGCCATTTCCACGTAACCAGAGGCCTCGAAGGCTTGCCATGCGGTCTCGCGCATGTGGTTGGCTTCCACGATGTAGATCTTTCGTGCCCGAGTGCGCAGCACTTCACACGCCGCGGCAGTAACCTCTACGCTGGTGTTGGCGACATCGACGATTTTCGCCACGGCCGTGCACACGTTGGGTTTGAGCACCACGGTGGCGCCGCTCGGCACCCACGACTGCCACTCACACCGCTCGAGACATTGCTGGACGGCTGACAAAACCGATGTCCCATTTACTCCCCGCAGAACGACTTGGCTTTTCTCATTTGTCACTTCTTGCTACTTCTCCTTGTTTTCCGATTCCGGAGCATTTTGCTGAGAAACTTCAAAGGCTCCTAAAATGAAACCTTACAGGCCGTATTTCAGGCCAAAGTGCCATGTAGAAACACCTTGTAGTTTAAACCCACGGCCTGCACGAGACTGTTCCAGGTGGCTGGCTTGTCGCTGGGGGGCACAACCGGAAGCAGCGCCTGTAACTCTGCATAATCGATGTCGTTTCCTGCTTGGTCAGAGGCCAAACTCGACATGCTCCAGAATAGCTGAACTGCGGCCGCGTAAATCAGGTGGCGCGGGCTCGCGGAGATGCTCAGCCTAGCCCAGCGTGGCCATTGGCGGGCACCTCGAAACCATCCTGTCCGGCGCAGGAGCGATGCCCAGCTGCGCAGCCGCGCGGCCACTGTTTGTTTTCGAGCTGCGCCGACAGCCAGATCGAGTACCGGCAAGTCCGATGGCTTGCCGCTCAAGCGCGCGGCTTCCCATAACCAAAGCTGCTGCGAGTACATCTTGGCTTCTTCCAGGCTCGATCGTACCGGAGCAAATCCACCGATACCTTTCAACTTGCAATCAGTGGCCGAGGAGACCCGCGACGAAAAGGTCGCTAGTACGAACGGCGCTTCGCCTGCATTGCGCGCTGCGAGTTCAGCCAGGCGTCGTGCTCTGGCCGCGTAAGTGGGTTCGTACTCACCGATGAAGATCAAATAGGAGGTGGCCATGTCCAGGTAAAGCTTGGTCACAGCGTATTCAGTTTCGGCTGAGAACCGCCGTGATTCGCATTCAGGGTTCCCCACACACATCAGAGTCTCAATGATCCGATTGGACAGCGTGCGCCATGCATCTTCCTTCGACAATTGAGCGACAGTGTAGTACGGAATATGAGACAGCAGCCCGGCCTCACCCCACAAAACCCTGCCGGAGTTCCTCAACTCGTACGTGTAACTGTGAGCTGGCAATTCGTCGAAGTATGTCGGAGCAACCGCTGCCAACCCAATAGCCACCTCGATGCCGGCGGTGAATAGGCGTTTCTCGATCTCTGTCGAAAGGCGAGCCAGTCGCTCGGTCGATGGCTCAATCGTAGCCGGGAACACCAGAAGGCAATCGGCATCGCTGGAGAAGAAGGCGAGGTCCCGCTTGAAAACCGCGGTGGCTTCATCTCGCGCTAGGCTACCGGTAAGCACAATCGCCTGCAGAGTCGCGCCAAATTCACGTGTGCAGCTCAGCACGATTTCGCTGCAGATCGTCTCGCGCAAAGCCGCCATCGATCCTGGCCGCTGCCCATGCCCGGCTTTGGCACAGGCGTTAGTGAGTTCCAATGCCAACTTCGCTCCTTGCAGGTCCGCCGCAATTTGGTTGAACAGGCGCGGCCTGCTCCTTCGCCTGAACGCGCATTGGTGCGAGGCCAAAACGTTGTTCCCAGGCGCGCAGATAGAATTGTTGCGTCCGTTGCACGAGTTTTTCGACGCTGAAGTTGTCCAACACAAACTCGCGTCCGGCATTCGCCATCTCCCGGGCCTTAAGAGGATCTCGAAGCATTCTGCGCATTGCCGCGGCGAGCACGTCCGGATTGCTGGGTGGCAGCAGTAGCCCCGTTTTCTCATGGAAGACTACTTCCGGAGTGCCGTCGACTTCCGTAGCCACGATCGGACAGCCTGCCGCAAGCGATTCGAGTGCGGTCATCGGAAGTCCTTCAAAGAGCGACGGCAGTACAGACAAATCGGCTGCAGCGAACCAGGTCCAAACATCGGTCTGGTAGCCGGCAAAACGAATATTGGCAGCCAGACCTTTCTGTGCGACCAACGCTTCTAATTCTTGCCTTAAACTTCCCTCGCCGAGGCACACAACTTGAGCGCGAGGGAACTCCTGAAGCACAGCGGGCAGAGCTTCGATCAAGAAGCGATGTCCCTTTTGAGGTTCCAGGCGTGCAGCCACGACAATCAGACGATCCGATTCTCCAATGCCCAGCGACCTTCTTTTCGACTCCCGATCCTCTCCTTCGCTCGAGAACCGCAGAGCGGGGGCTGTGGGGATTACGGTGATCTTGGCAGCAGGAATGCCTTTCTGCTCGATCAGGTAACGCGCGACCGCATTCGAAACGGCAATAGTGCTGTGAACAAAGCGTGCGCTAAACCGATCCACGGCATACCTACTTCTTCGCCCGCTTCGCCAGAACTCGCGAACATGGGCCGTATCCACGATTAAAGGGGCCCCGCCGAGCCAACCAATTGGAGAGGCAAACACACTGGCGCGACTCATGTGTGAATGCAAAATCTGAATACCCTGCTTGCGAACAATCTTCGCCAGCTGAAATGCCCCAGCAAAATCGGACAAGTGGTCGAGAGTCAGCTTAAAGAGCTCTACGTCTCGCGGGAGATCCTCCTCAATTAACTCCGCTAATTGCGGATGGCATGCGAAATACAGGCGAAATACGTTCCGGTCCAGGCCGTGCAGCAATTGCAGGATGTGCTCCTCGGCGCCGGCGCGGACAGGTGAGCTCGAAAACATAAGAAGCGAAATCTGCTGCGGGCTCATTCAACCCCCCTGAGCCGCTTGCCACATGCAGTCGTAGACGTCGCGAATCATGCGCACTTTCTGTTTTGGCTTCCGATTGGAGAGGAAGATTGCATCGGAATAACGGTCTTGCTCCGGATGGTAGCCGTGCATTCCGTTTGGCATCCACCCTTTCCCGTTAAAGTCACTCTGCGAGACGAGCCACCCCGGATGCAGCAGGAATATGAGTTCTCCAAAGCGTCGATCCGCAAAGAAAACACCGAGGCGACGAAGCTCGTCGTCGGTGAGAATGCGTCCGCAGGAAAGGCTCTCAAGGCGTTTGCAAATCGACTGTTTCGCTTGGTCAGTGAAAAACCAAAAACGTGCCATGGTCGAGTCGTAGACTGCCAAATAATCGCCCGGCATTTTTAGACCTAGTGCCTCGATATCTCCGACCACGTCATAATGATGATTGATGGGAGTCATGCCGTGGTCGGAAATCACGGTCATGGTTGCCCCTGGGTCAACGTCTCGGGCAGCTTGGAATACCTTGCGCAAGCCCCGGTCGTACCGACGTAAGCGCTCTTGCACCTGCTCAGGCTCCTTGCAATGCATGTGAAGGAACATGTCCATTTCACATAAGTACAAAAAGAAAAACGAAGCATTTCTCTCTCGAATGTCCTTAGTGGCCTGCTCCAGGATTTCCTCATCGCTCATCTCATGATAGGAATACACGCGATGCGCGATACCTCGCTTTGCGAGTTGGTCGAAAATCGAAGGTGAACCGCTGATCGCGCCCTGGTCGTAGATGTTCTTTTTCTCGACATAGTTGAACCAGGGCAAGAGTCTCGGGCTCACCGCGCACTCGAAAAGCGGCCCCATTCCCAAAATACGTCGCCCGAGATCTTTCATGATTTTTCGAGTGACGCGATGATCCAAAACGGCGTCAGGCAAAAACTGTACCGATTTCAACCAACGAAACGGTGAGCCAGCCGGATCGTAATAGAAAAGATTCCAGTGACCAGTGACCGCTGGAGGAGCGCCGGTTAGAATTGTCGGTATCGCGCCCGAACTGAACCCCAGCACAGTCTGGAGCGGAGTGCGATGCGTCAGGATGTCATCTAGAAACTCCTGGCCTTCCAGATACTGCCATCCCAGGGCATCGATCAACGCGAAAACCGTAACCATCCGAGCCTCTTCTTCCCGTTTCTTCCCGCCAAGCAGTCAGGCAAATTTCTTTAAAAACTCAACCACGCGGCGCGCCGATTCCTCAGTCACATTGAGATTCATCGGCAGATTAACTACCTCGCGAGCTGCCAGCTCGCCCTCTGGGCAACTCCCTTGCTGATAGCCGAGCACCTCCGCGTTCAGACTTTCGGGTCGATCAATGGGATGCGAGTACCAATCCCCGATCTCAAACCCGCGGCGCTGGGCTTCCGCCAGAACTCGAACTTTGTGCTCTACGCGCACCGGATAGCGCAAGAGAACCGGATCAATCCCTACCGGCAAGCGCAACACAGGCAATCCCGCCGCCTCCAGCAACGCGTCATCAACTCTCTTCAAACGGCGCCGATGCATCACCACCCTGCTATCACGCAGCGACCGACACAACAGCCGTTCTTGAAACGAAGACATGCGCTTGGCGTATTGGGAGGGTATTTCTCCGCGAAGTTCTTCCTTCGAAGATGTCCCTACTAACAGACCCCTGCTGTAGAGAGCCTGATAGATTTTCTTCATGATCCCATCGATACGGGGATGCGAGATGAGCTTGCGGATTCCGACCTGCATCGCTAACACCAAGATTTCGCCTTTCGAGGCCGGCACGCAACTCTCTGTTCGAAAGTGCTGAAGTCCTGCACGGAGTTTGGGGTTGTCTGTATTGACCCAGCCTCCGAGACCTGTGGAGATTGGTTTAGTCCACTGGGAGCTGAAGAAAGACGCGTCCGCTAAGGCCCCTACGGGCAGCCACTTACCGGAGGCATCGCGGTAACGGCTGCCCCAAACGTGCGCGCAATCCTCAATTGTTGCGATACCACGCTCGCGCGCCCATGAGACGATCCGCGCAGTCTCCGCGGGAATTCCGTAAGTGTGCTGAATAATGATGGCCTTGACTGGCCCCGATTTCGCTCGCAATGCCGACGTGATCGTCTCTAATGACACATTGAAAGTCGAAGGCTCAATATCCGCGAAAACTGCTTCTGCACCAGCAAAGCAGACGGCTGAGGGCACCGCGAAGCAGGTATACCCGGGCACAACGACTCTGTCCCCGCGTGCAATCCCAAGCGCTTTGAGAATAGCGTAGAGAGCGACGCGGCCTCGCCAAAAGGTGACCGCACGGTCAGGACGAAAGTAGCCATCCGTGTCCGGGGACATTTCGTCAGATTCCTTCAGCGAGACTGTGAGCGAAGAATTCTCGCTTCTTGGCAGCGTCGCGGACACTAACTCTTGCATATTTGACGCCGAGCGACCAAAGTGGCGGTCCCTTTCCTTTGTGATGTTTACAGATTCCATCTTCGTTTTCCCTCTAAGGGATGGATCGCACAATCCGCGGTCCCAAGAGATTCGCGACAGCTACCGGAAGATGTTTCCAGATCCTCGTGGCTAAACGAAAGCGGGGATTGTCAGGCCGAAGCTCGGGCACCTGCATACCGGAAGCAAGCCAGTAATACCAATGCAGAGGACGCTCCTCGCTGTTCCAGTGCTGTTTGAATTCGTATACGCCGCTCCCTTTTGTACAGCGGCCAAGATCCACGCGTCGATAGCCGTTTGAGATGGCCCACTCCAGAAGCGTCCAGTACAGGAGCACGGCGGAATACTTCTTGCGAGACTCTGGCAGTGTGGCGGACCATGGCAATTCCAGTGCGTTTCGGAAGCAGGTTATAAGCCCGGAAGCCACGGCTTCGTCATTGTCCCAGAGCGTCAGAATTTTCACGTCTTCCGGGAACTGTTTGCAAAGATTCCAGAACCATCGTTGGGGATAAACCGGAGTTCCCAGATTCCGCATGTTCGTAGAAAAAACCTTGTGGAATGTTTCAACCGATTCGGCCCCTCCCCATTCAACGCGCAGCTTGTTTTTTTGGGCGTTGCGAATCTTATTGCGCATTCCGGAGCTGAGTCCCTTCCAGAACAGTTCGACGCTCTCCGGTAATGGGAGCTCCATGGTGACTTTGGGCGTAGCATCGCGCCAATCCACGGGTTGTGGGCTCCCTTGACGCAATTCGATGTGGGAAACCCCCAACTCGGTCGCCAAATCGGCAGCTTTTGCCAATAGCGCCTCGCGAGCCTCTGACGTGCTTGCCAGCACTCCGCCGTAACTGAAGAATGGCATCGAAACGAGAAAATGGCCAAAGAGACGGCTCTTCATGTGCACAAGAGGCAAAATGCCTTTCACTTCTCCACTGCCCGTCGCAGCTAGATAATACGATCGGTGCCCGAAGGTGCTTTCGATGGCCACCCTCCAACCCCATCGGTGGTAATTCGATGCCTCGGGAGTGGACGCAACGAATGAATCCCAACGCCTTGCATCGTTGCAAATCTCAACGTTCATGCCTTAACCGCTCCCAGGTCCTCGTTGCCTACTGCGGGATTCGCCCGTGCAAACGAAAGGTTTTCAGGAGATTGCTCATTTCCCGCTGCCGCCAGAAATTCTCGGAAGGTGACCATTTCAAAATCGGAAAGAACTTTTCTAATTTTATGTTCAGTTGTTGAAACATTGACGTAAGACTTGAAGCGCCTCTTAAATCCCATGGCGAGCCGGGGAGACTGCACATCGATTTCTCGCGGATGCACATAGAAAATAGCCGGACGTCGTTGATCTAAAACCCGTCGGGTCATCGCCTTGATCACAGAGTACGGAAACAAGCGCAGGTAACCGCCGCCGAAGAAACACATGGGTTTGCCGGCCACGTGCTCGACGGAAGCTGGAAATTCCATAAGGTCGCGGGATTGCTCGACCCGATAGGGACCAAATTTTCCGTTCGGCAATCCTCCATGTCCGCGAGGCGCAGGAAACACCGACGAGTCGTAGCGATACCCGGCCTGTATTAGCCGCTCAAAAAACCATGGAGTGTCTCTAGTGACGGAAAAACCAGCGGCCCGATAACCCCATACAGGTTGGCCGCCGATCTCCTCAATAATCCTCTTTGACCGGACAGCATCTTCGAAAAACTCCTGCGAGGTCATCGCGTAGGCAAGCCTGTGCCCATAGCCATGCGAGGCGATTTCGTGCCCTTGTTTTGCGGCCTCTCGAACCAGGTGCGGGTACTTTTCAGCGATCCAACCCAGAAAAAAACAGGTAGCCTTCGCCTTGGCCTCCTCCAAGATGGCCAGGAGCTTCAGGAAGTTGCGCTCCACACGAGAAGGGAAAACATCCCACTGTGATATCTCTGGAGTCGTGGCCAAGTCGAGAATGTGGAACCAGTCTTCAACATCGATGGAGAATATGCATTTCATGGCCGATTTTTTTCCGGCCGCAATTCCGCGCGGTGGTTCCCCAGTGCGGACAGGTCCTGGCGCGTAAAGGTGGATCCTGCCACGGTACGCTGGTCTGATGCGACCTTCGCGCGAGTGCCGCGCGACTGCTGAGGACTCTCCCAAATACTGAATCGCTTTCCAAATACAGCATCGATGACACCGGTCAATGCGGCGATATTGACCATGACAAAGTAAAATGGGAAGGTAGCCGCTCTGTTCCCTTCACGGCCACGCGCCGCCAGCCACCACCCCAGCAACGCCAGGCCATAGAAGATGAATTGCAAAATAAGCGCTAACTCGTAAAACCGATTCGCGGTAAGCCGCACGCTCGACACTAGGGTGAGCATCAGCGGTATGGCTCCCAACCACCGCAGAAGTTTGCGCGACAAGAGTTGCCAGGCGCGTAACCCGCTCAGGTTGCGACGCAGCCGCCAAAAACCGATCATCCCTTGGCAGCAGATCCTCCGCTTCCTGCGAAACTCTTCACGAGCATCAGTGGTGGCCTTTTCATGCGAGATTGCAGTGGGGTCGAACAAGATGGCGTGTCCTTCCGCGCCAATGCGCACGGGAAGCTCAAAATCGTTCGCCAGGTCAGGCTGCAACGCGCTGAACAAGCTCCTTCGAATGCAGAAAATTGAGCCATCACACACCAAAACGGAGCCGAGACGGCTCTCCAGGCTGTTTACGAGCGACTCATAACCCAGAAATGCCCGCGTCCCGGCGGTCACGACGAATTCTTCATTCTCGCGAATGGTGTGCTCGGAACCCGTTACGCAACCGACGCGAGGTTCCGCAAAATGCCGCACTACCCTCTGGAGGCAGGATTCTTCGATATGCGAATTTGCATCAGTAAAAAAAAACAGTTCGCCGCAGGCCGATTCGCTTAGCCGATTCAGAGCTTCGTTCTTCCCAACCCTCTCTTCGAGACGCAAGAATCGGAAGCGGGAATCAGTCACCGTTTTCAGGATTTCATCCGTGCCATCCTCCGAAGCGTCGGAGGCAACGAGCAGCTCCAGGTTTTGCTTTGGATAATTCCACGCCAGAGTCTCCGCAATCTTCCACCCGATATCTCTTTGTTCGTTTCGCGCGGAAATCAACACGGAAACTTTTGGCAAATATGAGTCACCGGTGTTGGGGCGAAAAGGCCGGAAAAGGCCGATAAACCAAAGAAGCGCCGGGTATCCAGCATAAACGTAGCTTAGCCAAACCACACCGAGCCAAAACAAAAACTCAAACACGCGGGTCATCGCGAACCCTGGCCCAGCAATAGAATTTTAATGGTCTTGAAAAGGATCAGGAGATCCAGGCCAATGGAAATGTTCTTGATATAGAATAGGTCGTAAGCCAGTTTTTCCTGATTGTCGTCAATAGTGGCGCAGTAGCCTCGGTTGACCTGCGCCCAACCCGTTGCTCCCGGTTTCACCACCCAGCGCTGGCGATAATAAGGAATCTTCTCCAAGCACTCTTCCTCTTGGTTGGGAACGAAGGGTCGCGGCCCAACGAAGTTCATATCCCCGCGCAGAATATTGAAGAGCTGGGGCAGCTCATCCATGCGGGTGCGCCGTAGTAGCCGACCGACACGCGTAAAGCGCTCATCGGTTGCCTCCGCAGGACGGTGATTCCCTTCCTGATCGGCGCCGTCCGCCATGGTACGAAACTTGTAAAGCGTGAAGACCTTCCCGTTTTGCCCGATGCGTTTTTGCTGGAAAATGGCCAGCCCAGCGGAGTCGAGACGAATCGCCAACGCGATCAGCGCCATTACCGGCGACATAAGGGTCAGGACCAAAGCACTGAGAATGAGAGAAAAAATACGCTCGAACATCAACAATGGCCGAGAGATTCGGAAGCCAGTTGAAAACAGCAACCAGCTTAAGCGCAGAGACTCAATCGGGACTTTTCCAGTTACCGCCTCGTAAACGTCGGCGCCGTCCTGGATCATTACGCCGCGACTTTTCAACTGCAGCAGGGCTTCCACCGGCAACTTGCCTCTCCGGTCGCCCATGCTCACAATGATGCGATCTGGCCGATAGCCCTCCACGGAGCGCACAAACTCACCCAAGTCTTCCCCAGGAGCCAAACTCGATATTCCGTTTCCATTTTCGACGCTCTTTAGTTGTCCGACCACGTGGACGCCCAATTCAGAGCGCGACTCCAGCTCCGACAGCAATGAGTTTGCGAGCGGACTGTCGCCGAGAATCAGCGCACGCTGCGCGAATCGCGGCAAGGCGTTTAATTTTAGAAAAAGCCGCCGCCAAAACAGCAGCAGCAGGGTTACCAGGACAAACCCAATCAGAAAAATACCCCGGGCCAGCTCAAGCGGAGGATAAACGTAATAAAGCAGCGCCAGGAGTATGCACACGGTGCCCAGTACCTGGATCACGCGCGTCAGCACCTCGCGCTGATTGCTCAAAATCGATGAGTCATAAAGGTCGAAATAATACATGCAAGTTATAAACGCGCCGGACACAACTGCAATCTTGAAGAAACCTTGCTCATAGCTGAGCATTAACGAGGCGTCGTTTGTGCCAAGGCGCGCAATCGAGGCGGCCACGAAGGCAAGGCCGACCAGGCACGCCTCCGATATCCCCAAGAAGAGGGTGCGCGCAGGGAAATATGCATGGAGCAACCGTATCAAGCGATATCCTCCATCGTTTTTTCTGGAGCTTGACCGTTTGTCCCGTTCCTTCGAGAGGCATAATTGCCGTCGTAATACGCGGCTCGATCGAACTCGGAAGCCTCATTGAGCACGACGCCAATCAGCTTGGCGTTGTCGAGGCCCGCCAAGCCCTTCCTTAAAGCCGAGATCGGCGCCACGCCCTCTCGAACGACCAGAAGCGTGCCATCCACCCACCGCGACCACAGGTTGACGTCCGCCATCGGCAGCAGCGGGGTCGAATCCACCACGATCCAGTCAAACGAGCGAGCGAGTTGGGCGAAGGCCTTCCCAAACCGCGCCGATTGCAAAATATCGGAGGGCTGATCAAATGCCTTCCCTGCCCCAAGCAACCACAACGGCATATCGTTCAGCTGGTACATGAAACGCGTGATGTCGCCGTCCGGCTCGGACCACCACTGGCTCAGCCCTTGCGGCTGGTCAAGTCCGAGCATCGAGGCGAGCGCCGGCTTGTGAAGGTCTCCCTCGATCAGCAGCACCTTCGAGTTCGTTCGTCTCGCTAGGGTGAACGCCAGATTCCCGGAGACCAAGCTCTTACCCTCATTGGTTGACCCGCTGGTCACTTGCAGCGACTTCACCGCCCCGTCCTTCCGCAAGTTCTCGATGCGCGTTGCTAGAACGCGAAATTTCTCGGCACCCAAACTGAAAGGAGCAGTCAGCGCCACCAAGTGCGCCTCGGGTGACACGCGCACAGTGACACAACGAGGTCCCGCCAGCCCCGGTATTTGCGGCGTTGCACTATTCACAACCTGCACCGCCTTGGGAAGCTCGGGCGCAGCCAGTTCTGACTGCCGGTTCTCCAACTCGGATTTACGTAACGCTTCGTGGATTCGACTCACGCTGGTTTCACTCCTACCGAAATTTAGTCGAGTATTTCCTTTTCACTTCTATCCTTTGTATAAGGAGTAGGCGTTGCCGAATACGATGATGACAAGCACCGCCGCCACTGCAGCACGGTCCAGCCACAAACGGCGCACGAGTCGAGCGTCCTCTTCCGGCGTGTTCAAACGCGGAATGCCCACTAGCACACGGGCCGGAATAAGCCCCTGGAGATCTTTTTCGTGGCGCACCCGCGCGTCCGTAAGTTCCAGGAGAGCAGCCAAGGCGGCACCCACGGCCAAGCCCAGAACCAGGCCGCCGAGACTCACCAAAGCACGGTTTGGCGCGGAAGGTTTGTAAGGCAAACTGGAAGGGTCGATAATCCGAAACTGCTGCCCTTGTTGCCGTTGTTCCAGGCTGGTGGCCAGCTGCGACTGA
>WNFC01003943.1_pt1 | contig 25101 bp, 23 predicted proteins | sample 5400541 | NCBI WGS metagenome assembly WNFC01 (sample SAMN13153342, study PRJNA577476) | soil metagenome | isolation source: 120 cm saprolite under Douglas fir tree site 2 hole 2 replicate 1 | place: USA:California | collected 2015-04-18 | reverse complement strand
GCCAGCGGCTGCGAAGCGATACTGATCGACCATGCCAGCATGACCAGCAGCGTGGTGAGCACGCCCAACCAGAAATCGAGCCGCTGCCACAGGCCGCTCATCTTTCTCCGCAGCAATGAAGCGACAGTCACCAGCGCCTCTCGCGTGAATGCATCTGCCGAGAGCGCCCCATTCCCATTGAGGTAACGAGACACCTGCTCGGTGATGTGGAAATGCTGGAACTCTCTGGCAGGTCCTGCTGACTTATACCCATTCTCCCCGCGCCCATCTACTCGCTGAGAGGCCAGGGCCCGGTTTGCCCTACGTTCGCGAAAACGGATAATGTCCAGCCCGATGCAGGTCACGGTGAAGGCTCCCAGGAGCCCAAAAGCGTACATATCGCCCAGGATGTTGATATTTCCTCGCACCAGCACAAGCACGGCAATGGGAATGCCCGTGGCGAAAGCAATCGACCAGTGAGGAGTGCCACGGAATATGTTGCGCTTCAGAATAAATTCGGGGAAGAACTCCATGCGTGAGAGGGCCATAAAGACGTGGTAAGCGCCAATCACGGCTGTATTACTGGCAAAGATCAGGATCAGGCTGGCGCTGACCGCTACCTCCGTCTGCAAGATGACATCGCCCCAGTGCCCACCCAGTAACGAGATCAACTGCGTCGCAAGGACAGGATCGCTTGCCTTGTCTTGTTGCAAAATGGTCGAAAGTATGGTCAGCAGGGGACTGGTGACCCCGATGGTGATCACTACCAGCAGCAGTGCAATGCCGATGATCCTCTTGCGCGGCGCCTTCATGACAGGTGAGAGCTGCGAGATGCTCTCTCAGAGATGGGAATGTGGGTAAAGACGGTCCAGATGATGGCCAGGTCGCTCCCAAAGGCAATGAGCGCTCCGACCAGGCTGACCTTCGCACTCTCGCTGATCCCGACCCAGTTGAGCAGGCCCAGGAGCACCAGGACGACGATGGTAATCTCTAAGACAGTAGGGCCAATAGCGGGCAGCACGACACTGAAGTACTGGATCGCTGACAGGCAACTGATGGCAGCGGTGAGAAAGTAACTGACCAGGATAAACATACCGCCAAGCGCTCCCACCCAGGAGTTCATCGCCTGCGCTGCCACCGTCACAACCCCTCCGCCTTCAGGGAAACGAGCGCTCACTTCTGCATACTTCAGCGTGAGCAGGACAAACACCGACATCGTCAGGAGCACAAAGAAGCCGGCGAGGCTGCCGACACGTCCGTAAAGAATGCCGGGAACGTAGTAGACGGATGAGCCGATATCCGCAAAGACAACGGCCCAGCAGAGCAAGGGGCCCAGCTGGCCTGCGCTCAGGTGCTGCCCATTTCTTTTAGGCAGTGATGATGCTTTCTGTTGCATACATTGCGCTCAACGATCTTTCTTCGGGAAGATATGTACTCAGCATCTCGTGAGCTTGAGTACTCGGACTGGTTATAGACGGCTTTCCAGGAGTAGGCCTCCTGCCCTGGAATCATGGGATAGATCTATGTGCTCTTGAACCAACGAGAGAACCATCGTGGGAGGGAGAACATGCTGTCCTTCACTGGCAACCGGACAATATGCAGGGGCATGCTTTTATCCTCAAGCAGTTGTTTCACCTCATTCGTGGCAAGCAAGACCCCCGCTCCACGACGCACAACAAGGACGATGCCCACACAGACCATTTCCTGAGTGAGCGCTCGGATACTGCTTACCGGATTGAGTGTGTAAATCTCAACGCGCTCAACAGGCACACCCGATCGTGCCGCTTTGTGGTGCACGAACTCTAAGAAATCGTTCGATTGTTGGATGTCTTCCCATCGTGGGCCTCTGTCTGGCGCTTGTGGAAGATGGATCAATGACAGGACAACCAGCGTGGCATCGAAACGTTGTGCCAGCGCGAGTGCAGCGGTAATGGCAGACACCTCGATTCCATGGGTGAAAGGAAGCAGCAAACGTGTCATGAGCACCATCACTTCCAGATGTCCGTTTCCCCCCTCTTGTCTGACCCGAAAGGCACACCAGGAGCGGATTTCTTTTACCCTTTCCGCACCAGAAGGCCCCTGGCTTCAGCCACGGGGACGAATGGTGCGACGCCCGCAGTAGGAGATCTACACCTTGATGCTCACCTCGTAGACCCCTACCACCGGAGGTTCGGTCAGGAGGGAAGCGACCTTGGCAAGTTGCTGCTGCAGGTAACCGCTGGTCTCACTGGCTTTCAAATCGACTGGCGTCTCCCACAGTGTAATCGAGATTCCTCTCCCGGTCGCTTGCTCGTTGACCAGCAAGAGGCCCTTGAAGCCTATCTCCTGCTTAACCTCTGGTATTACGGAGTCCCGGATGATCTGGATCAATTCGTCCGTCTTGCCTGGTTTCGTCTGAGCCATCAACACTCGCGCGTACATCATCATTCTCCCTTTCTAATCAAATATGCTCAATCAAGACCTCTGAGCATTGCTACGGGCCTCTGCTGCTGTGTGAGAGCCCGGCTATCAATCATTGATATAACGCAATTCGCCTTTGACGCTGTGGCAGCAGAGCACACCACCACGGGCTAATTCCTCCAGGGCACGGGTCGCAGCGTCCAGTTCCTTGCTCCCAACCGTTCTGTTGGGGGGAACAAACATCTGAGCTACGTCACAGGCCGTGAAGACCATGAAGCATCCTGGGTGTTCGCTCAGAGAGCGGGTCACAGCTTCCTTATACCAGGCCATCAGGCTCCTGGGGCGTGGTGCACGAGGAGCGATAGCCAGCAGAACAGGACATGGAGCCAACCTTAGGACGCGGCGCGAGGTACTCCCGGTCATCGCACGCCGTATCCCCTGGAGCAGCGAGCTCTCGTGACTTCCAATAACGATGTAGTCCACGTATAGCTCTCGTGCCGCCCTGACAATTTCGTCTGCAGGCGTTCCCACACGCTGCAGCAGCAAGATGTGCTCTGGCGCGATTCCTCGCTGCTTCAAATCGCTTCGTGCTCGCTGCAGGACTCGCTCTGCGCGCAAGCGTTCCTCCACGGTAGGAGAAAAGGCGCGCATTGCCCTGGGCGACCTCCCCCATGCAGGCGTCGTGTCATAGGGAATGGGGATGACATGGAGCAAAACCAGGAGCAGGTCCGGTGAGGATTGCTCGAGGAGTTCGCTCGTGACACGTAGAGCATATTGGGTTGAAGGGGAGGAGTCCGTACCGACTCCCAGCAAAATGCGCTTGTTCATAGCTAATCCAATTGCTTGACCTCCTTTCGCGCACGTATTACATAGAGCGCTCACCTCGCTGCTCAACAGGTATTGCTCTCCTGAGAAGGCTTATGATCCTGCTTTCCGGCTTCGCGTATCGCTCTCAGGAGCGCCTTAACTCCTTCCTGTTTCCCGACCAATGTCACCGCTCCAACTGCATGTGCGTGTGCCTGCATAGTCGCATCATCGTGAAGACTGAGGAGTACAACTGCACTGTGAGGAACCGATGCACGCAGCGCGGCAGTGGCTGCGATCCCGTCTCTCGAGGGCATGGAAATATCCATGAGCACGACATTGGGATGAAGCGTTTGTGCCAGCGCAATTGCCTCGCTGCCATTGCTCGCTTCCCCAACCACCGTGATATCTGGCGCCCGTTCGAACCATAGGCGTAATCCCTGGCGGACCAGGGTGTCATCATCAACCAGGAGCAGTGTGATCATGATCTCCTCTGTACGTCTTTCAGGTAGGGTGTCCACTGTAGCGTTGCTGCGCCTCCCTGTGGTACACTGGTAGCCGGTGAATCGCTCGGTACAGGTTGCATACGAGATCGTACTTCTTGCTGAGACAAGTATAAGGTCGAGCGGTCCTCATCACATCGCCCAGGCGGGTGAACCTGACCTACCCCTTTAGTGGTAAGGTGATCTCGCCCCAAAGGAGGAGGGCTGATGGCGATTCGTGTTCTGATTGCTGACGATCATAGTGTCGTGCGCGAGGGATTGCGTATGTTTCTGGGACGCGACCCGGAATTAGCTGTGATCGGCGAGGCGGCTGATGGAGAGGAAGCAGTCCGCCTGGCGCGGCAGCTTCGTCCTGATGTGGTGCTGATGGACTTGCTGATGCCGCTGATGGATGGGATTGCAGCGACCTCGGCCATCCGCAGTGAACTGCCAGAAACCGAGGTCATTGCCCTCACCAGCGTGTTAGAAAGTGCTGCAGTGGTCGGCGCAGTGAAGGCTGGAGCGATTGGCTACCTGCTCAAAGACACACAGGCTCACGAACTGCGCAGAGCGATCAAAGCTGCCGCCGCCGGGCAGGTTCAACTCTCGCCCCAGGCTTCGGCCTACCTCGTGCGTGAAGTACGGGCACCTGAAACAACAGGAGCATTGACCGAGCGTGAAGCCGAAGTGCTGCGTCTCCTGGCCCAGGGGCAGTCGAATAAGGAAATCGCACAAACCCTCCAGATTGTCGAAGACACTGTCAAAACCCATGTCAAGCATATCTTGTCGAAGCTTGGCGTGCAGAGCCGCACCCAGGCAGCTCTGTGCGCAATGCGTCTGGGTCTGGTTTCTGCCGAGCGGGGAAAGAATGAAGCACATTGAACGTGTCTCCTTCCCGAAAGCAAGCACAGAACCACGTTGGAGACGCTACGCGAGCGATAGTGCGCTGGCTATAGCAGGAGTAGCGCTGGTCACCAGCGTGATCGCCGTCGCTCAGCTCTACCCGAGGATTCCTACCATCTCATTTGTCTATCTGCTGGTGGTTCTTGCATTAGCAAGTACACGCGGCCTGTATGCCGCGAGCCTGGCTTCACTGCTGGCCGTGCTCGCCTTCGACTTCTTCCTAGTTCCCCCGCTGTACACGTTTGTCGTCTTCAAATTTGAAGATCTGCTCACACTTTGTGTTTTCCTGGTAACAGCAATCATGACGAGTCAGTTAGCCTCGGCGCTGCGCAGGCGTGCCGAGTTAGCAAGCAGCCGAGAGCATGAACTGCGTCTCCTCTATGAACAGGCACAGGAACTGGCAGCACTGCAGGAGAGGCAGCGCCTTGCCCGGGAACTCCATGACTCGGTCTCACAGGCCCTCTACGGCATCAGTCTCGGGGCTCATACTGCCGGAGAAGCGCTGGAGAGCGACCCCGAGCAGGCCATGGCGTCGATTGAATATGTGATTGCGCTCGCCGAAGCGGGACTGGCTGAGATGCGTGCGCTCATCTTCGAACTTCGCCCCGAATCTCTGGAAATAGAAGGACTGGTGGCAGCTCTCACCAGGCAAGTGGCGGTCTTGCGGTCCCGCTACAAGTTGACGGTCGATGCGACTCTGGATGATGAACCCGATCTCCCGCTGGAGATGAAACACGCTCTGTACCGCGTTGCACAAGAGGCGTTCCACAACATTGTCAGGCATGCTCGCGCCAGCACCGTCGCACTGCGACTCGCACGGCAGAATAACGAGATCATCCTCCAGGTACGCGATAATGGGAAAGGCTTTGACCCAACAGGTCCCTTTCCGGGGCACTTCGGTGTACGCTCCATGCGGGAACGTGTCGCCAAGATGGGTGGTACCTTCACCATAGAGAACGCACCAGGAGAGGGGACATGCATAGATGTCCGGGTACCTCTCTTGAACGCTTGAAAATAAAGCTTTAAGGGGCATTGGGGTGGCGCATAAACCATACTTGTGCTATTCTTAGTCAAGGAGAATGACGTGGTTTGACGTTTTGCGTATCAACCACATATAATACACCTTTTACAAGTAATTCCTTTGGATCAGGGCGGCCTGAGGCCCCAAGCTTTCCATCAGGACGCAGATACTGGTGGACTCCAGCTACCTTTTGGCCCTTATTATTGATATATATTATATATTGGCTCCTGGTACAAATTGGCTCTTTAGCCCGGGGGGAGCTTGGATGGCTATTTGCCACAAGCTTAGATCGCAGCAGTCCCTTCTGGGCTCGTTCCCAGTACTTGCCATTGTTAAATATCTTACGGAGCACAACTTCACTAACGCGTCTGATAGGAGGCTTAGGCATGTCTCATTCCCTTGATTTCAACATACGTGAACACTTGGCTACGTACCTCGCAGGTGAAATTTCACTTCATGAGTTTGAGGACTGGTTCTTCCCAGAGACATGGAATGTGGACCAAGCAGATAACCTGGCCCTAACAAACTTAGTGTATCAAATTAAGCTGCGTTGGGCGGAGTTCTCTAACGGAGATTGGACGGAAGATGAGTTACGTAGCATGCTCCGATCGCTGCTTGAGAAGCATATATTGATAGAGACACCATTCCAAGTAGTATTCGGAACATCAAACAGAAGCTTCCAGATTCCGATCTCAATTAGATATTCGGGCCAATCCGTTGATATAAAACCCTCAACGGTATACGTGTAAAGAGCTGGTCTTCTAGGAGTATATCAAACCAATATACGCCTTCCTGATCTATTGTCATGTTCAGGGCCAAGATGAGATTGACGCCTCGGTCGTCACCTTCAAAAAGAACGGGAAGTAGTTGTTCTGGTAATGTTATGCCAGATGGGGTTTCTGTCCTCCATTTCACCGTATGCCTTCCTTTTGCGCTACCAGATTTGAAGGAGATAAAGGCGGTGAGATTAACAGCTATAGGCGGCATCGTTTCAGGAGATCCTGCTGCACTGGTTGTTACTGCAATTCGATCTGTTATGCGAATCAGACTAACCGTTTCGTCTTTTTCCTGAATTACTCGCTCGCAGATGAGTGCTGCAATCAAATAAGGTCCATTACTATTTGTAGTCATGGCTCTCACCTCGCAAAGTTCTTAGTACTTAATGTATAGTGTGCTTTCCAAGTCAGGGTTAGTGCGAATTTCTTTACTATAGGCTAAACGGTGTTTTTCTTCTCATCCTCACTACGTATCTTCTGGGTTATTCATGAGCCATAACCGAATAACCGCCGGTTAAATGTCCCTTCGTATCGGTAGCCTTGAACGTGTCTGCAAGTATAGCATATTCCCTACTACCTGTCAGTAGACCCGCTCACAGTCTGGCTTCTTTTTTGCTGGATATCATCTTGAGTGACGCCTAAGCAAGGTTGAGGCTTTTTTCTGAGTCTTGTACCATGTTAAATACAGAGATCATACATCTCTTCGCACTACCTGACAAACAAGATAAATGAACTGGGCGCTGCCGCTCGTTGGCCTTCTCAAGGTGCATTATGGTAAGCAGGAGGCGATAAAACACGCCGTTTTTCGGGTGGTTTTGCCTGCTGTTTTGGCCGTCAATCAGCAATTTGGGGTAGTCGGAGTTGAAAGAGGCTGGGCAGCGCTAGCATATGGTATAATAGGCTGGAATATTTATAGACAAGCAGCGGAAAGCCGCCCAAGAGATATACACGAAAGCAATAGCCCTGACCAGGCAGTAGGAGAATAAACACCATGCAATTCATTGGGAAAATCATGGGCGATCCCAATAAAAAAGACATCAAAGCCATACGGCCTCTTATAGATAAAATAAATGCTCTCGAACCGGACATGAAAAAGTTGAGCGAGGAAGAACTAGCTGCGAAAACAGCGGAATTTCGCTCGCAGCTCTTCCTTTACCTCAAAGGCGGGATGGTGCTCGAGGACGAGCTGGTTAAGCTCTTCCGCGAGGCCCTGCAAAGTGTAGAGCCCCTGGCCGGAAAATTCACCGCTGCCCAGCTCCATGCCGCAGTCACCGAATTTCGCCAGAGCATTGAAAGACGGCGCAACCCGGAACGGGACCTCAGAGATGACCTTGCTGCCACCCTCTCCGAGTGCTTTGAAACAGGCTACGCACAGCTGGCTCCCACGCTCGATGAGTTGAGAGTCAAAGCAGCCATTGACCTCGCTGATGAGCGCCAGGAGTGGCCCGACGAGGCATCAGACCCGCGACAGGCTGCACTCTCGCTTTTGAAAAAAATCGAGCCTGACCTGGAGGAAGTCGATCCTGCCTTCTTAAACGATGCATTCGACGCGGCCTGGCCTCGTTTTGAAGAGGCCCGCGACAACGCTTCCGATAAAGAGGAGGGCGCAAACGAACGCCTTGAGCGACTGTTGGGTGACATCCTCACTCCCCTGCAAGATGAGCTTGTCGCCATCAAAGCCGGGGCCATGGACAAACTCGTGCCGGAGATGGCGAAGCGCTACAGGACGGGCAAAACGCTCGAAGACCTGCTGCCTGAAGCGTTCGCCGTGGTGCGCGAAACTGGCCGCCGTACTATCAAGATGCGCCACTACGATGTGCAGCTCATTGGAGGCGTCGTCCTCCACCAGGGCAAGATCGCCGAGATGAAGACCGGTGAAGGTAAAACGCTTGTCGCTACCCTGCCCGTTTACCTGAACGCGCTGGCGGGGAAAGGCGTCCATGTCGTCACCGTCAACGATTACCTGGCGCGCCGTGACGCCGAGTGGATGGGAGAGATCTACACCTTCCTCGGTCTGACCGTCGGCGTCATCGTCAATGCCGTCGAGCCGCAGACGCCTGAACGCCGTGCCGCTTACCAGGCTGATATCACCTATGGCACAAACAACGAGTTCGGCTTTGACTACCTGCGCGACAACATGGTCACTGCGCTTGAGCAGACGGTGCAGCGCGCACTTACCTACGCCATCGTGGACGAGGTCGATAACATCCTCATCGACGAGGCGCGTACCCCGCTCATCATTTCAGGCCAGGGCGAAGAATCCACCGATCAATATGTCCAGTTCGCACGTTGGGCTCCTCGTTTGAGAGCAGAAACCGACTATACCATCGAAGAGAAAACGCGCACCGTCATCCTGACCGAGGACGGCATCGAGAAGCTTGAGCGCCTAGCTGGCGTCAAGAACATCTATGATGAAAGCAATCTCGACCTGACGCGCTACATGGAGAACGCCATCAAGGCCGAGATCATTTTCAAGCGCGACAAAGACTATATCGTCAAAGACGGCGAGGTCATCATTGTCGATGAGTTTACCGGGCGCCTGATGCCTGGCCGCCGCTACAGCGAAGGTCTCCACCAGGCCATCGAAGCCAAGGAAGGCGTCAAGGTCCAGCGGGAAAACCACACGCTCGCAACGATCACCTTCCAGAACTTCTTCCGCCTGTACAAAAAACTTGCTGGCATGACCGGTACCGCCCTCACCGAGGCGCAGGAATTCGATAAAATCTACAAGCTGGATGTCATCAGCATTCCACCCAACATGCCCATGATTCGCGACGATCTGCCCGACCTGATCTACCGCACCACCGGCGCGAAATTCAACGCCGTAGTTGAAGAGATCAAAGTCCTGAACGAAGTAGGCGTACCGGTCCTGGTTGGTACTACCTCCGTTGAGACCTCGGAATACCTTTCCGATCTCCTCGATAAACAGGGCGTGCCACATCACGTGCTCAACGCGAAACACCACGAGCGTGAGGCGCAGATCGTCGCCCAGGCGGGGCGCAGTGGCGCGGTCACCATCGCAACCAACATGGCCGGCCGTGGTACCGACATCTTGCTGGGGGGCAATCCTGTCAGCTACTTCGATTCCATCCTGCGCAGGCATGCCGAGCGCGTAGACTACATCCGCGACATTCCTGAGACGACCGACGACGAGCGCGCGGAGAAAGAGGAAGCGATACGGCAGTATATCGAGAGTATGACCGAGGAGGAGAAGAACGAACTCTTCGAGCAAAAAATCCGTGAGTGCGAAGAGGACCACGTGGGCGTCATCGCCCTGGGTGGCCTGCATATCATCGGGACCGAGCGCCACGAGTCTCGCCGCATCGACAACCAGCTGCGCGGCCGTGCTGGCCGCCAGGGCGACCCCGGCCAGTCCCGTTTCTTCCTGGCGCTGGACGATGAGTTGATGCGCCGCTTCGCTGCCGATCGCGTCGCCAAAGTCATGGAGATGGTAGGCATGGAAGAAGACATGCCGCTCGAGAGCGCCATGGTCTCGCGCTTCATCGAGCAGGCCCAGACCAAGGTGGAAGGCTATAACTTCGACATCCGCAAAAACGTCGTCGACTATGATGATGTCATCGCCAGGCAGCGCGAAGTCATCTACGCTGATCGCCGCGCCGTGCTGGAACGCGCCGACATGCACGAGCGCGTCTTGCAGATGATCCGCGCCGAGGTGAGCAAAGTAGTGGACCAGTGCATCCCTGGCAGCATGGTCACGGAGGAAGAAGAGCTGGAAAAACTCTTCTCGGTCATGGAGACATGGGTACACGTGCCCGAGGAACTCATCCCTGAGAACATTCACTCCGCTCGCCGCGATGACCTCAAGCGAAAACTGATCGACCTGGTCATAGATCACTACGAAGAGCAGGGCAGCAACATCGACAAGCTCAAGGCCGAGAACCCTGGCCGCCAGGTCGAAACCCTGCGCGACCTGGAGCGCATCTTCACCTTGCAGGTCCTGGACCGCCTGTGGATGGACCACATCGATGCGCTGGATGTCATGCGTTCAGGTATCGGCCTGCGCTCATACGGGCAGCGCGACCCGCTGGTCGAGTTCAAAAACGAAGCCTTCCGCATGTTCGAGAACCTCAAGCAGCTCATCCAGCACTACATCGTGGATGCCCTGCTCAAGCTCCTGCGCTTCGAATTGAAACTCGCTGAGCAGCAGCCCCCCGCGCCCAAACGCCGAGCGCCGCGCAACCTGCGCACTAATGTCGATGATATCGCCAGGGCCAGCGGCCAGGCCAAAACCGACAGTGCCGAGGAACGCCACAAAATGCCTGCTAAGTACGCTTCAGGCGGGAGCTCGCGCCATAATGGTCGCGCTGGTGGCAATGGGCGCACGCCAACAGCCGCGCCATCGCCTCGTCCCGCTGTCCCGGCAAAAATTGGCCGCAACGATCCATGCCCTTGTGGCAGTGGCAAAAAATACAAGAAATGCCACGGCGCATAAACGTGGTGTGTAGGTCCCCGATGATGAGTTTTAACGACCAAAGCTAGTCGTGTCATGCTGAGCGCATGAGCCGAAGCCCTGAGCCCTTCGCTGCGCTCAGGGTAAACTCCGCGAAGGGGAAGCATCTCTGTGCCCCTCACGAGAGACCCTTCGCTTCGCTCAGGGTGACAAGAGGCCATATCGCGATGCCAAGCAGCACAGTGATAGCCCTCACGAGAGACCCTTCGCTTCGCTCAGGGTGACAAGCGAGGGCAGCGATGGCTGGGCGGTATTACCGGTTTTGGTTGTGAAAACTTCATTGTCGTGGCACACAGTCCCCCAGACTGCCTCCCCGCTTTAGCGAGGGGGATTCCTATGCCAGACCTGCGTCCCGGGCGCGGATAATCGCGTGGGCGCGGTCGGCCACCTGTAGCTTGCTGAAGATATTCGAAACATAGTTGCCGACCGTCTTGCTACTCAATGCCAGTTCCTTCGCAATGTCATTGTTCGTCCTGCCACGGGCGATCATTTGCAATATCTCGCGTTCCCGCTCCGTGAGCGTCGGGAAGATCTCTTTGGGAACGGCCGGGCGTGGAGCCGCGAAGAAGTCCATCAAGCGCGTGGCGATGGCCGGGCTGAAGATGGCCTCCCCGCTGCCCACCGCCCGGATCGCCCGCAGCATCTCCTCCTCCTGCGCGTCTTTCAGGATGTAGCCGCGTGCCCCGGCCCGCAGTGCCGAGAAAATGGACGCATCGTCCTCGAAGAGCGTGACAACGAGAATACGAATGTGAGGGCTCGTATGCAGAATCTGGCGCGTTGCTTCGATACCGTTGATACCTGGCATCTGCAGGTCCATCAGGATCACGTCGGGCTGCAGCGCGGCTGCCAGTTCGATGGCCTCTTGCCCTGTTGTCGCTTCCCCAATGACCTCGGTACCGGCTGTGGCCGTGAGCAGCGCACGCATGCCCTTGCGGAAGAGCGGGTGATCGTCTGCTATCAGTACACGGAGAGGTTCCATACGATTCACTCCTTGAGCAAGGGAAGCTTGACCAGCACGCGCGTACCCTGTCCTGGCGTTGTTTCTATCACACACGAACCTCCCAGCTCTGCTGCGCGTTCGCGCATCGAGAGGAGTCCCACACCGGCGTGCAGCTCTGCTGGCAGCCCCACTCCATCATCCGTGATCTCGAGTTGCAGCTCGTCAAGCAGCGCAAGACGGACCACGCAAGTACGCGCCTGCGCATGGCGCGTAACATTGTTCAGCGCCTCTTGTGTGACGCGGTAAGCAGCCACCTCTACAGCGGCGGGCAGCGCAGGAAGTTGTTCTGGCGCCTCCACGACTATGTGAAGAGTTGCAGCGGTCTGCGTCGCTTGCTTAGTCCCAATGCCGGATATACTGCACTGCGCGGCATACTGCTGGATTGCCGCGACCAATCCCAGTTCATCCAGCGTGGGCGGGCGCAGCGCGTAGACCAGGCGGCGTATGTCGCCAACGGCGGAGCGAATCTCTGCTTGCAAATCAGCCAGTTCTTCTTCGGCAGCAGCAGGGTCGTGCCGGACCATAGCACGAATCGCGCCCGCCTGCAGGTGCAGCGCGGCAAGCGTCGAACCGAGGCCATCATGCAGATCGCGCCGTAAGCGACGGCGTTCCTCTTCACGGGTGGCAACCAAGCGCTCGCGTGAGTGCTGCAGGTCGGCGGTGAGACGCACGGCATGGACAGCCACACCAGCTTGATGGGCGATATCTTCGAGTAACCTCTGGTCCGCGGCAGTGAAAGCGTCCCCTGGAGCACGTTCGGCGAGCAGCAGTTGACCAATGGTTTCTGTTTGATAGACCAGCGGCAGGATCAATGGCTTGCCCTGGGAAAGCCCATAGGCGGCGGTGATGGAGAATGCATCGTCTTGCTTTAAAGCAATTGCCGCGTAGGGTAACTTGAGCGCTTGAGCGACGGTCTCGACGATCGTCGGCAGCACCGCTTCGGGGGCAAGCGTCACCTCCAGGCGTTGACCAAGGCGTGAGAGCACGGCATATGGCTCATCGCGCTCGCCATACATCAGGCGATTGATCATCCGCTGCAGCCGGGCGCGTACCGGTTGAAAAAGCACCGCGATGAGACCTGTGGCAAGCAGCGAGTTGACCGGGCTCCCAGAGGTATGCAGCAGTGTGCCCAGGGTGCTTACCACGAGGACATACACGCCTACGACGCTGGCTGTGAGGATACCATACACCAGCGTGCGATTGATAAGGACGTCGATGTCGAAAAGGCGGTAGCGCAAAATGGCTATGGGTAATACCAGGGGATAAGGCAAAACCAGCAGCCCGAGTCCGTCCGAATTGAGCAGTGGTTGCCCCAGGATAAAGGTAGGGAGATACCAGAGAAAGAAGGTACTGCCCCCGCACACCAGGCCGGCAAATATGAGCCAGCGGATTTTTTGGCGGTCGGCAGTGCTACGAAGTGTTCGGTAACCCCAAATCGCGATGACAATGGTCAGGACAAGATAGATGGCGGGAAGTACGCTCTCGATCGTGTCCCAGCTGCCAATCCAATCAAGGGTGCTTGCAGCTCCCGGCCATGCGCCTGCAAAGTAGGCGAAGGAGAACGTATAGGGCACGATGTAGATGAGTGGGATCACCCATCCCCGTTTGACGATGACCGGGTGCGGTTGGGGAAAAACTAGCGCGAAATGAAGTAAACCGACCCAGAAAAGCGTGTACACACCAAAAGTCGTGGCTATGTAGAGCCAGAAACCAACGCCGTTGACCAGGTCACCCACTTGCAGACCGAGCGACCAGGTTGTGGCGCCCGTGATGCTCGCTGCAATGAGGAGCTGCACCCGGGCTGCGCGATCATCGGGACGCAGGAGAAAGACGAAGGCGGCCACGCAGAGAAACACCAGTGCGAAGAGCACCGTACTCCATTCGTGTATCAGGATGGCGGCCAGAGGGTAGTGTCCCAGGGTCACAGGTACATCCAGGTGTTGCCCGCTGCGCACAATCGTATAGGTAACCGTCTGACCAAACTGCCAGTGTGGTCGCGGGGCACCAGGCTGGAAGAGCGCCCGCGCCCATGACTCCATACTGCTCCCCGCCACGGCCACAACCTCGTCTCCCTGCCGCAGGCCACCGGGCTGCTCCTGCAAGGGCGTTACGATGATCCCATCAGATCTCCAGGCAGGTTGTGAAGGGTCCAGTCGTGCCCCGTCTGAAGGGCTGGTCAGTTGGAGCAAGAGGAAAGCCACGCCAAGCAAGACAGCAGTTATCGCAACGGTGACGACTGCGAAACGAGTACGCGCTGGCTGTTGCATCCTCCTGCACCTCCAACGGGTTGAAAGCGTTCGGTTTGATCTCAGCTTATTGTACCATACGAGCGGGAGCCTGGCGACCGCAAGGGTCGACCCCACGATAAATCGGGGGCCTACAACGCTCTGGTGGGTGAAGCGAGCGTAGTGGCAGGGCTTGCCCCTGTCAGGCCTACCCACCTTGCAAAATTTTGCAACTGCACTCCGTCTGTTTCCATGGTACGCCATCCTCAGATTTGGACAGCCGTCGTTGGAGCAACAGTTGACCCTTCCTCACGCTGGCTCCCGGCTGGAACCTGGTACCGTCGCAGGAGCAAGAGGATACCTATCACGAGCGGCAGCACCAGGTGGAGAAAGGGATCAGCGTCACCGGTAACCCCGACTAACGCCAGTCCCGCCAGGCCATAGACGATGGCGAGCCAGCCCACCCAATGCGGCAGCACGCGCGTGGAGAGCACCGCTCCGCCATAGGCAGCAAGCGCTGAGAAGGCAAGCACGGTGTAGATCACGAACAGGACCTGCGTCCATTGGTGGAGCGGCAGATAGTAGCTGGGCACCACGCCCGTTCGTGCGGTTTCCTGCGCAGCCACAGGGTCTACGCCCAGGGGAAAGGCCAGGAAGATGACCATCAGCACGGCCCCGAACAGAAAAGCGATCAGCGCCAGTGGTGAGAATACCCGGTCACCAGCATCCCAGAGCAGTGTGGTGAGCATGGCAAGGCCCAGCAGCATCACCACGACTCCGCTGATGTAGAAGCCTATGTCCCACTGCCAGAGCTGCGGGTGAGCAAAGATGACGAGCAGCTGGTCTCGCAGGGGGAGATTCACGACGTAGTTGCCTTGCGTATCTTTGGGAAGCAAAGCGCCAGCCCCCACGTACAGCAGACAGCTTACAATCAGTATGATTCCCGTGAAACGGCGCCGCGTCCAAAAGGTGCTTTTTATCATGATATCCTCCTTAAATTACGGCAGCACACGCTCCAGCATGGTACGCCGCAGCCGATAGATCTCCTGCACATCGCTCCACTCCTGTGGGCAGCAACGCACAATCTCTCTGGGACTTAGACCACAATGAAAGAGCAGGGAGGCGAGCCGCTGCTCACGCTTGTTGGGCAGCAGCGTTTGTAAGATCTCCCACAGCTCACTACTGTCAGGATGGTCTTCCATGGCTGGCTCTCCAGGCTCCTGCAACGAGACTACTCCTGGCCGCGAGTAGGCTCGCAGTGTATTCAGGATAGCCCCATTGAGACTCGCACGCAGGTACTGCAACGCAGGAGCCAACTGGCTGAATTCCACTCGTTGGGTCACAGTGGTTGCCTGGCGGAAGCGCTCAAATGCCTGAGCGACGTAGTGCTCTTCGCTCTCCAGACGACAGGCAGCTTCTTTGCTGGGATGTCGATGCAGCCAGTCGAGCACCAACTCACGAAAGCAATGGCGCACCCATGCCCAGGCCTCCGGATCACCCTGCACGGTCGCGCGGCGTAGCAGTTCGAGGCAATACGTCTCGGTGCAAGGCTCACCTCGCCGGTAGGTGCTGAGTTCCCCCAGGCACTGTGCAGCAAGTGCTGCGCTACCCAGCGTACAGCATGTTGCCTCTCCCTTTACAGAAACAGGAGATACTTGCTCAAGGGGGTTCTGTTGAGCCATAGAGTCCGCTCTGTCCTCGGCGCCGGGCGTGTCCATTGTATCCTGCCTCATGTCCATACTCCTTATAGCTTAGCGTGTTTTTTGGTTCGGTTGATCCTGTGAAGCTAGTCAACGGGTGCCTCTTCCTCATGCTATACGTCACGTCGCTGTTTGGCTCAAGCCCAGCCAGATGGAGACTCCGATCCATGCTAATGCTAACGCAAACAACATCCCAAAGATGGCGCCGCCAAGCTGCCCAGCGATAGGAGGCAAATACTCGGCCACGAAGAAATCGAACAGGAAGCCGACACCCGCTGCGAGCAGCAGGATGCCCGACCAGCGCGGATATACTGCGGCGCGGAGCGTGGCCACGGCCGTCAAGACGAAGCCCAGGAGCAGTGCAATCCCGAGGAAAAAGGCAGCCGCGCTTTCCCCTAGCCCCTTGATCTGCGGAGTGAAGAGCGGTTCCGCGGCGTAAACGATGAGCAGCACATTGCCAACTTCCAGCAACACGTAACCCACCAGTCCAAGCCAGCCCGCCGCCTCAGACTGGCGCGCGTACATGGCAGGCAGGGCGAGCATGAGCAAGATTGAGGCAACCAGGAGTATGCTACTCACCAGGGGTGTCGGAAACCGTCCCGGGAGTCCGAGCGACACCATCGCAATCGCCGCTCCCAGTAATAGCGCTCCCGCAACCAGGGCCAACCCGCTCCCTCGAATTGTTGTTTTGACCATCGTCAAGACTCCTTCTTTTATGGCTGCAAAAGCAGCGCGCGGTGAATTCCTTTCAAACAAAAAGGCAGTTTGTGCCATGAGTCTCCATGATCGGTCGAATGCCACACCTCTCCATTGCTCAGCCCGGCATAGACATGGCCAGGAGCCGTCGGATCGGTGAGCAGCGCATACGGCATGTGATTGAGAGGCTGCGGCAGCCCGCCCGTCAATGGTTGCCATGGTGCGCCTCCTACCGACCGTACGATAGCAGCTTGCGCATTCCGTTCGCTGTGAGCTTTCAGCGCGCTGGGAGCAACAGAGGCATACCACACTTCTGGATGAGCGCATCCAGGCCGCACCGGCATCCCTGCTGACGGAAACGCCCGCGCCGGTGCCACCGCCTTCATAGACCCAGTCGCCATGCGTGACATGGAAGGTGAGCGAGTGGCAATCGCGCAGTGCCCCCCTGCGATGCCCGCTCCATGTCTGCCCACCATCACTGCTGCGCACCACTGCTCCAGCCTCGATGCCCACCACTATGGTCTTGGGGTCCGTTGGCGAGAGCGCAATCGCCTGCACATAGGCGCTATAGGGTTTCTCAGCAGGCGAGAACCAGAACCAGCGCGAAGGGATGCGCCGGAACGAGGCCAGTTCCGTCCAATTCGTGCCACCATCGCGCGACGCGAAGAGCAGAGCAGGTTTCGTTCCAGCGTAGACCGTCCCAGGCGGCCAGGGCTTTGACGATCTGCCCGGCTAGACCAACTGACCGCCAGGTCTTGCCCCCATCGTTCGAGCGCAGTACCCCGTTGCCCTGTGTCCCAGCATAGAGCACGTTCGGGTTCAGGGGATCGGCGGCCAGGCAGCGCACATCCTGGTCGCTGAGCAGCAATTCAACGGACCACTCGCTGCTCGCGCTCTGTGAGGCACGGGCCAGTCCGTGGCTCGTTGTCGCCAGAAAGGTGTTCATGCTCATGGTTGTCTCCTGTAAGCATTGTTTTATAAGCATCTATAGCCTTGTATTTTCCTGCCTGCTCGGGTTTGCGCAGCCAGAGCGAAACATGCGCTGGCTGCATCGTCTCCTGTGCCACAGCCAGCAACTGCTCGCGCAACTGGTCCAGGTCCACCTCCTGGCGTAGCGTTGAGCTGAAGGCTGCCACAATCTTGGTAGCGTCATACTTGCGGCGATAGAAGCGCCGGTCAATCAGCCGCTGGATGCCTTGGCGTAGCGGCTCGAAGAGGGCCGCGATAACCAACGTGGAGAGGACGATGGCCACGCTGTTGTCCTGGCTGATGAGGCCCCGCAACAGCGCTTGCAGGCCAATGACCAGGCGCAGCAGGAAGTCTTGGACGGCTATGAAAGCCAGTCCATACGGTGAACCGGGCGAAGCTGCCACTGGGAACATGAGAGACGGCACAATCCCGATCACATAGACCGTGATCGGCACCGCGAAACCGAAGACCACCCATTTAGTCTGCTGGCGCTGCAGGGGACTGAACACCCGCCGGTAGCGGTACAGTTGAACGACCACAAGGATCGCCGCCTCGCCGACAAACACGAGAAAGCCAGGTGGCGGAGTCGAGGGGTTTGGCGTGGGTAGGAAGAAGGAAAGGACGAGCCCTGCGAGAAACACGACGGTGGCCCAGCGCATCCAGCGAGGCACAAACTGCCCGGTGGGAAACAGGGCGAAGACGAGCAGGGACAAGGCAGGATAGAGGAAGCTCAGGTATCTGTTGGGCACCTGCCAGGGGGAGGGACTCTGCGACACACTGATCGTCGCAGTGAAAGGGCCTGCCGTCACCAGCATGAGCGCGACCAGGAGCGCCATCCGGTCATCAGATCTGCGCAGGACGATCACGGTGCTGACCACCAAACACACCACCACCAGGGCAAGCGTGAGCGCGACCGTGTACGCGATGTAATCACCTGGAGACAGGCCCATCCCTGTGAGCGCCCCTGCTTGTTGGGGAGTGAGTTGCTGGTAACCGCATGCTGTGCCGGCACAGGGAGTGTGCAGTTGTGCTATGTACACCGGGAAGGAGGCTCCGAAGATCGCCAGGGTGAGCGTGACCAGTGCAACCCAGCCGGCTCGGCCGAGCAGGAGCCAGCGCCCATGCAAGCGTGCGTAGTTGTGCCGTTCACGGCTCTCAGTCATTGCTGTTGGCGCATGCTCAACGTTCATTCGCGCACTCCCTGTTTGCTATCCTGGTCCTGTTGTGGATGGTGAGGAAGCTCACTCATTGAACGACGATGGTCAGATTCATGCCCTGGTGAAGCGTACAATAGATGTGGTAGACGCCTGCGATGGGAAATGGCCCGATCTCCCGCGATCCTCCAGTGATGTCTACGTTGCGAATGGCCGGTGCTCCCGGCTCGGCTGCTGCGTGAGGTGTGCCATTCGTGTCCCACATCCCATTTTGCAGCACGTGCTCAATCGAACCATCATCAACAATGAGCAGCTTCGCGCCCTTGGGCACCAGGACCACGTTCTGCACAAAATGATTCGCCGCCAGGTAGACAAATGGCTCTCCGTTCTGGTTTGCGCTCGCCGCACTGGCTTGCGGATTCGCCGCGATGATGAGCGAGACGATGAGCATGCCGGCCACGATGCCAGCAAGACCACTCAGTGACCCTCCCAGCCAGCGCGGAGCATTACGCTGGCGCTCACCGTTACTGTTGCGATAGTTCTGGACGGTCGCCCCGATGCCAGCCCCTATCGCAATGACGCTCAGCGCGAGCAAGACCACGTTGAGGGCAAACATGTAGGTCTCGTTAGGAAGGCTGAGTGCATCCAGGATGAAGGGGATGCTCGCCGCGAGCATCAAGCCGTACAACAGGGCCCCGAGCAGGGGGGACCAACGCCAGCGGGTCGCCACAATGATCCCGCTGACGATGGCGGCGAGGAGGAGCCCGACCCCGGTGAACAGCAGGTTCCCCACGTTCACCCCGTGCGCGATAAAGTCGGTGGAAAGTAGGAGCGGAAGCCCGATTACCGCCGCCACCGTCAGCTTGCCGAGGGCCGAGAGCCTGGTGCGGGCAGGGCTGCCTGTCACAACTGTTGGTGTCTTCATGAGAATACCTCCTGTGCGTCACTATTGAAGGTTAGGCAAGAGCGAGTACATTGTCCTATGAACACTGTACCTGGAGGTATTTCCCAGGCGGTAGGGGGTGCATTCCCGATTTTTTGGGAAAGCAGTCCTGGGAATGGTCGATGAAAGAGATCCTTCGCTTCGCTCAGGATGACATGATAGGTTGGGAGGGGAGACCGTCTCGGTTACCCTGGACATGAGGTGAACGCCTATGGGGCTTGCCCCTGCCAGGTCTGTTAGACCCCAGTCAATGTGGCATCAATACGTTCAATCCTTTGGCAGGGGAAGATTGACCAGCACGCGTGTGCCTCGTCCTGGCGCTGGCTCGATCACACATGTCCCGCCCACCTCCTCCGCACGTTCACGCATCGAAAGCAACCCGACGCCTGCACGTGGCTCTTTCGGCAATCCCACCCCATCGTCGCTGACCTCGACCTGCAGGTCACGATCATCAGGTAGCGAGAGGCGAACGCTGCACGAACGGGCCTGCGCGTGGCGTGCAACGTTGGTCAAGGCTTCCTGGACGATCCGGTAGGCCGCGACCTCTACCGCTGCTGGCAGAGCGGGAAGCTGCTCCGGCGCTTCGACAACCACGCGCAGGTCGCTGCCAGGCTCTTCCGCGGAACCGTTGCGTGGATCATATTGTGCTGCATACTGCCGGATTGCTCCCACCAGTCCGAGTTCGTCCAGCGTCGGAGGACGCAGGGCATAGACCAGGCGGCGGATATCAGTAATAGCGGCGCGTATCTCTGCTTGCAAATCGAGGACCTCAGTATCAGCAGCGGCAAGATCTCGCTGCATCAGGGCACGAATCGCACCCGCCTGCAGGTGCAGCGCGGCAAGGGTCGAACCAAGGCCGTCGTGCAGATCGCGCCGCAAGCGACGGCGTTCCTCTTCACGGGTGGTGACCAGGCGTTCACGCGAGTGCTGCAGGTCGGCAGTGAGACGCACCGCGTAGACAGCGACACCAGCCTGCCGGGCGATATCTTCGAGTAATCTCCGGTCCGCGGCAGTGAAAGCTTCCCCCCGGGCACGTGGGCCAAGCAGCAGTTGACCAATGGTCTCGGTGTGGTAGACGAGCGGCAGGATGAGTGGCTTGTCCTGGGGAAGCCCATAGGAGGCGGTGATAGAGAATGCATCGCCCTGTTTCAAAGCAAGTGCTGCGTAGGGTAACTTGAGCGCTTGCGCGACGGTCTCGACGATCATGGGGAGCACTGCTTCGGGGGCAAGCGTCGCCTCCAGGCGGCTCCCCAGGCGCGAGAGCACGGCATAGGGATCATCGCGCTCTCCGTACACCAGGCGATTGATCAGCCGCTGCAGACGAGCACGGAGTGGTTGAAAGAGGACCGCGACGACACCTGTCGCAAGCAACGAAATGAGGACATTCCCGGACGTATGCAACAGCGTGCTGGGAATGCTCACTACGAGGACATACACTCCTACCACCAGAGCGGTGAGGAGACCATAGACCAGCGTGCGATTGATGATGATGTCAATCTCCCACAGCCGAGAGCGCAGCATGGCGAACCCAAACGAGAGCGGGAAGAAGAGCGGCCAGCAGGTGTCGAACACATTAAAAGCCAATAGATAGAGTGAACCGGACTCAGCAAGCACTGGGAAGATCAGATACAGCGCAGTCACGATGGCATTGACGGTGATCGGCACAGCGATGCCGAAGACCACCCATTTGGTCTGCTGGCGTTCAATAGGACTGGACACACGCCGGTAGCGGTAGAGTTGGACGAGTACAATCGTCGCCAACTCGCCGAGAGCCACGAGCCAGCCAGGCTTGCTCACCGGTGTATTCGGTATGAGAGGCGCGACTGGGAAGAAGAAGAAAACAGCGACTTGCACTGCGAGAAACACGACGATGATCCAGCGTGTCCAGCCAGGCACGAACTGCCCACTGGGAAACAGGAGGAAGACGAGCACGAACAAGGCAAGAAAGAGCAAAGTCAGGCATGCGTTGGGCACCCGCAAGGGGGAGGGGCTCGTCGGCCCGGCGGTCGTCTCGATGATCGGGCCAAGGGTCACCAGCATGAGCGCGACGAAGAGCGCCATACGGTCATCGGATCGCCGCCAGACAATGAGCGTGCTGACCACCAGACACACCACCATGGTGGCCAGCGTGAGTGCGACGATGAACGCTGCATAATCACCTGGAGACAGGCCCATCCCTTTGAGCGTCTCGACTTGTGAGTGAGTGAGTTGCTGCCATTCGCATGTTGTGCCAGCACACGGAGTTTGCAGGAGTGCCAGGTACACCGGGAGGTTGGCGAAGAAGATACTCAGGGTGAGGATGACCAGTGCAACCCAGCCAACTCGGGCGAGCAGGAGCCAGCGCCCGTGCAAGCGTGTATCGAGTGCATGGGAACGCTTCCTGGTTTTCGTTGACGCTTGTTGAACACTCATCTGTACGATCCTCGCATGACGCCCTGGCTCTTGCTCCTCTCCGCTTCTGTTGGCTTCCATTATATGCCAGGTTCCCTTTTTCCGGCTAGTGTTCCAGAGGTGATCTGCTTTACAGGAGTGGGCTGAGTGGCTGCCGATGCCCGCACAACCGTTCGCGCCTGCCACGCGATGGTCAGGGCGAGAGCGAAGAGCACCAGCGCCAGGACAGGGTGCAAGGCGGCGAGGGTCGGAACAGCCGTGCGGATCATGGCAAAGACTTCTGTCTGGATGAGGGAGATCCCCAATAAGAGCCAGGTGAGGCCCTTGGTTGGGGGCGGGATTTTCCCCAGGTATGCCAGGAGGACCTGGAGAGCGGGCAGCAATACGATCGAGTGACCGAATCCAATATGCGCGTCCCAATACGGTTGTGTGGTGAAGAGGCTGAGACCGACCAGGAACACCTGGAAAAGAATGGCGACTGGGAACAGCTAGGCAACGATCAGGTAGAGCATCCGTATCCATTTACCTATCATGTGGTTTCTCCTTTACGAGCGCAGAATGGCTCGCTTTTGTTCGAGGACAGCAATGCGATGAGCAGAAGCCGCCTCCTGCAGCCCTAGAGGAGAGGCGGCTCTGTCGGAAACCAGGGGGAATGGGTTCCCATCAGTGTCAGTCATGAGCTCTCTCCATCCCGCTTCTCCAGAAGAGTGAATGCTTTTCTAACTCATCCTACTATTTCTTTCCTTCTTTTTGCCAGGGTCAGGAGGTCACGTCGCTGTTTGGCCCGAGCCTCTCCAAATGGAGATCCCGATCCAGGCAAATGCTGACGCTATCGCCATCCCAAAAAAGGCGCCGCTTAGCGGCCCGGCGATGGGAGGCAAATCCTCGGCCACAAAGAAACTGAACAAGAATCCGAAGCCTGCTACGAGTAGCAAGATGCCCGACCAGCGCGGATAGACGGCGGCGCGGAGGGTGGCAACGGCCGTCAAGACGAAGCCCAAAAGCAGCGCAAGAGCAAGCAAAAAGGCGGCTGCGCTTTCCCCTAACCCCTTGCTCGCCGGATTGAAGAGCGGTGCCGCTGCGTAAACGATAAGAAGCACGTTCCCGACTTCCAGCAGCACGTGACCCACCAGTCCAAGCCTGCCCGCCGCCTCAGACTGGCGCGAGTACATGGCCGGCAGGGCGAGCATGAATAGGATGGAGGAAACCAGGAGTAGTATGCTCTCCAGGGGCGTCGGGTCCCGTTCCGGGAGTCTGAGTGACACGAGTACAGTCGCCGTTCCCAATCCCAGTGCTCCCCCGACCAGGGCCAACCCGCTCCAGCGAAGGGCTATTTTGACCATCGTTAAGACTCTTTCTTTACTACCTGACTCGAGCGGTTGCCCCAGGCCATGGGACGGGCAACCACCTGAGATGCGTACTCGAATACGTGAACTGGAGGACAGGTGAGCCCTGACCGGGCGCTCGATGACGAGGCTGATTAAGGTCGTCGTCATGGCGCTAACCCCTTCCTCTCTGGTCGGTGTCCTCAGGCGCACCTGGCCTCTACTGCACTACAATGGTCAGATTCATGCCAGTGTGAATCGTACAATAGAGGTGATACACGCCAGCAGTAGCAAAAGGACCAATGTCTATCGAGCCGCCAGTGACCGTTACATTGATCACCGGCGCTCCCGGCTCCGCACTGCTCTCAGGCGAGCCGTCAGCCTTCCAGGAACCATTGCGTAGCACATGCTCAGAATTGGTATCATCAACCAGGTGAAGTTTGGAACCTTTCGGTACAAGCACCACATTTTGCACAAAATTGCCCGCCGACATATGCACTGTTGGCTCACCATTCGTGGTCGTACTGGCAGCGCTGGTTGGGGGATTGGCCGCCACGATCAGTGAGACGACCATCATCCCTACCACAAAGGTGGTAAAGCTCGTCAGCAGGAGGCGCAAGTTGCCGGGGGCTGGAGCTCCGGGATGGCGATAGTTCTGCAGTGTGGCCGCGATCCCAGCAATACTCCCCACCAGGCCAAAGAACAGGATGGTGAGCAACGGGATAAAACTCACGGCATCACTCGGATGCGTGAAGAAGTACTGAGCAATCGGCACGCTCATCTGAAAGGAGACGACTCCCAGGGCGACCAATGCTCCTACCGCAGGAGCCCAACGGAAGCGCAAGAAGGAAAGAGCCGCCCCAAGCAGGGTCACCATCCCAAGGACCAGGATGGGCGGAACAAACGCATGTGCAGTGAGAAGCACCAGGAGTAGCCAGGCAAAGTAGGCCAGGGAAGTGCCCAACAGGGCGATAGTGGTTAGCTTGCTTAGCGTGGATCGACCAGGAGCAGGTTTGTTGTCCATCTCCTTTGGAATAGCTTGTACCTTAGCCATGTCTATTTCTCCTTCATCTAATGAAACAGGGAGTCTGCCACCTTCATGACTCTGGAAAGTCAGTATGAGCAAACACATTGTCCTGCGCATACTATATTCAGGGGTATTTCCCAGGTGGTAGGGGGCGCATTCCTCATTATTTGGGAAATTCCTTCCCAGGAATGACCGCCTCTTCCCAAACCATAACTTTTCGTTATGCCACCCTTCACGACTCTTGAAGTAATTTCCCGGGTGTTCTCCTACATTGCATGGTAAGCTTTTATTAACAAATGCTATTCCTCAAGGGTGTAGCATCCCGACTTGCGATCATCGACGATCAGAAGAAAGAGAGACATCAGCATGAGCAGTCAACATATCTCGAACGGCAACGGAAATGGCAACTATGCCATGAATGGTAATGGCAAACATGCTTTGAACGGCCATATAACCTTGAACAGCCAGTATGCTTCAGAACTTACGGCAAACTGGAAAACGGATCCGCGCTGGCAAGGCGTTACACGCCCTTATACAGCAGAGGACGTAATACGCCTGCGCGGCTCCATCTCAATAGAATACACGCTGGCACGCCTTGGGGCAGAACGGTTGTGGCATCTCCTGCACACCGAGCCCTACGTAGCGGCGCTCGGCGCGCTGACGGGTAACCAGGCAGTACAGCAGGTCAAAGCAGGCTTGAAAGCCATCTACCTGAGCGGCTGGCAGGTCGCGGCCGACGCCAACCTCTCCGGGCACATGTACCCCGACCAGAGCCTGTACCCCGCCAACAGCGTCCCGCATGTCGTGCGCAGGATCAACCAGGCCCTCCAGCGCG
>WNFC01005137.1_pt1 | contig 25103 bp, 24 predicted proteins | sample 5400541 | NCBI WGS metagenome assembly WNFC01 (sample SAMN13153342, study PRJNA577476) | soil metagenome | isolation source: 120 cm saprolite under Douglas fir tree site 2 hole 2 replicate 1 | place: USA:California | collected 2015-04-18 | reverse complement strand
CAGGACATCTCTCTCGGCCTGGGCCAGGGGATCAAGAGCATGGTGGGCGTGGCCGGCGTCGGCTCCGGCAACGACTGCCTGATCGTGCGCAAGGGCGAGGACGTCAAGGACTGGAAGCACCTGGCCGAAAAGAAGGTCGGGATCGGCGCGGGCTCCATCTCGTGGCTGAAGTTCGCCGCCTCGGTCACCGAGAACGGCGCTGACTACGGCAAGCTCAAGATCACCAACATCGTCGGCGGCGGCGCCAACTATCTCAAGGCGCTCCAGGGCAAGGAGATCGACCTCGCGGTGGTGTGGCACCCCTTTTGCGCTCAGGGCATTCTGGACGGCTACGCTCAGTACCCGACCATCGACCACAATCGGTCCAAGACGGTGGGCGGGCTGATCTCGGTCCTGGCTGTGAACCGTGGCTTCATGGAGAAGAACCGGGACGCGGTGCAGCGGCTGGTGGTGGCCTACCTGGACGTGCTCAAGTTCGCCCAGGCCAACCCTCAGCGCTGGGCCAAGATCTACGCCGAGAAGGCTGGCCTGCCCGAACCCGTGGCCGCCGAGAGCATCAGGTACACGAAGCTGGACGCCACGCTGCCACTGGAGTCCATCAAGCGCCTGTCCAAGTTCCTGTCGGACAACGGCGTCATCGCCCGCGACGTCTCGGTTGAGCTCACCCCGTCCTACAACTACGACTTTCTGAGCCGGGCAACCGGCAAGACTCCGGCGGAGCTGGGGTTGAATCAGTAGCGGTGCTCCAGAAGCGAGGTCCCTGGTTCCTGCTGCTGCCGCTTGCCCTGCTCGCGCTCTGGTACCTTGCAGTGCAGCAGCGCTGGGTGATCGAGGGAATCATCCCGGGGCCGACCCAGGTGGCCGAGTCGTGGTACCGATGGATCTTCGGCTCGCCCACGCGATCCCTCTCGCCCTACTCGGGGACGTGGGTCGCCAATGTCCTGTACTCGTCCCGCCGGGTGCTCCAGGGATTCCTCTTCGCCGCGGCCGTGGGTATCCCCCTCGGCATCTTCGTCGGCTGGAATCGCCTGGTCGCCAGGCTCGTGGATCCCACCATCCAGATGCTCCGACCGGTGCCGATCACGGCGTGGCTGCCCTTCTCCATCGCCGTCTTCGGGATCTACGACGCCGGCGCTCTGTTCCTCATCGGGCTGGGCGCCTTCTATCCCATCGTGATCAACACCACGCACGGGGTGCGCGACACCAACCTGCTCCTACTCCGCGCTGCGCGCATGCTCGGCGCTCGCGAGGGCACCGTACTCTTCAAGGTCGTCCTGCCCTCGGCCCTGCCATCCATCTTCACGGGCCTCCGGCTCGGTGTCGGAATCGCCTGGACGGCCGTGATCGTGGCCGAGATGATCGCCGTCAAATCAGGGCTGGGCTACGTCCTGTGGGACGCCTATTACGTGGGGCGCATGGACATCTGCGTCGCCACCATGTTCTCTGTGGGATTGCTCGGCTTCTTCTCAGACCAGGTCATCCTTCTCGCCTCGCGGCTCTTGCTGCGCTGGCGCACGCTCGAGGCCCATGCCTGACGCCGCCGTCGAGCTCCGCGGAGTCTCGAAAGAGTTTGCCGCCCGCGACCGCCGTGTGGTGGCGCTCCGGGACATCGACTTCAGCATCGCCCACAACGAGTTTGCCGCCATCCTGGGACCCTCCGGCTGCGGCAAGTCCACCCTCCTCAACATGGTGGCCGGCTTCGATCGCCCGTCCGGCGGACAGGTCCGCGTCAACGGCGCGTCCGTGGAGGCCCCGGATCCCAGTCGGGGCGTGGTCTTTCAGGAAGCCGCGCTCTTTCCCTGGTACACGGTGTGGGACAACGTGAGCTTCGGGCCCCGGACCATGGGTGTCCCAGCCGCTCAGTACCGTCCCAGGGTCGAGGCCTACCTCGACCAGGTCGGGCTGCGCGGATTCGAGCGTCACTATCCAGCTGAGCTCTCGGGCGGGATGAAGCAGCGGGTGGGGATCGCGCGCGTGCTGGTCATGGAACCCGAGGTGCTGCTGATGGACGAGCCATTCGGAAGCCTGGACGCTCAGACCCGGCTCGTGATGCAGGAGCTGCTGCTTTCGGTGTGGGAGCGGCACCACCAGACCGTGCTCTTCATCACCCACGACATCGAGGAGGCGCTACTCATCGCTGACAGCGTCTCCGTCATGACAGCGCGGCCCGGCCGCATCAAGAAGCGCATGGTGGTGAACCTGCCGCGGCCGCGCTCCGTGGAAGTGACAACCTCTCCGGTCTTCAACGAGTTGAAGCGCGAGGTGCTTGCGCTGATTCGCGAGGAGAGCCTGCGGGCGGCCAGCGAGGGCTTGGCTTCACCAGACTGACGCCCCTGCCCATACCTTTTGCCCGCGCTTCGGCTTGCCGCACGCGCCGCGAGAGAGTGACCAGCAAGGAACGACACGGTTGGGATAGGTTGGTTCATCAGACGGGTGGGCAGCCGCCGCTGGCCGTGATGCGGTTACCTGGGGTTGTTCAGTGCCGGAGATCCGATCAATCAGCGCCGTAACGTTTGTCACGCCCGACATGGCGCGAGCCGTGCGGTTTTATGAGTCACTCGGGTTCCCGATAGCGTACGGGGGCGAGACGGACGCGTTCACGTCCTTCCGGATAGGGAAGGGATACCTGAACCTCGCGAGGGCCAACGACCAACCGCCCTCGACGGGTGGGGTGCGCGTCATTTTCTACGTCGACGACGTTGACGCCATGTACGCGCATGTCCTGCTCCAGGGTTTCACGCCGGAGGCGCCCCCTCGCGACGCGGCGTGGGGCGAGCGTTACTTTCACCTAACGGACCCCGACGGCCACGCACTTTCGTTCGCCCGGCCGCTACAGGGTACCGACGGATGACTGCACGACGCACGCGATGGTGCGACGCGTCTAGCCGTGGGAAGACGTTTGCAGTAGTCTCAAGTTGGAGGGAAGGCGTGAGAGTCCACGGCAGACGTCTCGCCCCCATCGTCGCGGGCGTCGTGATCCTCGCCGTCGTGTCGGGACTGGCCTCTTGCTCGCGCTTCACGCCGCCGCACGTAGCGCAGGGCCCGGGACGCGCGCCGATCCGGATCGACACGGCGCAGGTGCCCACCTGGTCCCGCGAGGATCTGCAATTCTTCCTGCACGGCTCCATGAGCACCGAATTCATCCCCGAGCGTGTGTTGCACGCGTTCGTCCGCACGTACCCCGATCTGTTTCCCCGGCCGGACCTCGGCGACTTCGGTCTCGTCCCCGATCCGGATTTCGGCTGGCCCGTCGGCTTCAGCCGGCGCGAGGTCCCGCACCTCGGCGGACTTTCCTCGGTGGGTGTGAACTGCGCCGCCTGCCACGCGACTGAGGTCGCTGCCGCGCCCGACGGGACGCCGGCCGTGCTCGTGCTGGGCGGGACCAGCCACTTCGACGCCGAGGCTTTCTTCGGCGCGGTGACGATCGCCACGTTTCGCACCGCAGATCCGGTTCAGATGAGACGCTTCCTCTCCGCCTATCTGCTAGCGGAGGACCCCGCCGGCGCCGAGCACGCCGAAGCGGTGCTGGCGAGCTTGTGACGACGCCAGGAAGAGCGGCTCGTGGCCGCCATCGCCGCCGATCCCTTCGCCGCGAAGGGGGTCGCGCCCGGCATGCTGTACGAGATCTCCAGATCCTCGCTCCGACTCGACCAGGCCGGACTGGAGGGCGGCATGGATCTGCTGCCACTGGTACGCGCGCTCCTGCACCTGTTTCACAACATGCGCGCGGCGCTTCACATCCCCGACCAGCTGCCCGATGCAGTCCCGACGGCCTCCGGACCCGGACGAAACGACGCCTTCGGCCTACTCTCGGCCGCGCTGCTCGGCGCGCCTCAGCCGTACGCACCGGTGAAGTACGGCCTGGTGTGGAATCTTGCTGATCGCCCTTGGGTGCACTGGGACGGCAACACGCAATCGCCGATCGGCCGCAACCTCCTCGCGTCGCTGGGACTGGGCGCGCCCCTCCTGGGCAAGCGAGGCCTGGTCGATCTCGCCATGCTCACTCGACAGACGGAGCTGTCCGAGCGGATCCGGCCGCCTCGGTATCCGTTTGCCATCGACCAGGAGGCGGCGCGCCGCGGCGGAGTGCTCTACGAGCGTTCCGGCTGTGCCGGGTGCCACGACGGCCCCGAGAGTGACACGCGCCTGCACGCCGTGGCGGAGGTCGGCACCGATCCGCGCCGCGCGCTGCTCTTTTCACCCGTCCAGGCGGATCGATTGAACGCGTTCCTGGCGGGACTGGAGCTCCCGGGCTATCGACCATCCGGCCCTCCCGGGCTACGCAGCACGCAGAGGTACTGGACGCCAGGACTGGCCGGGGTCTGGGCTCGGTCGCCGTACCTGCACAACGGGTCCGTCCGCACCGTGCCGGAGCTGCTAACCCCGCCCGCCACGCGCGCGAAGAGCTTTCGCCGGGGTTCGCGCGTGTACGACGAGGCGCAGATGGGCTACACCGACGAGGGGCCATACGTCCTCGACACGAGCCAGTCCGGGCAATCCAACGCCGGGCACGACTACGGCACCTCGCTGTCTCGCCAGGAGCGGCGCGACCTGATGGAATTCCTCAAGACGCTCTGACGCATCATCGGCCCAGCTCGCGGGGGCGCTGCGTGGGGGCACGCTCACGATTCGCGGGTGGGACCCCCCGTTCTTCGACCAGATGCTCAGCACCGCGTCTCGCGTCCAGATCCCCATCAGCTTCACCCACAGCCGGCTCATCCGCCACAAGGCCGAGCCGGGCGTGCAGCCCACCACCTTCGCTCTGGAGGGTGATCTCGCCGAGTCGTGGGCTCAGCCAGACGAGACTACGTACGTGTTCAAACTCCGCCGGGGCGTGCGCTGGCAGCCCGAGCCGCCCGTCAAGGGGCCGTGAGGTCACCGCAGAGGATGTCCGGTACACCGTCGAGCGGTTCCTGACTCGTCGACGAGGACAACGCGTCGGACGATGACGGCGCCGCGGATATCCAGGAGCAGACACCTGGAATCGGCCCGAGGCGAGACGGGCCGTGCCTGACAATGGGGGTTATGTTCGCTTTGTTCCCCAGCGCGTGAGCATGTCGGAGAGCGCTCCTGGAAGGATCGGCTTGCTCAGGTAGTCGTCCATGCCCGACGCCAGGCACCGCTCACGGTCGGCCTCGAGCGCGCCTGCCGTCAAGGCAATGATCGGTACATGGCGGTCCGTGCCCCTTTCGGCTGCGCGGATCACCGCCGTGGCCTCGAACCCGTCCATCTCGGGCATCTGGCAGTCCATGAGCACGGCGTCGTAGGTGACGCGTCTTACGGCTTCCACGGCTTGGGCGCCGGTGTCCACCACATCGGCGTGGAACCCGGCTTTCTCGAGCAGGCAGGCGATCAGGATCTTGTTGACGGCATTGTCCTCGGCGGCGAGGATCCGGCCCCGGAAGGCCGGCATGACGGGCTGCCTGATCGGGGTGGATGCCGCCAGAGTGGTGTCAGGCCGCGAGCGGGCAGATCCAGGTTCGAGTACGCTGCACAGGCATTCGAGGAAGCGCCGTGTCCGGACCGGCTTGGGCAGGCAGGCAGCGATGCCGGCCTCCTCAGAGGCGGCGCTCAGGCCGGGCTCGACCCAGGAGGTGAGAAGGATCATCGGGGTCGAAAGGCCCAGCTCTCCGCGGACCGCATTGGCGACATCCAAGCCACTCATGTCCGGCATTTGCATGTCGAGGAGGATGGCGTCATACCGATTCCCAACGCCAGCGGCTGAACGCAAGCAGGCGAGCCCGGCCGCCCCGCCGTCGGCCTCATCCACCTGCACGCTCCACGTCTGGAGCTGCACGCGCAAGATGTGTCGATTGGTGGCGTTGTCGTCGATCACCAGCACCTTCATTCCGCGGAGCTGCGCCGGGGCCGGATTTACGGAGGGCTTGACGGACTCGGCCCGGGCAAGGCGGACGGTAAACCAGAAGGTGCTGCCGCGCCCGACTTCGCTTTCCACTCCGAGCTGGCCGCCCATGAGCTCCACGAGCTTCATGCAGATGGCGAGCCCGAGCCCGGTGCCGCCGAAGCGCCGCGTAGTCGAGCTGTCGGCCTGGGTGAAAGCCTGGAAGAGGCGGCGCTGGGCGTCCGGCGAGATGCCGATGCCCGTGTCACGGACCTCCACCCGCAGGGTGAGGGCATCGCCCTCCTCTGCGCCCAGCCGGGCTGACACCATCACTTCGCCTCGATCCGTGAACTTGACGGCATTGCCAACGAGATTTGTCAGGATCTGGCGGAATCGGCCCGGGTCGCCGCAGACGGCGTCGGGCACGGCCGGGTCGACGAGGGAGAGCAGCTCCAGGCCCTTGCTCTGCGCCTGCCCGGCAAGAAGCTCGACCACGTCCTGCAGGGCAGGGCGGACCTCGAACGGGATGCTCTCCAGCTCCAGGCGGCCCGCTTCGACCTTCGAGAAATCGAGAATGTCGTTGAGGATCGTGAGGAGCGCGTTCGCCGAACTCTGCACCGTCTTCACATACTCGCGCTGCTCAGGATTCAGCTCAGTGTCCATGAGGAGACCGGTCATCCCGATCACCCCGTTCATCGGCGTACGGATCTCGTGGCTCATCGTGGCCAGGAAGCTGGCCTTAGCATAGGCGCCCGCTTCCGCCTGGGTACGGGCCTGCCGGAGCTCGATGTCGCGGGCCTGGATCCCGCCAAGCATCGCGTTGAAGCCGTCGACCATGTCTCCGACCTCATCGGTTGAGCTCTTGTCCGCGCGGACGTCGTAGCCGCCCTCCCGCCGGACGCGATCCATCACGCGCGCCAGGTTGAGCAGGGGCCGGGTGAGGACGCGCGCCAGGAGCAGCGAGAGGATGATGCTCGAGACGATCGCGGCCACCACCAGGAGCCCGCCCCGGAAAAGGCTCCGGTTCGAGGTTTCCCGAGCCGCGCCGATCTCCGCTTCCATCGCCTGCAGGGATTCCGACGTGAAGCTTGCGAACGTACGGCTGGCTTGGTCGTAGTAGCTGTTAGCCACCCCCATGAGCTGCTGCGATAGGCGAGGAGCGTCGCTCGAGCGCTCGATCGCGCTTGTGGCGGCCAGGAGATAGGCCCGGAGCTCGGCGATCAGCTCGGCGTGCAAGCGAGCCTGTCCGGGCGCGAGCGGGAAGGAGGTCTTCAGGGCCTCGAGGCTCGTGAGGACGCCTCGAACGTTGTCGAGCAAGGGCTGACCCTGCTCGTACACGCGCCCTCCGTCCAGCCCCTGCTCGGCGTCGGAGAGGAGGGTGTAGATGGCAGAATGGTTGCGAGACAGCTCGCTGAACAGGAGGGCGACGCTCGCATTCTGGACCAGGTCGTTGCGGGAGAAATCCTCGAGGAGCCGGGCGCTGGTCCTGAGGATGCTCATGGCGGTGAGGGAAAGGAGGATGGAAACGGTGATGAGGATCGCCGGGAAGACAAGCAGCTTGGTCCGAAGCCTGATCGTCATTGCCTGAATCTCCGGTCTCGCCTACCTGCCTTCAATTGCCTTGGCCTCCTGCCCGGTCCGGCCCGCCGGCCGAGTCCACTCCTCCGGCGATACCTCGCCCACGTAGTCGAAGCCGCCCCCGGGCAGGGGCCGGAACACGTGGGCGTCGCCCTCCCGCTTGGGCCAGATCCCGGTGGCCTCTTTCAGGTTGGCGTTGTGCGAGACGATCACGCTGTTCTTGCCCGGCTGTGGCGGGGTGGAGAGCATCAGGCGAAGCTCGGTGCTCTGGCGCGCTCGCTGCTCTTTGTCCATGCCGATCGCGAAATACAGCGCATCGGAGATCTCGTGATGGCCGAAGGCCAGCTCCGCGGTGTCGATGGTCCGGCAGTAGGGACTGGTCACGACCTTGCCCACCGGGATCTTCAAGGCCTGGAACGCGAGGCCGATGTCGCGCGCCATCCGGCGGCCGCCGCTGGACAGATTCCGTTGTGTCACGCATCGGTCGGGCTTCGCGGTCTCAGCGTCGGCCTGGTCGGGATTCGTCGTCGCGTGCCGGAAGTAGATGACATAGCCGCCCGCCCGCAGGTCGTTGATCACGTCACGCCCTCGCGGCTCCTTGCCGGAAGGCGGATCCTGGCCAGTGGCCGGCGCGGGGACGCACATCGCGGCGACGAGAAAGGAAAGGATGGCAAACGCCCTGGCAGATTTTCTCTTAGGCATGACTAGCCCTCTTAGTCTCGGCGGTAGGTTTCGACGGCGCATCCAGAGTGTCGCGCACGACACGGAGCAGCACGTTCGGCAGGAACGGCTTCTGCAGGAAGGCCCCCGGCGGCTCGATCGAATCGCGCGAGACGAACGAGCCGTCGGTATAGCCCGACATGTACAAGAGGCCGATCTCCGGCCGGAGGGCCCGAAGCTGCGCGGCCAGGGCTGGCCCTCGCAAGGCCGGCATCACGATATCGGTGAACAGCATGTGCACGGGGCCCGGATGGCGATCGACGATCACGGTGGCCTCCAGAGGATCCGGCCCGTCGGGGCTGCCTAAACCTTGACTGCGCTTCCATGATTAGAGAATATGCCATAAACAGACTAATTACCATAAAAGAAATTATTGCAATAAATATAAGAAAAAGATAGTCTAGAGCCATGAAACAGAGAGAAGACAGGGATACCGGTGGGGCTGAACAGCGCTTTATCACCACCGGCGAGGCCGCCACACACTGCCAGGTCTCGCACCAGGCCCTTCGTCGCTGGATCCGCGATGGCCGACTCCTTGCCTTTCAGACCCCTGGCAAGCACGCGAGAATCGCGGTTGGCAACTTCCAGCGCTTTCTGAAAGAGTACGGGATGCCGCCGTATCCGTCGCCCGGGGTGGACGAGGCGCCCCGCGTGCTCGTGGTGGAGGACGAACCGGAGGTGCTGCGACTCCTCGCCTGGCTCATAGCCGCCCATCCGCGGCGGCCCACGGTGGAGACCGCGGTCGACGGATTCGACGCGCTCATCAAGGTCGGCACCTTCAGGCCCACGCTGCTCGTCCTGGATCTGGTCATGCCGAAGCTCGACGGCCTCGAGGTGTGCCGGCGACTCCGGGCGAATCCGGAGACCCAGAACATCCGGATTCTCGCCGTGACCGGGCGTATGGACATGGTGGACAGCGTGATCGCGGCCGGCGCCGATGCTTGCCTCACAAAGCCCTTCGAGTTCAGCGATGTGAACCGGGAGCTCGATCAGCTCCTCGGCTCACGCGGGGAGCCTGGCCTTCTCTCATCGGACCGCTCGCCATGACTGGCCAGACGGATCCGCCCATCGATCTGGCGCTTGCCCTCCGCCGGCTGGACGGGGACATGGATCTCATGGAGGAGATCTTCAGGACCTTCCAGGCCGACCTTCCGGAGCGGATGAGCCGACTCCGGGCGGCCGTCGAGCGCGGCGACTTGCCGGAAACGGCTCGAGCGGCCCACAGTTTGCGCGGGGCGCTGGGCATCCTGGGCGCGGAGCAGGCCCGGAGGCTGGCCGAACAGGTTGAAGCTCTCGGCGCAGCCGGCCGGACGGCCGACGTCGCGAGCGCCTGCCAGGCATTCGAGCGGGATGCCGGAGCTGACCGGCGTCGAGGTCTGCGAGGTGGTCCGCGCCGCGAGCCTGCCGGCGTCTCCCTACTTGATTATCCTGACCTCTCTCGGGGCGACGGGCGACGTGGTCAGGGCCCTCGAGGCGGGGGCCGATGACTTCATCACCAAGCCGTTCGAGGTCGACGAGCTGCGGGCCCGCGTGTCCGTCGGAGCACGGATCATCGGTCTTCAACAGCAGTTGAACGACCGGGTCCTGGCGCTCGAGGATGCCCTGGCGCACGTGCAGCAGCTGCAGGGGCTCATTCCCATCTGCGCCTGGTGCCGGAAGGTCCGCAACGACGGCAATTTCTGGGAGCAGGTCGAAGGCTATCTCGCCAAGCGCTCCGGTCTGCAGTTCACCCACGCCATCTGCCCGCCGTGCCGCGAGAAGGCGTCTGCGCAATTCAAGGGGTCTGCATAGAGGGCCGCGCCTGCCTGGCTTCGAGCCCCCCGGGGAATCAGCGCCGGCTGCGGGATCGCGAGGAGCCACCGGGCATTCTGAGCCCAGGGCAAGCGTGGTAGGAGACGCGGGCCGGACCTCCCTAACTTGGCGGCGGCTCACCGCTGGCGTTCGCCGCACAAGGCAGTGGCCGTATTTGGGTCGGACCTGGCGCCCGTCGAGCGGAAGGCGTGCACCGAAAGCGCCGACCACAGGCTCCAGCGGACCGCGTGCTCGCCGCTGCGCCGAGCCCTGAAGCGCACGCCCAAGCTGCGCAAGCTGCTGACGGAGTTGCTCGCGTGAGCCACCCCGAAGCGAGGCCGCCCGAGAAGGAACCACTGCCGCGCTTCGCCGCCGATGGTCCCGACGCCGAACGCTACGGCGCCCGGGCCCGCTACTCGAAAGGCGATCGCGCGACGTATCTCGAGGTCGGCTCGCTGGTCGGCTCCCACAGCCACATGGACGAGATCTTCGAGAGTCGTCTTGTCCGCGGGGCCCTCGTCGCCTCACGCCTCGTGCGTGTCGCCGAGCCTCAGATCACCTGGCGATGGGAGAACGCCGACCTGGCGCGCTGGACGACTATCTGGCGCGGCACGCGACGACCGGCCTGCTGGTCGCGCAGGGCGACACCATCCTCGTCGAGCGTTACCAGTACGGTCGCACCGACCGGCAGCGGCTGATCTCGTTCTCGATCAGCAAGACGGTGACGGCGATGCTCGTCGGGATCGCCGTTGAAGAGCGCGCCATCCGTTCGGTCGACGATCTCGCGTCGGCCTACGTCCCCGAGCCGGTCAGCACCGAGTACGGACGGACGTCGATTCGCCATCTGCTCCCGCGGGAACGCGGTTCGCGTACTCATCGGCCGAAACCCAGGTTCTGGGGTTGGTGTTGAGGCGTGCGACCGGTCGAACGGTGGCCGAGTACCTGGAACAGAAGATCTGGCAGCCGATGGGTGCCGAGGCGGACGCGACGTGGCTCATCGACAACGCGGGACAGGAGGCCACGTTCGGCGGCCTGAGCGCCGTGCTCCGCGACTACGCGCGCTTCGGATTGCTGCTGGCTCACGACGGACACTGGCGCGGCCGGCAGGTCATCCCGGCGGCGTGGATCATGGACGCCACGACCGTCCGGCCAGATCGCATCTGCGGCCGGGCGTGGCGACGCCGATCTTCGGCTACGGCTACCAGACGTGGATCGTGCCCGTCGAGTGCCGGATGTTCATCTTGTGGGGTGTGCGCGGTCAGCGGATCTTCGTGGATCCACGCAGCAAGCTCGTCATGGTGAACACATCCGTGCACGAGCAGCCGATGGACATCCCCGCGCTCGAGGAGATGTGGGCGGTATGGTGGGCGTTCGTGAAGCGCTTCGGCGGGTGAAACAGCAGCGCGTGCAGCGGGCCGGTCGGTCAGGCGCTCCGGCGAACCGAAGCACCTGACCCCCGGCGCCGATGTGATCTAGTTCAGAACCGGATACGCACGCGGCCGCTTCAGCTCCTCGGCCGCCGCCCGGGCCACCGCCGTTCCCTCGAAGAACCGCGGATTCTGCGTTCCCCAGAGGTGCACGGCGTTGGCGAAGGTGAAGTCGCGGAAGTTGCCCGCGGTGATCAGGCCGTCGTCGACCAGCCCGTGGGCCTCGGCCAGCGGATCGCGCATGTCGATCACGTCGAAGTGCCCGATGTCCGAGCTGTAGAGCGCGTTCAGCTTCGACTCGAACGGATTGTTCTTGCTGAAGGCCCAGGCATTCGCCCGGTCGTCGGCCTCGCAACCAAAGTAGAAGGGCTTCACGTAGAGGTCGATCCAGTCCTGCTTGCGCGTGATCTTGCAGGCGGAGAAGTCGTCGAGATCGGCGACGCCTCCGGTTAGGCCCGGATCGTGATCCGGCCAGCCGTTGCGCGCGTGGAGCGCGGCCACGACGTCGGAGTCACCGTACTTCTCGGCCAGGCTCATGAGCAGCTTGGGGTCGAGCTTGCGCGGGTCCATCCGCTCCAGGGCCCGAGCGCTGCGGCGCTCCCAGTGCTCGAGCAGGTCACCGAACAGCTGGCACGCCCAGCCCACGCCGCCCTCGAGGAAGGCGAACCGCAGCTCGGGGAAGCGGCGGGTGACGCCGCCCAGGAAGATCGCCTTGGAGACGGCGTGGCCGGCGGCGGCGAAGTGGCCGATGTGGTTGTAGACGAAATTGGAGGGTGACAGCCGCAAGCCCTGGGCGCTGCCCGAGCTGTGGAACGTCGGGGCGATCCCGAGCTCCTGGCACTTGGCCCACACCGGGTCGTAGTCGTACTCGCTGTCGAGCGCGAGCACGTCGTGCCAGACGGCGATGCGCGCCGCGTCGGGGTCGGTCTGCGTGGCCGTGGCGAGCCGTCGCGACATCCCGCTGCCGAACATCCCGACCTTGGCGCCGAGCTCGCGCGTGACGTACTCGAGCTCGGCGATGGCCTCCTCCGGAGTGTGCATCGGGATGATCGCGGCCGGCGTCATCCGGTCGCCCAGGTTGTGGAAGGCGTCCGCGGTCACGATGTTGTGGGCGCGAATCACCGCGCGCCGGGTCGCGTCGTCGTGGATGCGCGGCAGGCGCAGCCCGGCGGTCGGGTAGATGATCGCGAAGTCGGTGCCGAACTCGGGCATCCGCTCGTAGAGCAGCCGCGGCATCATCGCGGTGGCGCGGTCGAGCGTGTTCTCGGCCTGGCGGCTCCAGAAGGCGGGCTGGGCGACGCGGCGACGGCTCCGCTCGGCAACCGACATGCTGAGCGCGTCGGTGGTCGTCTTCAGCGCGGCGAGGAATCCATCGGCGGCCAGGTCGCCGCCCACCTTCCGCATCCGCTCGGCAAACACCGGGTCGAACTCGACCCAGTGGCCATCCCCATCGATCACCGGATGATCGAGACGCGAGCGGATCTGAGCGGGCGCTGGATGACCATGGCCACTCATGGACTTTCCTCCCTCCCACGACGGGGTTGAGATCTCGAGCGACGGCGCCTCGGCCGTGCAGGTCTTCGTTGCCCGGAGCCTATCACATCCCGGGAATCAGGACCCGCCCGCCCGGACTGTGGCCAAGGCGCGCGCCGCCGTGGATAATTCACGCCGGGTGTCGATCCGCCTCCGGTCGTTCGACCTATGGGGGAGGCCTGCCTGCCCGCGTCCCGCCAGGGTATCCGGCGCCCCACGCCATCCCGCTCCGCCCCCGTTTGCCCGCGCCCGCCGACTCTGGCAGGATCGCCGCACGATGGCAGGGGCTTTGACTTATTTCGCCTTTGCCTTGCTCCTGCTCTTGCTCACCCAGCTCTGATTCGGCTGCATCATGCTGACCCTGTTGCCTTCGGTGTCGAAGAAAGAGACGTAGAGGCCGACGCCCGGAATCTCCATGGGCTCGCCAAGGACCTTGCCGCCGGCATCGTCGATCTTCTTCATGGATGCCTTGATATTATCGACGGCGATGACGACGGACGGGTACTGAGCCGGCCAGTCGTTCCTCTTCGAGTAGAAGCCGCCATTGATCCGGCCCGGCTCCTTTGGATGACGGTTCGCGTCGGTCGCCGTCGTGGTCACGAGAACGTATTCTCCCATTTCCGGTCCAAGCTGCTCTGTCTTCCAGCCGAAGGTGCGCTCGTAAAACGCCCGCATCCGGGTCCTGTCTTCGGCCGGCATCTCGAAATGAACGACTGGATTCATGGTCGTCTCTCCTTTCAATCCTTGAATTGTACGAGCTGGATCAGGTTGCCTTCGGGGTCTTTCAAGGTCGCGAGCCACAGAGTGCCGTAGTCCTTGGGATCCTCGATGAACTCGACCCCGGCGGCCTTCAATCGCTTCCACTCCGCGGTGACGTCGTCGGACAGGAGGCTCACCATGTGCCGGGCTGGGTCGGCATTGCGGCCGTGCACTTCACTGTGCGTCCCCAGCGCAAGCGCCGGTGTTCCGGGCTTGCCGAGCAGGACGAATGCAGGGCTGTCGATGCCGACCGGGAGTCCCAGCACGTCCCGATAGAACGGCAGCAGCTTGGCGAGATCCTCGCTCCAGATCGTTGCCCCGGCCAGTCCCTTGATCATTGTGGTGGCTCCTCACTGGATAGTCGAATGGGCGGCTCCAAATCGACAACCACGCTGGGCCCTTAAGAATTAAGCTACGCCCCGGGTCAAGCGCCGCCGTTAGAACTGCCCTGGATCAGCGCGGAGGGCCCTCCGGATAAGAAGGTCCACGCTCCGTACCATCCTCACGCCTTGGCCGCCGTCAGTCCATCCGGTCGCGGCGTTTCGCCTCCGACACGGAGTCGGGGCCCATCAGGACCTGGCCGATCGCCACCGCGACGATGCCGGCGAGCACGACGGGTATCGAGCGCGATTGCTCGCAGACGAGCATCATGCAGGCCAGCGGTATGCGATAGCCGGAGCCGAGGAAGCACGCCGCGCCGAGGAACGGGAAGACGTGCGACTCCGTGCGTCCGAGCGCCTGTGCCACGATCTGGCCGATGAAGGTGCCGGTGCAGGCGAGCGACGTGAACACACCGCCGCCGCCGCCGCCGTAGACGCAGGTAAGAGTGCCGGCGGTGCGGATCAGCAGCGTGGCGCCGAGTAGCCAGAGCGGGTGAGGCCCGGCGAGGAGCCAGTCGGCCGCAAAATAGCCCGGGCCGAACGTGATCCACGAACCGGAGATGGCGTGACCCGCCCAAGCGAGCAGAGCGAGGAGGACGCCCGCTCCGGTGGCGCGTCCGAGCGGCGACTCGTGGCCGGCGCGGTACTTCAGCCGCTCGCCCGCCCAGGCGAACAGCCGCGCCCCGAGACCGCAGGCGACGGCGACCAGCAGCGCGCCGGCGACGAACACCGCGTCGACGGTCGGCATGGCGTCGAGCACGACCAGGTGACGCGCGCCGATGAGCGCGGCGCGGACGGTGTAGGCCGATGCCGCGGCGACGGCGCAGGGGATGAGCCGTCGGGCGTCGACGTCGCGCCGAAACGGGATCTCGATGCCGTACAGCGCGCCGACGGCAGGCGACGAAAAGACAGCCGCAATGCCGGCGCTCGCGCCACACACCATCAGCGCGCGGCGCTCATCCTCGGGGAATCCGTTGCGAAACAGGCGTCTCGTCAGCTGGCCGAAGGCGGCCCCGATCAGCGCCGACGCCGATTCCAGCCCCTGCGAGCCGCCGAAGCTCACCGTCGTCATGGCCCCGAGAACGCGTCCCGGGACCTCTCGCAATGGCAGGCGCGCTTCGGAAGAGTGATACGTGACGATGTAGAGCTCCGAGGTCGACGGTCGGCTGGCTCGCGTGACCCAGGTCGCGACACCGAGGGTGACGAGGAGCGCAAAGGGCGAAAAGACCGCCGGCCACGATCCGGGCAGCGCCGCCAGCAGCGCCAGCGCGTGGTCGGTCGTGAGCCAGTTCGCAGCGGCGACGCAGCCGCCCGTGGCCGCACCGATGACGGCCGGAGCCGCGAGCCGAAGCGCGATGCGGCTTCCGAGCCCGGGCGGCGCAGGCGCCAGCGGCTCGTCGGCGCTCGGCGGCAGCCCAGGGGGGCGAGGGTCGGGCATGTGCATGCGCCCGCTCAACGCGAGCCGTTCTCGATTGGGCTCCAGCCACCCCCGAGAGCCTTGATCAGCCGGACACTGGCGCTCATCTGCAGATTCACGGTTTGGGCCAGTGACAACTGGTTGGCGAGGAGGGTCCGCTCGGCGTCGATAACGATCAGGTAGTCCACGAGGCCATATTTGAATTGCGCCTGAGCGAAGCGCAGGTAGTCCTGGGATGCGGTGACCGCCTCCCGCAGGCTTCCGACTTCATCGGTGAGGGCATGCAGGTCGGTCAGGGCGTCTTCGACGTCGCCATAGGCGATGAGAACTTGATTCGTGTAAGCGGCAACGGCCTGCCGGTAGCGTGCTTGGGTCGCGTCGAGATTGGCCCGGAGCCGGCCCCCCTGAAAGATTGGAATCGAGACACTGGGAAGGATGGACCAGACGCGGCTCTGCCAGTTGAAAACGGTCGAGATGTCGGCGCTCTCGAATCCCGCGGAGCTCGTCAGCATGAAGCGGGGATAGAACTCCGCCGTCGCCACGCCGATCTGGGCATTGGCCGCCACGAGATTCTGCTCCGCCTCGGCGACGTCAGGCCGGCGCGCCAGGAGCTGGGCCGGCAAGCCCGGCGGTACGGCGGGGGGCGACACCTCGCCCAGCGGATTGACGGCGACCGCGAAGGCCGAAGCGGGACGGCCGCACAGAATCGCCAGTGCATGCTCCTGGTCGGCACGGGCTCTGAGTACGTCCCGTTGCTGGGCCAGGGTGGTCTGAAGCTGGGCCTGTGCCTGAGACACGACGACCGGGCCCACGAGCCCCGTCCTGAGCTGAACGGAAAGGAGACGGACCTGCTCCCGATAGGCGACGACGGTCTGCTCCAGGATCTGGGCCTGGGAATCCAGGGACCGGAGGGCGTAGTAGAAGCGGGTCACATCCGTCTCCACAATGAGGCGGATCACGCCAACGTCATCCTCGCTTGCCTTGGCCTGGGCCCGCGCTGATTCGAACGAGCGGCGCACCCGTCCCCACACGTCGATCTCGTACGCCAAGTCGATCGGGATCAGCCAATCATTGATCGTCACGCCCTTCTGTACCTTCTGGCCCGTGACCGCGCTGTCGCGGTTCGCCGAGTAGCGCGTGCGCGAGAAGCTGGGATCGTTCGAGATGGTCGGATACAAATAGCTGCCCGCGACGCGGGCAAGCGCACGAGCCTCGTCCACACGGGCCACCGCCTGCCGCAAGGTCTGGTTCGATTCATTCGCGGTTGCTATGAGGCCCTCGAGCTCCCGCTCGCTATAGAGCCGCCACCATTCCGCGGGAATGGGCGCGCCCAGCTCGCTGACCGCTTGCGACTTGAAGCGCGCCGGCTGCTCCACCGATGGCCGCACATAGTCGGGTCCCACCATGCAGGCTCCGGCCATCACGCTCACGGTCGAGAGCGTGGAAAGGACCCGAAGCTGGCGGAGAGCCCGGCGCCCTCGCATCCGTGAGCTACCCACCGGAGGGGTTTGGTGACTCGATGGGCGTAACAACCTGCCCCTCCCGAAGCGACACGGTGGGCTGCTTCACGACGGCTTCATTGCCCTGCAACCCGACCTGGATGTCGATCGAATTCCCGAAGTCGCGGCCGAGGGTCACGTCTTGGAAGTGCAGCTTGTTTCCCGGTCCTACGGTCACGACGCGAGTGCCTTGCGCGTTGAAAATGACCGCGGTGGACGGGACTCGCCAGCGCGTGCCGGAGGGGGCGATCTTGAAGGTGACGTAGACGAACATCCCAGTGAACAAGCGGCGCGACGGGTTGGGAATGTCGACCTGGGTCAGGAGCGTCCGCGTGCCTGGATCGATGGCGCCCGCGGTGCGGGTCACCGTGCCCGTCACCGGCTCCATGAGCTGACCTCTCACCGCAACCTCGACAGGGAGACCGACCTTGAGGGTCGACGCGTACACTTGCGGAACGTTGACGAACACGCGAAGAGTGTGGATCTGAGCGATCTCGAACAGGCCGCTGGCGGCGCCGGTGACGCTGGATGGCGCCACCGCGGTATTGTTGACCGGGCTGCCGGCCGTGATCAACGCGCCCACGTCGACGTTCCGCTGGATGACCGTGCCGCTGAAAGGGGCAAGGATGCGCTGGAACGAGGTCATCTCCTGGTAGCGCTGGACGTTCGCCCGGTTCGACTCGACGTTTGCTTCTGCCGCGGCCAGCGCGGCCTGGGCCGTACGGTACGTCGAGACGCTCTGATCGAGCGCCTGCTTGGCAACGGCGCCCTCCGCATCGGCCGCCTCGTAACGCGCCATGGTGACCCTCGCGAGATCGAGGTTGGCCTTCTGCAGATCCCGACTCCTCTCCGACTGCTGGAGATCGGCCCTGGCTTGCCTCAGCTGCTGCTGGATCTCGGGTGAGTCGACCTCGGCCAGGAGCTGGTCCTTCATCACCTCGTCACCGATGTCCACGTAGCGCTTGCGAAGATACCCGCTGGTCCTGGAGTAGATGATCGAATCCTGAATGGCCTGCGTGGTGGCGGCCAGCGACAGCCCGGCCTCGGCCGCCGGCTGGGGGCGGACGACATAGACTTGCGTCAGCTCGGTCTGGATCTTCTGCGCGGCCGCGCTCAGCGCACGCTGGTTGCGAATCCTCGGAACCGCGCCGGCGACGAGCAGGATGAGAAACAGCCCCGCAATCGCGATCCCGATGACGACCATGCTTCGCGTTCGTGCTCGTCGGACAGGACGATCGTGCGTATCTGGCACGGGAGGTCTGGCGCCCGACTCGCTCATTTCTCGTCCTCGTCACTGACCTGTTTCGGCGGCTTCCGGCGCAGCCGACTATAGGCTACCGGAACGAAGAACAGCGTGTAAAAGGTGGCGACGAGCAGACCGCCGATGACCGCGCGGCCGAGCGGCGCGTTCTGCTCGCCCCCTTCCCCAAGGCCGAGGCTCATGGGGAACATGCCGAGGAGCATGGCCAGTGCCGTCATGAGGACCGGACGAAGCCGCGTGCGCCCGGCCTCCAGCGCGGCGCCACGCGCGTCGTGGCTTCCGAGGTCCGGGCGGCGTTGCTCGTTGGCGAAGGTGATCATCAGGATGCTGTTCGACGTCGCGACCCCGATGGCCATGATGCAGCCCATGAGGGCGGGCACGCTGATGGTCGTCCGCGTGACGAAGAGCGCCCAGAGGATGCCTGCCAGCGCGCCGGGGAGCGCCATCAGGATGATGAGGGGATCCAGCCACGACTGGAAGTTGACCACCATCAGGAAATAGACGAACAGAACAGCGAAGCAGATTCCCAGCCCCAGCTGGAAGAACGACTGGTTCATGCTCTGCACCTGGCCGCGCACGACGATCGAGCTGGCCTTGCCGACCTGTCCCCTGTGCTTCGCGATGATCTGGTCGACGCGGCTCGAGACCGAACCCAGATCGGTGCCCTGGACGCTCGCGTACACGTCGAACACCGGCTGGACGTTGTAGTGGTTCAGGGACAACGGCGTGGTCGTCCGATGGAAGTCGGCCAGGTTGCTCAGCAGCTGGGGCGACGATTGGCCCGCGATCGCCACCGGGGTGCGATGCAGCTCGTCGAGGGAGGCGACGCGATGCTGAGGTGTCTGGACCACGACCTGGTAGCTCACGCCGTTCTTGTAGTTCAGCCAGAAGTTCGTCGTCGTCGCCCCACTCCCCGTCAGCGAGATCAGCAGGCTGTTGGCGACATCTCGCTGCGTCAGGCCCACCTGCTGGGCGAGGATTCTGTCAGTGTCGATCATGATCCGAGGTGAATCCAGTATCTGCTGCACGTGCACGTCCACCGCGCCCGGGACAGCGCGGAGCTCTCCGGCGATCAGTTGAGCCACGCGGAAATTCGTGTCCGAGTCGGCCAGGGGGCCCGTGACCTGGATGTCGATCGGGGCTGGCAGGCCGAAGTTGAGAATCTGGCTCACGATGTCGGCGGGCTGTGTGAAGAACTCGAGATCCAGGAACCGGCGGGGCAGCTCCGCGCGGAGCGTCTTCAAATAGCCAGCGGTGGGGCGATGCGTCGCATTGAGGGCCACCAGAATCTCACCATCGGCCGGGCCGACTGTGACATTGTCGCTGAGCGCCAGATTGATCGCGTTGGGCACGCCGATGTTATCGACGATCACGTTGAGCTCTCCGGCGGGTATGACCTGGCGAATGTAATCCTCGACCTGCTGGAAGTAGATCTCCGTCTCCTCGATCCTTGTACCCGGCGGGGTCCGGACGTGGAAGCGCAGCTGTCCCGCATCGACCGTCGGGAAGAAGTCCCGGCCGATGAATGGGTATAAGAGCAGAGAAGCCCCCGCGAAGGCGAGGAACACCACGATAAGCACACGCGCGTGGGTCAGCCCCCAGTCGAGGGCGCCCTCGTAGGCGGAGGTGAGCTTGAGGAAGCCCGCCTCGAAGGACTCGGAGATCCGGCCGAAGTAGGACCGCCTGGTCGGATGCGCGGCCTCGGGCGCCCCTCCGGCTTGCGAGCGGTCGCGGGTGTGTCGCGCGCGCGCCTCGGGCGCCAGCAGGTACAGCACCATGGTGGGAACGAGCGTGCGCGAGAGAAGGTAGCTGGCGAGCATCGCGAAGACGACGGACATCGCCAGCGGCGCGAACAGTGCCCCGCCCACGCCGCCGAGGAACAGAATCGGCACGAACACGATGCAGATCGACAGCGTCGCGACGAACGCGGGCGTCGCCACCTCGGCCGCCCCGTCGAGGATGGCCTGCCGGAGCGGCTTGCCCAGATCCATGTGGCGGTGGTTGTTCTCGATCTCCACGGTCGCGTCGTCCACCAGGATGCCCACGGCCAGCGCCATCCCGCCCAGCGTCATGACATTGAGCGATCGGTGCAGGACGTTCAGCAAGATGATCGAGGTCAGGATCGACAAGGGGATCGACGTAACGACGATCAGGGTGCTCCGCCAGGACCCCAGGAACAGCAGGATCATGAAGGCCGTCAGGCAGCCCGCGATGGCCCCCTCGTGGAGGACTCCGGTGATGGCCGCCCGCACGAAGACGCTCTGGTCGAACAAGAAGTCGACCTTGAGGCTCGGCGGCAGGCCGGCCAGGATCTTGGGCATTAACTGGCGGGCCTGGGCCACCACCGTCAGCGTCGAGGCGCTGCCGTTGCTCAAGATTGGTAGGAGGGCGGAATGGCGCCCGTCACGCCGGACGAGGTTGGTCTGAGGACTGAACCCGTCGTGAACGAAGGCGACGTCCTTCACATGTACCATGGCTCCATTCACGTACCGAATGGGGATGTTGTTCAGGTCATTGAGGATCTCCGGGCTGCTGTTGATCGCGATGTCGTATTCGCGCACCCCGATTTTCGCCGTGCCTGCGGGCAGGATGACGTTCTGAGTGAGGATCGCATTGGAGACGTCCTGCGGCGACAGCCCCCGCGCGTAGAGAGCGTCGGGGTCGATGTCGACGTTCACCACGCGCACCTTGCCGCCATAGGGCAGCGGGACGGATGCGCCCTGGACGGCGACGAGCTGGGTGCGGATGAAGCTGTTGCCCAGGTCGTTGAGCTCCTGTTCCGGCAGCTGATCGCTGCTCAAGCTCGCCAGGAGGACGGGAACGCTGGCGGCGTTGTACTGGAGAATCTGTGGTGGAAAGATTCCGGGGGGCAGCGCCCGCACGATCTGCTGTGCCTGGGCGTTCACCTGCGCGATGGCCGCCTCGATCGGCACATTGGGATGGAAGTACAGCCGCGTGACGGCCACTCCACGGAGCGACACGGATTCGATGTGCTCGATCCCGTTCACGGTCGTGGTGAAGGCCCGCTCACTGATAGTGACGATTCGACCCTGCATTTCGGTCGGGGACAGCCCGGAGTAGTTCCAGATGACGGTGATGACCGGAATGTTGATGGCGGGGAAGATGTCCACGGTCATGGTCGCGATGGACACGACGCCCAGGACGGCGATCAGCAGGGCGAGGATGACGAACGTGTAGGGGCGGCGAAGGGCGAGCCGGACGATCCACATGGCGGGAAGCCGCCTACATGTTCCCGGCCAGGCTACGCCCGCCGTCGGTGTAGAAGACGCCCCGCCTTTCTCGCCGAATCGGCATCATCATGCCGTCCGGTCCTCCGACGGGGCCCCGGCCGCGAGCCAGTCCCTGAATTGTACGGAGGCGGCCGCCAGTCTCCACTCGGTGAGCACTTCCCGGGCCATGGCACGCATCGCTCCCGTCGAGGCTGTCTCGCTGGAAAGACAGCGCTCGAGCAGCCAGGTTTCGAAACAATCGGGCTCCGGATCTGCCAGGACGGCCTGCTCGAGGAGCTGGCGCTTGAGCGACATCCCGATGGCGTCCGGCGTGGTGTCGCGCTTGCGACGCCCGCGTCTGCCCTCGGAGGCGTCGAGGGCCGCGAGCAACGCGCGACAGGCGCCGGCTGGCCGCAAGCACGTCATGGCTTTCTCCCGGTGGCCCGTTGACGCAACCGAAAGAGCGCCCGCAGTCGCGACGGCGTGGCGATGACCTCTACCGGTCGTTCTTTTGCGGCCGGCCGGCGATAGCCACGCTCGAGCGCTACGACGTCCAGCACCAGCGTGGCGAGGTCTTGCAGGACCACGTCCTCTGGCCGCATCGGCGCCAGGGTGGTGACGGCCTTGACGTAGTGTCGGCATCGCTCGCAGACGTCCACTGTCTGCTGCTCGGGCGTCCGCTGCCCGGGTCCCTGCGAAACCAGCGAGCCGAGATGTTCGTGATCGCGCTCTCCGCAGAAAGGACACCGCAACCACTCGGTTCGCCAGTCGCCGCCGCAGCGCCCGCAGCGAAGCCGTCGCTGGCCGTCGAGTCCGCGGGCCTCGGCAAGTGCCGGCCAGCCACCGCAAATCGGACAGTAGCCTTCTGCCCAGGCGGCGGATACCAGAGGAGTCCAGGCCTTCCGGCACGCGTGGAGCATCGGCATCGCAACGATTGGTCCCACCACCCTCAGGACGCCGCGATTATCTCCTGCCGCTCGCGCGAGATCGTCGAGGCGATCCGGATCCTCGGCGACAGCGGCTTCGAAGAGGGCCATCGGGTCGAGTGTCCCTCCGGCGAGCGCGTCGGCGAATGGTGTAGCCGACGCTCCGGTACCCGCGATCGTCATCGCCCGATGCACCCAGCGGTGCACAGGTCCCGGGGCAATCCGGATCGTAGTGCCCGACAAGAGCGGCTCGCCGGTGGCAGCCGAGTGCTCGCGTGCCGGCACCGAATCCGCCCATACCGCGCGCTCCATTTCATGGAGAGCGGCATTGACGAGCGCGAGCACCGGTCGCCACTCGGCATGCTCGGCACCGAGCGTGGAGAGGAGAGCTTCGTCGCGTTTCTCTCGCGCCATGCTGTTATCGCGCTCGCGCAGGGTCGGCGCCGCCGATGTCGGCGTGACGGCCGATCCCTTCGCCGTGGGTCGGAGTCCCGCGGTACATGTCAGTGCCCGCGTGGATCTGCACCGGCCCGGCCGGATGATTGCCGACATCGGCTCCCGGGCCCCCGCCACGAGTCCGCTCGGACTCCGGGTTGGTGCAGCCAAAGGCCGCAGCCGCCGCCAAGACAAGGGAGATCGAGCGCCACCAGGGCTTGATCACAGCCGATCCGAAGAGAACACGATGACCACCCGGAAGAGCAGCCCGCCGAGAAGGACCAACACCGGGCCTATCCATCTCTGACGATTCGGCGCCGGCTGCCGCCACGCGAGCACCAAGGGCAAGGCGATTCCGCCCAGGACCACGGCGGCCAGGAGAAGACCCCAGCCATTCAGCCACACGGTGGCGACCCGACCGAGCGATGCGATCAGCGTCGCAACCGCGAGAACTTCGAGGACCAGGACCGATCGGTCGAAGCGCTCGAGCGTATGCACGCTGGTTGGCGACACCCCGCTCCAAGAGCCGAGGAGGATCAGAAGCGCTGCGGAAGCCGATGCCGAGGAGACAAGGAAGGTCAAACCCAGGAATGTGGTATCCGCCCAGATGGGTCGATTCGTGACGGTCAGGAGCACGCCGGTGTAGCCGGCCAGATAAAGGCCGAGCACGGCTCCGATCACCGTGAGGACCCGGCCCGCGCGCGCGGTCGGGTCCAGGCGCCGAAGGATCGGCCAGTCCGGCCGGCCCCGCTCAGCCAGCGCGGCGAGAAAGGAGAGAAAGGCGCATCCGCTAAAGAGCAGAACCGCCCACGCGCCAGTCGACATCGGAGAGTATGTCTTGAGCATCGGCCGAAAGGTCTCGGACTGGACCAGCATGTGCCAGAAACGCTCTGGCCGGCCGAGGTCCACCGTGAGCAGGAGCCCGCAAAGACTGACGAGGGGGAATGGCATCAGATAGCCGAGACGGACCATCCGGCGATCCGGGCTCTTCGCGAACAGGTGCATCATGGCGGTTACGAAATAGATGCCTCCGGCCAGCCCGCCCAGGAAGAAGTAGGCGGTGATGAACCATCGCCAATGAGGGGACACGGTGAAGAACGTGCTAGACATCCCGGCCCCCGCGCTCGCGGAAGCTGAAGACGCCGAGGATCGTCAGCGCGACCGCCCCCAGCGTGGACCAGAGAGCGGAGGGCTTGAGGTTCCGGGACGGCAGCTTCGGATCCGGCGGCAGCCCGTACACCTCGGGCTTGTCGACGAGCAGATAAAAGGAGTTGAGCCCGCCCAGCATCTTCTCGTCGGCGCCGTAGAGCTGGGCTCGCGTCTCGCCTGCCCGCTCGAGCTGGCCCAGCCGGGCCTGCGCCATCTTCTTGAGGTCGGCGATCGGACCGAAGTTGATGGACTGGGTCGGGCAGGCCTTGGCGCACGCCGGCTCGAGCCCCACTTTCATTCGGTCGTAGCAGAGCGTGCACTTCTGTGCAGTGCCCGAAGCCGGATTAACGTCGATCACGCCGAACGGGCAGGCCGCGATGCAGTTTCGGCAGCCGTTGCACGCGTCCGACTGGATGACCACGGTGTCGAACTCGGTCCGGATGATGGCGCCGGTCGGGCAGACTTCCATGCAGCCGGCCTGCACACAATGCTTGCAGACGTCGCTCATCATGAGCCAGCGGCCTTCACGACGGTCGGGGGTGAACTGCTCGATGAACTTCACGTGCCGCCAGTGGATGCCGTCCAGGCGGCCCGTGTTGTCGTAGCTGTCGCCACTGAGCGTGCCGACGCCGCCATTTCGCGCGGGAAGCTGGTTCCACTCCTTGCAGGCCACCTCGCAGGCCTTGCACCCGATGCACACCGTGGTGTCGGTGAAAAATCCCATCGGCTCAGGCATCAGAGTTTCTCCACGTTGCACACGAAGGCCTTCGCCTCGTGGATCGAAACGTTGGGCTCGGCCACCAGCGCCGTGAGCTCGTTCCCGGCATCGCCGGTGATCAGCCCCTGGTAGCCCCAGTGAAACGGCAGGCCGACGTGGTGCACGGTGCGGCCACCGACGGTGAAGGCGCGCATCCGCCGCGTCACCAGGGCCTTGACTCGCACGCTGCCGCGCGGGGTCGAGACCCTGACCCAGTCTGTGTTGCCGATCTTCTTCTCCAGGGCCAGCTCCGGGCTGATCTCGACGAAGGGCTCGGGCTGGAGCTCGGTCAGCCACGGATTCCAGCGGCTCATGGCGCCGGAGAGATAGTGCTCGGTGAGCCGGTACGTCGTCGCGATGTGGGGAAAGCGCTGATCGCCCACCGGGGCCAGGGCATTG